>Ga0182024_10010354_pt1 | contig 19003 bp, 18 predicted proteins | sample P32metaG_FD_120480 | JGI IMG/M metagenome (GOLD analysis project Ga0182024, IMG submission 120480) | Permafrost microbial communities from Stordalen Mire, Sweden - P3-2 metaG (Illumina Assembly) | ecosystem: Environmental > Terrestrial > Soil > Wetlands > Permafrost | place: Sweden: Stordalen... | reverse complement strand
GTCGACGTGGGCGATCGCCTCGGCCGCGGTGAGCCGGGCCACGTTGTGGTTGGACAGCCCGGCGGCCCGGATCTTGCCCTCGGTGCGCAGGTCCGCGAACGTCTGCCAGTACTCCTCCAGCGGGGTCCCGTCCTCTGCGGGCCAGTGCAGCTGGTACAGGTCGATGCGGTCCACCCCGAGGCGGCGCAGCGACGCCTCCACCTCACGGCGCAGGCTGGCCGGGTTGCCTACCCGGCTGGCGGGCTTGTTCCGGTCAGACTCGTCCCAGATCAGGCCGCCCTTGGTGAACACGTAGGGGCGGTCCGCCTCGGGGAAGTCGCGCAGCGCCCGCGCCACGACCTCCTCGGAGTGCCCGAGGCCGTAGACGGCCGCGGTGTCCACCCAGTTGATCCCGGACTCGACCGCGTGCCGGATGGCGGCCACGGAGTCGTCGTCTTCCTGGTCCCCCCAGGCGAAGGCCCAGCCTCCGCCGCCGATCGCCCAGGCGCCGAAGCCGGCCCGGGTGATGGTCATGTCTGTCCGCCCGAAAGGAACCTTCGTCAGTGTCTCGCTCATGTCCCCATGCTCGGCGAGTCAGGTTCACCTGTCCAACAGCTAGAACCGATCGCTCGGTGCTCTAGTTGGGCAGCCGTCCAGCCCGGTCCCAGGCTGCGGCCACCACAGCCTGTCCCAGGCTGATCCCCCCGTCGTTGGGCGGGACCCGGGAATGGGTCAGCACCCGGAAGCCCCGGCGCTCCAGCAGGTCAACCACGGTCCCGAGCAGCAGCAGGTTCTGGAACACCCCGCCGGACAGCGCCACCGTGCCCAGCCCGGACCGGTCCCGCAGCAGCCCGCAGGCCTCGCCGATCATCGTGGCCACGCCCTGGTGGAACCGGGCGCCGATGACCTCCCGCGGGACTCCGGCCAGCAGGTCGGTGGCCGCGGCGCGGACCAGGTCAGAGCCGGCGACGGTCAACGGCTGCCCGTCGGTGACGGCCGCCGGGTACGGGTCGCAGCGTGACGTGGCGGCCAGCTGCTCCAGCTCTACCGCCGCCTGGCCCTCGTAGTTGATGGTGTCGCGGATCCCCAGCAGCGCCGCGACCGCGTCGAACAGCCGCCCGGCACTGGACGTCACCGGGGAGTTCACCCCTCGCCGGGCCAGGGCGAGCACATCCGGCCAGGTATCGGAGTTCCGGGCGGCCACGTCCAGGCCGGCGGGCAGGCCACCGGGGAAGGCCGCGTCCAGGTAGGCGGCGGCCATCCGCCACGGCTGGCGGATCGCCGCCGCGCCCCCGGGCATCGGCACGCCGGCCAGGTGCCCCGCCCGCTCCGCGCCCGCCAGGTCGGCCAGCAGGAACTCCCCGCCCCAGATGGTGCCGTCCGTCCCGTAGCCGGTGCCGTCGAAGGCCACCCCGATGACCGGGCCGGGCTCACCGTTGTCGACCAGGCAGGAGGCGATGTGCGCGTGATGATGCTGGACGCCCGCGAGCACGCAGCCGTCCTGCTCCAGCGCGTACTTGGTGGACAGGTACTCGGGGTGCAGGTCATGGGCCACGATCTGGGGCTCCACGTCGAACAGCCGCCGGAAGTGCGCGATCCCCCCGGTGAAGGAGCGCAGCGTCTCGTAGTTCTCCAGGTCACCGATGTGATGGGAGAGGAAGGCATGGTTCCCGCGGCCGAGGCAGAATGTGTTCTTCAGCTCCGCCCCGCAGGCCAGCACCGGCCGGGCGAAACGGCCGGCCACGGCGAGGGGCTCGGGCACGTACCCGCGGGAGCGGCGGAGCACGGCCTCCCGGCCGCGGAACGGGCGGACCACCGAGTCGTCCGTCCGGATGTGGATCGGCCGGTCGTGGGTGAGGAACGCGTCCGCGATGCCGCCCAGCCGGGCCAGGGCATCCCCGTCCTGGTAGGCGATCGGCTCGTCGGACACGTTGCCGCTGGTCAGGACGATGGGGCGGCCGAAGTCGCGGAGCAGCAGATGGTGCAGCGGGGTGTAGGGGAGCATCACGCCCAGCTGCCGGTTGCCCGGGGCCACGGACCCGGCGAGACGTCCCGGACCCGGCCCGGTGCCGTCCCGGCGGGGCAGCAGCACGATGGGGCGCCGGAGGCTGGCCAGCAGGGCGGCCGCGACGTCGTCTACCTCGCACAGGGCCCGGACGGCGGCCAGGTCCGCGGCCATCACCGCGAACGGCTTGTCCTCCCGGTGCTTGCGGGACCGCAGCCGCGCCGCCGCCTGGTCGCTGGCCGCGTCGGCCGCCAGGTGGTAACCGCCCAGGCCCTTCACCGCGAGCACCTGGCCAGCGGCCAGCACCCCTGCCGCTCTGGCCAGGGCGTCCTCAGCGGCGCCGTCCGGGCCGGACAGTTCTGTCCCGTCCGCGGCGAGCAGCCGCAGCCGCGGCCCGCAGGCCGGGCAGCACACCGGCTGGGCGTGGAACCGGCGGTCGGCCGGGTCGTGGTACTCCGCCGCGCACGCCGCGCACATGGTGAAGCCCGCCATTGTGGTCAGCGGCCGGTCATAGGGCACGCCGGCGACAATCGTGAACCGCGGCCCGCAGTTCGTGCAGTTGATGAACGGGTAGCCGAACCGCCGGTCGGCCGGGTCGGCGAGCTCGCGCAGGCAGTCCGCGCAGGTCGCGCTGTCCGCGGAGACCAGGGCGCGGCGGCGGCCGCCCGTGTCGCTGGCCACGATGGCGAATCCGGGACACCCGTCCGGGCTCATGGGCTGGGCGCTGACCCGCTCGACCCGGGCCAGCGGCGGTGCGTCCCGCTCCAGCGCGGCCAGGAAATCCCGGATCTGCTCGGCCGGCCCCTCCACCTCGGCGAACACGCCGTCCACGTCGTTGCCGACCCAGCCCGCCAGGCCCAGCCGGGTGGCCAGCGAGTAGACGAACGGGCGGAATCCGACCCCCTGGACGACGCCCTCGACCCGGATGGAGGTCCGGACATTGCTGGCCCGGACGTTGGCAGCCACCAGCCCAGTGTGCCGCGTTTCCCCCGGCCGTGCCGGTCCCGGGGCTGGTGAGTCAGGTGGTATCTGAGTGGACGGTGGGAGCTTGGGCGTACTCAGGAATCCGGGGCCTGCGCGCGCAGGCCTGCTTCGGCGTATTCGATCAGCAGATCGCTCACGGAGACGCCGCGCCGCTCCGCCTCGGCGGCCAGCCGCTCGGCCAGCCCGGCGGGCAGCACCACGCTGCGATGCACGTAGTCGTCGTGCTCCCAGGCTCCGTAGGCCGGCTCAGACACGCTGGCTCCTCTCGGCGAACTCCAGGGCCGCGGCCGGCAGCGGGACGTAGCGCCGCAGGACACGGTCGCTGAGCAGGCCGAGGCAGCTGAGGTTGGGGAAGCCCGGTCCCTGGGCGAGTCCGGCGAGCACCGGCAGGTGCAGCGGCGGCTCCAGGTCCGCCACGGCCAGGTTCACGTCGATGCGCCGCTCCAGCTCATCCCCGGCGCGGGCGGCGGTGAGCCGGGCCTTCGCCTCCCGGCCCAGCAGGCGCTCGAACCAGTGCCCGTCGAAGCCGCGCGCCACGACCACCAGGTCATAGGCGACGCGTTCCCGGTCTTCCCCGTAGCCGGCGGTGACCACGACCTGCCGCTGCCCGGCCTCGATGTGCAGCGCCCGCCCGGCGAGCGTGCGGAAGCCGCGCAGCTGATTGAGGGCCGCCTCGGCCTGGACCGAGAACACGCCCCGGTCGGTGCGCTCGAGGAACTCGCGGCGGTGCGATTCGGCCAGCCGGGGCCAGTCGCCCGGATCGGAGTAGAAGCGGTTCTCGTCGAAGCTCTCGCCGCGCGAGTAGAGGACACCGCGGCTGGTCAGCACGTCGATGGCCGAATGCCGGTGGCAGTGCCTGGCCAGGGTGATCACGACCCAGGCGGCCGTCTCGCCGCTGCCGATGACACAGATGTTCCGCGCCCGGTGACCCAGCTCGCCCAGGTGCTGCCAGTAACTGCGGCCGTCCAGGACGAGCGGATGATCGGCCGGCTGGCCGGGCAGCGTGACCGGCGGGCCGGGGCCGGTCACGACGACCCCGTCCGCCTCCAGCGTGCCGCCACCGGCCAGCCCGAGCCGCCAGCGGCCGGCCCCGGTGTCCAGCGCGGTCACCTCGGCCACGAGGGTCTCGGCCCCGCACTTCATGGCGACCTCACGCAGGTAGGCGCCCCATTCGCGATGCGTGGGCCGCTGGCGGCCGCGATCCACCCAGTCGGCGTAGGTGCCGCCGGCGATCAGGTTCCGCGGCCAGCTGTAGGCCATCATGGCGTCGGTCACCGCGTCCGAGGCCGGACCCCAGCTCGGCTGGTAGGGGTAGCCGACGTCCTTCTCGGGCGGGGTGCCCAGCGGCAGCGAGCCGTCGGTGTAGCCCTGCCGGCCGGTCCAGGTCGCGGCGGGTGCGCTCCGCTCGACGAGGACCACCCGGGGCGGGTCGAACCCGGTGTCGGCGAGCGCCCGGGCCTTCGCGGCGATCGCGATGCCCTTGGCGCCCGCACCGATCACCGCTAGCGTCCGCATGGCCCGACAATAACCCGGCGGGCCTCCCCGGTGCCGCCGGATGCCCGGCCGCACCTTTCCCGCGGAACGTGCGCCCAGCCGGGTGATTTGCCCGGTTAAGGCGCACCGCGGGCGGGAAAGGTCGGCCGGGACGAAGCTGCGCCCGGGGTTCGGCGCTGCCGCCGATCACTCGTCGGCGGGATCGCGAGCCCCGCGCACCGCGAAGACCGCCATCCCGACGGCGAACACCAGCCCGGCGCAGAGCGCCGCGCCCAGGTCGTGCGGTGGCCGGGCCGGCCAGATCCACGGCGTGGTCAGCGCTGGGTGGTGCCATTGCGTGTACAGCGCGTACACGCCGACCACCAGGTAGCCGGTCGGGCCGGCCCAGGCCAGGCCGCCGCCGAGAGCGGCCGCGCACAGCAGCCCGATGCCGGTCATCCCGGCCACGTTGCGCGCTGCGTCCAGGGTGCCGCCGGCCAGGTGCGCACCGGCCCCGGCGGCGGCCAGCGCACCGACCGCCGCCATGGTCAGCGCCAGCACGGTGGCCAGCCGCAGCAACGGCAGCCACCGGCCGGCCACCCGTTCCGGGTCGCCGAGCCGGCTCGCGGTCGTGGCGGTGATGGCGGCCGCGCATCCGGCCTCGAACACCAGCGGCAGCTGCAGGGCGCCGTAGCTGTCCCAGGACCGGACCAGCGCGATCCTCAGCCCGATAGCGCACACCACGATCGCGGCCAGGGCCGCCGGGACGCGGCGGCTAGTGGCATACAGCCGCACCAGGCGCATTCGGGGTCCCACTGGCTGGGCCCGCCGCGCCGGGCGGCCCCGCCGCGCCGAGCGGACTGGTCGCGCCGGGCGGGCGCGTTCGGCCGACGCCGCCACATTGCCCATCCTGTCGGCGGTCATGGCAGCTGGGCCAGCGTGATCCGGCCCGCCCGCAGCGCGGGCAGGTGCCGCACGAGCCAGGTGCGGCGGGCCGGCGGGGTCAGCGCCGCGAACCGCTGGGCGGCGGCGTAGGCCGGTGATCCGGGGGCCGGCTCTGGCGCCGGCGGGCTCGGCGCCGCCCGCTTCCGGCTGCCCGTCGGTGTGCTGCGGGGAGGCGAGGTGGGCTGCGGCAGGCTGGACGCCCGGGCCAGGACCGCCAGCACCGCCTGCTGGACCGGGGACGGGTGGCGGCCCGCGCCGACGATGCTGGAGACGATGCCGAGCCCGGCGCTCGATCTGATCTCGGCAGCCAGGTCGGTGGTGGTCATGGCGGGTCCTGGCAGCTGACTGGGAAGCAGCAGGCGGAACACCGCTGGCCTGCCGCTCATGGCCGGGCCAGCCAGCCCGGTACTGACGGAGTTCCCCCGTCCCTGGCGGTAGGTGGCCGGGGCCTGGCTGACGCGGACCGGTGCGCCTGGCAGGCCGGCGATCTCGCTGAGCACGGGGGCGAGAGCGGTCACCGCGACCGGAAGATAGTGCGCGTAGGCGGGATTCAGGCAGACCGGGATCGCGGTATGGCTGCAGACCGGGGTGAAGCGGACCGGCCGGTCGCTGGCCGCATCATGCAGGGCCGGGATGGCGATCATGCCCTGGCTGTCCAGCTGGCCGGTTCCGGCCAGCACCGTGGCGGTCCCGGCCGCCAGCAGGCCCGCCGCGGTGACCGCCGCAGCGGCGGCCCGCACCCGCCGCCCGCCGGAGCCCGCTGGCAGCGCCAGCGCCGCCAGCAGCGCCACAGTCAGCCCCGCGAGGAACATCACCTGGGCTATGGACAGGTCAGGAAGGTAGGGGTAAAACGTCCCCACACCCGTGTCCGGTCCGAGGTCCCAGCCGCCGGCGACCACGGGCGAGACCTGCCAGTACGACTGGCTGCCGGTGATCAGTTGCGTGCTGAGCGCCAGCGCGAAGAACGCCCCGATGGCGGCCAGCGGGGCGGTGAACCGGCTGGGCAGCAGAGCCCCGGCCGCGAACCCCAGCGCCGAGAAGGCCGGCAGGCTCGCGGCTGCGACCGCGGCCGGCCACCACAGCGGGCCGCCCCAGCTCGCCTGGCGCGCCGTCATCCCGTACAGCACGCCCAGGCAGATCAGGTAACCCACCAGGGCCCAGCAGGTCGTGGCGGCCCACGTCGTGAGCAGGCGGCCCCACCGGGGCTGGGCGGTGATCTTTATCAGTTCGGAGGTGTGGCGGCGGGCCTCGCGCGACCCCATCCACGCGGCCGCGCCGACTACGGGGACGATGAAGTCCAGGATCGCGCCACTCTGCAGACTGACGGCGCGCAGGTTCCACAGGGGCGGCATGGCCATGGTCTTGCGGTAGGTGGTGAGCCAGAACAGGGCGAAGACCAGCGGCAGCATCCACAGCATGGCGTTATGGCGCAACTCCAGGCGCAGCAGCCGGGCCGTCACCAGGGCGGGATGACGGGGGGCCGGCCGCGGCCGGGAGACGGCCGGGGTGTGCGTGGTGGTCATGATCGGCCTCCGGCCAGGACGGCGCTGTACCCGCGTTCCAGCGGCGAATCGCCTAGGTCCTGGCCTTCCGCGGCCGGGGCCTCCCCCCGGGCGACCAGGTCAGCGGGGGTGCCGTGAAAGACGATCTGGCCCTGGTCCATGAGCGCGACCTGGGCGCAGGCGGCACCGACGTCCTCCACCAGATGGGTGCTGACCACGACAGTGGCGCGCTGGCCGAGGTCCCGGAGCAGACCCCGGAACACCATCCGCTGCTGGGGATCCAGCCCGGCGGTCGGCTCGTCCAGCAGCAGCAACTCCGGCTCGTTGACGATGGCCTGCGCGATTCCCACCCGGCGCAGCATCCCGCCGGACAGGGTGCGCAGCCTGGCCTTGGCCTTGCCGCCCAGCTCGACCCGTTCGACGGCCGCCGCCACCGCGGCCTGAACCCGCGCCGGGGGCATCTCCTTCAGCAACGCGAAGTACTCCACGAACTCCGCCACCGTGAAGCCTGGGTAGTAGCCGAGGTTTTGCGGCAGGTACCCGAGCCGGCGCCGGATCTCCTGCCGCGGACCGTAACTGCCCGGGTCGCGGCCCAGCAGCCGTAGCCGGCCCGAGGTCGGCGGTACCGCCGTCGCCATCATCCGCAGCAGCGAGGTCTTGCCCGCCCCGTTGGGGCCCAGCAGCCCGAACACTCCCGGGCCAGCCTGCAGGTCCGCCCCCGCCACCGCCATGGTGCGGCCGAAGCGCCGGGTCAGCCCGGTGATCTCGACATTCATGATGCGCCTCCCGGAAACGGGTTAGATGCAGGGCGATGCGTCAAAGAAGCACCGCGGGTTAAGGCTGTCCGTTGGGCCGGTGCCGGTCATCGCACCAGGGAGCCGGATTGGCGGTCATACCACGCAGGTAGTCCGGCCCAGCGGCAGAGCGAGCTCATACCTGGGTATGACCGTGCAGGTGTGATGAGCGGCCGCCCCTGGCGGCCTACGCTGACATCGTGAAACGGATGCCCGGCAGCGCACTGGCGGCGAGCAGCGCCGGCCTGGTGGCGCGCCGGGCGTGGCCGGGGCTGATTAAGGTGCTGGCGGGCCCGGACGCGCCCCCGGCATGGTGGCACCCACCGTGGCCGCGCCGGGCCTATCTAGCGCTGAGCCTGACGACGCTGGCGCTGTTCGTGCTCAACCTGGCCAGCATCCGCGCGCAGCCCACCCTTACTCCCGCGCCTCCCGCTTCGTGCCGGGCCAGCCCCTGTTACTACTCGCACTACCCGCCGCTCGGCGCCGGGCAGTTGCTGCTGGTCATGGCGGTGGTGACGCCGCTGCTGCTGGCGGCCCGGTATCCGCTGCTGGGCTGGCGGATCGGGTGGCTCGCGCTGCTGCTCGCCCCGCTGGTACCCGCGCAATGGCGGGGCGGCTGGCCATGGGGCCCGGCGCAGGTGCTCGTGCTGCTGGTGGTGTTCTGCGTGGCCGGGGTCCGCTACCGGCGGCCGGTGCTGTGGTGGATGTGGGCGCTGAGCCTCATCCCCTGGTCGCTGTGGCTGGTGAGGGACCTGCGGGACCTGAATGGCCCGATCAGTGCGACCATCTTGTTCACGGCGGGGGTAATCGTCGTGGACAGCGTCAGCTCCAGGTGGGGTGCCGAGCGGGCGCTGGCCGCCCAGGCCGAGCGCACCGAGCTGGAGCGGGCGCGGCGGGCCGTGCTGGAGGAGCGCGCCCGGATCGCGCGGGAGCTGCATGGCGTGGTCGCCCATCACATGTCGCTGATCGCGGTCCAGGCTGAGACCGCGCCCTACCGACTCAGCGATCTGCCCGAGTCAGCCATCGCCGAGTTCGGCTCGCTGAGCGGGGTGGCCCGCGAGGCGCTGGCGGAGATGCGGCGGCTGCTCGGCGTGCTGCGCTACGACCAGCCCGCCGGGCTGGCGCCGCAGCCTCAGCTCTCAGACCTGCCCGCGCTCGTCGATGCCGCCCGCCGCGCCGGGGTATCGGTCGAGCTGGCCGTACCCCCGGCGATGAGCGACGTGCCTTCCAGCGTGGCGTTGTGCGCGTACCGGATTGTGCAGGAATCGCTGTCCAATGCCAGCCAGCACGCGCCCGGAGCGGCGGTCAGCGTGTCGGTGGGCCATGATGCCGGGGTGGTCCTGCTGCGGGTGGCCAACGGGCCCGGCGGGCCGGCCGGGCCGCCCCGGAGTGAACCCCGGTCTGGTCACGGGCTGACCGGGATGCGTGAGCGGGTAGCGCTGCTCGGCGGCTCGCTCTCGGCCGGCCCGTCGGCCGGCGGCGGCTTCGTGGTGTCTGCGGTGCTCCCGCTCGGCAAGACAGCATGACGGCCGGCGGTCCAGCGGCCGGGGGTGCGGCGGCGGGCGGTGCGGCGGCCGGCGGTGCGACCACGCGATGCCTGATCGCCGATGACCAGGCGATGGTGCGCGAGGGCTTCGCCGCGGTACTCACCGCCCAGCCGGGCCTGGTGGTGGTAGGCCAGGCTTCTGACGGCGCCGACGCGGTCCGCCAGACGCGGCACCTGCAACCCGACGTGGTCCTGATGGACGTGCGGATGCCGGTGATGGACGGCCTGCAGGCCACCCGCCAGATTCTCGGCTCCGCAGCCGGCCCGGAGCGGCCGCGGGTGCTGATGCTCACCACGTTCGACCTCGACGACTACGTGTATGAGGCGTTGCGGGCCGGCGCCAGCGGCTTCCTGCTCAAGGACGCCACTGCTGCCGAACTGGTACACGCGGTCCGCGTCGTGGCCGCCGGTGACGCCCTGCTCGCCCCCGCGGTGACCCGGCGGCTGATCGCCGACTTCGCCCGCCAGCCACGCCCGGACCCGCCATTCCCGGCCACGCTCGGCGCGCTCACCCACCGCGAGTCCGAGGTGCTGCGGCTGATCGCTCGTGGTCTGTCCAACACCGAGATCAGCGACACCCTGGTCATCGCCCAGCAGACGACCAAGACTTACGTCGGCCGCATCCTGGCCAAACTGGACCTCCGCGACCGTGCCCAGGCCGTCGTCTTCGCCTACGAAACCGGCCTCGTCACGCCCGGCGGATCAGGCCGGGCAGGATCAACCCCGGACACGGGGCCCCGTCAATGAACAGGCCGGGTCGGCGCGGCCATGGGCATCTGGGTCCACGGGTGGCGGACGTCGATGGTCGGCTGGTCACCTTGCAACTCAGTCGGAGTGCGGGCACCAGCTCCCGTTGACGAGCACCCCGACCGGGAACGGCGAGAAGACCCGGGCGGAGAAGAACTGGAGTTGTTGGAGGCCATAACCGCCCCGGGGGTCGTCGAGACCACGGAACAGCGGATCGATCAGCGAGGCCGGCGGAGTGCCGAGCCTTGCCGACCCGCGGTTCCTGTCGAGCGTCGTGACCATGGCCATGATGTCGCTCCTGGGCGCCCCGTCCGCGCCGAAGCCGGTGATCTCGGGAAACTGAGCGCTCGCCGGTTCGTCTGCGAGGAGCTGGTGGTGGGGTTCCTGCGGTGCACTCTCTCGGCAGTCGTAATCGTTGGCGGTGCGCAAGCCGCCCGGCGGTCCGGGTGTCACCTGCGCCACCTTGTACACCACGGGAAGGAGAGCCTCGTAGTACCACTGATCACCCGCCTGGCGCATCTTCGCGACCGCCGCGAACTTGTCCCCCAGTCTCCACGATTCGGTATCCACGGCGTCCGCAACCGCCCGGAGCTTGCCGGAATCGCTGACGATGATTTTTCCGACGGAGCTCATTTCAGCCGACGCTTGGAGGAAGCGGTTGTAGGTGTCCTGCGACAGCTCGCCCACCTTGGCCGTGACCCGTGGCCCGTAGATGTCGGGCTGCCCGTCGTCGCGGGTGAAGTAGGCCAGGAGAGAGAACAAAGCGGACAGGCCGGCCGCCACGTTACTGACCGGGCCGGGAACGACGACTCCCAGCTTCACGAAGAAGGAGATGATGTTGAACACCTGCGATGTTGCATCGTCCCCGGGGCGGGGGGCGACCGCGTCCAGCACCTTGTTGCCGATGGCCTTCAGGTTGAATTGGAGCGCCTCCTGGGCTGTGGTGAAGGGCTCTTGCAGCTGGTCCAGGTAATTGTGGACATGGACGACATCGCCGATCTCGATCGACAATTGCTTGCGAACCGTTTCGCACTCCTGCTTCGTGAACCCAGGGCCGTCAGGGCAGGCCTTGAACCGGGGATTCGTGGGCGTGTCCAGGATGCTCTCGATCTCGGACCAGTTCTTGTCCCAGCCCTCGTAGTACTGGGCCCGGACATCGCACGTGGGAGCGTCGCTCGCGCAGATGTTGGTGGCCACCTTGCCGATCCACGTCTCGGCGTCGCGCTCGCCCGGGGACGACCACGCGGGAAAGGGAGTCGGGGCCTGGTACGTAATCCGGAGCAACTGGTCGTTAGTGGCCCGGAGGGGGTCGGCCAGCATGGGCTGGAAGTCCGTGGTCTGGGACCGGGCCAGCAGGCCGGTGAGGTGGGCGGGATCCTTGGTGAGCGGTTCACTCACTTCGGCTAGTGGGCTGGTGGCGCCGGCCCGGCCCGCGAAGGCGTACCCCCCGGTGCCGTCGAGCGCGTTGAAGATGGCCGGCGTGCCGCCGAGCTTGCCTATCTGGGTGGCGATATCGGCCCAGACCGGGGTCCTGTCGCTGCCGCCCGGGTGCCCCACGCTCTGGATGAACACCAGGCTGTGCGGTGCGTTAGTGAGACTTTCCAGTTCAGCGAGCATTTTCGCCTGGAACGCCTGGTCGCCGGCCATGCTCCCCGTATTGGTTGGCAGTACCGCGTTATAGGTCTCCGCGAGCGAGGCGCTATCCACGACCACCACGTGGAAGCCCGCGGACGTGCCCGGCTGGAGCGTGGCCGAATAGCTCTGGTTCCCGATCCGCATGGTGTTCTGGGCGGCGCTGGCCGGCCCGTCGCTGGTGGCGAAAGGCACGTAACCCGAAAACACGAAGTCGTAGCGGGTGGTAAAGCTATCGAAGCGGAAATAGCCTGACATGTCACCCGGCGTTTCCTGGACGGATCCCCCCCAGTTGGAGAACGCGGTTCCCTGGTCGGTTCCGCGAATGCCTACGGCCGAAAGCGGGCTCTGAGCCTGGGTGAGGGTAAGTTTGGGGGCGCCGATGCTCTTCATGATGCCGTTGAGGTCATCCAGCCGGTCCGCGCTCACCGTGAACCCGGACGGAGCGGAGAGCACCACGTAGTAGCGGAGTGCGACACCGAGGTCGATCTTGGCGATCTGCGCGGCGATGGCGGGCAAGGCGGCGTCACCGTTGCTGAAGTCGGCGACCTGGGTGGCCAGTGTCCGCCGGTCGACCACCGCCAGGTGCACGACAGGCCCGCCGCCGGCCCGCCCAAAGTCATATCCGTCTATGCGGATGGCCTTGCTGCTGGCGTCGATGGTATCGACCGGGGCGCCGATGGGCGGCACGTGGACCGGCGGGGCTGGGGGGATGTCGGGGGTGATGATGACCAGCGGCTGGCCGGTGTGATCCTCATCGATCTTCTGGCCGCCGGCGCTGGGGATGATGAAGCTGGAGCCACCGCCCCCGCCGCCGCCGCCGTCTCCGTAGTCGGTACCGCTGCCGCCCCCGCCCCCGCCGTAGAGGCCGCCCCCGCCGCCGCCCCCGCCAGAGGCGTCGCCGTTGTGACTGTCCGCCCCACGGCCACCCGTGGCCAGGGCACCCGCAGCCCCATAAGTGGCCCGTAGCTGCGACCAGCCGCCGGCGCCGCCCTGGCTGGTGGTCCCGGCGCCGCCTCCGCCCCCACCGTCCCTGGCGTCCGCGCCATCGCGGCCTGCGCTGCCGCCGCCACCTCCGTTACCGCCGCTGCCCCCGCCAGCACCAGCCACCAGGAGACGGGACCCGGCCGAGCCGCCGGGCGCCGGGCAGGTCGTCGCGGAGATGGAGCAAGTGCGCACGTCCGAGGCGCCCCCACCGGCCGAGCCGTCGGGTGCCGCACCGGGCCCGCCGCCGCTGCCACCGACCGCGCCGCCGCCGAAGACCGGATCGCCGCCCGCCCCGTTGCGGCCGTTACCGCCCACTTCCACGTAAAGCTTCTGGCTGGAATCGACGCTTAGATCGGCGGTGACAGCGGCGGCGAAGCCGCCTCCGCCGCCACCCCGGCCGCCGACGGCCATGACGTGGACGCTGGAAACACCGCTGGGCACTTCGTAGCTTTGTTCTCCGCCCGTGTAGGTGAAGGTCGTCGCCCCGCCCACAGCCGGCCGTACGGGGGCCGGGGCAGCGGTGAAGAAGCCCGGCGCCGCGGATCCGCCCGCGGTGAGGGCCTGACCGGCAGACGCGGCGGGGGCAGGGGCCGCCGTGAGGCACGTCGCGACGGCCAAAGCCAGCACGGTGAACGAGGCCAGGGCCGCCCGCCCGCGCCGCTTCGGCATGACTATCCCCGTCCGCTACCGCAACCGGCAGGCACCTGGGATAGAAAATGGGCCAGCGGTCACCCCCGCCAGAAATACCTCTAACCGGCAAATATCTGACATCCGGCCGGAAAGGATGCTGTCTCCACTACCGGTCATGACCTTATTGATACGACCGCAAACATTATCCTGCTCGTAGAGACCAGGCTCGCCGTAGCCTAATAAGCTGCTCTGGGCGAACCTGAGTTGATTTGCGCTGGTAGCCCATCCCGAATCCATCACCGCCAAATCCGGGTGATACTGCGAAATGGCAGTTTTTGCACAGGATCATGAACCGGGGAGGGGTCAGTCGGCCTGGGCCTGGGTGCGGGCGATCAAGACCTCGACGCCATCGAGGATCCGGTCCAGGCCGAAGCGGAATTCTTCCTGCTCGTTAAACCCGGCTGGATCATCGCCGATGCTGGCCGACCAGGCCAGCTGGTGCAGCCGAGGGTACGTCTGCTGGTCGGCCACCTCCCGCACCAGCGCTTCCCAGGTCCAGACGGGCAGAGGCTCACCCTGGGCCGCAGCGGCCTGCGCCTGCCGGGCCGCCCGGGCGGCGTCGTGCGCCATCCGGGCTTCGCTGAGCGTGTATGAGCTGATCAGGCCGATAACCCGGAGTTTATCCGCGTCATCCAGACGGATATCGTCCATGGCCTCCAGTCCGCGCTCCACGAACGTCAGCGAGCTCGGTGCCATGGGTGGCGCGGCCATGGGCATCTGGGTGATCCACGGGTGCCGGTCGATCATCTCGCGCTGGATCATGGCCCATGTCTGCAACCGCGAGCGCCAGTCAACCCCGGTCAGCACGAGGTCCTCGGCGCCCTGCGCGCTGGCGTTCCACATCAGCTGGAGGAGTTCCTCCTTGCTGGTGACGTGCCGGTACAGCGACATCGTGGTGAACCCGAGCTCATCGGCGACGTGGGCCATGGACACCGCTTCCAGGCCCTCGGCGTCGGCCAGCCGGACGGCGGCCGCCACGATCGCGTCGACGGACAGGCCCGGCTTCGGGCCGCGCTGGCTCCGGCCGCGGCGACCCCAGAGCAGGTCCAGGCCCGGGGGGAGCGGCGGAGACGGCCCAGTCGGAGCAGGCCGGACGGCGTCAGCACCCCCAGCATTCCCTGCGCCCTGAGCAGGCATCGTCTCCTCCGTCATCCCGCCACCTTACGGGGCTGCCGCCAACTTCCGGAGGCGGCGGGATATCCGCTTGACCTCAACTGTGTATGACACATACAGTTCAGTGTATGTCATACACAGTTGAAGCCGAGGGTATCTGCAAGTCCTTCAGCGGCCACCCCGTCCTGGATCACGTGGACCTGGCCGTCGAGACCGGCTCGGTACTGGCCCTGCTCGGACCGAACGGTGCGGGCAAGACCACGATGGTCCGGATCCTGGCCACCCTGATGCGCCCCGACGCGGGGAACGCCACCATCGCCGGGCACGACCTGCGCATCGACCCGGCCGGGGTCAAGCGGTCGATCAGCCTGACCGGGCAGTTCGCGGCGGTCGACGAGAAGCTGACCGGCCGGGAGAACCTGGAGATGATGGGCCAGCTGCTGCGCCTGTCGCGGATGGCGGCCCGGGCCCGGGCGTCGGAACTGCTGGCCGAGTTCGACCTGGCCGACGCGGCCGGCCGCCGGGCGGCCAAGTACTCCGGCGGCATGCGGCGGCGCCTGGACCTGGCCATCAGCATGATCGCCCGTCCCCCGCTGGTGTTCCTGGACGAGCCGACCACCGGACTGGACCCGCGCAGCCGCGAGCAGACGTGGAGCACGGTCCGCCGCCTGGTCGACGAGGGCGTCACGGTCCTGCTGACCACCCAGCACCTGGAGGAAGCGGACCAGCTCGCGGACACGGTCGCGGTGCTCGATCACGGCCGGGTCGTGGCCCGCGGGACACCCGACGAGCTCAAGGCGAGGCTGGGCGCGGAAGTGGTCCGGCTCCAGTTCGCCGACCTGGCCGCTTACGAGCGGGCGCTGCGCGGGCTCGACGCGGTCCGCGCCGACGGCCGGCTGCGCACCATCGACGTGGCCACCGAGGGCACGGCGGGGGAGATCTTCCAGATCCTGGGCCGGCTCCAGGAGGCCGGCGCGCCCGCCCACAAGGTGTCCACCTACCGCCCCAGCCTGGACGACGTTTTCCTGTCCGTCACCGGCGCGGCCCAGGCCGGATCAGCCGTCGACCGGGGAACAGCCTCCGACCCCGGATCAGCCGCGCAGCACGAAGCGAAGGAGATGGCCCGATGAGCATGGCCTACGCACTCACCGACTCGCGGGTGATGGTCACCCGCTGCGTCCGCCGGTCCCTGCGCGACCCGGAGGCGTTCTTCACCGCGCTGATGCTGCCCGTGGTGCTGATGCTGATGTTCGTGTACGTGTTCGGCGGCGCGTTCAACGCCGGCGGCACCTACGCCAACTACGTGGTGCCCGGCCTGATCGTGCTGTGCGCCGGGTTCGGCGCGGGCACCACCGCGGTCGCGGTGGCCACTGACATGAGCAACGGCATCGTGGACCGGTTCCGGTCCATGCCGATCAGCGGCTCCCTGGTCCTGGTCGGCCACGTCGTGGCCAGCCTGGCCCGGAACCTCGTCGCCACGGCCCTGGTCATCGGCGTAGGCCTGGCGGTCGGCTGGCGTCCCACCGCGGGCCCGGCGGGCTGGGCCGGGGCCGCCGCCATGATCGTGTTCTTCGTGCTGGCCCTGTCCTGGCTGGCGGCCGCGGTCGGGCTGCTGGCCGGCAGCGTCGAGGCGGCGAACTCGTTCACGTTCGTGCTCATGTTCCTGCCCTACGTCAGCACGGCGTTCGTGCCGGCGCAGACCCTGCCGGGCTGGATGCGCGGGTTCGCCGAGCACCAGCCGTTCACGCCCATCGTGGAGACCATGCGCGGCCTGTGGATGGGGCACACCTCGACCGGCGTCGCCGTGGGCCACGAAGCGTGGATCGCGTGCGCCTGGTGCACCGGCATCCTCCTGGTGGCGTTCACCGCCGCGTCCTGGCTGTTCCGCCACCGGACCGCCGCCTGACGCCGGCATGGGCAACCCGGCGCCGGCCGGACGCCGGCGCACGCCTCAGCAGGCGGCGCCGGCGCCCGGATGCCGTGTGTCAGCTGGCGCCCCGGCGGAGGCGGGCAGTGAACGCGTGCCAGGCAGCGGGGGTGAAGGTCAGCGCGGGACCGGCCGGGTCCTTGGAGTCCCGGACGGCGACCACGTCGGGCAGGTTGACCGCGACCTCCACGCAGTTCCCATTCCCGCTGGCGAATGCCTTGCGCCATATGGCGCCGGTCAGGTCCATGTGTTTCTCACCTCAGCGATCAGGTCGAGCGAGGCCCGTGGCGGCAGGGCCTCTTCCCGCAGGGTATCGAAAGCCTGGGCGCACGCCTTCACGATGTCCGGGTGGTCGGCGCCTCGCGCTCGATGCTCGGCCATTCCCGGAACCATGGCGGCCAGACCTGCCGGTGCAGCTGATCCCGCAGGTGCGCCCGCAACCGCAGCAGCGCACCCCCGGTACCCAGCTCCTCGACCACGTCGCAGCGGGCGGTGAAGTCCTCGGTCGGCATCCGCCGCGCGGTCTCCACCGCGCCGACCAGGGCGGCCGAGTAGCCGATCCGGTCGCCGAGCTGTTCCTGGCTCAGCCCCGCGGCCGTGCGGTAGTGCCGCAGCTCCGCGCCGAACAGCGCGAGCGGGCTCGCGCCGGCCTCCGGGTCCCGTAACACCATCGTCGCTCCTCCGGGTGCGTCCCTACCGCGCCCTACAACCGCGCGGGCTGATCTGACTGGTTCGCTGACCGTGCGCACTCTCTAGCGTTGCGTAGGCAGATAACGAAAACCTAGCCCGGTCAGCCTCTCGCGACCAACGAGATTGGAGGCGCAGATGTCTTCGTGCGCCGCGGCCGCTCGCGTCCCGGCCCGCTCTGGCGTCCCGGCCCGATCGATGGCCCCCGCGGGGATCCTGGCTCAGATCGCCGGGGAGGGTGCGCGGCTGGTGGCCAGCCCGCGGCGGCGGGTCTTTCCCGGCCGCCCGGACCAGGCCGGGCAGGCCCGCCGGTTCGTGGCCCGGGCCCTGGACGGCTGCCCGGCCGCCGACGACGCGGTGCTCTGCGTATCCGAGCTGGCCAGCAACGCGATCCAGCACACCCGCTCCGGCCAGGGCGGCCGGTTCCAGGTCCTGGTGTGGCGCGGCCGTGCCTCGGCGTGCGTCGCGGTCATCGACGACGGCGCGCCGCGCGGCCCCGCGCCCAGGTCGCCACGGCCCGGAGATCTGGGTGAGTCCGGTCATGGCCTGCGCGTGGTCGCGGACCTCGCCGCCGCCTGGGGCCATCAGGAACTCGGCCCGGCCGGCTTACCCGGCCGCGCCGTCTGGTTCCAGCTGACCTGGCCCCCGTGATAACCGTCCCGCGGACCATCGAACCGGTGGCAAAGGGCTGGTCCGGCAGGCGGCCACCGGTCCCTGCCAGCCCGCCCAGGTCGGGAAGACCTGGACTCCAACTGCTAGTTCGGCCGCATCCGGAGCGCCGAGCTTAGGCCGCCCACAGCACACGTAAGACAACGACGCGTTGCTGATCCTCCAGGATCAGATAGATGGCGAGGCCCGCGCCCTCGCTGAAGGTGTGCGACCGCATAGGCGAAGCGGCATCTGTGCCCCGGAGCGGCTCCCCGCTCCAGGGATGTAACGCGACTAAGTCGATCAGGGATGCATAGGCCGGGAGTGCCGCCTCCGGAAGCGCGGCGATTTGGTACGCGGCCTCGTCGTCGGACTCGACCTTGTACACCTACAGCCCCAGGGTGGACTGAGTCTCGGCCCACGGTGTGGTGGGTACGTGCTGCCCAGCGAGAAGCTGCCCTGCCCGGACCAGCATCGCCCGGTGTTCGTCCGGATCGCCCGACGACCAGGCCACCCGGCGCCATCGCTCCAGGAACGCAGCCACCCCCGACAGGCTCATGCTCGCGGTGGCCTGTGCCATGACGGCGCGGAATTCCTGGTCGAAGCCTTCGACATCCTCCGGGAGAAGGGCAGCCCGGATGGCCTGGAGATCCGGGCCGGGAGGGGCCAGGAATGGGGCGCTCCGTCCAGTGACGTCATGGGCTCGCGCGGTCATGGGTCATCACCTCATGACTCATGCTAGGGGCAGACGCCGACAGGGCGCAGGGCGCCGAAGGGGCGCCAGGCGAGGGCGGCGACCGTGGTGATGGCGGCCAGGCCGGGCCATAGGGGGCGGTCGGTGGGGGAGGCCTGTCACCTCAGACGTTGAGGTAGGTCAGAACCGCCAGGACACGGCGGTTGTCGTCCCCGCCGCGGTACAGGTCAAGCTTGGTGAATATGTTGTTGATGTGCTTGCTGACGGCCTTCTCGGTGACCACGAGCCGGGCCGCGATGCCGGCGTTGGTGCGTCCCTCGGCCATCAGGGCGAGCACTTCGCGTTCCCGCGGGGTGAGCCGGCGCAGCGGCTCGTCGCGGGCGCGGCGGGCCAGCAGCTGTGAGATGACCTCGGGATCCATGGCGGTGCCGCCGCCGGCCACGGTACGCACCGCCTCGATGAATCGCCGGACGTCGGAGACCCGGTCCTTGAGCAGGTAGCCGAGCCCGCCGCTGCCACCGGACAGGAGTTCGCGGGCGTAGAGCTGTTCGACGTGCTGGGACAGGACCAGCACGGGCAGGCCCGGCACCTGGGCGCGGGCCTCGATGGCCGCCTTGAGGCCCTCGTCGGTGAAGGTCGGGGGCAGCCGC
>Ga0182024_10010353_pt1 | contig 19004 bp, 17 predicted proteins | sample P32metaG_FD_120480 | JGI IMG/M metagenome (GOLD analysis project Ga0182024, IMG submission 120480) | Permafrost microbial communities from Stordalen Mire, Sweden - P3-2 metaG (Illumina Assembly) | ecosystem: Environmental > Terrestrial > Soil > Wetlands > Permafrost | place: Sweden: Stordalen... | reverse complement strand
CGCAAACAGTGACCTTGCGCGCCACCTATGTTATTCTTAACCTGCGCTAAATTGTTTGGTTGCCAGCCTTTCTCGTGTTCCTGAGCGAGACTGCCTGCACTAGACCTCTTTGCTTTTCCGCCTGGCGGCGGACAAGAAAGCCGGTCGGATACCGCCCAAGCCCTTCAGCGTAGTCGCCGCGAATTCGCAGGCGACGGTAGGAAGCACGCGCTTCCCTGGCATGGTGCGGTTTACGGGCAATGCTTGGCCTTCACGCCAAACACTCCTTCCGCAGCGCAAATAAACTGCACATAATCTGATGCAGCCTAATGCCAGATCAAAAGCAGCAGCCTGAGGGCCGAAGCCGACGGTAATCTTCGTGTCGGCACGCGGGAGACCGCGACAGGGCAGTTGGGCTTTCATTGGATCGCCGGGTGGACGAAGCCGCGCGGAGATGAACAGTACTCCAGGTCTCACCGAGAGACCGGAAACAAGGGATTTTCATTTTGAACGAATTTTCAGCATTACCCATTTCGGCGGCGCTCAAGCAGCGTCTTGCCAAAGCAAACTTTATTACGCTCACCCCGGTACAGGTGGGAGCGATTCCTCCGGCCCTCGAGGGCAAGGACGTCTTGGCCACCGCCCAGACCGGCACCGGCAAGACGCTCAGCTTCCTTATCCCCATCATCGAGAAACTGCAGAAGACACAGGCCAAGGTGGCCAGTGCCCTGATCCTGCTCCCAACCCGGGAACTTGCGATGCAGGTGCAACAGGCCTGCGCGCAGCTGATCAGCTTTCCCACCGCTTTGGTGGTCGGTGGCATGGCGGAGGGTCCGCAACTGGACGCTATCCGTCGCGGCGCGCGGCTCATCGTGGCGACTCCGGGCCGCCTGGAAGATTTTCTTGGCCGTAGGCTGGTCAAGCTCAACCAGGTTGAGATCCTCGTCCTGGACGAGGTCGATCGCATGCTCGACATGGGCTTCAAGCCAGCCATTCGCCGCATCGTCGCAGCCATCCCGCCCGTCCATCAGACGCTCTGCTACTCCGCTACGCTCGAAGGCGCTGTACGGGAAGTAGCCGGCGACTACCTCAAGAACCCGGTGAGGATCGAGATCGGTTCCGTGCTCAAGCCGGCAGAAAACGTCAAGCTGCAAACCTTTGAAGTCAGCGCGGATCGCAAGTTGTCCTTGTTGGAACACCTGCTCCGTTCTGAAGATGGAAGCTTTCTGGTCTTCGTTCGCACCAAGCATGGCGCGGAGCGCGTAGCCAAGAAACTGGCCCACGCCGGTTGGAAGGCTACCAGCATTCACGGCGATCGCAGCCAATCGCAGCGCAACGCCGCACTACGCAGCTTTGCCCAGGGCGGACATCGCGTCCTGGTAGCTACCGATGTGGCCGCCCGCGGAATCGACGTGGATCACGTGGCGCATGTGGTGAACTACGACATGCCCAAGGTCGCGGAAGACTTTGTGCACCGTGTCGGCCGTACTGGCCGCGCTTCCCGCAGCGGCGTAGCTTCAACCTTCGCCTCGCCTGAAGAGAAGGGCGATCTGCGAAAGATCGAGCGTGCGTTGCGCATCAATATGCAGCGCTTTCGGGTAAAGGACGCCTTACCGCTAGCCGTCTGAAGGGTACGGCCTTTAGGCCGTACATAACTGATGTGTAACCAATTCGGCTTCACAGGCTGCGGAAAAACTCGCTTTGTTTGAAGGGTACGGCCTTCAGGCCGTACATAACTGCTGTGTAATGAATCCGGCTTTAGCCGCTGAGGGCTGCTACTCTTCTCGAAATCACCCTTTTTCCGCAGCCTGTTCAGCCGCTGAGGGTGGCGGCTTCATCCGGGCAGAGACTTTTTCCGCAACCTGCGAAGCCACAGCAACAATAAAAAGGGGAAGCCCACGGGCTTCCCCTTTTGCTTTTAACCCACCCTACTTCTTGGGCTGCGTAGCGATGATCAAACCACGAATCTTGGTATACGTCGCAGAAGGAATAACCTTCTTGCTCACCAGGTCCGTCTTCGTCTTGTAAGGCCTGCCATCGATGATCTTCTGCGAATAAGCATCGCCAATTCCGGGCAGCGCGCTCAGTTGGGCTTTGGTGGCGGAATTGATATCCACCAGGCTTGAGGCGGCAGGAGGCGTGGTCTGCGCCATCATCGCGTGGGCGACCGAAGGCCTGGCCCCCAACTGCGCTGCGGCTGCCCCGCCCAGAAGACCCAACGTCAGCAGGATGGTCAGGCTCTTTTGTGACAAGCCCCTCAACTTCGTGGTCAGCATCATCGTTCTCCTTCTCCTCATCTCGAATCTTGGTTGCAGCGAAATGCTACACCAGCGGAAGGTCGTTGCGTCAATCTGAGGACAAAGCTTACATGATCCGCGTTGATTGGCCGGAGGAACTGGAGCGTGGCGGAGAGATCGCCTTACGCCGGTCGAGTTCCCCCCGCACCATATTCAACCCATAAATGCAGGCCTCGAAGGATCCCGAAAGACGCGCGAAGAAGGGCGCCTCCTGCGCGTACTCAAAGACGTCGAATTGCGAAACGATGTAGTAGCTCTCTTTGCCCGCTTGAACCATCTGCAGAAAACTATCGTGCTGCCGATCTCCCCAGCAATCCATCGACTCCGGATACATACCGGTACGGAAGAGGGTGTAGTCCCCGATATGTTTCCGGCGCTCCCGCTCTTCGACAAAGGACGAAGCAGTGCCGTGTACAGGATCAGAAGCACGCAGCATCTCACCCACTTCACGCAAGGGATTCCCCGCGGCATCGCGGATGCGATAGATGTTGTCAGTCCGGCAGAATTCGGTGAGCAAATCGGCGACGTAGCTTGAGATCTCCGCATCGCGCAAACCCAGGCGTGAGTCGTAGCATTCGGAGACAACTTCGTGGAAGAGCTGGCGTAAGGAGTGCTCTAGCGGGATCAAATTCCACCTCCAGTGAAGGCTGGGTCTGTTCCTTGCTAAGGCTGCGGAGCTCACTCGAACTCTCCGAAGCCGCTTCTATGCTTACGTATGACACGAAGACTAAGCGATTTGTCGCGGATTACAAAGTGATGAATGTGGTGTTACAGGATTTTTTTGGCAGTCTCGATGAGCAACTGCGAAATGGAACCTCTTCTGGTAACACCCATTGGTGCTACGGATCTGCCCTTACCGGGTGACCTCAGGTTTCAATTCTTAATTTGTAACGGAGTTAGTACCAGAAACTCGAACGCGGCCGGCTACCAATAGCCAGCCGCGTTGGATGTGTGTTGCGGGTTATCGAGCAGCGACTGCTTCCTGTTTGCCGGCGCCCATTTTGGCCAGCCGGTCGGCCAATAGTTTTTCCAGCTCCTCGAGGGCTGCGCTGAAGCCTTCAATACCTTCCTTCAGCTTGTCGTGTGCCATCCGATCCTCCGCGTGCATCTTTTCAAAGATCGCCTCGTTCATCGGGATCTTCTCCATCTGCATGTTCGGAGCATTCTTAGGATCGAGCTTGCGCGGCAGATCGCTTTGCGTCTCCTGCAGCTCTTCCAACAGCTTCGGAGCGATAGTGAGCAGATCGCATCCGGCCAGCTCGCGAATCTCCCCAATATTGCGGAAGCTTGCTCCCATCACCACTGTCTTGTAGCCGAACTTTTTAAAGTAGTTGTAAATCTTGGTCACCGATTGCACGCCCGGATCGTCCGCACCCTGGTAGTCCTTACCGGTGTCCTGCTTATACCAATCGAGGATGCGGCCCACGAAGGGCGAGATCAAGGTCACCTTAGCCTCGGCGCAGGCGACGGCTTGATGCATGCCAAACAGCAGCGTCAGGTTGCAGTGAATGCCTTCCTTCTCCAATTGCTCCGCAGCTTTAATGCCCGGCCACGTGGAAGCGATCTTAATCAAGATACGCTCGCGAGAGATGCCCGCCTGGTCGTACTGCTGGATAATTTCATGCGCCTGCTTCATCGTCGCTTCGGTGTCGAAGGACAACCGCGCGTCGACTTCCGTCGAAACCCGGCCGGGAACGATGGCCAGAATCTTCTTTCCAAAAGCGACGGCCAGGTGACGGAAGGCAAGGTTCGCCACGTCACTGTCTTTGGCTTGGGCACCTAGCTGCTTTTTCGCCTCGAGGAGCACTTCATCCACAAGGGGCTGATACTGTGGCATCGAGGCGGCTGCGGTGAGAAGGGAGGGATTAGTCGTGGTGTCCTGGGGCTTGAACTTTTCAATCGATTCAAAATCCCCGGTATCGGCAACGACCACCGTCATTTCCTTAAGCTGTTCGAGTAGTGACTTGGCCATATCAAATCTCCTTGCGTACACCTTTGAGTGTAAATCTTCACACTGTTGAGATTCATAAAATTGCGATTTGGGTTCATCCGGCCACGGGATTTGTCAGCGTTCCCAGGCCTTCCACGGTAACTGCCACTTGATCGCCGGGCTGCATCGGAGCCACTCCCGCCGGTGTTCCGGTCAGTACCAAATCCCCTGGAAACAGTGTCATGGCAGCCGTGATATAGCGCAGCAGATGGTCGATGGAAAAGATAAAGTCGCGCGTGTTGCCATCCTGACGCAATTCCCCATTGAGGCGGGTGGTAATGCTTATGCCCGCTGCCGGATCGACTTCATCGGTGACCAGCGGCCCCACCGGACAGAAAGTGTCGAAACCCTTGGCACGCGACCATTGACCATCCTTCTTCTGCAGATCTCTGGCGGTCACGTCATTGGCGATCGTGTACCCGCGAATATAGTCGCGTGGATCCTCATCAGGAGCGATCTTGCTGCACCGCTCGCCAATCACGATCGCGATCTCCCCTTCGAAATCAACCCGTTTTGAAAGCTCGGGAATGCGGATCGCCTCCCCCGGGGAGATGAGCGAGGACGGGGCCTTGAGGAAGAGCAGCGGTTCGGCCGGGACTTCATTGCCTAACTCCGCCGCGTGCTCGCGATAGTTCCGCCCCACACAGACAATTTTGGACGGCGCGACGGGCGCCAGAAGGCTGGCCTCATCGAGCGGCAGGGGAACAAAGGGAGCCCCGGTTGGGTCGACAAAATCGCTGACCGGGCCTTCCTCGAAAGGTGGAATCAGGCGCTCGATCCAAGGCCGGCCACCGCGGTCAACAACCTCAGCGTATTGCGCTCCGTGCCTGGTTTGCAGTCGGCAGTATTTCACGAATAACACTCCTCTCTTGGTTAGGGACGGGGTAAGGTTTCCTCGACTTCAGGGGACCGTTTGCTCGGGTTCCCGCTTTGATCGACGGCCGACACGGAATAAGCGTACGTATGTTCCGGCTGCACTGCGGTGTCTCTGAATGACGTCTCAACCCCTACCGAAGCCACGCGTTGGGCGGGCAAGCCTCCCTGTACATCGCGGCGATAAACACGATAAGCAGCCAGATCGCCATCGCTGTCAGGCGTCCAGGAAAGATCGATGGCGCCGGCAGCCGCATCCGCCACCGCGACCAGCCCCTGGGGGACGCCTGGCGGGAAAACGTCGGTGGTGGTCACCTCGACGGCCTCGCTTGGCAGCCCCTGGATCTCTACCGAGCGTCCGGAAAAGTCGAACGACGCGACTCGTTTCACCACGTAGCGATAGCGCTGATTGAAAAGCGCGGAGCTATCGATCGCGTGGCCCGGGTCTTCCCCGTCCCGTCCGTGGACGGCGAGGGTCTGCGTAGAGGACGGTTCGGAGGGCGCGAGGGGAGAGCTACGAGCCTCTTGCGGCGCTGGGACCGTCAATTGCAGGCGCTCGATCCGGAAGAGTATGGAGCGTCCGGGGTCGGGGACCGGCTTCCAACTAAGCAGGACGCCATCCTGCCTCACCTGGCCGGTCAACCCGGTGACGGTGGCCGGACTAGTCCCGGCAGCGCTGTACGCAGGGTTGGAAGGGCCCGCGGACTTGCCCGCATGGTTCTGCAAGGCAACTTCGTAACGCAGCAGGCGGTCGGGCTTGTGGCTGAGATCGGAGGGCAACACGTCCGTGTAAGTCCCGGCAGCCCCGGGCGCCAGGCTGAGGGTCCCAACGTTTGTGCACGCGTCGCCGTCAACCGCGCGGCAAATCCGGGTCGTGACCGGATGCCGCAGGGGGAGGTGGTCGGTGGTCCTCGTCGGCATCGTCCAGGCCATGTGAACGGAGTCGCCGATCCGCCCCGCGGACAGATTCACCACCGGCGTGGGCAGGTTGAGACTCGGGGGCGCCGGTGATGCGGGTGCTCCGCAGCCAACCATGGTGCCCACCATGCCCAGCGGGAGAGCGAAAACCAGAAGCTTGCGATTCATGCTCTTCAAACGTAAATCATTCTTTTCATGGCGGCAGAATCGCCCGCAGAGCGGCGTCGAGCTCAGGATATTCGAAGTCGAAGCCCGCCGCGAGCAGCCGAGCCGGGACCCCCCGCTCACTCTGCAGAATCGTGGAATCCACCACTTCGCCCAAACCCAGCCGCAGTGCAAACCCAGGGACGGCCAGCACCGCCGGCCGATGAAGGGCGCCGGCCAGCGACCGGGTGAACTCCAGGTTGGTAACCGGGTTGGGTGCGGCGACATTCACCGGCCCGGAAAGAGTCCTTGTCTGCAGCACAAACTCGATCACCCGTGTCACATCGTGGAGCGCGATCCAGCTGATCCACTGCCGACCGCTGCCCAGCCGCCCGCCTAGCCCTAACCGGAAGACCGGCAGCATCTGCTTCAAAGCACCACCCTGGGCAGAAAGCGCCACGCCAAAGCGAAGATGCACTACGCGGATCCCGGCATCCTCTGCCGGCCGCGCTGCCGCTTCCCAGGCGAGGCATAAGTCTGGTATGAATCCACTTCCCGGCAGCGACGCCTCACTCAGCTCTTCGTCTCCACGATTGCCGTAGATGCCAATGGCCGAGGCGTTCACGAGCACTTCAGGTTTCGATCGTAGCCCTGCCAGCAGATGCGCGATCGCATGGGTCGGCCTCACCCGGCTTTCGGCGATCTCACGCTTGTAAGCGGAGGTCCATCTCCGCGCTGCCAGGTTCGCGCCGGAGAGGTGCACCGCTGCAGTAATCCCCTCGAACGCCTCTGGACGGGTGACCGGTGTCGGGGCGTAGGGATCCCAAAACTCCTGAGCTGCGCCTGATGGGCTCCGGTGCAGGGTAATTGTTGAAATCCGTTTTTGCGACAGGCTTCGTACTAAAGAAGTACCGATAAGTCCTGATGACCCAGTCAACAAAATTCGTTCCACGCTCATCCCACTAATCCTCTGAGGGATGCCGGTTCGCCCGCACAATGTTGCATTAACATTGACAGAAGAAAAAACTGTTTTGTTCTTGGCAACATTTTGGCCGCGGATCTCATCAGATTTTAGGACAAATCAACCCAGGAGCTGTGCCGTGGAGACCAAAGACATCGCCGCTACAAGTTCTCAAATCGACCCCGCCAGTGCCGAAAGTTTCATTGCCGAGAAGCGTATCGGCGAGCGCATAAAGCGCCTGCGTCTGAAGAAATCGATGGGGTTAGTCGAACTCGGCCGCCATACCGGCCTGTCTGCCAGCTTCCTCTCACAGCTGGAGACCGGGCGCGTAGTCCCGACATTGCGCAACCTGGCCCGGGTGGCCATGGTTTTCAGCAAAGATCTATCTTACTTTTTTGAAACTGAGCCGCACACGCTCTTCCGCATCCATCGCAAAAAAGAGCGCGTTCGTCTGCCTCAGACTGGAGTCGACGACCCGACCTACTACTTCGAGAGCCTCGGATACATGGTCCCCGACCGCCAGTTGGATCCTTACTTCGCCGAATTTGTCCCCCTGAAGAAGAACATCGAGATCCGCCCGCATGTGCATCCCGGATACGAATTCCTTTACATCCTGGAGGGCGAGTTAGAGATCCGGCACGCCGATAAGAGCCATGTTCTTACCCCCGGCGACGGCGTCTATTTCGATGCCAGCACGCCTCACGGGTACCGCTGTGCGGGCAAGTCAGCGGCGCACGCCATCATCGTGACCATGCATCAGCTGCAATCCCCGCAACCCGCCATGAACCTGCGCCCTTTAGGAGGGGCGATGACAGCCAAGGGCACTGGGGCGAACGCCCCTGCCGGCAAGCCTACGACCACTCTTCCGACGCCGGCACGGGTCAAAGACAACGTCTCAGCTCCCCAGTAAGGCATTTCAGACAGAGTGGATAGATCCAAACCTGTCGTCTGCACGAAGTTTTTGGGATGCTTTGTATCAGGGCACGACTTTGGTCGGGCCGTAAGCTCAACAAAGCTCCGGTCGACAGTAAAAACCTCTTAACAAGATGCGGGGTGCCCCAGGTCTCGCTTTTGAGACCTGGGATCCTCCTAGTAGAGGCCAGTCTTATCCCTTGTCATGTCTCCAGGTAAACCAGGGAGCTGCCTTGGCCCCGTTTTGGGGCACAAAGTCCCGAAGGGACGGTTCAAACGGCATGATTGAATCAGTCGTGCCTTGCAGGCTTGAGTTTGTAAGTTCTAGGCCTTACCCACAGGCAAAAAGAAATCCTCCACCTCGCGCCAACTGGCCACACGGTGAAACCCACTAACCGTCGCATTATGCGGAGCAGAGAAGAGAATCCCTTTTCCTCTAAACCGCTTGAAGTGCCGGTAAGTATCGTCAATCAGGTAATCGGCCAGCAATATACCTTTATCTCCACAAAAGACAAAGTTCGACGGCGGAATGAAGGGAAAATGCCGTCGCAACCAGCGATACTTGGGGCCAAAGGAGTTGGGGAACTCCATGGCCGCGGTGGCGATAAAAATCTCGTAGTGCTCGATCAGCTTTTCAAGCACTTCCTGACTGTCCTCGACAACCGGCAGGTCCTCGAAGAAATCCTCACTGCGGAGATAGCTCTCCAACCGCTCATGGCGGTCTTCGGAGACGATATTCCACAACCACTTACCATGCAGCTGGCCCTTGGTGATGGCTTCCCCGTGGTCACGATTGTAGCGAGTGAGGTGTTCGCTGAGCGCGTCTGCCAGCACCTCATCCATGTCAACAGCAATTCGTTTCATTCCCAAATGTTAAGGCCTGACTCTGTTTTGGGACCTCCGCCGCTACGCGCCGGCGGAAGAAGACGAGGAAACGTTGACCTGGCTGGGGTCGAAGTAAAGCAACCGTCCACAACTCTCGCAATTCAACAGGGTGCCTTCGCGCACCTGGTTCCAGAACTGCGGACGCAACGACATTTGGCAGGAGAGACAACGCTGCCCGGCGGCCCGCGCCAGCGCAGTCTTACGTGACGAGGAAGCGATGCGGTCGTATTGGGCAAGCAACGGCTCGTTCACTTCTTTTCGGATTTTCGCCCGTTCCTTCTGTAGAACATCGAGCTCTTTTTGATAGCCCTGGGTGGCCACGCGAGCCCGCTCCTTTTCCTCATCGACCAATTTTGCCTGCGCGGCCGATGCCTTACGAGCTTCCGCACGCTGGCTCTCGAACGACTCACTCTTGATCATGCTGCTGAGTTCCTCGTCTTCAATGCGGCGAATTTCTGCTTCGACAAATCCAATCTCATGCTGCAACGCATGGAATTGCTCGTTGGTTTTCACGCTGCCCGACTGGTCGCGGTATTTGATCAGCTTTTGCTGCTGATCCTTACGATCGCTTTCCAGCCTTCTGCGCCGTGCCTCTTCCGCCGGAACAGCCTTGTCAGCCTGTTCCAGAGCCACCTTTTGCTGCTGCAGTTTTTCTTCCAGGGAGCGGAGATTGTGAGGTAACGCAGAGATAGTTTCCAGCAGTTGGGTGATCTTGATATCGACCTGCTGCAAGCGAATCAACAACTCCAATTGAACATCCATGTCGTGGTCTGGAGTCTAGCACGCCGGCCCCGGGCTAGTCGCTTTATGCGCTCGATAGCCGCCCCATTCTGCACCATCGACGTGCGATACACTGCAGGCTCAAAGCCCTCCCCGCTGGAGCCATTCTTGCGACTGATTCGGATGTTCCTGGTGCTTGCGTCCTGTCCTCATCTCCTGGCCTTGGCGGCCGACCTGCCCAAGCCGGTAACTGTGGAACAGATCTACCGCCAGGAGCAGGCAACCCGTCCGCCGGACGGCGTCGCCTGGAGCCCGGACGGAACTCGGTTCAGCTACATCGACGAGAATGGCGATCTAGTGGCAATCGAAGGCGCGAGCGGCGCCTCGCAAGTCCTGGTCGACCGCGACAAGATGAAAGCCCTCGCGGCGCCGGTCACTTCCGAGCACGACCTCAACAATCGCACTCGCTACAAAGAGGCCACCTACATCTGGGTGCCCGACTCGAAGCACCTCCTGTTCGATTCCACCGGGCAGTTGTGGTTTTTCGATCTGGGAACCAAGACCGGCGTGCAAATGGCCTCCACCGGTGCCGGCAGTGGGGACGATCCCAAGTTCTCTCCCGACGGAGCCTACCTCTCCTACGTGCGCGGTCACAATCTCTATGTCAATAAACTGAAAGACAGCAATGCGTCGGCGCGCCTGACAGATTCGCAGACAGACGCCACCCTCGACGGCGAGGTCGACTGGGTCTACGAAGAAGAGCTCGACGTGCGCAGCAATTACTTCTGGTCGCCAGACTCACGCCGGATCGCGTACCTGCAGATGAACGAAGCCCCGGTTCCTGAATACCCGATCGAAGATTGGATCCCCTCCCATGCGACGGTCGAGCGCCAGCGGTATCCGCAGCCCGGCGATCCCAATCCGGTGGTGCGTGTCGGCGTGGTGGGAGCGAACGGTGGAAGGACCAAGTGGATCAACCTGCCCATCGATAACGGAAGCGATTACATCCCGCGCTTCGGCTGGCTCAACCCCAGGACTCTGTGGATTGAGACCCTGAAGCGCGATCACAAGACGATGACGCTCTATTTCGCTGATGTTTCCGGTGACGAGTTGAAGCCGGTGTTGACCATAAAGGACGACAAATTCCTGGACGACTCCTATGATCTGACCTTCTTCGCCTCCAACTTCATGCTTACCAGTTGGCGGGACGGGCACAACCATATCTATCTCTATAGCTTCGATGGAGGCAATCCGCTGGCCTCGCAGGCCACCCTGGTCAAACAATTGACGGCCGGCAATTATGAGGTCGCAGATATCTTGGGCGTGAACCAGGTGGCGCACACGGTCTACTACCTTTCCAACGAAGGGGATCCACGGCAGCAGCAAATCTGGGCCGTGGGTTTGGACGGACAGGATAAACACCAGGTAAGTCGCTCCGGCGATTGGCACGAGCCGGTCTTCTCGCCCAACACAAACTTCTTTGCCGATACGGTTTCTTCCACCATGACTCCACCGGTGTTGGATCTGTGCCGCCACGAGCGAGACTGTAAGACCATCTGGAAAGCGCCACCGCTCGATGCAGTCTTAACCGCGCCGGTCCCCGTCGAGCTGAAGGCTGCCGACGGCGCGACCACTCTGTATGGTCAGCTGGTGTTGCCCCCGGGAAACACGGCAACTGCCGGCGTGCCACTCATCGTCAACCCGTATGGCGGCCCGCATGTGCAGATGGTCAGTGGAAGATGGTCGGCCCGAGAGCGTTTTTTTGATCAGCTACTGGTACAGAACGGTTTTGCCGTGCTGCATGTCGACAACCGCGGCATGGGGGGCAGAGGCCGCGATTTTGCCCAGGCCGCCTACCATGACTTCGGCCCCGTGCAACTGGGCGATCAGATCGCAGCGCTTGACCAAACCCTGCATGCGTATCCTCAACTCGACCCCAGGCGGCTCGGCTGGTGGGGCTGGAGTTGGGGTGGCAGCTTTACCCTGTATGCCATGACCCATAACGATCGCTTTCGCGCCGGCGTGGCCGTGGCTCCCGTGAGCGACTGGCAGGACTACGACTCCATCTACACCGAGCGCTATCTCGGATCGCCCGCATTGAATGACGACGTATATCGTGACGACTCAGTCGTGAACAGCGCGGCCAACCTGAAGGGACGGCTCCTGCTCGTTCAGGGCACGGGAGATGACAATGTGCACCTTGAAAATTCAATCCAATTTATTCAGAAATTGATCGATGCCGATCTGCCCTACGACTTGCAGCTCTACCCGCGCAAGACCCACGGTATCGATGGCGCCGAAGCCATGACTCATTTGTTCACGCGCGTCCTGGCGCATTTTCAAACCTACCTGGCGAGCCAGCCGTGACCAACGAGCTGATACGCGCCCAGGCTACGCTGGGCGATTTTGAGCTGACCATACTCACCGACGGCCCTTACTTGCTGGATGGCGGCGCCATGTTCGGCGTGGTCCCCAAAACTTTGTGGGAAAAGCGCGCGCCGGCCAATGAGCGCAACCAGATTCTGTTGGGAACGAACACCGTCGTTGTCCGCACCGGCAAGCATACGGTAGTGATTGAGACCGGAATCGGCAACAAGTTGCCGGAAAAGCAGCGGAGCATCTTTGAAGCCAGGCAGCTGTTGCCGCAAAGCTTTCAAGCCGCGGCTATACGGCCAGAGGAAGTGGACGTGGTGATCAACACTCACCTGCACTTCGACCACTGTGGATGGAATACGACCCGGAAAGAGGACGGCAGCATCGTGCCTACCTTTCCCAACGCCCGCTACATCGCGCATCGCGGAGAAGTGGAGCACGGCCATCTGCAGTTAGAGCGTGACGCCGTCAGCTACATCAGCGAGAACTACGACCCACTCATCGCCAGCGGGCAGATGACCCTGATTGATCCGCCAAGCGGAGCACAGCAGGAGATTGTTCCCGGCGTTTCCGTCGAGGTATTTCCCGGGCACACGGCGCAGATGATGGCGGTGATGCTCGATTCCGGCGGCCGCCGCGCCTGCTACATCTCCGACCTGATCCCCACCAGCGCCCACTTGGACGTGACCTGGGTGATGGGCTACGACCTGTATCCTCTCACCTGCATTGAGCAGCGCAAGCGCTTCCTGAGCCGAGCGATCCCAGAGCAATGGCTCGTTCTCTTTACCCACGACCACCACCATCCGATGGGTTACGTGGAATGGGGACCAAAGGGCAAGCCGCACCTGAACTCTGCCTTTAACCCGCTCCTTTGATTTTCGGAATTTTGCTTTGTATCAGGGCACGACTTTAGTCGGGCCGTAAATGATTGAGAATACTTCGGGCTTTAGCCCCTGCGGGGTGCCCCATGGGCCACTCGGCATTCGTGGTCAGTCCAGCTTGAGCGGGCGGAAACCTCCCACACCGGAAAGCGCCATCTGGATGGGCCGCGGCGGCCCACTTTGAGGAAGCGTGACTTCCACCCACAATTCCTGACCTGCCCGGAGAGGAAAAGGAAGCTGAGCCCGGTCGGGAACAAAAAGCATGACTTGATTGCTCAGAGTCGCCTGATCGCAAGGTTTGTCTGCGAAAAGCGTCAGCGTTCCCCCGGCCCGTGGTGACCACGACTTCTCCAACCGCGGCACCAGTTTCTCGTTCGCAGTCGTTAGCGACACATGCCACTGCCAGAACGGATGACTTCCGGAATACCCCGGAATCGTATGCTCCGCATCGCGTGGAAGACCGCAGGCGTCCAACCTCAATTGCAACGCCACATACCGCCCGCGCAGGGGAAGCGCGGGATCGAACTGGGTGGCTCGGGTCCACACCCGTGGGCGAGTCTGTCGCTCGTAGAGATATTGGCCCGCCACGCTCAGGACGAGAACAACCTGCACCAGAACGAGAATCAGTCCGGCCCGAATGGCCCTCACGCCGCAACTCCCGTCTCCATGCCGGCGACAATCCGGCGGCGTGTATATTCAAGCGCCCAGCCACCAGCGAGAAAGAGTATGCCGAGACCGATGAGCCCGAGAGAGCGATCGAGCTTGTCCATGACACTCGCGAAGTAGAACCACATGACGATCAGGGCAAAGGCGACCATTCCAAAGTTCACGACTTGCTTGGCGAGGTTGCGGATACCCCACCACACCAGGAAGACAGCCGCAGCGGCGGGCAAAGCGTAAGCCAGCACATTGGGTTCACTGTGGTTCCAGGTGCTCCCCGCTGTCTTTTCCACGAAATTGGTTTGGGCCCAGGGAAGAGCCCAGGCCATGGCAGCAACCACGAGAACAGGAGCCCAGCTCTTACGGTCAAGGAACCAGCCGGCGGCAATCGCCAGCAACACCAATCCAACTGCCCACAGCCGGTAGCTCAGCGGCAGGAAGTCCGATTGCCTTCCATATCCCGCGACGCTCCATCCCCTGGAAAGGACGATAACGGCGACTGGCAACAGCAGTGCTCCGGCAGCAAAGAGGATGGAGAAGACGGAGCGCCGGCGACTGCGCAAAAAACCTGTGAGGTACACGGCGCCAATGACTGCGAGCACGCGCGCCATGTAGGTGTCCACGCCGCCGTAATCATTCGCCCGATCCATCCACTCCGACACGATCCACGCGGGCACCAGCAGCAGGGTCAAGGTCTGCTGGAACTGATCGCGCAGCAAAGCCCAGCCGAACGCAGCGCACAGAGCCCACAACATGACGGCCGAAGGCCAATGCTCCTGTATGTTGAAGATCTGGCCCACCAGCGCAATGGCCGCCCCGGCGGATAAGGTGCCCACCCCGTGCATAGCGGTGGCAAAGCCAGCGAAACGGCTTCGGGAAAGCATCCCAAGGCCGTGGAAAAACACCAGCATCGCCAGCACCAGCAACATGCGCGCCGTCGGCGACAAACGATCCCAATGTGCGGCGACGAAGAGAAGCACCCCGGCGCCGAGGAGGATAGCGCCAAAGATCAGGGCGACCAGCACCTGCCATCGGCGGCTGCTCGGCTTCGCATGGGACTGCTCATAGGCGCGGATGGCGGCGGCAGTCGCCTCATCGAGCAGACCAGCGGCTTGCCAGCGCGCCAACCATGTTTCAGAGTCCTGCATGCGCTGCAGTAAAGCAGACGCAGGGCAGAGCAGCAAGCACAATTTCCTTGGATCACAGAGAGGAAGGTAGGTATGGGCTGGTAGGTATGGGCTGGTAGGTATGGGCTTCAGCCCGTACATAATGAACCCGAATTACTAGGCCTTTAGGCCCTGAGGTACGCTTTCCATTTCAGCATTTTTAAGACAATAAAACAGGGGCCGAACCGGGGCAGTAGGGCAGGTCGAGAAATCTACGGTCTAGAACACCTGGCGGTGAAAGACCTCGTCCTTTTCTTCACACGGTGAGCACGTCGCGCCGATACCGCAAGCGATCAACAGGGCCGCGCCGATGGTGACTAGAATTGCCGGGCCGTAAGACTCAAACTGGAAGAACCAGTGTGCGAGGTTGTGAAAATGAAGTGAATGCATGGTGATACTCCACACTCTATGAGACACGAACCCCGGGGGTAGGTTTTCCAGGATACAAAATATTTATCGGCGTCGCTTCCTTTTTGGAATAGCGTGCGTCCACTTGCGAAAACCACCGATGGCACAAAGATTAGCACTGCAATAGAAAATCCGATATGGGCAAAAGCTGTGCAACGTGACTGACGCGACAAACAGTACGTTCCGAATGGGTGATCCCCGCCTGCAATGGCTGTTTTTGGATCTCAATTCCTACTTTGCTTCCGTAGAACAGGAGCTGCGGCCGGAGCTACGCGACCGCCCCTTGGCCGTGGTACCCCTCGTCGCGGACACAACCTGCTGTATCGCGGCCAGTTATGAGGCCAAGCGATATGGAGTGCGCACCGGAACCCAGGTGGGTGAGGCCAAACGCCTCTGCCCCGGCATCGTGCTGGTGGAGGCCCGCCATGAGTTGTACGTGGACTACCACCATCGGGTCGTGGAGGCGGTTGAGTCCTGTCTGCCGGTCACTTCCGTGATGTCCATCGACGAGATGGCTTGCCGCCTCTTGGGCCGGGAGCAGCCCCTGCTGGCGGCGCTGGAGCTGGCCCGAGACGTCAAAGCCGCGGTTCGCCGCAAGGTGGGGTCGACTCTACGGTGCTCGGTTGGCTTGGCGACCAACCGCTACCTGTCCAAAGTAGCCTCCGATATGGAAAAGCCGGATGGCCTGGTGGCCCTTACGCCAGACCTGCTGCATGATGCTCTCTCTGCACTGACGCCGCGCGACCTTCCAGGTGTGGGTGCGCGCATGGAGAAGCGCTTACACGAGGCGGGTATCCGCACCATGCAGCAGCTGTTGGCCCTCGACCGCGAGCAGTTGCACGCTTCCTGGGGTGGCATCGGCGGCGAAAAGCTGTGGCACTGGCTGCGCGGTGAGGACTTTGGCGACCCAGAACTGGAGCACGCGAAATCCATTGGACATTCGCACGTCCTATCGCCGGAGCTGCGCACCCCGGAAGGTGCCTACGCCGTGGCCAACAAGCTGCTGCACAAAGCTGCAATGCGGCTGCGGAAGGCGCGGCTGTGGGCCTCGCATATGACCCTGACCATACGTTTCTCCGTCGGGAGCGCGGCCGCTACGTCCATGCATTCTTCCGGCATTCATCAGCAGCCGTGGACGCAAAGCTGCCCTCTGCTCGAATGCCAGGATAACCAGACCTTGTTGGAGGGGCTGCAGCGCCTATGGAATCAAAGCCCTGCAGGCAAAGGACAGAAGAAGCCCTTCTTCGTGGGAGTTACCCTCGGCAACCTGGTTCCCGACCACCTGCACACCCTCAGCTTGTTCTCCGGCCTGGAAGAAGAAGCCAAACGGACGCGCCTCTCCACCACCATGGACCAGGTGAATTACAAATACGGGACCACCAAGCTTTGCTTTGCCAGCACGCTGCTGGCCGGCGCGGCCGCACCCACGCGGATCGCATTTTCCAGCATTCCGGACCTCTTTTGAGCAGCTTCCCCTATCGCGGCCGGCTGGCTCCATCTCCTACCGGCTATCTGCACCTGGGCCATGCCCGCACCTTCTGGATCGCCCAGCAGCGCGCGCAAGCCGCCGGAGGGACGCTGGTCCTGCGCAACGAGGATCTCGATCCCGACCGCTCGCAGCCGCACTTTTATCACGCCATGATCGAAGATCTGGGTTGGCTGGGCCTGGAGTGGGAGGAGGGACCGGACGTTGGCGGTCCCTTCGGACCCTACACCCAAAGCCAGCGCCACGGCTTCTACCGCGACGCCTGGCGCCGTCTGCTGGACGGGGGCTGGCTCTACCCCTGCCGCTGCTCTCGCAAGGACCTTGCCATGGCCATGCAGGCCCCGCACGACGATGAAGGGATCTATCCTGGAACCTGCCGCCCAGCTGCCGGACAGATCGTAACGGCTAGTCAGCCATCCCCCGCAAACTGGCGTTTTCGCGTTCCCGAAGGCCAGTCGATCGAGTTCGAGGATAGGCATTTCGGTCCCCAGCGATTTGTTACTGGCCAGGACTTTGGCGATTTCCTGGTTTGGAGGCGGGATGATCTCCCCTCGTATCAGCTCGCGGTCGTGGTGGACGATGCGGCCATGCAGATCACTGAGGTGGTCCGAGGCGCCGACCTGCTCAAGTCGACGGCGCGGCAGATCCTGCTGGCACAAGCGCTTGGGCTTTCGTCACCGGCCTGGTACCACTGCGGCTTACTGCGCGACGACCAGGGGCAGCGGCTGGCCAAACGAAATGATGCGCTGAGCCTGCGCACGCTGCGAGGTCAGGGCAAGCAGCCAGAGCAGCTGCTGGCGTGCTTGCACATAACTGACCGATTTTCCTTGCCTCCCGAATAGAAGAGAATAGGAAAAACAAATCCTGTGGAACCAGACTTCGCTCAACTCGTAAAGCAGCAGGCGGACATCGTCCGCATCGTCGGCGGATACATCACGCTGAAGAAGTCCGGAGGCCAGAACTACGCCGCATTGTGTCCGTTTCATAAGGAAAAGACCGCGTCCTTTTCCGTGCATGCGGTGCGTCAGTTCTACCATTGCTTCGGCTGCAACGAGGGCGGAGACGTCTTCTCTTTCGTCCAGAAGATGGACAACGTCGGCTTTACCGAAGCTGTCAAGATCGTGGCGCAGAAGTGCGGCATTCCGCTGCCTAAGCGAGAGTTTGCCACCCCGGAAGAGGCACAGGAGAATCGCCAACGTGGCAAGCTGCTCGAACTGCATGAGCTGGCAACAGCCTGGTTTGAAGAGCAGTTGCGTTCTCCGGAGGGAGCCCGGGCGCGGGAATACCTTACCGGGCGCGGCCTGACAGCGGAAGCCATCGCGAAATTCCGCATAGGCTACGCTCCCGATTCTTTCAACGCGCTGCGTGACCGTTTGCAGGGGGTGGCCGCCCCCGATCTCTTGCGCCTGTCCGGCCTTCTTTCCTCCAAAGAACAACCGGACGGTTCTGCCGGACCGCTCTACGCGCGTTTCCGCAAGCGAATCACTTTTCCCATCCACAACGAATCAGGGCGCGTGATTGCCTTCACCGCGCGGGCCCTCGATAGCGACGAGAAATCCGGGCCGAAGTATATGAACTCGCCCGAAACCCCCCTCTACTCCAAGGGCCAGGTGCTGTTCAACTTGGACAAGGCACGGCAGGCGATCCGCCAACAGAACTTCGCCCTCCTGGTGGAAGGCCAGATGGACTGTATTACCGCGTTCATGGCTGGAATTCAGAACGTCCTCGCCACCAGCGGCACGGCCTTCACCGAGATGCAGGTCCGATTGCTCGGGCGCTACACCAAGCGCCTTTTCGTCAACTTCGACCCCGATACTGCGGGAACTAACGCGGCGGAAAAGTCGATTGCCATGCTCACCGAAGAGGATTTTGAGGTCAAGGTCGTCACCCTTGAGGGAGGGCTCGATCCCGACCGTTTTATTCGGGAGCGAGGCATTAAGGACTATGTAGAAGCGGTCAAAGGAGCCAGGCGACACTCGGACTATCTCATCGACCGTGCGATGCAGCTTTTTCCTCCTCGGACGGCTGAGGGCAAAAGCAAGGCCCTCAACTACTTGATGCCCCACATCCGGCGCATGCCCGATCGCGTCATGCGCGATGAGTTCGCCGCCGACGCAGCACAGAAGCTGGGTATCGACTCAGCCCTGGTCAGGGAAGAACTGCGGCAGGCGGCACGCAAGCGCCGGGACGAGGTCCGCCCGACCGGCGTGGACGCCCTGAACGAGGCCGAGCGGGTGCTCCTGCGGGCGGCGGCTTCCAATCCGGAGAGCCGCGTCTGCCTCCGTGTATTCCAGGCCCTGCATGACCAGCCCCAATCCTTTGAGGGGCTTAGCGTCGCCCCAATATTGAAT
>Ga0182024_10010351_pt1 | contig 19006 bp, 18 predicted proteins | sample P32metaG_FD_120480 | JGI IMG/M metagenome (GOLD analysis project Ga0182024, IMG submission 120480) | Permafrost microbial communities from Stordalen Mire, Sweden - P3-2 metaG (Illumina Assembly) | ecosystem: Environmental > Terrestrial > Soil > Wetlands > Permafrost | place: Sweden: Stordalen... | reverse complement strand
ATGGAGGCGCTCAAGAGCGTCGACGAAGTCGCCTACGTGCGCTTTGCCAGCGTGTACCGCGACTTTCGCGACGTCGCCAGTTTTCGCGCCGAGCTCGAAGGGCTGCTGGCGAAGTGACGCCGCAGGTCGCGGTCGTCCGATTGCCCGCGGGCGAAGGATTGCCGCTGCCGTCCTACATGTCGCACGGTGCGGCGGGTGCCGACGTCGTCGCGGCGGTCGAATGCGATCTCGTGCTCGCGCCCGGCGAGCGTGCCGTCGTGCCGACCGGGTTCGCGCTCGAAGTTCCGGCGGGATACGAGGTGCAAGTGCGCCCGCGCAGCGGGCTGGCCGCGAAGCACGGAATTACGTGCCTCAACAGCCCCGGCACGATCGACAGTGATTACCGCGGCCCCGTCGGCGTCGTGCTGGTGAATCTCGGTCAGGAGCCCTTCGTCGTGCGCCGCGGCGAGCGCATCGCGCAACTGATCGTCGCCCCGGTCGTGCAGGCGGAGTTTCGCGAGGTCGCGGCGCTGGCCGGTACCAGTCGCGGCCAAGGCGGTTTCGGCAGCACCGGCAGGTAAGATTGCCTCGTGCGCGTCTATGTGGTCGGCGCCGGCGCGGTCGGGACGTATCTCGGTGAGCTCCTGCGCGGGATCGGAAACGAGGTCGTCTATGCGCCGCGCGAGCTCGCGGCGGTCGAGCCGATCGATGCCGATCTTGCCCTCGTCACCGTCAAGGCCTACGATACGGGCGCCGCGATCGAGACGCTGCGGCGTGCGCTGCGCGATCCCAGGGCGACGACGATCGTCACGCCGCAAAACGGGATCGGCAACGAGGAGTTGCTGGCCGACGCGTTCGGCGCCGACAACGTCGTCGCCGCGGCGCTCACCGTAGCGGTCGACCGCGATGCCAAAGGTCACGGCATCGCCGCAAAGGGCGGCGGAATCGCGTTCGCTCCGGTCGGGTCGTCGAGCGCGCACAACTGGCTGCTCGCCGCCTTCGGCGCGACCCATCTTCCGACGATTGCCGTCAACGACTACCGCGCGCTCAAGTGGTCGAAGCTCGCGCTCAACGTCGTCGCGAACGCGGCCTGCGCGATCCTCGACGTGCTGCCCGATCAGCTCGTGCAGTGGGACGCGATTTTCCGGCTCGAGATTCACGCGATTCGCGAAGTGCGCACGACGATGAAAGCGCTCGGCATCGCGTCGATCGACCTCCCGCGCTACCCGGTGCGCACGCTGCAGCGCGTCGCCGTGCTGCCGAGCGCGGTGAGCCGCCCGTTGCTCGCCTCGCGCATCGCCGCGGCGCGCGGGGAGAAGCCGCCGTCGCTGCTGCTCGACCTGCGCGGCAGCAAGCACCGGACCGAGGTGGAGTTCCTCAACGGCGCGGTCGCGCGTGCCGCACGGGAGGCCGGCATCGCGGCGCCCGTGAACACGGCGTACGCCCGCATCGTCAGCGACATCGCGCACATGCCGCAGTTGTGGGCGAAGTACCGCGAGCGCCCGGCCGCGCTGCTCGCCGAGGTTGGTCCGAACGCATGAGAAACCCGAACGTTCCCGAGTCGCTCGATAGCTGGTCGATCATGCACCGCATGTTCGGTTTCGATCGGCGGGCGTACGACCGGCTCGACGCAGCGGCGCGCGCGACGATCGAACGCGACGCGTCGGCCGCCTTCGGCGAGCTGGCGCGCGATGCGAACGGTGATCTCGGGCTGATGCAACTGCTCGGACACAAAGGCGATCTGATGCTCACCCACTATGCGCGCTCGTTCGACGCGCTCGGTGACGTGCAGACGCGAGTCGACAAGCTGGCGCTGCGCGACTATCTCGAACCGCGCGGATCGTACGTCTCGGTGCTCGAGCTCGGGCTGTACGAGCACACCGCAAAGATCCACGCCGAGCTGCGCGATCGCGGCCTCAAGCCGCACTCCGATGATTGGAACGCAGCGTTCGACGCCATGCTCGAGGAAGCGGCGGCCGAACCGCGCAACGCCGCCCGGCTGTGGGCGCGCATTCCGCGCCGCCGCTACGCGTGCTTCTATCCAATGAACAAGAAGCGCGACGCCGGTGACAACTGGTATGCGACACCCTACGCTGAGCGCGCGAACATGATGCTCGAGCACGGCAAGATCGGCCGCTCGTTTCACGGCCACGTCAGCCAAGTGATCTCCGGTTCGATCGGGTACGACGATTGGGAGTGGGGCGTCGATCTCTACGCCGACGATCCGCTGGTCTTCAAGAAGCTGGTCTACGCGATGCGGTTCGATCCCGCGTCGTCGCGCTTCGGTGAGTTCGGCGAGTTTTGGACCGGGATGCAGTTCTCGGTCGGACAGTTCGGCGTCTTTCTCGCCGGCGACGCGTCGCCGGCGCTGCTCGCCGACGAAGCGTTGGTGCGCTGATGGCGTTCAAAGGCGTCGATCACGTCGACTTGCGCGTCCCGGTCCTGGGCGTGGTCGAGACGTTCTACGACGGCTTTTTCACGCGGCTCGGCTTGACGCGCAAGACGTACGCCAAGGTCGAGTTCGGCGGCGCATCGTGGCACGAGGGCACGGCGGAATCGTACAATGCAGTCGAGTATCACGAAGAAGGGGTGAGCGGACGACCGCCGCACTTCTTCGGCGTCATCGAAGAGGTCGGTTCGCAACCGTCGCGCGGCCGCATCGCGTTCACCGTCGATAACGAGACGCTCGACGAGTGGGCGAACGCTCTGCCGTCACTCGGTGCGCGCGAGATCGAGCGCAGCGACGACGACGGCTATCCGGCCGTGTTCTTCACCGATCCGCTCGGCACGCGGCTGGAGGTCTGCGCCCGCCGCAACGCATCGTGAAACGCACGCTGCGCGCGATCGTCTGGTCGGCGGCGCTGATCGTCGCGCTGACGGCCCAAACGCCGCGACCGGCGGAGCCGCCGCAGGCGTTCGTAAGCATCGCGTTCGAGTCGGAGAATGACGTGCCGCACCTGCGCGTGTTCGGCGCGCCGCCCTTCACGCTCGATTTGCACGCGCTCACGTTCAGCCTGCGGCCGTATGCGGGGTTCGCGCCCGATCCGAACGCGCAGCCGCAGCCCATCGCGGTCCAGATGCGGCGCCCGACGCTGCGCGCGCTCCCGGGCGGCTACGGTGAATACCTGATCCCGATCGTCGTCGCGACGCCCCCCAAGCCCGGGATGTACGAGCTGTCGGCCGACGCTGCGCCGGGCTTCGCGCGCGACGCGCACGGTGCATCGCTGACGCCGACGCGCGCCGCGAACGTCGGGATCGGCGCGATCGCCGCGTGGTGGCCGGATGAGGGCAACGGCGACCCGGGGCTGCTCGACGTCCGCGCACGGTTTGAAAAGCATCCCGCGCGCACGTACGGCAGCTTGCCACTCACGTGCGCGACGTGGGGCACCGGCACCGCGCCGCAAACCGCAATCGACATCGGCACGGTCAGGCGCGAGACCGGGCGCGCGGCGGTATTGCAGACCGGCGCGACATGGGGCGGGGGCGACCACGGTTTTTCGTTCCTGGCCTTCAACCCGCTCGTGCTGCAGATCGCCGACGCGCACATTCCACCGATCCCCGAGCTGCAGCTCTCGCCCTGCAGCTTCGCGTTTCGGTTCGCTGACCCGTGGCACGTCGACACCGCCATCTCGACGGGTTCGCCCCCCGGCGACGCCTACAAGGATCTGCGCGTCGGCATGTCGCGCGACGAGGTGGTGTGGGGCTTCGGTTATCCCAACGCCTATGGAACGGTCGCATCGTTTCGCGCGCAGTCCCGCTGGGACTACGACGCGCCGGCCCCGTTCTCGTGGTGGGTGCGGTTCGAAAACGATGTCGTTGTCGAGTTGCACCCGCCGGGGAACACGCCCGGATGAAGCGCGACGCGCTCCTCGCGATCTGTTCTCTCGCGCCGCCGGCGGCATCGGGTGTGTGTGGATGGTGCGCCGCGCCCTTGCCGGCGCGAAGGCGATCGTGGTGCAGCGATCGCTGCGGCGACCTGTTCTGGGCAAATCATTGGTGGTCGGTCGCGCGCCGCTCGGTGAAACGGCGTGACCGTTACCGGTGCAAGCGCTGCGGAACGGTAGGCCCGAAACGTCCGCTAAGGTCGAAGCACGCCACGCATCGCGCCTACTTGGCTGCGATGCGCGCCTGGCGAGCGGCGAAAAAAGTCGGTCGTCTGGAGGTCAACCACATCGTGCCGTGCGTCGGACAGCACGCGCAGATGTCGTGCGCGCACCATCTCGACAACCTCGAAACGCTCTGTTTGCCGTGCCACAAGGCGCAGACGGCCGCGTCGCGCCGGCAGGCGCGCGCACTTCAGGTCGAATCGGAACCGGTCGTTTCGGCGCGCCTCTCCGCGACGCGCCGGCCGAAGGCGGTCGGGCCGCCGAGCTCGCGGATGCGCGGTGTCCCGCGCGGGTAAGCCGAGCCGTTGCGGCGCTGAAACAGAATACCCCTTACCGCCATGTATTCGAAGTTCTCGTAGACGGTATCGCCGCGCGTCGCGCGCAAGTGTAGGATCACCGGTTCGAGCGCCTGCCACGCGCGGTTGCACGACGACGCCGCGATGTCCATGAACAGGTCCTCGTCGAGCAGGCCGTGCTTCATGTACGAACCGACCTTGCTCGTACCAGTCGCAGATGTCGAGCTCGGGGTGCTTGGTCCGGTCCAGCGGCGGCGAATCGAAGTCGTCCAGGAATGCCGGATCGCGTAATTTGTCCGGCAGCTCGAACATCGCGTAGTGAAAGATCGCTTGAAAGGCGGGATCGCGCCAGTCGTCGAGGATCTTAAGCAAGCCCGTCAACGTGTTCTGCGCACGCAACTGGCGGATCTGATGCAGCGCAGCGATCCCGGTGGCCGCGACCACGAGCAAGGTCGCGGTCGAGATTAGCGCGTTCCAGAGCCCGTAGTCGATCGTCACGGCCGTGCCCGGTGTTAGGACACGGCCGTCAGGGAACCCTCGTGACATGAGCACGACGGCTGAGCACGCCGCGTCGATCGAGACGCGCAATCCCGCGACCGATGAGATCATCCAGCACTACGAACCGTACGGCAAGACGACGATCGAGGCGAAGCTGAACGCGGCCGTGGCGGCGAAGAAGACTTGGCGTTACACGCCGTTCGCCGAGCGCGCCAAGCGGATGAACGCGGTCGCGGCGTACCTGCGCGAGCACAAGGGCGAGCTCGCCGAACTGGCGACGCGCGAGATGGGCAAGCCGATCGCCGAGTCGGAAGCCGAGGTGGAGAAATGCGCCACCGCGTGCGAGTGGTTCGCGGCCAACGGCGCGCGGCTGCTCGCGAACGAAGCCCATGCTTCGAACGCGACGCGCAGCTACGTCGCATTTCGACCGCTCGGCGTCCTGCTGGCGATCATGCCGTGGAACTTTCCGTACTGGCAAGTCTTCCGCGCCGCGGCGCCTGCGCTCATGGCCGGTAACGTGATGGTACTCAAGCACGCGGCCATCGTCACCGGCGTCGCGCTCAAGATCGAGCAGATCTTTCGCGCGGCGCAAGTGCCCGATGGTGTGTTCGGCACGCTGCTCATCGCCAGCAAAGAGATGGAGCCGATCGTCGGTGACGATCGGATCGCGGCCGTCACCTTGACCGGCAGCGAAGGCGCGGGCTCTTCGGTCGGTGCCGCGGCCGGAAAGGCGATCAAGAAAACGGTGCTCGAGCTCGGAGGTTCCGATTACTTCATCGTGCTGGCCGACGCGGACTTGGAGCAGGCGGCGACGATTGGAGTGAAGGCGCGCTTCCAGAACACCGGCCAGAGCTGCATTGCGGCCAAGCGCTTCATCATCGAGGACGCGGTCTACGACGAGTACGTCGAGCGTTTTGTGCGCAAGGCAGGCGAGTTGAAGGTCGGCGATCCGACGCAGCGCGACACGCAGGTCGGGCCGCTGGCGCGCACCGATCTGCGCGATGCGCTTGCCGAGCAGGTGCGCGACACGGTCGCGACCGGCGCGAAACTGCTGCTCGGCGGCAAGAAGCTCGATCGACCGGGCGCGTTCTATGCGCCGACCGTCGTCGGCGACGTGACGCCGGCGATGCGCATGGCGGTCGAAGAGACGTTCGGGCCGGCGGCGGCCATGATGCGCGCCCGCGATGCCGCGCACGCCGTCGAACTCGCCAACGATTCGCGTTTCGGCCTGGGCGGCAATCTCTGGACGCGCGACATCGAACGGGCCGAAGATTTGGCCGCGCAACTCGAGTCAGGCAACTGTTTCATCAACGGTATGACCGCTTCCGATCCACGGCTGCCGTTCGGCGGTGTGAAGAAGAGCGGGATCGGCCGGGAGCTATCGGCGTTCGGGATTCGCGAGTTCGTCAACGTACAGACGGTCTGGATCGGCCCCGACGTGACGGCCGGGGGCGGCCGGCCGGCGGAGTAAATCCAGGACTTCCGTCCGGCCCCGCCAAGGGGGTTCGACTGCTCGGCGGTACGGAAGGGCGCGAGACGATGAGCGAGACGATCCGCAAGCTGTCCGTGGTGGACTCGGCATTTCTGTTCGCCGAAACGGCCGAATGCCCGATGCACGTCGGCAGTTTGACCATCGTGAAGTTGCCCAACGGCTACACCGGTGATTTCTATGAAGACTTCAAGGCGCGGATTGCCTCGCGGCTGCACCTGGCGCCGAGCTTGCGCTGGAAGCTCGCGCAAACGCCGTTCGAGATCGATCGGCCGAGTTGGGTCGAGGACGAGCAGTTCGACCTGAACCGCCACGTGTTGCGCGGCGCGTTGCCGGTGCCGCACGACGCCGCCACGGCCGAACGTCTCGCCGGCTGGCTGCACGCCAAGACGCTCAATCGTGCCCGTCCGCTGTGGGAGCTCTACGTCTTCGACGGTATGCCCGACAATCAGGCGGCGATCTATTCGAAGATGCATCACGCGCTGATCGACGGCGGAGCGGGTGCGGCGCTGACCGAGATTCTCTACGAGGCCTCCCCGAACGCGCCGGTGGTTGACGCGCCTCCGCCGGCGGAGACAAAACGCGCCGAACAGCGCGACGCAGCCTCGTTGTTCGCGTCGTACGCCGAGCTCTGGCGCACGCCGTACGAACCGTCCAAGCTGGCCAACCTCGAGTTGCCGCGCAGCGGCGGGAGCGATCTCGCTTCGGTGCTGTTCGACGCGGCGGTCCATCAGATCGAGTGGCCGTTGCGGGTCAGCGCGAACCTCGGCGAGATCGGGGCGGCGTATTCCACCGCGCTCTCGAACGCGTTCAAGCCCGACTCGATCAAGGCGCTCGACCTGCTGTCCGCTCCGCAGACGCCGCTCAACGCCGCGATCTCGTCGGAGCGCAGCTTCGCCGGCGTGACGCTTTCGATGGCTCGCGTGAAGGCGATTGCGGCCAAAGCCGGCGGCAAGGTCAACGACGTCGTCCTTGCACTCTCGAGCGGCATGCTGCGCCGCTACCTTGCCGACATCGGAGCGCTGCCGAAGAAGTCGTTGACCGCCTTCGTCCCGATCTCGGCGCGCGAAAAAGGCGATGCCGAGCTCAAGAACCAGGTGTTCGGAATGGTCGTCACGCTGGCCAGCGACATCGACGATCCGAAACAGCGGCTCGGCGCGATCATCGCCGGTGCGGCAACCGCCAAGGAGCTGGCGAACCCGATGCGCTCGCTCGTTCCGCACTTCGCGGACATCCCGACCTTCGGTTCGCCGATGCTGCTGCAGCTGCTGGCCGTCTTCTACGGGCGGTCGAAGCTCGCCGATCGATTGCCGCCGCCGATGAACGTGGTCGTTTCTAACATATTCTTCTCGCGCACGCCGATCTATATCGCCGGTGCGCAGATCGAACACGTCTATCCGATGTCGATCCCGGTCCACGGCCAGGCGCTCAATATTACGGTCAACGGGTATGTCGACGGGCTCGACTTCGGCTTGATGGCGGCGGCCAACGTCGTGCCCGACGTCACGCCGTTGACGCAGATGCTGGCCGATGAGCTCGACGAGCTCGAACGCGCCTACGGCACCGCGGCCTGATCGCGGTCGCAACGGATGATCGCTGAGAACAAGCTCGTACCGATCCCGAGCCCGTCGAAGAAGCCGGTGATCGGCAACATCCTCGACGTCAGTGCCGTCACGCCGGTACAGGATCTCGTCGCGAAGGCGCGCGAGCTCGGCCCGATCTTCCAGCTCGACATGATGGGCAAGCCGATCACGGTCGTGTCGGGGTTTGCGCTCGCCGACGAGCTGTTCGACGAGACGCGCTTCGACAAGTCGGTGCGCGGCGCGCTCCACCGCGTGCGGACGATCTCCGGCGACGGACTGTTCACCGCCTACACCAGCGAACCGAACTGGTCGAAGGCGCACAACATCCTGCTGCCCAACTTCGGCGGCCGCGCGATGCAGGGCTATCATCCGATGATGCTCGACGTCGCCGAGCAGATGATGCTCAAGTGGGAACGGCTCAACGCCGACGACGAGATCGACGTCGTCCACGACATGACCGCGCTGACGCTCGACACGATCGGCATCTGCGGCTTCGGCTATCGCTTCAACTCGTTCTACCGCGAGGACAACCACCCGTTCGTCAACGCAATGGTCGACGCGCTCGAGATTTCGATGAGCCAACGCGGGCTACCGTTCGAGGAGATGTTCACCCGACCGCGCCAGGCGCGGCTGGCCTCCGACGCGCGCTATCTCAATAGTGTCGTCGACGCGATCGTACGCGATCGCAAGGAGCACGGTGCGGCGGCGGGCGCCGACGCGCCGAAGACGGACATGCTCGACTACATGCTGGCCGGCGTCGACCGCAAGACCGGCGAGCGGCTCGACGACACGAACATCCGCTATCAGATCATCACCTTTCTGATCGCCGGGCACGAGACAACCAGCGGGCTGCTCTCGTTCGCGACGTATTTCTTGCTGACGAATCCCGACGTCCTGGCGCGGGCGACCGAAGAAGTCGATCGCGTGCTGGGGACCGATCTCTCGGTCAAGCCGACGATGCGCCAGGTCAACGCGCTGACCTACGTGCAACAGGTGCTCAAGGAGTCGCTGCGGCTGTGGCCGACGGCGCCCGCGTTCGCGCTGTTGCCCTACAAGGACGAAGTCATCGGCGGCAAGTACGCGCTCAAGGCGCGCTCGCAAGTCGTTGTGTTGCTTCCGGCGCTGCACCGCGACCCGAGCGTGTGGGGTGAGCGCGCGGAGATCTTCGATCCCGACAACTTCGCGCCCGAGCGCGAGCACGCGCTACCGGCGAACGCGTACAAGCCGTTCGGCAACGGGCAGCGCGCCTGCATCGGGCGACAGTTCGCGACGCAAGAGGCGACGCTGGTCATCGCGATGATGCTGCAGCGCTTTCGGCTCATCGACCACCAGCGCTACACCCTGCGGATCAAAGAGACGCTCACGATCAAGCCCGAAGGGCTGAAGATCAAAGTGCGGCCGCGCGTCCGTCCACCGGCCGTGGCGGTTCCCGGCGGTGTTGCCGCGACGCCGTCATCGCCGACGGATGCGGCGCAACGCAACGGTGCCGTGCCGGTTACGGCGACCCCGGCGACGCTGCCTGCACACGGCACGCCGCTGCTGGTGCTGTTCGGCTCGAACCTCGGCACGTCGGAAGACGCGGCCCGCCGCGTGGCCGATCTGTCGACCGCACAAGGCTTCGCCGTGCGCGTCGCGTGGCTCGACGACTTTGTCGGAAAGCTGCCGACCGAGGGCGGCGTGTTGATCGTGTGCGCGTCGTACAACGGCGCACCGCCCGACAATGCGGCGGCGTTCCATCGGTGGCTGGCCGACGGGATGGTGCCGGACGCGCTCGCCGGCGTGCACTATGCGGTCTTCGGTTGCGGCAACCGCAATTGGGCGTCGACGTATCAAGCCGTCCCGCGTTTCATCGACGAAAAGCTCGCTGCCTACGGCGCCCAACGCCTTTTCGAGCGCGGCGAGGGCGACGCGCAAGAAGATCTGGACGGGCAGTTTCGCGCGTGGCGGATCGCGCTCTGGGAATCGGTTTCGAAGCAGCTCGGTATCGCGGTCGACGCCAAAGCCGAGAGCGAAAGCCGTCCGCGCTATGCGATGGACGTCGTCGCCGGACCGCAAGCGAATCCGCTGGCGGCGGTTCATGGCGCCGGCGCGATGCAGATCCTCGTCAATCGCGAACTGCAGACGTCGAGCGAGCGTTCGACGCGACACCTCGAGCTCGCGTTGCCGGTGGGCACGACGTATCACGTCGGCGACCATCTCGGCGTGGTCGCCGAGAACCCGCCGGATGTCGTGGCTCGCGCGCTGCGCCGGTTCGATTTCGCCGACGACACCTACGTGCGGCTACGCGCGGTTTCGCCGCTCTCGTCGACACTACCGACCGACGCACCGGTCTCGCTGGAGCGGTTGCTCGCGCGCCACGTCGAGTTGCAGCACACCGCCACGCGCCGTCAGATCGCGACGATGGCCGCGAACACGCAATGCCCGAACACGAAACCACGGCTGCAGGCGCTCTCCGCCGACGACGAAGAGACCGGCGAATATCGCACCGAGGTAAAGCGCAAGCGCCGCTCGGTTCTCGACCTGCTCGAAGAGTTTTCGGCTTGCGAGCTGCCGTTCGAGGCGTTTCTCGACATGCTGCCGCCCATGACGCCGCGCTACTACTCGATCTCGTCGTCACCGCATGCAGAGCCGAGCCGCTGCAGCATCACCGTCGGCGTCGTTCGCGAACCGGCTTGGTCAGGCCGAGGCACGTTCGATGGCGTGTGCTCGACCTACCTCGAGCGACACGACGAGCACGCGACGATCGACGCGTTCGTCAAGGATTCCAAGAGCGGATTCCATTTGCCCGAGGATCCGGCGCGGCCGATCGTCATGGTCGGTCCAGGAACGGGCCTCGCACCGTTCCGCGGTTTTCTGCAGGAGCGCGACGCGCTCCGGCGCGGCGGCGCGACTCTCGGACGCGCGCTGCTGTTCTTCGGCTGCCGCCATCCCGATCAGGATTATCTCTATCGCGACGAGCTCGAACGCTTCGCGGCGAACAGTATCGTCGAACTGCACGTCGCGTTCTCGCGCGTTGGCCCGGAGAAGACGTATGTTCAGCATCGCATCGCCGAACGTGCGGACGACGTATGGGCGATCATCGATGGTGGCGGAACGTTTTATGTCTGCGGCGACGGCAGCCGAATGGAACCCGACGTGCGCGCAGCGATCATCGCGTTGTATCGCGCCAAGACCGGCAACGACGAGGCCGCCGCGAGCGCCTGGATGGACGAGCTCACGGCGAGCAAACGCTACAACCTCGACGTCTGGGGCCAGACCTAGGAGAGCTCTTGTATTGGCGACTCGTTGACAATGGATCTGCAATTGATTAGACAATAAGCCGCCGTGGCCGAAAAGTTGAGTTCTGACCTCGAAGATGACCTGAGCGAGATCGAGGCCGAGCATGACTGTAAGATCATTGCGGAACGTGAGGGCGGCGACCTCAAACGAGGCAAGCCCCTTTACGATGCGGTCGCGCGGGAATTGAAAGACGCCGGTTTGCTCTAGTCCATGGGGAGCGGCGGCGGATGCGATCCGCAGTCTCGTGCGGGGCTTAGCCGCTCACCAAGTGTCGATCGATGGACGTTTCTTACCGGTTCGTGCCGGCGGTGGCGACGTGGCGCGCAGGCCGCGCGCGATCCAATCGCGCGTGTCATGCGGATCGATCACCGCGTCGAGCTCGACGACGGACGCGACGTTGAGCGCTTTGCCTTGCGCATACGACTGCGCGACCATCGCGTCGAACGCGGCTTGGCGCTGCGCGGGGTCGTCGATCGCCGCGAGCTCCTTGCGGTAACCTAGCCGCACCGCGCCTTCGAGTCCCATCGGGCCGAACTCGCCGGTCGGCCACGTGACCGCGAAGAACGGCTCGTGCAGGCTCCCCGCCGCCATCGCTTGCGCGCCCAGGCCGTACGCTTTGCGCAACGCGATGAAGAACACCGGCACGGTCATGCTCGCCGCGGTGACGAACATCCGGCTGACCCGGCGGACTTGCCCGGTCCGTTCGACGTCGGGCCCGACCGCGAAACCGGGCGTATCGCACAGCATCACGATCGGCAGATCGAACGCGTCGCAAAGCTGCATGAACCGCGAGGCCTTGTCGGCCGCGGGACCGTCGATCGCACCGCCCAGGTGCATCGGATTGTTCGCGATCAGGCCCAGCGGCCGGCCTTCGATGCGAATCAGCGCCGTGACCATGCCCGGTGCATAGGCGGCGCGCAGCTCGAGCACCCACGGATCGTCGGCGAGGATCGACACGACGTCGTGCACATCGTAAACGCGCACGCGGTTTTCTGGCACGATGCTGCGCAACGCGCGCTGATCGGCGCAGCTCCACGTACCGAGCGATCCCTGAAAGTACGACAGATATTGCCGCACGATCGCGACGGCTTCAAGGTCGTTCTCGACGACGACGTCGATCACACCGTTCGGCGCTTGATCCGAGACCGGGCCGATCTCGTCGGGTGAAAACGTACCGAGCCCGCCGCCTTCGATCATTGCCGGACCGCCCATGCCCAGGTTCGCGTCGCGCGTCGCGATGATAACGTCGGAACAGCCCGCGAACGCGGCGTTGCCGGCGAAGCAGTAGCCGGAGACGACGCCGACGACCGGCACGAGCCCACTGAGCCGTGCGTAGCTGGCGAACGTCGGCACGGCCAAACCGGACGCCCAGGTGACGTCGCTATCGCCGGGACGTCCGCCGCCGCCTTCGGCGAACATCACCAGCGGAATGCGTTGTTGCTCGGCAAGGTGCAACATGCGATCCGTTTTCAGATGGTTCGCGTAGCCTTGCGTTCCGGCGAAAACGGTATAGTCATACGCCATCGCGATGCATCGGGCGCGCTCGGCACCGAACCATTCATCGTTCGCCGTGCCGATACCGCAGATCAAACCGTCGGCCGGACTGATTCGCGCGAGCTCATCGGCTTCGCGACGGCGCCGCTGCGCCGCTAGGGCGAACTCGCCGTACTCCACCATCTCACCGCGATCGAACAGCAGGCCGACGCGCTCCCGGGCGCTGAGCTTGCCTTCCGCACGGCGCTTCGCAAGCGAGTCGGCACGTGCGTCGTCGCCGATTGCGTGCCGCCGCGCGAGTACCTCCGCCAGATCCGCGCGCACGCCGTCCGTCACGCCGGATGCCGTGGCGGGCGGCGCGTTGTCGGATTCGGCCATGCCGGGTTCGAGCCGCACCAACGGCTCGCCGCCGGTCAGAATGGTCCCGGCTTGGGCGAGGATCGCTCGCACGATCCCCGACACGTCGGCGGTGAGCACGTACTCCATTTTCATCGCCTCGACCACGGCAAAGGCCTCACCCCGCGCGAGGTGCGTTCCGAGCGAGACGTCGATCGACACCAACCGCCCGGCCGCCGGGGCGCGGAGAACGACGGCATCGGCATCCTGCGGGGTGCTCACGGCGGCTAGATTTGCGGTGGAGGCTCGGCTGCCACCTCGGCAACGCTTGCTTGCTCGAATGTCCGACGGCGGCTCCGATAAATGTCGCTTGACAAAGGTAGCGTAGTGCTTGGTATACTTAGCACGAAGATTCGAACACGGCGCACCGCGCCAAAGGAGCACCCCCCATGACCGAGACCTACGTCGACACCATCGAGAAATTCCAAGCCCAGGGCCTCGAGGCCATCAAGCAAGTCCAGGCCGCCCAACTGAACGCCGTCGGTTCGCTCCGCGAGATGTTCGTCAACGCCACGGCCAAGTTGCCGAACGCGCAGAGCTTCAGCAACATCCCGACCGTCATCTCGCAGATCAGCGAGCTGAACTCGACCTTCGCCGTGAAGCTGATCGAGCAGCAGAACGACTACGTGAACCAGCTCCTCAACGTACTCAAGGCCCCGGCCGTCGAGACCGTTGAGACCGTTTCCAAGAACTAGACCCCGATGATCTTCGCAGGTGCAGGCGTCAAACGCGCCCGCCTGCGGCGTATGAAGACGATCGCTACGGCACTGCTTGCCGTCATGGCGGTCGTCTTTGTCATTTCTGCCCGCCTGCGCCCGGAGTATCCGGCGTTGGTGTGGCTCGAAGCGTTCAGCGAAGCCGCGCTGATCGGCGGTCTCGCCGACTGGTTCGCGGTCGTCGCGCTGTTCCGGCATCCCGGCGGCATCCCGTTGCCGCACACGGCAATCGTGCCGGAAAACAAGGACCGCATCGGAACGCAGCTCGGGATCTTCGTCGAACAGAACTTTCTGACGCCGGCGCTGCTCGCAACGAAGCTCCGTGAGCTCAACCTCGCGACGCACGCGTTGCAGTGGTTGTCGGTTCCTGCGAATTGTCGCACGCTCTTCGCCAACGTGCGCGACCTCGTGCCACGGCTGTTCGACGCGGTCGACGACGATGAGGTGCGCGCGTTGCTGCGCCGCGTCGTCGCGGGCGAGGTCGAACGCATCGACCTCTCGCGCGCGACCGGCTCCTTGCTCGGCATCCTCACCACGGGCGATGCGCACCAGCGCGTTCTCGCGCGCATCTTACCCGTCATCGCAGCCTGGTTGAACGGTCGCCGGGCCGAGATCAAGCGCCGCTTCGCGAAGCGTTCGCTGCTCACGCCCGGTTTCGTCGATGCGTACATCGTCAACCGGTTCGTCGACGGGATGATCGACCTGATCGACGAGATCGCGCACGATTCGAACCATCCAATGCGCCGCGAACTCGACGTTTATGTCGCCGAGACGATCGCGCGGCTGAACGATGATCCCGCGATGCAGGCGCAGGTCGAGCGCTTCAAGCTCGCGATTCTCGAGGGTCCGGAGCTCGATCGGCTCGTTGCGACCGGCTGGTCGGCACTCAAAACGCGGCTCGCGCTTGCGCCCGCGCCGTCACCAGCGCCGGCCGGCTTACGCTTCGCCGACATCGCCGCGCGAATGGCCGCCAACGTCCTCGACGAGCCGGCCGTCGTCGAGCGCCTCAACGCGCGCTTGTGCGACGTCGCAGAATCGGTGCTGGCGCGCTTTCAGCAGCAGTTCTCGACGCTCATCACCGACATCGTGCAGCGCTGGGACGCCGACGTGATCACCGAAAAGATCGAGACCGAGCTCGGTCCCGACCTCCAATTCATCCGGCTCAACGGCAGTCTCGTCGGGGGACTCGCCGGCGTCGCGTTGCACGCCGCGCTCGTGGGCGGCGGCGTGGCGTGACGGTAACGCGTTTTCGCGCTTAGGTGTTCGCGGCTCCGTACGCGATCGCGAACGGTCCGCCGCGTTTGAACGGTGCGAACGTGCCGTCGGGTTGCGCGAGCCGGTCGGCGACCGCCCACAACACGGCGGCATTCGCACCCAGACCGATGTGGCTGGCTCCGATCACTTCAATGTTCTCGGCGTGCGCATTCGGTTCGACGACCGACGAGCGCCAACTGACGACACCATCGATCTTGGACCAAATCGACGTCGCCGGCATCGGCAGATTGCCGGCGATTGCGTCGAACTCATGCGTCGCTTCGAGGTGGTCCCACGGGCCTTCGCCGCTGACGAACTCGTAGAGATCGCTGATGTTGCTCGCGTTCGGGCTGCGCGAGAACGGGCTGCCCAGCGTGATCACCGAGCGCACGGCTTCCGGCATGGCGAGCGCGAGATCGCGTGCGTAGACGCCGCCCAGGCTCCAGCCGACGAGGGTGACCTTCTTGCCGCTGCTCGCGACGATGCGTTGCAGACGTTCGCGCAGCTTGCTACGCATCCGCGCGATCCCGCCGAAGTTGCGACCGAGCTCCCAACCGTGCGTGTCGTATCCGAGCAGCGAGAGGTAGCCGCGCAACATCGTCGTCGAAAGATCGCTGACCAGAAAACCGGGCAGCACGAGAACGGGATGACCGTCGCCGCGTGGCGCGCCGAGCAGCAGCGGCGATGCAGTGAGCGCGAAACCGGCTTCCCACAGCGCGCGATATTCCGTGAGCCACAGCAGCTTCGACGGGGGTCGAAGCCCGCGCCCATCGCCGGTTCCTGAACCGGACCACGTAAACCCGGCGGTCGTCATGGAAAACCGTCCTCCTTCGTATGAAGTATTCCCCACACGACGAGCTGCGAAGCGGAGTTCGCTGACTGCGGGGTTCGCCAAGCAGGCAGCCTGGTACTGCTATGCCTGCTCGGCAGAAACGCCGTATGCGGCCAGGCGCGCCCGGAACTGCGCGACGTCGAGGCTCAAGATGACCAAGTCGTGCTTGAGGCCGCCGGCGTCGCGCACGTGATCGCGCAACAGGGCCTCGGGCCGAAACCCCATCGTCTCGAAGACCGTCACCGCGCCGATCTGATCGGGCGTCATGTGCGCGACGAGTTTCTCCACGCCGGATTGCACCGCGAGCTCACCGGCCTTCGTGCTCAGCACGCGACCCAGGCCCCTGCCGCGCTCGTCGCGCGCGACGACGATCCGCAGCTCGGCGACGTGCGGCGACCACGACAGCGGATCACGCGCGATCGTCGCTCAGCCGACGACGCTGTCGCCACGCAGGGCCAACACGGTGGTGAGCGCGCCGCGCTCGAGCTCGTGCACCCACGCGGCGAGAACCTTCGGATGCGTGATGTCGCGCGGCAAGAAGAGCAGATCGTGCGGCGGCAGCTCGCGCGCGAACGCCGCAACGGCGGCCTCGTCGCCCGCGTGCATGAGCCGCAGCTCGACCTCGCTCATACCGAACGCGCTCCGAGCCACACGTCGAGCCGCGGCCACAGCCGTTTGACGGCGTTCGGACCGGCGACCAAACTCACGTGGCCGCCCTTGAGCACGATCTCTTCCTTGTCCGACGAGCCGACGTGACCGATCAGCGGTTTGGCCGCGTCGTACGGAACGATGTGGTCGTGCTCGGCCATCGCGTGCAGCAGCGGCGCGGTGATCGCGCGTAAGTCGGCGTGCCGGCCGTCGATCGTCAGCTCGTTGCGGTGCAAGCGGTTCTCCCAGATCAGTTCCTTGATCGTCTCGCGGAAGTATTCGCCGGCCAGCGGCAGCGTGTCGCTCGACCAGCGTTCGAACGCGCGGTACGAGCGCACGAACTTCTCGTCCCACATGTTCTCCCAGAGCTGGAACTGGCCGGCGATGCGCGTCGCTGGGCGCAGCATCTCGAATCCGCTGAAGATGATCTCCGACGGAACGTTGCCGGTCGCGTCGACGAGCCGATCGACGTCGAAGTACCGGCGATCCGACCACTTCGCGAACAGTTCCATTCGGCTGAAGTCGATCGGCGTGGTGAAGCAGACCAGGTTCGTCAGCCGGTCGTTCGGATGGAGCGCCGCATAGATGACCGACAGCACACCGCCCATGCAGTAACCAATGACGGTAATGTCGTCCTCACCGCTGTCATCGCGCACGCGCTGCACGCAGTCGGGGATGAAACGTAAAGTATAGTCGGCGAAGCGCAAGCCGCTGTCGGCCGAGACCGGCGCGCTCCAGTCGATCAGGTAGACGTCGTATCCTGCGCGCACCAGATATTCGACGAAACTCTGACCCGGCGCCAGATCGAGGATGTAGCCGCGATTGCTGGTCGCCATCACGATCAGAATCGGAATGCGATAGACTTCGGCAGCCTGCGGGTGATAGTGGTACAGGTGCAGCGTGCCCTGCTCGTAGATGACGTCCTTGGGTGTGTGCCCGACGGCAGGTGCGGGCGACGCAAAGTACTCGAGCCCTTTGAGGCTGCGCTGAATCGTTCGCTCGACCTCGGCCGCGACGCGGTCGGCGGTCGCGGTCACGCCGCCGGCTCGGTGCCCGGCGGTTTCTTGGTGCGCGGCGGTCGCGCGCGCGCCGGCTCGGTGCCGTGCGGCGGCGCCGCAGGCGCATCGGCGGAGCCCGGCGGCGCGGCGGCGATCCGTTCGAGCAACGTCGTGATGCGATCGAGACGCGCTTCGAGACCGCCGACGCGTTCGGCGATCGCCTGCACTTCCGAGCGGCTCGGCAGGTTCGCGTTGGCGAGTTGGACGGCCATGAATTGCCGCATCGTCTCTTGCAGCTTGAGCGTCGCGCTCATCGCGCCGTTCATCGAGCTGCTGTACTCGTCCGACGCCATCGCGCGGTTGGCGATCGTATTCATCCCTTGCTCCCATTGCGAGAGCAGGTCACGCCAGGTTGCGAGCGGATCGACGTCCTTGGGATCGGCCATCGCTCAGACCTCCGCCGCCGCGGTCTCGCGCTTCTGCGCTTCCTCCTCGTGCAGCTTGGTCTTGAGGATCTTCCCGACCGGACTCTTCGGCAGCGCGTCGCGGAACTCGAGGTGCGAGACCATCTCGTGCTTGCCGAGCTTGTCTTTCAGAAACGCTTTGAGGTCGTCGATGTGGAACGGCGACTTGCCCCCCTTGAGTGCGATGAACGCTTTGGGCGCTTGTCCGCGGTACTCGTCGGGGATACCGATCACGCAGACCTCGGCGACGTCCGGATGCGTGTAGATCGCCTCTTCGATGTTGCGCGGGTAGACGTTGAAGCCTCCGCACAGCAGCATGTCCTTGATGCGATCGACGATAAACACGAAGCCGTCGTCGTCCATGTAACCGACGTCGCCGGTGCGCAAAAACCCGTCGGCGGTCATTGCCTCCGCGGTGGCTTCGGGTTTCTTCCAATAGCCCTTCATGACGTTGGGACCCTGGATGCAGATCTCGCCACGTTCGCCGAGCGAGACATCTTTCGCCGGATCGGTAACGTCGATGAACTTGATCGTCACGCCCGGCACCGGCATCCCGCACGAGCCCGCCTTGCGCATCCCGCGCATCGGCGTGAACGTTCCGGAAGGCGACGTTTCGGTCATCCCCCAGCCTTCGTTCACCGGGGTGCCGGTGACGGCATGAAAGCGTTCTTGCACTTCGAGCGGCAGCGGCGCGCCGCCGGATGCGGTGTACTTGAGCGAGGTCAGGTCGAGCTCGCCGAGTCCCGGGTACGCGAGCAGTCCGGCGAACATCGTCGGCACGCCCATGAAGATGGTGACTTTCTTCGCAGCGAGATCCTTGATCACGGCTTCGAGCTCGAAGCGCGGATGCAGAATCATTTCAGCGCCCAGCCGCACGCACAGCAGCATCACCGAGGTGAGCGCGTAGATATGGAAGAGCGGCAGCACGAGCAGCGTGCGCTCCTCGCCCGGCGCGAGCACCGGCGGCTCGACCT
>Ga0182024_10010350_pt1 | contig 19006 bp, 15 predicted proteins | sample P32metaG_FD_120480 | JGI IMG/M metagenome (GOLD analysis project Ga0182024, IMG submission 120480) | Permafrost microbial communities from Stordalen Mire, Sweden - P3-2 metaG (Illumina Assembly) | ecosystem: Environmental > Terrestrial > Soil > Wetlands > Permafrost | place: Sweden: Stordalen... | reverse complement strand
GAGCCTCTCGACTTAACTCCACTCCGGTCCGAGCCAGGCGCCCAGACCCAGGTGGTTTCCCTCCGCGTATTTGCATTCCGACACTCTATTCGAATGTCACTAATCATTCTGAACGAGAACAGATATTGTTGCGCTTTGTATTGATCTCCCATGTTATGATCGGCCCGGTGCAAAGCTGGGCCGCGCTCCATCAGGCGGGCAGCCGCGGTTCGTCATGGCGAAATTGGACAAGAAGTTGCTTCTCGCGGCGGCCCTGTTTTTGCTCTCTGCGCCAATTTTCGCGGAGGATCATTCCTCCGTCAGCTTCGCAGCCGCTGCCGATGCGTTTCAAAAAGGGGACCTCTTATCCGCTGAGGCAACTCTAACTGAAATCCTGCATGCTCAGCCGCGCAATGCTCAGGCGCTCGGACTGCTCGCGGTGGTCCTCGACACGGAAAAGAAATATTCTGAGGCCGACAGCATCTACCGCCGCGACCTTGCCCTCACGCCAAGCTCCGCTCCGCTACTCAATAACTTTGGAAATCATGAACTCGCGACCGGCGACACAATCGCCGCCCGCAAGACATTCCTCAAAGTCGTTGCGTTGCGTCCTGATCATCCCAATGCCAACCTCCAATTAGCCGCCATTGCCGCCGATCAAAAGAATGGCTCCGAGGCCCTTCATTATCTGGAACGTCTGCGTACATCCGAGCCTTCCTCGCCGCAGCTCAATCTCTTACGGATGCGTGCACTCTATCTCTGCGGTCGCGAGGAAGAAGCGAATCGGCTGCTCCTCGAGTTCTCAAGCTCCGCCGGGCATGATGCGCAATTAACTTTTTCGGCTGGACTTGCGCTCGCTTCAGTAGCGAAGTACCAGCAAGCGGAAGATTTTTTCTCGCGCACCCTAGAAAGCGAGCCGGGCAATTTTGACGTGCTCTATAATCTCGGCATTGGCGCCTTCCACGCCGGCCATCGGCAACGCGCCCACGATGTGTTACAGGCCGCTCTTGCCGAGCAACCGCAGAACGTGGACACCCTCTACAATCTCGCCGTTGTCAACATCGATCTCAAGCGGAGTGCCGATGCGTTGCCGTTGCTTGGCCAGGCTGCCCATCTGGAGCCCGCACGTCGCGATGTGCAGTTGACACTCGCACAGACCTTAAGCGCTCTCGGGTATTACGCCGACGCCGTCACCGCCTATGAGAGTTACCTCAAGCTTGCGCCAACTGACGATACAGCTCGGCGCGAGCATGCTTTCATGCTGGCAGTCTCTGGACGAAAAGATTTGGGGCTGCCGCGACTTGAGGCATTTCTTCATGTGCACCCCCGTGACGCCACGGCACATTACGAAATTGCCATAGTGGAGTCTGCTGATAATCCAACCGATGCCGCAACACAGCTCGAGAAGGCGCTGGCGCTCCAACCCGATTTTGCTCCCGCCCGGTTTGCGCGGGGTACGTTGCATTGCCAGAAGGGAGAGTTTGCGGCAGCGCTGCCCGACTTGGAATTCGCCGCCGCACAATACCCGGACAACGCGTTGGTCCTCGATCGCCTCGGAAAAATCTACATCGATCTCGATCGATTTGCCGATGCCGAAAGAGTGCTGAATAAAGCCGCCGAAATTTCGCCCAAGAATGCCACCGTATTGCTCCATCTCAGCCGCGCCTACATGGGCGCAGGGCAGAAGGATGAGGCACTCACTGCGCTCGAGCGCTTTCGCGCGCTTGGGCCGTCCCACGCGGACCACGTTCCGCCGCCGGGGATGGCCGATCTATTGAGCCTTCCGCCTGAAGAACTTTATGCGCAATATCGTGCCGAGGTAGAGAGTCGATTTAAAAAAGAGCCGGAAAATCCCGAAGTGAACGTCCGCTATTTACAACTGCTCGTCGACGAGGGACAAACTAAAGAGGCCGCTGACGTTGCTTTGCAACTTCAGTCGCTGCACCCGCCGCCGCTCCTCGCGGCCGAGGCAGCCCAAGCTTTATTGCGAGCCGCTCAATATGCCGAAGCGAAGCCACTGTTGCAATACGCCGCCGCATCCGCGCCGACGACAGAAGTTCAACTCGATTTGGCCATCGCTCTATTCCACACCGATGGCGTCCAATCCGCCATGACTCAGCTAGAGCGCGTCCCGGAAAAACAACGCTTAGGCGACTACTACCTGGCGCGCGCACAAGTGTTGGACGCCGAAGGCAAGCCCGACGAAGCTCTCGCCGATTTGCAGCACGCCCTGGGCGCCGCGCCGACCCGCGCCGACCTCTATGCGGAAACAGCACATTTTCTTATTCGGACCCGCCGTTCCGCTGAAGCAATTCGCCTGCTGGATCAGGCCTCTCGCGCGCTCCCTGACAATAGTGAAATCCTCTTGCTGCAGGCCGCGTTATTCGCGGTCGGGCAGCGGTCGGGCGACGCCGAACGCATTCTCAAACAGATTGAGAATCGCTGGCCAGAGTGGCCTGCCACATATGTGACCTACGGTATTTTGCTCGAAGGACAGAAGCGTTCGGACGAGGCGAAAGCCCAACTCGAAACCGCGCTTGCACTGGGTGCAACCAGCCCGCAGGTTTATTTCTATTTGGCGAAGTCCACGCTCAGCGCTACTCCCGATCGGCTTGACGACGCCGCTAAAGAGATTAGTGAGGCGCTCGCATCCGCAGACTCGGATCCAGATCCGAATCCAGAGACACGAGCTCTAATCGAAGCCCTCGCCGGCCGCATTGACTACGACAAGCAAGACTATAAAGGAGCCGTCGAGCACCTGCGCGTAGCCATTCGTTTGCGTCCTCAAAATCTGCAGGCTCGATACACTCTGGCGCAAACCTACAGAGCGCTGGGTCAGCCAGATGATGCCGCGCGCGAGGCCGAACAGGCGCGGCGCTTGCGCGAAGAAAACCAGAAAGCAGACGATGATTCTTTTGATATTGAGCAAGCGCTGCCAACGCAGCGACCGTAAACAACCACGTGTTTCCGGACGCACTCCTCGCCGATGACGGCAAACGGGAAGTTGTTCCGGGCCAGAAGTCGGCTTGGGGGAGATCGCCATTAATTTCCTCCAAGCCCGTTTCTGGATAGTGTGCGGGTAGGCTACAACCCATCCAGAATGGACGGCGGCGCAGTCTTAGAACTCTAATTCGGCAATCAACTTCAAGAGTCGAAGAAGTGTTGTGCGTTCTTCCGGAGTCAGTTCTTTGCGGAGTTTATCGTCAGCGGCCATCCTCGCATTGATCAGGCGTTTCCTGTATTTCGCCAGCATAGAACGGGGCGTTGAATCGGAGTTGGGCCATACCCTGCGTCATGTCGGAGTTTGAACCAGCAATTGAGAAAAGCTCGTTCCAGTTCCGAAATTCGGGTACTACAAATCCACCCCCAAAATATTGATGGAAGGCCGCTGGGAATTGGCCCTCAAAACTGAGGGTGCAGGGAAGGTCACAAACTTGTACGTGAGAACCGCGGCGGGGACCAGCCAGACAAATTGCGCGGCCTTGTGCCTGAATCGAGCGTTGATTACTCGAAAGAAAAGCTGGAATGAAACTAAGCGCCCGTATGTGAGAGAACAGAAATTCAAAGCGGCAGACGAAGTAGGATGCTGCAAGAGAGGCATTAGGGTGCCGCGTGTCGACTCCGCCAGCCACGGCGTAAAGAATTCGACCAAAACGTAAACAGCCGCCAGATGGAGAGGGAACCAGAAAACTTGCCACCCGCCTACGCCATTCCTAGCTGGTCTACCTGAAAGCCCTGTTTCCAGTCACGATGTTCAAGACTTAAAGGATGCTAAGAACAAGCAACTTGGCTGGATCGCAGGAGCGGGCGTGATCTTCACCATTTGCTATCACTATATTGCTGCCAAGATCCCATTCTTGATGCCATTAGTGCGGTAGCGGTTACTTTCCGTTTTCTTACCTGGTCTGATCGCGCCTTATTGGAACAAGCATGTCTAGCCGATACCTGGCACCGCGAGTGGGTTATTGCATCCGAACAGCAGGCCCCAGGACGGTTTTGTTTGTGAAACCGCCATACGCTGCAAGTCCCTAATAACTAATACCGAATAGTGACTGGAGCACATCCGGAGAGCGCCAACGTGACCTTGAGGCTGAGATTAGCTAAGATCGTACAAGTCAATACAAGAATCGAATCGGCCAACTGGAAGCGAACGGATGAAAACGGGCAACTCGATGTCGAAAAGACCAATCAGGTTTGCAATAATCCCGAGCGATCAACATCCCGCCCGGCGCAACGGCTTTTGAGGGGTTGGGGGGAGATCGTGTCGATTGAAAGCTAACTTACAAAAATGAAAGATTGGAGCGAAACGACGCGCCGCCTCTAACGCCCGGCACGCGAAGGCAATAGAGGCCGCCGCCGCGTGGCGCTTCGCTGTCAAATCCCGGAGGGCGCAGTTCGGGTCCGGAGACTATCGCCGCCGAGGTCACGTACATGTCGGTTAGATCCGCGCCGCCAAAAGTCACCGCTGATGTTTGCTTGATCGGTAATAAGACGTCGCGGTCTAATCGGCCATCCGGAGCGAAACGTTTTACGCGGCCGCCGAACCAGATTGCAGTCCAGACATATCCGTCGCGGTCCATGGTCATGCCATCGGGCAATCCTTCTTCGCGTGGAATCTCGGTAAATATCCTCTGATTGCTCAAATTTCCCGTCTTGCGATCGTAGTCGAAATAGTAAATCCTGCGTGGCAGAGAGTCGGTGAAATACATTCCGTCGAGAGCGGGGGTAAATCCCATCCCGTTCGGAATACTCAAACCATCGACCATCACAGTGACGCTGCCATCGGGATCGAAACGGAAGAGTTTGCCGTTCCCTCCCATGGCTCCCGCGAATACTCTTCCCTCCGGATCGGCGATGACGTCGTTGAAACGATCGTTGCCCGGGCAAAGCCCCCTGGCCACCTCGCGAAGAACGCCGTACTGTGTGAGAGTCGCGATGCGGCCATCCTGAAATAGAAGCAGCGAGCCATCGCGCTGCAGAGTGAAGCCACCTGTGATCCGAGTCTGCGCGGCAACGGAGCAATTCTGCGTTGCGGGATGATAGGCGTGAACTGTTCCCTTTGTGATGTCGAGAAAGAAGAGCGTGTTTGCCTCGGGATGCCATAGGGGATTTTCGCCGACCTCGCAAGCCAGAGGGGCTACCAATTCAACGGCAATATCAGGTGCACTCATAGGATGATCCAATATTCTATTTTTGACTCGCGCAGCTATTGCACTGACTCATGACGAAACCGAAGTATCATTGAATCTCGTTCGAGAGCAAAGCTCGGGCAACTTTCTGAATATCCGACCGCGATCCACGAAAGGCCCAGAGTTGCGAGCGATCTTCAACGTGATGCAACCGGGTGTTCCCTCCAATCGCGGGCACGTGATATTCCATTTCGCTGAACATTCCCCAGCGGCTGTTCACGCTGCATGCCTGCGTAGAATAGCCGCGATCGTCCGGTTCGGTCCACGGCACGTCGGCGTACTCGCCTGACGGATTCACGAAGAAATTTCTAATAATGAGCGCATGCTTGTCGCTGGCAGGATATATGTAGCCGATGCGGCCGGTGGTGACGGCAGAGCGTAATCCAATCTTATGTTCGCCCGCCGCCCGCATCTTGAAGCGCACCAGGCGATCGCTGACTTGCAGTTCCTCTGGAGCCGTATCCACCAGGCCAAAATAAATTCTCGGATCGGCCTTGGAATAGGTCGGAATAAATAACTCGCCCTGATGCGGCATTTGCGTGAGACTCCACAAACCAACTAACGGAGCGTCGTCGGGCTTTGGATCCAGGATTCGCAATGACGTCAGCAGAGTGTGACCGGCATATTCAACCGCTGTGGATCGAAACGCCGCGTCGTAGCGCAAGGGATTGGCCGCAGCGTCGACCGATTTTGTGATCTCCAGTTCAACTCGCTTCTTAGATCGGAATGCATCGACTTTCAAGCGATTGGACAGTTTCACTCCATGAGGGGTCCTGGTCAGCTCATAGTTGCCAGGATCGAGACTTCGCGGCTGCCAATAGCCGGCAATATCAATGTTGGGAAATTTGGGGAAAAAGAAATCGACCTCGGGAGCAAGCCATGTTCGATCGCCACCGGAATTTTGCCAGTCATCACTCGCATAGTAGGCTCGAGCTGACTCCACGCTGTTGAGCGCCGAATTCGTCCAGAGAAAATTCTCTTCACTGCCGGGAGCGAACACTCCGAGAATTCTGCCCCCGTAAGGCAAGAGCAACAGCCGCGTTCCATCGTTGGTCTGATAAATCTCTGTGGACTTGCCGACCGCCTTCAGCGTTGCGACGAGTTCTTGCAGCATATCCAAACCACCTATATGCCTGGAATGTAATCTTTGCCAAACGTGTTCGTGTTTTCTTTCCTGAAATCGGCGGCAAGAGACATGAGCGCCGTCGTGCCACCATCGACAACGAAAGTTTGCCCTACGATGAATGAAGCATCGTCGGAACATAAGAAGGCTGCCAGCTTGGCGACATCTCGCGTCTCGCCGCAACGCGCCACCGGAATCGCTTTGTAGCCCGCCTCCGCCGCGATCTCCGCGGTAAAACCGGGGATGCACTTGAAATAGTTCTCCACCGTAATCCAACCCGGCGCGATGGCATTGACGCGGATTCCTTTGTAAGCCAGTTCCACCGCCAACGAGCGCGTGTAGGCGAGAATTGCCCCTTTGGTCGCGGCATAGACAGAATGATCCGGCACTCCTTGCAAGCCATGCACTGACGACATATTGCAGATCGCCCCAGAGCCCGCTTGCAGCATGCCTTCCACCACTCTTTGAGTAAGAAAATATTGCCCGCGAAAATTGATATTGAACAATTTGTCGAACTGCTCGGGCGTGACTTTGAGAAACGGGCGGTTCATCGTCACACCGGCGTTGTTTACTAAACAATTTACGCCGCCAAGAAACTTGCCGGCTTGATCGGCCAGCGCCCTGACCTGCTTCAAATCGTCGAAATCCGCCTGAAATGCAGCGGACCTGCGCCCCAGAGACTTCACCTCTTCGACGGCGCCCTTCACTCCAGCGTCGCTTTCGACGTAATGGAACACAACATCGGCGCCCTGGCGCCCAAATTCGAGACCGATCTCATACCCGATCCCAGTATCTGAGCCCGTGACCAGCGCTTTTCTTCCCTGCAGTCTCAGTTCTTGAGGCATAAATACTCAACCAACATGCAAATTTAAATCTTGGGGAAACATTTGTGCGAAACGCAAACCTGTTTTCCGCTCCATCACGATAACACCCGAAACGCCGCGAGCCGATCATGTGGGGCAGCGCACACTCTACGTCTCGCACCCGAATATTGTCAACAATAATGTTGACTATGTACTACGCTTCCGCGATAATTCGTGGTCGCGCCAGCCGTTTCCTGTCATGAAAATCACCGCCGTCGAAACCGTCTACCTGCCCCGCGGAGTTACCGTTCACGTTGGGGCGATCAATTATCTCTGGGTGCGCATTTACACTGACGAGGGAATCATCGGCTTGGGTGAAAGCTACCCCAACGCCGAAGCGGAAGCCGCCGTCGTACATACTCGCTTGGCGGCGGTATTGTTGGGACGAGATCCAAGCTCCATTGACCGCCTCTGGGCAGACATGTTTCTCTCCGTCTCTTACAGCGGCTGGGCCGGCGCCGAAATGCGGGCGATCAGCGCGGTCGATATCGCGCTCTGGGATTTGCTGGGCAAGGCGACAGGGCAGCCGATTTACAAGCTGCTAGGCGGCGCATCACGCCCGTCCATCCGGGTATACAACACTTGCTATGACCGCGTGGATTTCCTTTCCAATCCGGTCCAACTCGCGCGCGAACTTCTTGTCGGGAATGTTCGCGCCATGAAAATCTGGCCCTTCGATCCGATCGCCAGAGAGACCAATGGCAACCACATCTCAGCGGAACAGCTCGATCACGCCATCGAGCCCTTGCGCCTGATTCGGGAGGAGTTTGGAAACTCCATCGACGTCGCCATCGAATTTCATGGCTTCTGGAATCTACCTTGCGCAATCAAAATTGCCGCCGCTCTGGAGAAGTACCAGCCAATGTGGCTGGAAGAGATGCTGCCGCAGGACAACCTGGCAGCCTACGCCGAATTGGCGCGTACGACCAATCTGCCGCTTTGTGTGAGCGAACGGCTGATGACTCGTTGGGCGTTTCGCGAGTTGTTCGAGAATCGCGCCGCACAGATCATCATGCCCGACATCGCATGGTGCGGAGGGATTTCCGAGGGCAAGAAGATAGCAACCATGGCCGAGACTTACTATCTCCCGATCGCGCCGCACAATTGCGGCGGGCCGATCCTTCACTTTGCCACGGCTCATTTCGCCGCCAATATTACCAATCTCTTCATCATGGAGAGCGTCCGCCGGCACTACAAAGAAGAGTATGAAGGATTGGTAACGCGGTCGCTAATTCCTGATGCCAGTGGCCAGTTACCTCTGCCACCAGGGCCGGGCTTGGGCGTCGAGTTAAGCGACGCTGTGCTCAAACACAAGAACGCAGTAGTGAGGCGATCTGAGCCTTGACTTAAGCGGCTGTCTCGCGTTCATCGGTAAGCATCGCGAGCAACGTTCCTACGGGCACCTTCAGGCCATTCTCCACTTGGATGGTTCCAAGGTAGCCCTTCCCCATCGACTCGACCTCCATCTCGATCTTGTCGGTCTCGACGATGAACAGGGGATCACCTTTCTCGACCCAATCGCCCGGCGCCTTGAGCCAACTTGATACCGAACCTTCTTCCATGGTGAGGCCCAGCTGCGGCATGACAATCTTGTACGCCATGGTTACGCTTTTCTCCTTGAGGATTTCATCATCTTGTGTACCTCGCCAACGATGCGTTCCACCGATGGAATCATCTGATTTTCAAGAACCGGGCTGAACGGATTGGGGACGGGCAACGAATTAATTCGCTGCGGAGGAACCTGTAACTCGTCGAAACAATCCTCCGCCGCAATCGCGAGAAGCTCGGCCGCAAAACTGCAGGACGACGGGGATTCATCAATAACCACCAGCCTTCCCGTCTTCTTGATCGAGTCGGTAATCCTTTGCCGGTCGAGAGGAACGATCGTCCGAGGGTCGATCACTTCCGCCGAAACGCCTTCCTGTTCGAGCACGGCCGCGGCTTTCGTAGCTAAGTCAACCATGCGAGACATCGCCACGAGCGTCAGATCCTTACCCTCCCGCACGATGCGAGCTTCACCGAATGGAATGAGATACTCCTCCTCCGGCACAACGCATTTCGCGTTATAGAGAGACTTATGCTCGATCAACGCGACCGGTCCTGGATCGCGAAGCGCGGTCTTGAACAAACCTTTCAGGTCATAAGGATTCGACGGCAGTACAACTTTCAATCCCGGAGTATTGGCAAACCAGTTATAGAAAGTATGCGAATGATGCGCCCCGGCATTGCGCACAGCTCCCATCGCTCCCCGAATCACGACCGGAGCTTTGATCTTGCCATTGGACATGTAAGAAATATTTGCGGCCTGCTGCACGATTTGAGTAATTGCTTCGAGAGCAAAGTCGAGAAAGACTTCGTCGATTACCGTGCGCGTGCCGGCCATTGCGGCGCCGATCGCCACGCCTGTGGCTCCAAGTTCGCATATACCCGTATCACGCAGCCGGTCATCGCCGAATTCTTTCCATAGACCGCGCGTCTGACGGAAGTTGCCACCGCGCGGGCCGATGCCCTGCCCGATGTAAACAATGCTTGGGTCCCGGCGCATTTCATCGCGCAGCGCTTCGACCCCCGCGTCCCCGTAGTTAATAACTCGGCCCTGCTCTGACATACTTTCTCCTTCAACTAGAACACGTGATCGTTGACCGAGTCCGCCGCCGGTTCTGGACTCTTCTCGGCAAATTCGACGGCATCATCGATAAGGCGTTCCACCTCCTGATCGGCAGCCTGCAATTGGCTTTCGTTCGAGCCTCCGGAATCTAGCAGAAGCTTACGCGCAATTTTCACTGGATCTTTTTGTTTCCACTGCTGCACTTCATCGCGAGTTCGATAGTCGGTGCCGGGATCGCCCTCATGGTGTCCGACATAGCGATAGGTCTTGCACTCGATCAAAGTTGGGCCACCATCCTCGCGAGCACGGTGGATGGCTTGCGATGCAACCTCATGAACCGCGATCACATCTTGCCCATCAACTTCAACTCCGGGCAATCCGTATGCGGCCGCGCGACTGGCAACGCTCGTGTTCTTAGTCGCGCGCAGAAAAGCCATTTCCGTCGCATATAAATTGTTCTCGCAGACATACACGACGGGCAGGTTCCACACCGCGCCCATGTTGACGGCCTCGTGAAACGAGCCGCTGTTGACTGCGCCATCGCCAAAGAAGCAAACAACCACCTGATGGTTCTTCCGCAGTTTGGCGCTGAGTGCCGCGCCCGTAGCCAGCGGAATCGGCGCCCCCACGATTCCATTTGTCCCCATAAATCCATACTCGGGCGCATACATGTGCATGCTGCCGCCGCGTCCGCCGGAACTTCCGGTCGCTTTGCCCCACAGTTCGGCAAGGACAATTCTCGTGGGCACACCTTTCGCTAATGCATGACCATGACCGCGATGGGTACTGAAAACCAAGTCGGGCGTTTCGAGGTTTGAACATACTCCAACCGCAACCGCTTCTTCGCCGACATACAGGTGCACGAATCCGGGAAGCCTTCCGTTACGATATAACTCCTGAACCTTGACCTCGAACAGTCTCAGTTCCAGCAACTTCTTGTAGTAGGTCAGCAATAGCTCTGGCGAAATGCGTTCTGTTACTAACCGCTCCGACATCCTTGGGCCTCCCAATACTTATCGCGCCAGCGGTAACTTCTGCGGCGCGTGTTCCAACTGCGAACGATAGACAGCTGTAAATAGCTCAACCACGCGGCGCCCCGCTTCGCCATCCACCATAGGATCGCGATCCTCTGCTACCGCGGCGAGAAAATCCGCGAGCTGTATCTGGTGGTAGTGGGTCATCACATTCCATGGGCGCGAGCGATCCTCGCCATTCCAGATACTAAGATTCTGCTCTTCCCCGGGCACCGTCCAAACATCGTTGAAAGGTGGATCCATCTTCTCTGTAACTCCGGAGATAAATGGCGAACCGCTATCAATTTCCGCGCCCACTGAGGCTCCCGAAGAACCATGAATGTGAATCTTCCCGTACAGTCCGGGACGCTGCGAGTTACTCAGCACGATCGAAGCCATGCCGCCATTTTGAAAACGGACGGAAGCAACCACCGTATCGTCCACTTCGATTCCAGGATGGTTGTAGTTATCCCAATAAGCGTATAACTCAAGAGCTGGGCCCATAAACCAGCTGAGCAAGTCGAGATAGTGTGGAGCCTGACTTACAACCACTCCGCCTCCTTCGCCTTTCCATGTTCCACGCCAGGGATCGGAGAGATAGTAAGCGGGCTCGCGCCAGCCCAGCATGACTACAATGGCCAGCACGGGTTTGCCGAGTTTGCCGGCATCGATCGCATCCTTCATCCTTTGTACAGGCTCATACCAGCGGCGCTGGCTGATAACTCCGAGCTTGATTCCGGCCGCATATGCCGCCGCAATCGCGCGATCGCACGAGCTTAGATCGATGGCCAGGGGCTTCTCGGAAATCACGTGTACGCCGACAGCGGCCGCGATCTCGACGGCTGCCGGATGTTGGGTGTGTTGCGTGCAAATCGACAGGACATCAACGTGCTCCCGCTTCAACATTTCAGCCAGATCGGTGTAGTCGTTGACGTGAAGTTTCTTCGCAAACGCTTGAGCGCGCTCGGGCGCAACATCGCATACGGCGACCAATTCTGAATTAGGGAGCGCCTGATACGCGAGAGCGTGCGTGCCGGCAACTTTGCCGCATCCGACGATCGCAGTCTTTAGTCGATTTGAACTTGCAGTCTGCATTTCTTTTCGAGCTTCCACTCCAAGCGCACTTATAAAGTTGCCGTCAGGAAAGCGATGTGCCGTCCGACTCTCCGGGACGGTGCCGTAACTCCACCAGAAATCCGAGTAAATCCTGTGTATCAAGCAGCGCCCAACGTGTGCCGCGACGAATGCCAGTTCCAGACTGAAGCACAGTTACTCCAGCCTTTGCCAACTCCTCAAGAACGGGATCGATGTCGCTAACTTCAAAGAGTACGTGGTGAATTCCGCCGCCAGTCTTATTCAGAAAATCCTGGTAGCCACTATTGCCTTCGACGGGCTCGATCAGTTCGACCTCTACATCCCCCAATTGAACGAATGCCTGCTTCACTCGAATTTGCTCGGGTTCGCCGCGATAGTAATACTTCGATTCGGCTCGATCTGGCCACTCGACGAAACGAAAGGGGCCCATCCCGAATAAAGAAGTCAGCAGTTGGGTGGTGCGATCGCGATTGCCAACAACGATTCCGATCTGCACCAGACGCTTCAACTGGACTCCGCCCGGAAGAGACGTCGGCAAATTCATGCTCTGCTCCTAACACGCGCCGTCGAAGTCATCGCGCCAAATAACCTCCGTCGACTGGAAGAATCACGCCCGTCACCATGGAGGATGCCTGCGACGCAAGAAACAAAGCCGGCCCGGCGATTTCGTCGGGTTCACCGACGCGGCCAAGAGGGATATTCGAAACCCAGGTTTGCATGAGCTTGTTTGGATCGAATTGCGGTTTGGCCATGACTTCCTTGAGCCCGGGAGTCATGAATTGGCACGGAGCAATCGCATTGACGCGAATTCCGCGGTCAGCCCATTCGAGCGCCAGCTGCTTGGTCAGCGCGTTGACCCCGCCCTTGCTGGCACAATAAGCATTTGCGCCCCGGCCTACCCCGACTACGCCAGCGATTGATGAGAAGTTAATGATCACACCCTTGCGCTTCTCCAGCATGACGCGGGCTGCTGCCTGGCAACACAAAAAAGTGCCGCGAAGATTGATGTCGAGAACTCGATCCCAGGTTTCGAGGGGCGTAAGTTCCGCGGGATCGTGTTGCGGGATGCCAGCGCAATTCACCAGGATGTCGATGCCGCCGAATTCGCGCACGGTTTCATCCACCATGTCGACAACGTCGCCCGGAACGGCCACGTTGGCCTGCAAGGCGATGGCGCGTCTCCCCGCCTTGCGCACGCTTTCGGCGGTGCGTCGTGGATTCTCCATATCGAGATCGCTGGCGGCAATGTCGCAGCCATATTCCGCGAAGGCAAGCGATATCTGCTCGCCAAAGCCGACTCCGGCGCCGGTAATAAGCGCTACGCTTCCGCTCAGATCAAAAAGTTTGCGAAAATTATTTTGTTCCATTGGCATCGCTTTCACATCTCGGGAAGCATTCAGCTTCCGGCTTTCTCTCTTTTCAGCGGTTCTTTTTTCGGCGACTCCAGATTCGCCGGCTCGCTTTCAAACAACAGCATCTGCGACGTTCCCGTTGCCTCCAGCCTGACCGGAATTCCCTCCTGCATTAATCGAATCCCAGACATTCCCGTTGTTTCGTTCTCATTCTCAAAAGTAACCTTGTAAGAGGCGGAAGCATCAAGCCCTCGGGGCACAAAGCGGTAAACCGGGTCTTCAAAATTCGACGTGCGGAATAAAGTTGCTACCGCTCGTTTCTTGTCGGGGCTGGCATATTCGAGAACGACCCACGGCGATTGGTTAAAGTACGGAGTTAGCGGCGTGTGATGATAGACAACGCTATCGCGAAGGATTGGTCTCAATTCGCGTTTGTAGAGTTCGACTCCGGCGCGAATCTTGTCCCGCAAGATGGGATTTAATTCTGTGAGCGACGGAGCGATTCCGCGAAAGATCGGCAACGACATCTGTACCTGTCGCATCTGGGAGTCGATGTCGCCATCGCCAGCCAGATCGGGAACTTCAGTGCCGAAGGTGCGCAACAGGATTTCCGGCGGCAGCACCCAGGTCATCCCATTCAAAATCTTTACGCCACGCGGCTCGCGCATCCAGTCGGAGAGTTCGGTGTTATCGAAGCGGCGCAGGATGCCCCAATCGAGCCGACCGCCCCCACCCGCGCAGTTTTGAAAGATAACCCCCGGAAATTCCTGGCGCAGGCGATCAAACATGGCATAGAGATTTTCCACGTGACGCCAGGAGGAATTCTCAACGAAGCCGTCGCGCAGTTGATTGCCGTCTTCTTCGGTCGACATGTTGTAGTCGATCCGGAAAACATCGAGATCATACTTACGAATGATGCGGGCAATCTCTGATTCCATCCATTTCGCGACCGCGGGATTGCCTACATCCAAGTGACGTCCATTGGCGATGGGCTGGCCGTCTCGCGTCAGGATCCAGTCGGGATGCTCCTTGCGCAACTTGGAGGCGGCTCCGGCACCTTCAATCTCAACCCATAAGCCGAAGCGCAATCCTTTCTGCCGCGCATATTCGCGTATGGGCTGAATATCGTTCGGCAGCCATGCGCCGGCGTACCAGTCACCGACGTTGTCATACCATCGGTTCGGCTCCGGACCAAACCAGCCTGCATCAATCACAAACGCTTCGGCGCCGATGTCGGCGGCCATATCGATCTCGCGCTTGATTCCAGCTTCGGTCTCATGATCGACGATGTAGCCGCGATGGTTTGCTTCGACGTCGAAGACGTGATCCGAGGGTGGGTGAGGAAGAACATCGCGCCGGACGTGATCCAAGAGCGCTTGCGTGACGTGGCCGAGATCCGATTTCATGCAGAGAAGGTGGGTCTCGGGCGTTTTGATTGTTTCGCCGGGACTCAGCACTCGCAGAGCCGGGTCGACTGAACTCGGGCCCATGTCGAAGAACAATCGCGCCTCATTCGCCGGGCGGTCGATAGAATTGCTGCGATCTACCGGCGATTTTTCTATCCTGCTTGTAAGTCGGATTTTCCAGTTCGCGCTCCAGCCGAGTGAAGCCGCGAACCACTCTCCCGTTGCGTTATTGCGAGCGAAGAATGTCGGATGCCCCCATCCGGATTTTCCCCGGTCGCCAGAGATAATCTTCGTCTCGTTGACGACCGGGTCGAAGCGCCACGCTCCTTCGTATCCCCACTTTTCGTATTGCGCATAGCCAACGTCGTAAACGTCTTCGGAATCCGATAGAAGTTTTTCCGCAAAGTTTGGTGTGTGCCAGAGTTGGCCGGCCCAAGGCGACACGTTAGATACGGCCGTGGAGTGTTGCCCTGTATTGGTAATCTCAAGCCAGCGCACCATGACGGGACCGCCGCTCAGCAAGGTTTGCACCTTCACACGAATCGGTCGGGCAGTGCTTTCGAGTTCCACCGTCACCAGCAATCCGTCAGGATTGCTGACTTTCGATTGACTGGCTCCAATCCATTTCCAGCTTCCAGAAAGGTCCTGCCCTTCGACTTCAAGTTTGAACGCATCGATTGGCAGCGTATCCATCTGCTGGCGTTCCGCGTCGATCTGAATATCGGCCACGATCTGACCGCTCGAATCCCAGTAATGACTCACCCAACGGCCATTGCGAAGCTCTTCATCGCATACGGTGAGGCCGGAATTGAAACGAACACCCGGAAATGCTCCCGTACGAATCAAGGCCGAACGCGGACCCTGGTCGGCTGCAACGGCCGCAAATGAAGACGAGGGAAGAAGGATTAACAAGAAAAGGGCCGCAATGGTGTTGGCAATGTTAATCCGTCTGCGATAACTGTTATTCGCGCGGACTATCTCGCCGAAACATTCCATCGCGGCCCTTGCCCCCTCTAATTTACGATCTTCCATTGCACGTGCCCTTCGCCACGAAGCTTCGTCACTCTGCCTTGCTGTTCGAGATACAAAAGGTGACCGTGCAGCGGATACATCAGCAGCCATTGATTGTTTGCAGGCCACGTCCCCAAGGCTGGCCCACACTCAGCCATGCAGGCTTGCAGCGTTACTCCGTCCGGATGTTTCTCGAGATAACCCCACACCAGATTCGCAGCGGTGTCGACAAACCGGCGGGACTCGCAGAGAAACTCGGACACTTGCGAACTGTGGAAGGTCGGCCAGTGGCCGGAATAAATCCACTCGATTTCAAACGCGTGCAGCATTTGCAATGTGCCGAGATAGGCCAAGACCGAATAATATGCAGGTGGCAGCGACGGCTCGCTAGCCTTGTTGGGGCAATACCAGCCATGCAACGCATCGCCGACGAACACGGCGCGATTGACTGGGTCATAGAGCGCTAAATGTCCATCGCTGTGACCGGGCACGTGGAGAACTTGCAGTGAACGCTCATCGTCAATTCGGATATATTCCCCGCCAATCAAGGTCTGGTCGATCCGCTGCGGTGGCCCCACCAGCGTTCGCACAAAAGCGCTGGCTTCGGGATTAAGGCCAAGACCAACGCCATGATCCGGGATCCACTGGTTATAGCGCGAAGCGAAAAGACGATCTGGAGACTCGATGATCAAGCGGTCCTGCTCGCCGCACGTGAGTTTCACCTGATTGGCAATTTGCTTAAGGGAAGCGTTGCCTCCGTGGTGATCGGCGTCGGCGTGGGTATTGATGGCCATCGACAACCGCGCCGGATCGGTTCCGATCTGCTTCAGAAATGGAAAAATCGTTTCGCCAGGTGTGTTGGACGCGCCCGTGTCCAGCAGGATGGTGTTGTCGCCGACAAATAAATATTGAAACAGATTGCGATCAGCGATTGATGAGCCAATCTGATACACGTGTCGGAAGATTTCCATAATCCCATTCGGCTAGATCGGTAACACCAACCCAGGTGCCATGATAAAGAGTCAAGAACCCTGCCACGAGGCGGTTAAAACCGGGAGAAGATAAGCGTTGCAACAATGCGCCGTACTTCCGCACGGTCGAATTTACTTCCGCACCATACTAAACTAGAAAGCCTATCGTCAACACTTTTGTTGACATCATTTCAAAGAGCGTAGCGTGCGCTTCGCCTTATCCGGCCCCCGACGCCGCTTAGTGTGTAGCAGAAAACATCTCAGGATTGCGTCCGTCCCGCATAGCTGAGAATCGCGATCGCCAGCACGAGGAAGCCGACTCCGAGCACCATCGTCCTTATCGGACGCGTACCGGTGCGCGCCCATTCGCCCGTCGCCACCCCAAAAACAGTGCTCGCTACGACAATCGCCGCGAGAAATAGCGGCCAGCCAATGGCCGTCCCCAGATCACCGAGCTTAACCGTCGAGATGCTGTAGAGAATGATGCTGCCGTACCAAAGAAATCCCATGCTGGCCCCAACAAGCCAGTAATACCAAGTGCCCGGAAGGTGGAGGGCGCCCACGTTGTCGCGCTTGCGCATGAGAATGTAGCAATAAATTGCGCCCGGCAAGAATCCGGCGTACAGACAGGGCAACCATACGGCGTTTGACATCATTGCAAGACTCGCGCCGTGCTGCTGCGCGGCCCGCTGAATGCTTCCCCCATATGCCAGTCCCAGATTCAGCATCGAGCCCAGAATGCCCGAAACAAATGCCAGTAGATATCCCAGCCAAAATCCGTGCCGCTCAGTGGCGCTCCCTTGTTGCAGAGCAGTTTCTCTGTGTTTTCCCGCCAGCCCGCACAGCGCTACGCCCACAATAATCGCCAGTACCCCAAGAAAAATCAGTCCGCCTTGCCGCGTCATGATTTGATCGGGATGCTGAGCGATCAGCGGGGTCAGCGCCCCCACGGCAGCCGAGGTTCCGAGGCACACAGCGAAGGTGATGGCCAAGCCCAACCGAGTCAGCGCCAGCCCGAAAAATACCAGGGACACACCCCAACTGGCTCCGAACAGCACCATTCTGGCTAGGGTTCCGGCGGAGACTTCAGCGTAGGTCGACCAGAGTCCGGGCACGGTGAACACGGCGATCACTGTGGGCACCACGGCTACGCCCAGGATAGAAAAAGCAAACCAGGAGTGCTCCCACTGCCACTTTTTGTTCAGCTTCATAGGAAGCGAATACGCGGCATTCATAATCGCGGCGCATAGAACCAACAGGAGTGCCTGAACGATGTGTGAAGTCATGAGAAGAAGCCGAGCCATTGAAGCACTCGGATTCCTCAATGTCAACAATTTTGACGACATTAGTGGGGCGCGGCCTGATCGGAAATCACGCGATCGGCGTAGCCAGAGGATCTTCCAGGTCGTCCGTCCAATGGCCGGGGACAATTCCAGCGAAGGCAGAAGTTTGATCGAAGATTCGGGAATACAAACCGCCGAAATATCGCTCCACCTCGCCCTCGATTTTGTCGAGCGGCGTCTTCAGGACCATGCGCACATACTGCTCGTGATTTTCCCACCGGTTCTCGAGCGGGAGGCGCGAGGAATAGGCGCGCGCAATGATGAAGATGTACGGGTTCATCAGCAGAGTGAGGGTTCGGTACAGAAGCGGTTGGTTCGCCGCCTTCCAGATAGTGCGGTGCAATTCCATATCGGCGTCAAAGAACTGTTCTTCGTTGTTCTTGGCCGCGGCAGCTTTCAGTTTCTTCAAACTGCGATTGAGAAGTTCCTGCGCGTTAATCGAGGAATTCTCCCTCATGTAGCGCACGCACAATCCTTCGAGTTTGGCGCGCATCCGAAAGATTACACCGATCTCGGCCAAAGAAATGTCGCGGATAAATGTGCCGCGCCTCGAAGTCGTGACCACGAGGCCGTCGCGTTCGAGGCGCAGAAGGGCTTCGCGCACGGGGCCGCGGCTGACCTCCAGTTCGCTGGCGAGATCCTCTTCGATGATGCGCTGGCGGGGACGCAGTTTGCCGGCGTGAATGGCCTTGCGCAAGTGAGCTTCTACCCGCTTACTGGCGGACATGCCGCGGTCCTGTTTACCTGAATGATTCTTAGAATTTCGCATCGGCGTGGGCTATATATAAGCTGGATTTGGCTAAAAGACAAGGATTTCCGATAACGCGCTGGCAGGCGAACAACCTGCGCCGCAAAGAGTCGGCTTTCCTCAGCCCACCAGATACCAAAGCTCCCCGCCACTGTAGCACGTTGTCGACAATATGGGTAACAGTTGTACTCGTCCAGTAGATGGGTGACACTTTTCATTCCTTTCGTTGGGATAGGTTCTGTCGTAGGAATTGCAGCGGGGTTAGGTAGCCGAGCGCCTGATGCGGGCGCACGGTATTGTAGATT
>Ga0182024_10010349_pt1 | contig 19008 bp, 21 predicted proteins | sample P32metaG_FD_120480 | JGI IMG/M metagenome (GOLD analysis project Ga0182024, IMG submission 120480) | Permafrost microbial communities from Stordalen Mire, Sweden - P3-2 metaG (Illumina Assembly) | ecosystem: Environmental > Terrestrial > Soil > Wetlands > Permafrost | place: Sweden: Stordalen... | reverse complement strand
TTGCGCGCGGACGGGTATAATTTGCGAATGACGAAATCCAGTGATGGTGAATCTGTGGTTACTCCGGCCAACGGTTCGAATGGCAACGGATATAACGCTCCCAAGCCGCGCGCAGAGTGGCTGGCGCGACGTAAGCAAGAGAACACCGACGGCAACTTTTCGCAGATGCACTACGCGCGGCAGGGCGTAGTCACCGAAGAGATGGGCTACATTGCCCACCGCGAAAAGATCGCGCCTGAACTGGTGCGCGATGAGGTTGCCCGCGGGCGCATGATTGTTCCCGCTAACATCAACCATCCGGAACTGGAGCCGATGGCGATCGGAGTGGCGTCGCTGTGCAAGATCAACGCCAACATCGGCAACTCCGCGGTGACTTCGGAAATTAAAGAAGAGTTGAAAAAGCTGCACACGGCCGTGCATTACGGCGCCGACACGGTGATGGACCTTTCCACCGGCGGGAACATTCACGAGATTCGCGAGGCGATTCTACGGCATTCCCCGGTTCCCATTGGCACGGTGCCGATTTATGAAGCCATTGCCCGGGTGAAGCGTGTGGAAGATCTGAACGCTTCGGTGATGCTTGAGGTGATTGAGGAGCAGGCCGCGCAGGGCGTGGATTACATGACGATTCACGCTGGCGTGCTGATTCAGTATCTGCCGCTGATCTCGAAGCGCATTACCGGGATCGTAAGCCGCGGCGGCGCGATTCTGGCGCAGTGGATGGCTTATAACCATAAGCAGAATTTTCTTTACGAATGCTTCGACGACATCTGCAAAATTTTCAAGAAGTACGATGTCAGCTTTTCGCTGGGGGATGGGTTGCGTCCCGGCTGCGTCGCCGATGCCAGCGACGAAGCGCAGTTTGCGGAACTGAAAACTCTGGGTGAACTGACGAAGATCGCGTGGCGGCACGACGTGCAGGTGATGATTGAAGGCCCCGGCCACGTGTCGATGGATAAGATCAAGGAGCAGGTCGAGAAGGAAGTCGAGCTTTGCTATGAGGCTCCGTTCTACACGCTGGGGCCGCTCGTTACCGATATCGCTCCCGGTTACGACCACATCACTTCGGCGATCGGCGCGGCCATGATTGGATGGTACGGCGCGGCCATGCTGTGCTATGTCACGCCTAAGGAGCACTTAGGGTTACCAAATGAAAAAGACGTGAAAGACGGCATCATCGCCTACAAGATTTCCGCGCATGCGGCTGATATTGCCCGCGGACGTCCTGGTGCACGTGATCGCGACGACGCGTTGAGCTTTGCGCGGTACAAGTTCGACTGGGAAAAGCAATTCGCTTTGTCGTTGGATCCTGAGACGGCGCGGGCAATGCACGACGAGACCTTGCCCGACGACTTCTACAAAGAGGCGGCGTTCTGCTCCATGTGCGGCCCGAAATTCTGCTCGATGAATTATTCGTCGAAAGTGGACGAGTACAACAAGCAGGTGCATGGCATCGAGAAGAAAGATTATTCGGAATTGGTAGAGCGGCTGGTTTCGATTAAATAGCCAGGCATTCTTTGTCTGTCCGAGCGCTTTCCACTGGCGAGCCCTCAGGGGCTGAATCCCACATCTTTGCGGATGCCCAGCTTCACGGCTGGAGGCCGTACCCTTCCCGATCCGACTACGCGCAACCGGGCCGTAGCGCCCGTCTCGCCGAAAATTTATTTCGAACCCTGTGGCGGGTTCGGACGAGGTGTGCGCTGGTTTGCACACGGGTACCAAAAATCATGGGATACCCCCCTCCCCCCATTTTGCAAAATCTCTGGAATCATGGAGTTGGCGGGAAATTCCCCGCAAAATATAGATGTCAAAGAGCTTAAAACTAAGTTCTTTCAATTGAAGGACTTAGAGCGAGACTAATCGCGCCTTGCGCGGCAGTCACGGCCTCGAACATCATTGCGCAATTCCGGGGCGGTGCGCAAGGTCAGATGTCACAATGGGGCTGTGGAAATCTTTTGGCGCCCTGCTACTCTATTGTGCGGCCCGAAATTCTGCCCATCTATAATGTGGGACGGTCAAGCCCCCGCGACAGGACGATACAGGCAGGTTACATAGGTCCTTCGCGTCGTGGTTTCCGGCGGCGGATGAGCTATCGGAGCTCAGGATGACAGACATTGAGAAGAAGGATTATTCGCATCACGAGGCAGTCCGGAAATTTGAACATTTGATGTTGAAAGCGGCCGATCACGCACGCGAAGTAGCGACGGAGATAGAGGCCTAGGCGCCGATCCTGACGACCGAGAACTCTCGACAGCTCGCCCAGTTGCAAATAAAGGCGAGCCACAAGCAAGCCAAAGAGTTTCGCGAATTGTCGGAGAAAGTCAAAGAGAAATAGTGCTGGTGAGCCCCGAAATTCTGCTTGATGAATTATTCGTTGACGGTGGGCGAGTACAACAAGCAGGCGCATGGGATTGAGAAGGGGGGAGTACGCGGGGTGTTACACTTTAAATCAGGCATCTTATGATTCACGAAACGAGAGTCATCCGTGAAGGCGAGCCTGTCACGAACTTTGAGCGCAGGGGTTGGGCATCCGGGCCTCTCATCAAATGTCCGAAGTGCGATGTGTCCTATCGCGTGTTCTACAGCCCCACTCCCGCGGGTGTCCCATCGACCATCCAGACTCAGGATACTGTCTCATACGTGCGAGCGGTTGCAAACTCCCATCCTAATCACCTGCCTGATCTGGGCGGAGTGGAACACTCCGACGTCGTGGTCGCGTCGCGGCGATAGGGGCTCACCCTTTCCGAATTGTCTCGCCCCCGCGGTATTCTTACGCTTCGGCGACATTTTTCTCTTTCCCCTTCATAGAGTCGAGCTTCTCAGAGCAGGCCTCGTGATAGATCCTCGTCTCCCCTTCGAGGTCTACGTCTATCGTCCCGCCCTCATCAACGATTTCCCTGTGACACATACCGCAGCGATCCGGTAGGCGCGAGAGCAGCACATCCCTCGTTGTCTGGAGGATAGATAGGATCTGGTATCCGTAGACTGAAGTGAGAAACACAACGGCGAGTGCGAAGCCGAACCAACGCCCGAAGTAGAACGCGACGCACACAAGGAGCAGATCGAAGCCGATAGCGACAATCTGCTTCCATGTCAGCTTCATAGTCCGAGCATTCTACCTTACCCTTTGTTCTTCGGCGGGTGGCCTTGCCTTTTGCGTTCCTTGCGAAAGGGTGGGAATTCTAGACCTCGATTTAGCGATACGCTTCCCTCCGATGCCGCACCGCCTGAATTCGCATCACGCCGTCCCCCTCATCAGTGAAGCGAACGCGATAATCGCCAACTCGCAGCCGCAACTCGCCGGATTCACCCTTCAGTTCTTTCACGTCGCCTTCGCCAGTCTTGGCAAAGCGCTGTATCGTGGTGAAGATCCGCATCGCACTCCGCCGGTCGATGCGGCGGACATCGGCGCGCGCGTCTTCAGACCAGTCGATTCTCTTCATTGTTACCGCCGCATGCTATTCGCTCTTGAGATCGTCCGGAGAGAGGCCAAACTCGGCGACAACTTCTTCGTGAGGGATTCCCTGGCCGCCACGTTGCTTGAACCAGGCTTTCGACTTGGCGACCGCTTTGCGCTCGTCCTCGCTCTCAGGTTCGTCGTCGATGGGGGCGTTGGCGATCGCGCGGGCGACGGGATCGAGGAGACGTTCGAGCATGCCGATCGCGGCGGGCACTTGGTCCGGGGCAAGGTGCTCGATCAGTTTGTGGGCGTGTTGTTTGTCTGCCGCCATAACACGGTTATTCTACACCGCGACGTTAGCGGAGGCTGAACTTCCCTACGTGGTTAGAGTTCGCGGGCAGGAGTGCCCGCGCCACATCGAAACTTAAGTGCAAGCCAGCTACCGCGCAATCGCAACGTCTTCGAGAGTGACTTTCTTAAACGCACTCGGATCACCTAATCTCTTCACGGCGTCGAGAACTTCAATGCCTGCCAGACGTCCATCGGCATCGTAGTCCGCAGCAATGCCTTCACCCAGATGCTTGGTCGTAACCGTAGTCTCTTGAAACGGATGTAAAGGGCATCTACATTCTGGTCGTAGGTGATCCTCATCTCGTGCTCCTCTAGAAGTAGTATACGTAAACGGTCACAACTACGATCTCATTCGGCTCCTCGACAAAGATTGGCCGAACCTGCTTCGTCGCTTAGTGGCGGCGGTTCCAGACTGAATCGAAGTCACAGTCTTTTCGACATTCCATCCGGCCATTATCTGCAGGATGCGCCTTAACGGAATTTAAACGGATTGAAGATCTCTACGCCGAGATGCTTGAAGTCCCTCTCGTCTCTGGTTGCCATGGTAAACCCATGGACCCTGGCGGTCGCCGCGATCATAGCATCCTCTCGCAGGGGGTCGGGCTTTCCCGCCATCAGCCGCGACCATTCTCGGAAGCACGCCGAGTCCATGGGTACAAAAGCAAAAGACAGTTCCACCGAGGTCAAGAAAGACTCGATTTCACGGGCTTTGGCGGGATCTTGCCTCCGAGTCAATTCCACGCCGTCTTGCAATTCTCCCATCGTTACCGCTGAAAGAAAAATCTGGTCCACGCGAAGAGTTTCCAGCCATGCCACAACCGCTCCGTGGGGCTTGATCTTACGCAGTTCGGAAATTAGGTTAGTGTCGAGCAGGAAGCGGGTCACTTGAAATCCGGATGAGTGAAGTCAATCGGTGTCCGGCGCTTCCACCGGGTTCGCTTAGGAAGAACAATGTCGAAGCGAGGTCCAGGGCCTAGGAGGAGTTCCTTAATGTTTGGGCGGCTTGACTGCTGCAGGCGCCGCCATTCCTCGATGGGCACCAGGACGGCAGCCTCGACGCCGCGGCGCGTAACCACTTGCGGCCCTTTCGTCAGAGCAGCATCGAGGAATTCACTAAATCGAGACTTTGCTTCTTGCAATTGCCAGGAACCCACAGAGCCACCTCTGAAAGCATTGTATGACTAGTCAGATGACTAGTCAACTCGACTAGCGGTATCCCTCGAGCACCTTGGCCGCACGTTCCAGAGCAGCCGTCAGAAGCGCGAGTTGCTGGCGCACTCGCTCGGCGTCACCTTTGTCGAGAGCTTCATTCACTCCTGGAATCACGACCGCGGCATAGCCTGTGTATTCGCCGGGAGCATAGATGGCATGGCGAAACCAGGGACGGTGCGGTAAACCTTCTGGCACGAGCAGACCGCGCTCGGCGTTGCGCAGAGCCTGGTTCAAGCGAACTGTGTCTCGCGGAGGATTTTTTTGCTTGAGCAGAATCTTTGCCCCGGCTTCCTGAAAATGTTTCGCTGCCGCAGTTGCCGCACTCAGATCGAGAGCGTGGTCGCCGAACTTGTTTTCTGCCCGCTTCCTGGCTGCGTCCAGATAAACGGCGATCTCTTTTCCATATTCGTTGTAATCGTAGGGCAACACGTCGGCGTCGGCCATGCGCAATGCTTCCAGGCCAAACACTCTCGCCATCTGCTGCTCGTAGACAAAATCAGGATCGCCGAACTTTTTGAACCAGGCAAAGTTGTCGAATACCGAGTGATACACGCCGTAGGGGCCGGTGGAACTTATATCGGTCGAAGGCACGCCGAGGTGCTGCTGGAAAACGCTGTAATCGGAGCCGCTGCCGAGGTCGCCGACCGGAACCTCTCCCGCGGTGGGAGCGGCGGGCGCGCCTCGATTGCCCTCGAAGGCTTCCGGGCGGGACTGCATGGATGAAGCTGCCGGCTGATCCGACTTCTGCCACGCATCATAGACCGTTCCGCCTTTTGGACTAGGAACGGCCCTGGTGACGTCGCGAACAAACTGCTTCAGGCTGGGCACGGACGAAGCGCCGAACTTCGGCCCGGAGTCACCGACATCCATATTGAAATATGCGGCGGCACTCGCGAGATTGGATTCGTGTTGCTCGGCCCATTCGGTGGAACCGATCAGGCCTTCTTCTTCGCCATCCCAACTCGCAAATATCATGGTGCGCTTCGGCTTCCAGCCGGTCCTCAGCAGTTCGCCGATCCCATGCACGGATTCGAGCATCGCCGCCGTGCCGCTGTTGGGATCGACTGCGCCGTAGACCCACGCATCGCGATGATTTCCGGCAATCACCCATTCGTCCGGAAATTCGCTGCCGCGCACGCGGCCGATTACGTCCCAGAGAGTGCGGAACTGATAATCCTGTTTGAGGTGCATCTTCACCCGTACCGGCCCCGGGCCCACGTGATACGTGAAAGGCAGCGCGCCCTGCCATTCGCGCGGCGAGTCGTGCCCCCCCAGATGTTGAAGAATCGGCGAGGCGTCATGGTAGGAAAGCGGCGTGACTGGAATCTTCGGCATCTGCGCGGACTTCTCTGGAGAAACGCGTTTGTCTTCTGAAAGCGTAGGCAGGGATGCGAATCCTTGCGTTGTAGGGTCGCCGGGAAACTCGAACATGAAGCCCGTCGATCCGCGCTGCACGCCGGTATCGGGCCGCCAAGGACCGGCAGGATATTTGTCGCCTTTCCGCCAGCCGTCGTCGAACGGGTCGGAGTAGAGGATCACAGCGGCGGCGCCGTGTTCTTGCGCGATGAATACTTTTACTCCACGAAAGTTTTGGCCGTAACGCACCAGTACGATCTTGCCGCGCACATCGATCTTCAACTTCTCCAGCTTCTCGAAATCCTCTGGCGTGCCGTAGTTGGCATAGACTACCTCGGCCTCGACGTCGCCGGAAGGCGACATGCCGCTGAACGGCATTACCACGCGCGGGTCGCCGTCATAAGGATCGCCATCGACGTGCTCGCGCGTGGGCCCGTGCATTTCGACTCCGGCGGGTGCGGTGATATCGACGCTGATCTCCGCGGGATAGTTCATCCACACTTTGTATTCAAAGATTTCAGTGTCGAGTCCGGCGGCGCGAAATTTTTGCGCGACGTAATCTGCGGTCGCTTTGTCTTCCACGGTGCCTGCCATGTGCGGCGCCTGGGTCAGTGTGCGCAGGTGCTCTTCTGCCAGTTTGGGATCGGGCACCGCAAGGAAACGGGCTTCAATAGCGACTTCGGCAGGGGAATCGCGGAAGCCGAAGATGGGCGGAGTTGCAGCGGAAGGCTCGGGAGAGTGGCCGCTTGCGCTCGGTAACAGAAACGAAAATAGGACGACCGAAGAAAAAAGAACACCTGATGCGAACAATCTCATGTGGCTCCCGCAGTGAAAGTAAGTACGTTAGCACAGCGGTTTCCCTGTCGCCGCAAGGGCACCGCACCAACTTCACCAATTGGTGATATACTCAATCGTATGAAGCGAGCAACGATGACACTTCCGGATGATCTGGCGGAGGCGGTGGATGACTATCGGCAAGCTCAGGAAGCTCCCCCCTCACTGACAGCTGTCGTGCAAGCCGCCCTGAGAGCATATCTTCGGGACCGAGGGTTTCTGCTAGAGCGCCGCCGCTTTAGAATCACACCCAAAGGAAATAGCGGGCGCCGCGACGTGAGCGAAAACCACGACGCGTATTTGGCCGGCACAAAGAAATGATGCGCGCGGTGTTGGCGGACAGCGGCCCCTTGTACGCAGTCGCGGACGAGGGCGACCAACGCCATCAGCAGGCGCTTCGCCAATGGCAGGAACTGGATCGGGCGGGAGTAAGCGTACTGGTTCCGTATCCGGCACTGCTGGAAGCACATCGATTGGTTTTGTACCGCCTCGGGACCAAAGCTGCCCTTGAGTGGCTGGTCGAAGCTCTGGATGCCCCGATGATGAATCCCACTCCCGAGGATTACGCCCATGCATTGGCCATTATGCGGTCGCTGGCCGATCAGCCAATCAGCCTTGTGGATGCGACCGTTGCGGCTTTGTCCAGGCGTCTTAAGCTGGATGTTTGGACCTATGATTATCACTTTGATGTGATGCGCGTTCCTGTCTGGCGGTGAGTCGGCTCCGCCCTATCGTGGTCAAAGCGATGAAACTCTCGAACAATCGCGAACTGTACGAATATCTTCTACTTCTAGCTTCGCAACTGGAAAGCCCCGGGGCGGAAGTGCTGAGCAAAGAGGTGAGCGCAGCCTCGCGAATAGCCGGCGGAATCCCTGCCACCGAATTCCTTGGCGAATCCCGCATCGCACTTCGACATGTGCTGGCAAAGGAGAATGGCATTCTGAACCAGACAGAGCGTGCTGATCTTCTGGACGTGCTGAAGCAACTCGATGAGGCTTTTGACCGACGTTGATGGTTCTACCGTATCTGTCCGCTCCCGACGATCTCGTATTTGGAAGAGGTCAGTTCTGCTAGCGCGAAAGGGCCGCGGCAGTGGAGTTTCTGAGTGCTGATACCCATCTCGGCGCCAAAGCCGAATTCTGCGCCATCGGTGAAACGAGTTGAGGCGTTCCAATAGACTGCGGCCGAATCTACTCCGCGCAGAAATTTTCTTGCATTGGTTTCGTTGCGGGTCACGATGGAATCGGAGTGCTTGGTGGAGTAGCGATTGATGTGGGCAATCGCCTCATCTACGTTCGCTACTACGCGGATCGCCATACACAGCCGCAGATATTCCTCGGGCCAATCTTGCTCGACCGCCGGCTCAACATTTTGCCCGGCGGCGAGGCTGCGCGACCTGGCATCTCCATGAACTTCGACCCCGGCCTCGATCAGCTTCTTCACGATTCGTGGGACGTATTCCGCGGCGACGCTTTCGTGTACGAGTAGTTTTTCTGCTGCGTTGCATACGGACGGACGCTGCGTCTTCGCATTGATCACGATCGGGTCGGCCATGTCGAAGTCGGCGGATTCATCGACGAAGATGTGGCAGTTCCCTGCTCCGGTTTCGATGACCGGTACTGCGGAATTCTCGGTGACGAATGCGATGAGTCCCGCGCCGCCACGCGGAATGATTACATCCACCAGCCCACGAGCCCTGATAAGTTCCGTCACTGACTGGCGCGTGCTTGAATCGAGCAGTTCGATTGCACCCTCAGGCACACCCGGCACGGCTGCGAGAATTTCAACCAAGCGCTGATTGCTGCGCGCCGCTTCTTTGCCGCCACGCAATACGATAGCGTTGCCGGTCTTCAGCGCGAGCACGGCGGTATCGACCGTAACGTTCGGCCGCGACTCGTAAATGATGCCAACTACGCCGAGCGGCACACGCACTTTGCGAATGCGAAGGCCGTTCGGGCGAGTCCACTCCGCGAGTGTCTCGCCAATCGGATCGCCGAGCGCCGCGACTTCGCGCACACCCTGCGCCATCTCTTTGATTCGCGCAGGAGTCAGCAGCAAGCGATCGCGCATCGCGCCTTCCAGTCCGGAACTTTCTACGTCCTGGCGGTTCGCCGCAAGAATCGTTTGGGCCTGGGCTTCAATCGCATCGGCAATCGCCAGCAGCAACGCGTTCTTCTCGCTGGTTGAGAGCAGCGCGAGTTTCGCGGCCGCATCGCGCGCGCGCAGCAGCTTTTCCTGCGTGGAAGCCGAATTGGTAATAGTCGTCGCCATCAGTACTTTCCGTTCGTGGGAGGGAAATAGGTTCCGACCTTTCGCTGCATGGCCAGAGTGATTCCTTGTGGATGGCGGCCATTCACAATTGCCACGTGCACTCCGCCATCGCTGGCGAGTTTGGCGGCGCGCAGTTTGGAAATCATGCCACCGCGTCCTTGGGCGCTCTTGCCGTTGCACTGGGCTTCGAGAGCCGGAGTGAGCTTGCGGACGACACGCACGAGTTTCGGCTTTTTTCGACCGTTTGGCATGAGGAAGCCGTCAACATTCGTCAGCAGCAGGAGCCAGTCAGCCTTCACGGCTGTGGCCAGCAGCGAACTGAGTTCGTCGTTGTCGCCGAAAGCGCCTTCGAGTTCGCGCACGCTGACGCTGTCGTTCTCATTCACGATGGGAACTACACCCAGCGAAAGCAGCTCGGCCAGCGCGTTCTGCAAATTGCGGTAGCGGACCGGTGAAGTGAAGTCGTCGCTTGAAAGCAGGAGTTGCGCCACCACTTTCTTGCCGAAAAACAGGCGCTCGTAGGTGTGCATCAGCTTGCTTTGACCGACGGCTGCGCAGGCCTGCATGCCGGGAACGCCGGTGGGCCGCTTCGCTAGCGCTAGGCCGGACATGCCCGCGGCAATTGCGCCCGAGGTTACGATCAGATACTCGTTCTTGTTGAGATCGAATTGATCGACCATGGCGCGCAGCAGGTTCGCGTCAATCTGACCGCCCGGAGCGATGAGGCTGGTGCCGACTTTGATGACGACTCTCATGTAATCGAAACTTTCATGTCTAATTGGAATGGTATCGCACTTAATGCTGGAGGAGGATTTCCCTTCTTGTTCGCTTTACTCTCTCGAAGTCGCTCGGGCTTGCGGCACAGGGGGCCCGGCGGGGAAGGACAATATACCTATCCTGCAATTAAAATGGCTTTCTGGCAAGATGAAAAATCTTGCCACTTTTTAACCCTTATGCCTGCGCCTAATGCTACCAGTCGCTTCTCCGATCGAGTCGAGAATTACGTGCGTTACCGGCCGGGATATCCGCAGCAGGTCGTTCAGGAACTGCAGGCCCAGTGCGACCTCGCGCCGAGCCATGTGGTTGCCGACATCGCCTCTGGAACCGGGATTTGGACTCGCATGCTGCTGGAGAATGGTAACCCAGTCTTCGGCGTCGAACCCAATGCGGAGATGCGTGAGGCGGGCGAGCGACTTCTGGCTGGGTTCCCGAACTTCACCAGCATTGCCGGAACGGCCGAAGCGACCACGCTGGCGGATCACAGCGTGGACTTTGTCACTGCGGCACAGGCCGCGCACTGGTTCAATCGTGGGCGAGCTAGGCGCGAGTTCGTTCGCATCCTGAGGCCTGGCGGATGGCTTGTGCTGTTGTGGAATGAGCGGCTCACGGATTCGACGAAGTTTCTGCGCGGCTACGAGCAGTTGCTGCTGACTTATGGAACCGACTACGAAGAAGTTCGCCACGAGCGGACGACCGACGCGGTGAATGAGTTCTTCGATCCTGCTCCGTTTCAAGAGAGCATGTTCGAAATGCGCCAGCAGTTCGATTACGCCGGCGTCGAAGGGCGATTGCTGTCGTCGTCTTATGCCCCGGGGCCTGAGCATCCTCAACATGCGCCCATGCTGCGCGAGTTGCGACGCATCTTTGATGCGAATGCGGTCGACGGACGGGCCGCGTTCGAGTACAAGACACGGTTGTATTTTGGACGGCTGGCCTGAACAAGTCGTCTTTCTTCCGAGGTAACGCGAGTGCCTGACGAAAAGTCTTTTCACATGACGCCCGACGAATTCCGCCGCCATGGCCACGCCGTGGTGGACTGGATCGCCGACTACCACTCCCGCATCGAGTCTTTTCCGGTGCTGTCGCAGGTGAAGCCGGGAGAGATTCGTGCATCGCTGCCGGCGAACGCTCCGTCACAGGGCGAGCCATTCGAGGCGCTGCTGAGAGACGTTGAGAAGTTAATCCTGCCGGGAGTTACGCATTGGCAGTCGCCGAATTTCTTCGCCTACTTTCCTTGCAACGCTTCGGGTCCTGGGATTCTTGGCGATCTTCTTTCTTCGGGACTTGGGGTTCAAGGCATGCTCTGGTCGACGAGCCCAGCCTGCACGGAACTGGAAACGCATGTGCTCGACTGGCTGGTGCGCATGCTGGGTTTGCCGGAGAAGTTTCTTTCGTCGAATACCGGCGGTGGAGTGATACAGGATACGGCATCGAGTGCCGCGCTGTGCGCGCTGCTCGCCGCGCGCGAGCGCGCAACGAACTACACCAGCAATCAGAAAGGATGCGATGGGCGCATCGTGGCCTACGCATCTTCGCAGACGCATTCTTCTCTGGAGAAGGCTGCGATGATCGCGGGCATCGGCGTATCGAATCTGCGGCTGATCGAAGTGGACGAGAAGTTCGCGATGCGCCCCGAGGCGCTGGCACGCCAGATTGACGCGGATAAACGCGCCGGGCTGGTTCCCTGTTTTGTCTGTGCGACTGTGGGAACGACGTCTTCGAATGCGATGGACCCGATCGCTGAGATCGCGAAGATCTGCCGGGAGCACAATCTCTGGCTCCATGTGGATGCAGCGATGTCTGGCACGGCGGCGCTTTGCCCGGAGTTTCGACATCTGCAGAACGGGGTCGAGTTTGCCGACAGTTACAATTTCAATCCGCATAAGTGGATGTTCACCAACTTTGACTGCAACTGCTTTTGGGTCGCGGACCGCAAGGCGCTGATCAAGACGCTAAGCATTCTGCCGGAATATCTGCGCAATCAGGCCACCGAATCGGGTGCGGTGATTGATTATCGCGACTGGCATATTCAACTCGGGCGGCGCTTTCGGTCGCTGAAGTTGTGGTTCGTGATTCGTCACTACGGCGTGGAAGGCTTGCAACACCACATTCGGCGACATGTGCAGTTAGCGCAGGAGTTCGCGCATTGGGTGCGCGACGATGAAAACTTTGAACTTGCCGCGCCTGTCCCGTTAAACCTGGTTTGCTTTCGCCACAAACGTGGGGACGCGGCGAATCAGACGATCATAGAGCGGCTGAACCGCAGCGGCGATCTCTTCCTGACGCATACCAAGCTGAATGGGAAGTTCACTCTGCGGTTGTGCGTGGGCCAGACTAATACAGAGACGCGGCACGTAGAGCGGGCTTGGAGGCGGATTCGAGAGGAAGCAGAGAGGATAACGGCACCGTAGATCTTTTTCTCGTCAGCAAGTGTTTCGTCGTTCAGCCAGCTAGGGCGCGCCCATCGGAGATGATGCGGCGATACTGAGTATAATTTTTGCAGGCGCACGAGCACGTTCGAAATCGAGAACGTGATTCAATCTGAGGAGAGCAGCCATGGGTCTGGCCAAGCTCGGCTTTTTAGCGGTTCTTGTCACAGTTGCTGCCTACGCGCCGCTCGTAGCCGACAATCTGGACGCGGCAAATGGGGCCGAGACGACTCACGCCAGGAGCAAGATCTCTCCGCCCATTCCTCTTCCTATCCAATCCAAGAACCCCGAACTTCTGGGTGTCGGAAAGATACTGGTGGCCAGCCGAAACCTCGGCGATCCGAATTTCGCTCAGACCGTAATCCTGCTGGTTCAATATGATGCCGGCGGTGTGGTCGGACTGATTCTCAACCGGCGAAGCAAACTCCGGGTGTCCAGCGTGCTTGGGGACTTCCAGAACGGGAAAGATCGTTCGGAACCTGTCTATTTCGGAGGGCCAGTCGATTCTCAGCAGATACGGGCTTTGCGCAAGTCGTCGGCTAAGGTCGAAGGAGCGACGCAGATTTGTCCTGGTGTCTACCAGATTGCCACGAAGGCCCAGCTCGAACAGACCCTCAACGACCGGGCTGCCCCAAAAGCTTTTCATGTGTATCTGGGCTATGCCGGATGGCATGTCGATCAATTGCAAAAGGAAACGGAACTTGGCGCGTGGTTCGTTTTTCCCGGAGATGCCGAAACCATTTTTAAATCCGAACCCGATTTGTTGTGGCCGCAGATGATTCGTAAAACCGAAATGCAGATGGCGCGCAATGAGTCCGCGGATGCAAACTAGATAGACGGGGCTCACCTACCCTTGTCGCGGTTTGGCGTGTTTAAGCCGCCTTTGCATCGGTTTCAGAGCCTCGACCGCCGACCAAATCTTGCCGCAATCGCTCCACTTCTGTCGCAGCTTCTTTGATTTTTTCGGCATATTGCTGGCCATGTCGTGGGAGAAATCCTCCGTATTGCTCGATGAGCAACTCAAGAGTCGTATTGATGGTGCCGATATCGGAACGCACAGGACCGGAAAGTGCCGACGTCAAAGTTTCGAGTTGCAAATCCCTTGCGACTAGCTCCTTCTTACTGTGCGCTGCTTCTTTTGCAAGCACCCGCGCATGGCGACCCATCAGCCCGAACAGGCATGCTGCCAGCGCAAGCAACACGGAATTCGCAATAATGGTCGACCGCTCCGCATGTTTCAGCGCGGCAACCCTCTCGCTATCGAACTTTGCAAAATTGGTGTGTTCCGCAGACGACAGCGAGGACACGATGCGGCGAATCTCATCCATGTAGCCCTCGCCCTCGTTTGTATCCACCAGTTTGAATGAGCGAAGGCGATAACCCTCCTGGCGCAAGCTAACCGAGCGCTCCATCTCCGCCTGCTTTGATTTTGCCAAAGTCTCCAACTGCGACTCCAGCGATGGATCAGTCTGCGTCCGCTTCACGAGCCTGGCTCGAAGATCGGAAAAATCGTTTTCGATCCTGCCTTTCGCATCATTGTAGGGTTGCAAGTACGAGGGGTTATCGGTAAGCAGATATCCGCGCTGACCCGTTTCCATATCGGTCAGATCTTTCAAAACACTCGATAGCGCCGCCTGAATGGCGGAACTTTCCAGCGTGAGTGTGGCGATATCCTGCACGCGCTTTAAGTAGCCGACGCTGAAGTATGCATTGCATACGATGAATGCAAGGAGTACGAGAATTCCAATTTGCAGAGCAACTCTTCGAATCATTCTTGGGCTCCTACTGATTGTTCTTAGACGATAATAGGCTGGTTCGCGCGAAGAATGCTCGTTACTTCTTCGGATGCCCTGAACTTTTTCACTTTTTGCTACACTTCCGCCGACTCACTGTTTAAGACGGCAGCTAGGCGATGGTTAATGTAGAGAGATGAATAGCCTGTTCGCCTTAGCCCGGTCGGACAGGCTAATGATGAAGTCCCGCATATTGTTCAACTGCAAGCCGACCTGACGGTAACCAATTTCGGTGATGAGGTCTAACTGCTCCGGATGAAGCTGGTCCTGAATCCCCGCCTGCGCATTCACGGTTTTGAATGCTCCGAGTACGTCTTTGAGTACCATGACCGATCCGATGCCAAACTGCATTTGTTCTACGCCCTGTACAACGATGGGGTCGGGGCGCGGATAAATTTCTTTTAACGAATTCGCCACACCTTCTGTCTGCTCAATCAGTATCTTTTCAAAGCCTTCGGCAAACGCGGCTTTGTCTTGCGCATTCATTAACCGTCCGTGGAAGGCCGCGCCTAGATCAGTTCGCCTCAGCCTCTCAATCGCGAACTGAAAACTCGAAGCCTTATCGCTGTGAAGTTCCTCCCTGGTTGCCAGGGCCAGGTATTCCAGCAGCAAATAGGCCAGCTTGTTGGTAAAGGATAAAATCGTACGGGACGGACGCGCGTTGGTTTGTTGGAGCTTGGCGCGGTTCTGCCTCTTCGAGATGCTGTCGATCACCAGTACTGCGATAGCCAGAATAACCAGGTTTTCCATTACGCCCGGCAAGAACGACAACCAGAATTGCCTGTTAAACACGCCGCCGATGCGGACATACACCGCGATAAGCGCGAAGAACGCAACCACGATATAGGCGGCTGCTCTGTTCGTGTATATGGTCGACAATCTAACCTTCAATGCTTCTCCTTGCATGTGAACCGAGTTTGACGGTGCTCGTGGCCGTAGTGTTGCCCGAGGGCTCGGTCACGGTCACAGTATAAGTGCCCGGAGTGGCGCCGGGATTGCCAGTGTTTATGCCCTCCATCGCTGGTGCCCATCGGGCGACGCGATAGTATCTTTCGGAGGAAGCTTGCATGAACATTTGCCGCCCGTAGCGGCCGCGGCCATAACGATAATCGATTACTGGCTCGATGGTTGAGGTTTCCAGAATTGCACGATGCAACACCTGCGCCAAGGTTGATTGCGCTACGTCACGTGTGACCGACGTCACATTCTCATGTGACGTAGAATGCTGCCTGTTTGGTACCCCCGCCTTTAAGGTTGAATCGGGTAAGGCAAGGGCTGTAAAAGTCCTGTCGGCGGCGATGGACCGTTCCCTACAGGCTAGCCGGGCAAGAGGCGAGGTCAAGCCTAGTACCGGCCAATGGGGGTCAGATGGAAAACGAAATCGAAGTGCAACCAACCGTGGCATCGGCTTGGCAAGCGAAGCAGGCCTACTCGATGGCGGTAATCAGCCTCGTGGTTGGACTGGCGATTGGTTACTTGTTTCGAGGATCGCAATCGCCTGCCCCGCGACCACCGGCAACTGTGGCCGCCGCCACAAAGTCTCCTCACGCTACTGGTACGGGCGAGCAGATGCCCAGCCTTGAACAGATGAAAAAGATGGCCGACGACAAGGCGGCGCCGTTGCTCGAAAAACTCAAGACCGATCCGGACAACGCGGGTCTGCTCGTCAAAGTCGGAGACCTGTACCAGGCTACTCACCAGTTCAAAGCAGCAGCTGGCTATTACGAGAAGGCCGTGAACGTTGATCCGAAGAACGTCCCGACTCGCACTCAGTTCGCTTCGTCCCTCTACTACGGGGGCGACGTGGACGGTGCGATCAGTCAATTGCAGCAAGCGTTGCACTACGACCCCAAGGACGCCAACTCCCTGTTCAACCTGGGAATCATGAAATTGCAGGGGAAAAAAGACAGCAAGGGAGCGCTCGCAGCCTGGCAGTTGCTGTTGAAATCGAATCCGCAGTTGGGCGAGGACCGTAAAGCCAAGGTGCAGAAACTGATAACCGACATACAAGCGCAGAGCAAGAGCTGACGTCTGTTCGGGATTGTAAGGGGCGAAGCTGGCTCGTGTCGGCTTCCGCCGGGAAGCAAAGAATATTGAAGGAGCATGACAATGACGGACACAAATCGCGCAAGTTCTTCCTCCATCGAACAATGGACTAGCGTGCAGGCCTATGTGTTGGCGGTCATCTGCCTACTGGTTGGGATTGCTGGCGGCTGGTTCATCCGCGGATCCCAGAGCCCAGCAACCGCTGTAGCCGAGACCACGACCGCGTCGGCCGCGGCTCCCGCTTTGGGAGATCAGCCAGCGCAGGCGCCGACTCCGGCGCAGATGCAGAAAATGGCGGATACGCAAGCCGCGCCTCTCCTCGACAAACTCAAAGCTGACCCGAACAACGCAGGTCTTCTGGCAAATATCGGAAATGTCTATTACGATACGCAGCAGTATCCGACTGCGATCGACTATTACCAGCGCGTATTGAAGGCACAGCCTGCCAATGCGGGCGTCCGCACCGACATGGCGACAGCGTATTGGTATAACGGCGACGCCGATTCTGCCATCGTGGAATTTCAAAAGTCGCTCTCCTACGAGCCCAATAAGCCCAACACTCTCTTCAACCTCGGCATCGTCGAGTGGCAAGGCAAGATGGATATCGACAAAGCCGTGGCCACCTGGCAGAAATTGCTGGACACAAATCCGAACTATGAAGGCAAAGATAAGGTTTTGGAATTGATGGCACAGGCCAAGAAGCATTCGGGGGTGAAACCGGGAACACCAGCCAAGCCATTGCAGTAGATGCGGACAGCTTCTGCGTGATGAAGATGAAAGCGATCTAAGGACTGCTTCTGCCTCTTCAGCCGTGCACGGAATCGGGCACTCACTTTCAAGCACAATCACTTCCCTGCCATACTCTCGACGGCGCGCTGTTTTCCCGCCTCAACCTGTGAGCGAAATTCCGTTCCTAGTGAATAGGCTTCTCCGCGGAACGGGCTTTCGCGTTTTGCATGATCCAACGGCCCGTCGCCAACTGCCACCCAAGATCGAAATCTCCCAAAGTTCGCAGGCCGGCGGCAAATGCGTATAGAAGCGCAAGAATAAAAAGCGCTAATCGTACGCACTGTAATAAGCGGGTTTGGCGCAGGGATGTCATAACCGGACGGCTTGACCCCTTCGAGTCAAGCTTCACGGCCTGGGACTTGATCCGCCGCGGGGAGCTGCGGTAGCCGTGCCGACCGTGCCGTTTGCGTTGTGTGCCACTTCATGGCAGACCAACGCACAGGTTCCAGTGTTGCCATTGTAAGAAATGGGCATCCCGCCGTTCGGAGCAACCACATTCAGGTCAAAGTCGACGAGCCGGTCTCCGCTAACAGTTCCATTTCTGCCTGCTATCCCGTGCGCGGTATGACATGTTGAGCACGTAAATCCAGAATTGATGTGAGCGGAGTGCTGCGACCAGCTTGTGTTCTTGATAATGTTGCCCGGCAGATCATGGCATTTAGCGCACATCGCGTAAGGCCCATTCACCGATAGATCTGGGTTTGGAAAAAGATTCGTAATACGCTGGCCGCGACCGGGTGCCTGACTTAATTCATAACGGCGCTCCAAAAGGTGGGACCATTTGGATCCGTGCGGGCCGCTCGGACCCGATCCGCCGAATTCGCGATTGTCATCGCTGTTGTGACAGTCCGTGCAAAAAATCTGGATGCCCATTTGCCGCCCCTGACTGGTTCCATTGAGTTGCGACATGTAAGGCAGAAGACTGGGTTGCGGGTAACTGGAGGAGTTAGTGTGCGTTACGGGATGGCTTGACGATGCTGTGGCGGCAAACTGCGTAATGACATTGTTAGGATCCGCTGGGTTAGCCACGTACCGCACCGGGAGATATCCAAATTTGGATGTAGTGGCCTTGCCGGTCGAGCTCCCGTGGCAACGAAGGCAATTCTCATATTGGTTTACCGCTGGCGTGACAGGAGTGATTCCATTGCTGGCAGAAATTCCATTCACCGCATTCTGGGACGGACGCAGCAGCGGCGGAGCCGCAAACGCAGTCGTTTGCTGCGCCCCGTGCCCGTTGTGGCAGTCCGCGCAAGTGGCATGGCGATTGTTATTTACAAGGATCGCCTCAGCCGTATCGTGCGTGCTATTCCCTGAGGGATATGGATGATAGGAGTACTTTGAGAACTCCGCATAAACGTTCGCGACGCTCGGAGAGATATTTCTGTTGCCGTTATGGCAGGTTATGCAGTTCTGCGTGTAGGAATCCATATTCGCCGGCGCCGGCGTTGCCCCGCGCAACAATCGTGCCGGACCGTTCGCATTGTGCTGCACATGACAACTGGTGCACGCGTTTTGAGCGACGGTAGCGTAAGGTCCAACATTCGCGGCGGGCAGAATCGCATTTGAAATGGTGGCGTGCACGCCGTTCGGCCACGACATCAGCGGGTTTGTCCGGGCGTTCACGGTGCGCGGAGATGTTGCGTGGCACGAAAGGCACATCGCACCTCCGGCATTGTTTCTCACCAGGAAGTTCAGCGAAGTCGTGTCTACATTTTGAACATGGGGATTGTGGCAGCTCTCACATTCA
>Ga0182024_10010348_pt1 | contig 19009 bp, 12 predicted proteins | sample P32metaG_FD_120480 | JGI IMG/M metagenome (GOLD analysis project Ga0182024, IMG submission 120480) | Permafrost microbial communities from Stordalen Mire, Sweden - P3-2 metaG (Illumina Assembly) | ecosystem: Environmental > Terrestrial > Soil > Wetlands > Permafrost | place: Sweden: Stordalen... | reverse complement strand
TGGCGACTGGCGCGCCGATTGCGAGCCCTGCGAGCGCCTGAAGCATGGCGCCGCGCATCACCATGGCAATCACGCGCCCGCGCTCGGCGCCAAGCGCCATGCGGATGCCGATCTCCGCGGTGCGGCGCACGACGGTGTACGCAGTGACGCCATAGAGGCCGATGGCGGCGAGCAGCAGGGCGAGCAGGCCGAAGAGCGAAGTGAGGTGCGCGATGAGGCGCTCCTCGATGAAGCGGTCGTCAATCTGCTGCTGGAAGGTTTGGAACTTCACGATAGTTAGATTGGGGTTGATGCTCGCCAGGGTGTCGGCGACGATTTTTTCAAAGCCGGCCATGGGATGGGCGGTCTGGATGACGAGTGCGCCGGCGTACATGGATTGGTCTTTTTCGATGGGGTTATCGGGGTCGTTGGCGGTGCCGGCGCGCTGTGTTAAGGGGAGAAAATACATGGCGTGGTCCTTCCAGTAGACGCTGGTGTAGGTGGTGTCTTCCACCACGCCGACGATTTCATGCGCTCCATCCTGAGGGGTCTTGGTCGGACCGGAAAAGCCAAAGCGATGGCCGATGGGATTGCGCTTGCCGAAGAATTGTTTGACAAATTCCTGATTGACGACGGCCACGGGCGGCCCATTCAGAGTGTCCTGCGAGGTGAAGCCGCGGCCCATGACGACGTGCGTACCCACAGAATCGAAGTATTCCGGAGTGCCTTTCACCCAGGAGGCGCCTTTATTGAGGTCGGGGTCGCCCTGAACCTTTACGCCTGATCCCCAGTTGTTCTCTTCCATCGGCGTGTAGGTGGAGATGCCGACTTTGAGAACGCCGGGAATGGCGTGGAAGCGGTCTTCGATGGTTTGGTAAAGGGGCTCGACCTCGGTGTTCTTATAGCTGGCCGCCTGCGGATTGATGTGGGCAATGTAGCGGTTGGTTGCAACCAGCTTCATGTCGACGTTCTCGGCCTTGTTGAGGCTCTGTGCAAATAGGCCTGCGGCGACCAGAAGCACGAGCGAGAGAGCGGCCTGCAGAACCACCAGCGCGCGTTGGAGCAAGGAAGCGCCGTGGGCGGTGGTGCGGGCGTTCGAGCGCAGGGCTTCGGCAGGCTGCGTGCGCGCGGCCATCAGCGCCGGGGCCAGGCCGAAGAGAACTCCCGTAAAGAGCGAAAGCGCAAAGGAAAAGCCGATGACGAGAAGCGAAGGCCAGGCATTCACCGGCATGTTGTGTTGGTCAGGGAAGGCGAGCGTCAGCAGCGCGTGGGCTCCGAGATAGGAAATTGCGAGCCCCAGCAGGCCGCCCATGCCGGAAAGAAGTACGCTCTCGGTAAGCAGCTGGCGGACGATGCGGCTGCGCTGCGCGCCCAGGGCCGCGCGGATGGAGAGCCCTGCGCGGCGGCTCATGCCGCGGACGAGCAGAAGATTGGCGATGTTGGCGCAGGCGACAAGCAGGACGAGCGCTGCGATCCATTGCAGAAGCTTCAAGTGGTCCTTGTAGCCGTCCTGCATGTTCTGGATGCCGCCGCCGCCGGGTGTAAGCACCACGTGTGTGAGGGGAAGGACCTTCTGCGCGCGCGGTTCGGTAAATGTCTTGAGCGGCGCAAATGTCTGTCTGAGGAGCCCACTGGCCTTGGCCTGCAGCGCCGGGATGGAGGTTCCAGGTTTGACGCGGCCGATAATGTAAGCCCACTGGGTATCGGGATCATTAAAGTACGGCGCGCCGATGATTGCGTCCATCGCGTTCATCGGCACAAAGAACTTGGGCGGATTGGTGTCGATGCGGTCGCCGTAAAAGCCCTTGGGAGCTACGCCGACGATGGTGGCTGGCTTTGTGTTGATGTAAAAGGCGCTGCCGACAACGGTCGGGTCGCCTGCGTAGTCCTGCTGCCAGGCGTCGTAGCTCATCACGGCGGTGATCGGAGCGCCCTTCTGGTCGTCAGTGTCCATAAACAGGTGGCCCGCTGCCGGCGAGAGTCCGAAGACGCGGAAGTAGTTGCCGGAGACGAAGGTGCCCGTGACGGACTTGGCCACCGTCTGCGGTCCTGCGCGGCGAACCGTGATCGGCCGCCATGCGTAGCCCGACTCCATGGCCGCAAGCTCTTCAAACTCCGGCAGGCTCTTCTTGAACATGGAATAGGTGTCTGTGGCGAAGAGCGAATAGTCCCCTTTGTCGTTCCAGCCGCTGTTCACGCAGCAATTATCATCGTCGCCGATGCGGACAAGGGTCTTTGGATCGGTCACAGGCAGGTTATTAAGCAGAATGGCGTTGACCAGCGTAAAGATGGCCGAGTTTGCGCCGATTCCGAGGGCCAGCGTCAAGAGCACGGTGATGGCAAAGCCCGGTGTCTTGCGAAGCTGGCGCAGCGCGTAAGTTACATCCTGAAGCAGCATCGATCAACCTCCACACACTTTGACCTGCACTGCGAGAAAGCGTGTCAAGTTCCAGGTGAATTCCATCACTCGTTGCGCAGCGCCACCATTGGTTCAACTCCGGCAGCGCGACGTGCCGGCACCACCGACGCCACCAGCGCCGCCAGCGCAAGAAGTAACGTGGCCGCTGCCAGCATCGCCGGGTCCCATGGCCTTACGCCAAATAGCTGGTCCTTCATCAGCTTCCCGGCCAGTACCGCTAACGGAATCCCGATGCCGAGTCCAATGCCGACCTGCCAAAATGCACCGCGAAGCACCATTCCGACTACGTGTCCGCGGTCCGCGCCGAGAGCCATTCGCAAACCTATCTCGTTGGTGCGCTGCTCGACTGAGTAAGACATCACGCCATATAGCCCGACGGCCGCCAGCGTGAGGCCGAGTGCGCCAAAGAGAGTCGTGAGGGTAGCGATCATGTTCTGCTGCTGAAAGTCGCTGCTGACGACTTTGCCATATGCGATGACATCGTTCACCACAAGCGTTGGATCGACCCGGGCGATGGCCTTGCGAACCTGCTGCTCCATGGCGGACGGATCGCCGGGAGCCCAGAGGACGATGTTGTAGAGGAAGTGGGAATCCTTTTCACCGTTCAAAAAGAGTGGGTCGTCGTATGAGGTAACGGTCTGGGTTTCAGAGGGCCACCACATCGGACCGACGGGATCCTTGTAGTCGTAGGTCATATAACGTATGTCGCGCACGACACCCACGATTTCGTAGGTGGAGGCGTACTTGAGGCGGTCGATACCGAAGTGCTGGCCGATCGGGTTCTGGTCTTTGAAGAAATGCTTGACGAATGCCTCGTTGACTACGGCTACGTTCAGCGTGTTTGCGGTGTCGTCCTCGTTAAGAGGCCGGCCCAGCACGATCTTGGCGCCGATGGTCTCGAAGAACCCGGGCATCACGCGCGCCCAGCCTGCGCTCGTGTCTTCCTTGGGCCCTGGTTCGGGCCTGCCCTGGATGCGAATTCCTTCGTTCCAGCTATCGCCGCTCATTGGCGCATAAAGCACGGGCGACGCCGACCGCGTTCCGGGAATCTGCAGCAGGCTGTCGTCAATTCTGCGGTAGAGCTGCTCCATCTGCTCGGGCTTGAGGGTGCCTAGCGTCGGATCGATCGAAACGAGATAGCGGCCTTGGGTCTCGAAGCCGAAGTCCTGGTGCTCGAGGTTGCGCAGGCTTTGCGCCAGCAGCGCAGCGGCCGAGAGCAGCACCAGCGACATGGCGGCCTGCACGATGACGAGGGATTTTTGCGCCCACGAACGGCTGTTCCCTACTGAACGGTTCGCTCCGCGCAAGGCTTCCACCGGGTCGGCGTGCGACGTGATCCAGGCCGGAGCTGTTCCGAAGATGATTCCCGTGAGGATTGAAATGCCAAGGGTGAACAGCAGCACAGGCCAGGATGGAAGCGGGCTGACCGGAACATAATTGTGCGACCCTGTAACCTCGAAGGCCAGATAGAGAATCAGCCGCGTTCCGGCATACGCCACTGCGATTCCCAGAGCGCCGCCGATGATTGCCAGCAGCACGCTTTCTACGAGGGCCTTCCGCACCAGACGGAATCGCGAAGCTCCAAGCGCAACACGGACTGAGATTTGCGCTCGATCTTTCAACCCGCGCGCCAGCATCAGGTTTGCGAGATTGCCACAGGCCACCAGCAGCACACATCCGGCGGCGATGAGCAGCAGCTTCAGGCCGTCCTGGTATTCGTCCCGCATCTCCGCTACGCCCGCGCCGCCGGTAACGAGGTGGACCGTCTGCTGCTGCCAGAGCTGCTTTTCGCCCGGTTCCATGTCCGACACATGGCTGGCCAGCCAATTGTGGAACTCGACGCGCAGTTTGGCTTCGAGCGCTTGCGGATTGGTGCCGGGCCGGACTCTCCCCAGCAGGTCAAGATAGTTTCCATTCGGGCGTTTGGGCCGCGCCAGTGACCCCCTGAGAGTATCCTCGGAGGTGATTGAGAGCCAGAAGTCCGGCATGCCCCAGCCGGACAGCTTGGCTCCGTAAAACCCCGGCGGCGTGATGCCGATGACGGTGAACAGGTGTCCGTTGATCTGGAAGCTTCCGCCGACGACGGAAGGGTCCGAGCCGAACTTCGTTTGCCAGGTGCGAAAGCTCATGACCGCAATGAGCGGAGAGTTTTCCTGGTCGTCGGCGTCGGTCATGAGGCGGCCGATCCACGGCTGTATGCCCAGAGTGCGGAAGAAATTCCCGGAGACGTTCTGCCCGTTGTATGTATCTGTCTGTCCCTGCGATCCGCGCCGGACGCCGAGCGGAGAGTTGCCGGCCTGCAGCGCTGCAAGATCGGTGAACTCCGGCGTTTGCTCGCGGAAGTGTTTGTAGGCCTCCCAGGAGAAGAGCGAAAAGTCACCGTCTCCGCCCTGCGTGTACCCGCCCCAGTTACAGCAGCGGATCTTGTCCCCGATACGCCATAGCTCATCCGGCTTCGTGACGGGGAGCGACTTGAGCATGACCTGGTGGACCAGCGTGAAGATGGCCGTGGTGGCGCCGATACCCAGGGCTAAGGTGATGACTACCGTAGCCGCAAAGCCGGGTGCTTTCCGCAGTTGTCGTGTTGCGTCACGCAGGTCCGCCAGCATTTGCTCCCTCCCCTTTTGCAACTTTCCAATACCTGCTCTCGGCTGGATGAGGCTCGACAATCGCGGTCTTCTTCAAGCAAGCATCGGCTCAGGAGGACAGGTCTACTCCGAGTTGGAAGCGCCGCAGCGATGGAGCCGCGGCGCACAGCCAGAAATCAATGGATATGAATTTCCCCGGAGCCGGTTTGCACGCGAACCGTGGGACCGCCGCCATTCAAGGTGCCCCGCATGTGATGGTGATCGAACGAGCCCTGCACCATCATCTCGTGATCGGTGGTCACCGAGCCAGAGCCCGTGGACGCATCGAGTGTGGCCGGAGCATTCCCGGTCCAGAGTTCGATGCTGCCAGAGCCGGTTTCGAGGGTCCAGGAAGCGGAGGGTGTACCGTTCGCCTTGATGTCGCCGGAGCCGGTCTGTCCGTGGAAACCGCCGTGGATGTCCTTGAGCTCGATATCGCCGGAGCCGGTTTCTGCGATGACGTCGCCCTGGCCGGATTGCTCCGCGACGATATTGCCGGAACCGGTCTTCACCGTGAACGGCCCCTCCAGTCCGGTGGCCTTGATATCGCCGGAGCCGGTCTGGAGCTTTGCGTTCTGCCCCACGCCTTCATCGACGATGTCGCCGGAGCCGGAGATGGCGGATAGCAGTGTGCCGGCGGGCGCTTCAATCTGGTAGTCGATGCTGATGCCGTGCCACTGCTCCCGATCCTGGTTCTGATCCGGGTGCTGACCAACGCGAATCACATCGCCATTCTGCTCGATGGGTGGATTGGCGGCGATCTCGCGGGCCTTCTCTTCACTGCCATTATGGTTAACATGGATCTTTCCATGGATGTGGATCTCGTTTCCGGAGCCGCGCGTGAAGTGGATATCGCCTGAGCCGGTAGAGACCGCGAGTTGCACGGCGGCGCTTGTAGAAAGCGTGCGATCGAAGGAAAGCTGTCCATCTTCCTGCATACCGCCTGCGGCCACTCGGACGACGGGCGACATGCGAATCGCCGGCGCAGGTAACGCAGCCGCAATCATTTGGATCGCAGGCTCTAAGGACTGAGCTTTCAACTCTGGAATGGCTGCCAGGACAGTTGAAGTCTCCGTCTGCAACTGCGGGAGCGTCGGGTCGTCAGCCACCTGGATTACCTCGGTGGTCGATGCAGCCTGCAGGGGCTCGGGCTGCGGCGCGTCCAGGAATGCACGCGCATTCACGGCTGTTGGCGCGGCAATCGCAGTCGGTGAAGGAGATTGCGGGTCGGCTGCGGCCTGTACGCGGACGAGCATGGTGGAGGCAAACAGTGCCAGGGGCACCAACGCGGCAACCACGAGAGCGCGGCGTCCGCCGGCAAAGCACTGGCGGAAAGAATTGTCGTTGAGCAAGCGTTCGATGCGTCGGGACAAACTGCCGGGGCGCGCCATGGCGACTCCAATAGAGACTCGGCGCGGCTCAGCCGCGAATTCAAGCAGGATCTGAGCGTAGGCCGTGCGGCTCGCAGCTTCTTCCATTGCCGCCCGGTCGCTGATGGCCTCGGCGAGCTCGGCGAGTTCATGCTTGAGCCACCAGCCAAGCGGGCTAGGCCAGACGAGTGCGGCGTAGAGGCTGGCGAGTAGCTGCAGGTAGAAATCGCCCTGGCAGACGTGTGAGCGCTCGTGGGCAAGGACGATTCGAAGCTTGTCGCTGTCCCAGGTTGTGTAGTCCGCGGGAAGCAGGATGCCCGAACCAATGGTGAACGGCGCAGCGACTTCGCTGCTGGCGCGGACCCGTAGTAAGACCGCATCGTGGGGCAGTTCGTGCGCCGGAACGGGCGTGGCCGAGTGCCAAAGGCGTATGGTCGTGAAAAGACCGAGAGCAAGGCGGACAATAAAGAGCGCGGCAATCCCGCAATAGAGCGTGAGAGCCACGATTAGGGGAGAGACGGCGATGTGCCGGATGTATGCCGGCGGTTGCGTCTCCTGCATGCGACTGGCGCTGTATACGATCGACTGAGCAGAAGAGGATGCTGATCTTTCAGGAATGAAGGCTGCGTCCTGTTCCGGCCTGGCGGCTTGATTCGTGCGCGCAGTGCGCGACCGTGTTTGGTTGGCGGGCGGTGCGGCTGCCTGCTGAGGCGTGGGAGACTCTTGGATCCTCGGAGAATCGTTTTGAGGGATGGGAGCGGGTAAAGGCGCAAAATTGTCTTCCGACCCGCTCTTGGCCTGAATGCGGGCCTGCAATTTCTCAAGGAGCGTCATGGGATGAGCGGGAAGAACAACGTTGACTCTCACGGGCAGCAGATTCAACTGCGCCGTGACAGGCAAGAGCAGCGGCATTGCGAGCGCGGAGACCAGCACGAGACCCCAGGCGGCCTTCTGCGCCAGTACGTTGCGGACCCGGAACATGCGCAGACCCACCGCGACTGCCAATCCGGCGAGAAGTGAACGCAGGGCTGCTTCGATGAAGATGGGAATCATGGAGCCTCCTTTTTGGCGGATGGAACGACCTTTTGTGCATCGGCTATGCGGTTGGCCAGGCGCTGGAGCTCGGCTCGGTCGAGCACCTTGGAATCGACCATGCCGACGAGCAGCGTTTCGACCGAGCCCTCGCAAAACCAGTCCACGACGCGCTTGACCGCCCTGCCAGCGACGCGCTGGCGCGACTCGGCAGGACGGTAGACGAAGGTGCGATCATCGACGCTGTGCGCGAGATATCCCTTTTCTTCAAGGCGGCGAAGGACGGTGCGCACAGTAGAGTCTTTGAGCGGACGGTCGAGGTCTTCTCTCACCTTGTCCGCGGTGACATAGCCATGGCGCCAGACAATGAGCAGAACATCGCGTTCGAGTTCGCCCAGTTCGGCCGGATCGTGAGGCGGGATAGTGTTACTGTTCATAATGTTACTCACTGTAACACACAAGATCGATGGACGCGCAAGGATTTTTTTGCAGTTTTTTTTGAGCGAATCCAAGAAGAAAGACTAGTCCAGGAAGGACCGGGCGCTGGGCTCCTTATCTCTTAAGCACTTGCTCGAGATAGGCCAAGGCACGGGGATCCTCGGATTGGCCGAGCCAGAAGAATGCCTCCTTGCGAACCGTCAGATTCGAGTTTGTGTCGGCCACATGGATCAGTTGCGGGATGCTCTCCTCCTTCGGCAACTGGCTCAAGGCAAACACGGCTTTCTTTTTCACATCGGTCTCAGGATCGTTCTGGATGGCATCCGTGAGTGCCCCGGTTGCACGCTTCCCTGCCTTCTGCGCGATCCAGAAAAGTGCCTGCCCGCGGACCTTGGCCTCGGAGTCGAACTTGGCCATGTGAAGCAGTTCGTCCTCGGCGCCGGGGTCGGAGTTCTGGGAGAAATCGAATGTTAGTTTCTCACGGAATCGCGCATCGTCTGCGGCCTTTTGCTCGAGCGATTTCAGCGCCACGAAACCGTCATGCCCACGCTGGACGCCGAGCCAGAACGCTGCCTGCTCGCGCGTGTGTTCTGACGCAGAGGACGAGGCGATCTGTTCGAGCGAGCGCGTGGCTTCCGGAGCGGCATGAAAGCTGATTGCTAGGAGCGCCCCCTCCTCAACCGTCCTGGAATGGTCTGGTCTCGAATTCTCCGGCGCCTGATCTGCCAGTCCGGCGAGGAATGCAATGCTCTCTTCCGGCTTGACTCCAGTGATCCAGTCAAAGTTGACGCCGCCGGCGTTGAGGTGACATCCGGCCGCAACCGCCCTGACCTTGACCGGGTCGCCCTTATCGAAGCGAAGAAGGACGTAAACATTTTGCGCGGCCGTGCCATTGTTGCTGTTGTGCATGCCACGTTCGTCTTCCAGCCGATACTCACCGCAGCAATCATTGTCGGACTGCGAGGAGTCCGACCAGTCGGAACAACTGGTCAAGTGCGCGCCAGCGAGAGCCGGGACCTCATACCCGAGCCAGAGTTGCTCGTTCAAGTGACGTGCTCGATCGACCGTTGCACCGAGATTCTGTTCCACGGGCTCGGATTTGAATTGCGTATCGCTTACCTTCGGCTGCTGCGCCGGCAAGGCCGCAGCAAATGCGATGAGCAGGAAAGCAGTGATCGATCCATTTATCGATCCAGTCATGTCACCCTCCTATTTGTTGAGAAGTTCCAGCATGTAGTCGGTGGCTTCCTTGTTGTGCATCACGGCAAGCTTGCCCACGATGTTCTTTCTCGCCGCGGGGTCATTCTCGCTGCGCGCCAGGGCCACAAGGTCGTGGGCGTCGTCGGCTACAAACAGCGCATCGGTCACGGCCTTTTTTGATTCTTCGTCACTGTTTTTGGAGTAAATGGCGAGAAGCGCCGGGATCGCCGAGGGTCCTCCCGAGGGGCCCATATTGCGGATCGCTTTGCGGCGGAGATCGGGATCCTGCTCGCTGGAAGCGATTGCGGCCAGCGCATCCGCTCCCTTGCTGCCCGCCGCGACATACGCATTGAGGATGGCCGATTTCACGTCTTTGCTGGAGGTCGCATTATAGATTTCAGAGAGGCGCGAGACGGCGCCCATTGCTCCGAGCTCGTTGACAGCATGGCGAGCGAGTTCGGGATCCGATCCATGCTGGGCGACCTGCACCAGCCTCTCCGGATCGTTCATGACCAAGTAGGAGTCCAGGACGGCCCTTTTCACGGAGGGATCGCTGGATTTGCCGTAGACGCTCTCAAGGGTCGCGGCGGAGCTTGATCCCTGTGCGGCGGCGAGAAGGTGGATTGCCTTGATTTGCAGGTTGGGGTCCTTTTCCCCGCGCACGATCTGACCCAACAGCTCCTGCCCCTGCTTCGATTGATCCTGTGCGAGAACGAAGAGGGCGCGCTCCTTGAGCCGTTCGGAATGCTGCCCTTCGAGGATCTGCTGGAGGATCGGCAAAGCATTGGAGTTACCGCCCTCCATAATGGAGTTCAAGGCGAGCAGCTTAAGGTCTTCGTCCTGCTCCGCTTGAGGCTGAACGGGACTGCCGCTCTTGCCTCTTATCTCAATCTCAAGCGCGCTGCACTCCTTCAGCCAATTGCTTTGCGGGAAGTTTTGGCGCAGACTCGCGCAGGCCTCCAGAGCTTCGGACGGACGGCCTTCTTTGTTCTTGACGTACGCCCTCCAGTAAACAGCTGCGTCCGATCTTCGGCCGTGCAGGTTGAACACCTGATCGAGCAGCGGCTCAGCATCCGACCATCGGCCCTCATCGATGGCCTTTGTGGCCTCTGAATAAAGTTGATCTTCGTGCGCGTCATCTGCGAGCGCGTCATCTGCAAGCGAGCTGCCGTCGTAGAGCAGTGCGGCAGATCTTGCAGCCGGAGCCGCAGAAAGCGCGAGAGCTCCGCACAACCCCACAAAGCAAATCCATCGATTCATTCTCATTTAGATCGATGCTCCTTTTCGTAAAGACTCAACCTTCGCACCCGGACGTGAAATTCTTGCGCGAAGCACTCTCACCTGAAACAGCAGTGAAACCGTGTTCATCTCCCGCTCGATTCGCGCAATGTCGGCACTGTCCAACTTGTCAGGCGAATTCGCCACTTCGAGAAGGACGCGTTCCAGATGGTCCAATGCGGCGGCCATCATGGGATCGCTTCCGCCGGAGAGCGCCTGGCGGTAGAGCCGGTTGTCTGGCAGCAGTTGCCTGGCTTCGGCCTGGAGCGAGTCGGCCTGGAATGAGTCGGCCGGGCCGCCTTTCTCTCCTCCGGCGTGGCTCAGTTCGACAAGCAGGCGCTCAGATCTGTCGAGATGATCGTCGAGGATAAAGACAACAACGCGCTCTTTTGCCTGGGCCGGATTAGCCGCCTCTGACGGATGGGTGCGCCACGTTTGCCACAGCGATCCCCCGAGGAATGCGGCAGCAAGAGCCAGCAGGCAAGCGCCGGCAAGCACGAGGCGAGGCCAGGAAAAGGATCGGCTTTTCGATCCTTCCGAGTAGGGCCGCAACGGCGCCTCAACGGACTGCCAGACTCGTTTTCCATATCCGGGCTCACGGGCAGGCGGCTCCGGTGCTCGGACCGCGAGGGCGTTCGAAATCTCTTCGTACGTCTGTTCGCATCGACTGCAAATGCGAAGATGCGTTTCTGCCACAACCCGGTTGGCGCCCTCGGAAAAGTAGCGCTCGACGAGTTGTTCTTCTGTTAAGTGGCTCATGACTTCACCCCAACGCGGCGCCCCCAAAGCGGGGCTAATGACCGGCGCATCTTTTGCACTGCCCGGAACACCGCCTGCTTGGCGTTGTTCGGTGTCACTTCAAGCACCGCCGCGATCTCTTCAGTGGAGCGGCCTTCCAGATGCCTTAAGACAAAGGCGAGCCGCTCATCCGGCGTCATCTTCTCCATGGCCGCGTGCCTTCGATGTTCGATCTCCCTGTCAAGCAGGAGCCTCTCGGGCCCGGCCCCGCCGTCAGCCAGTTGAATGCCCGGACGCTCTTCGTCATACTCTTCGGTGATCGGCACCGCCGCCTCCGACTTGCGTTTGTTCAAAACCTGCAACGCGCAGTTGATCGCAATTCGATATATCCATGTGCGAAAGTCAGCACGGGCGTCAAACTCTGCGAGACTGCGATAGCCGCGCAGAAGAGTCTCCTGTACGATTTCTTCCGCGTCCGTTTCACTCTCGGTAATGCGGAATGCCACCCGAAACATACTCTCCCCATGACGCGCGGCAAGATCGCCGTATGCGTCTTTGTCTCCGGCCAGAACCGCCCGGATCAGCGCCTGGTCGCTATTTCCCATGAGCGTATTAGATCGGAAGAGGCCCCCGCGGTTAGGAAGTTTCTTTGGGGTCGTTCAACCTTTCCGCCCGGCCCTGCTTCCCTCACCGGATCGCATTCGCCCGCTCACTCCGTCGCCGCTTCCCTCGCGCGCGAGCGAATGGGAAGACATTGTAGAACCCAAACGACGATGCGGTCAGGTCAGCATCAGCCTGTCAAGAATTTGCTGTGTAGTGGCACCCATTTCAGGGTTGCCGAATAGGCTTGTTCAACTTCAATAAATAACGATAGAGTCGGCCAGTGTCCGCTGATAAGGATGCGCTAGGTCCTCGGTTGACGCTAATAGCAGGCTAGACCGCGCTTCCGGACTTCGGCTGTCCTGTCGTCGGTAGAGCTCAGGCGCAGCCGATCAGCATTGCTCACATGTTTCGCCAATCGCCGGTCTGTTCCAAGACCGTTCGTGTTTGCTGCGCTTCCAGGTGTTGTTGCGACTTGGCGTAAATGCAGGTGCACCATAAGTCTTGGACTTTGCGGCATTTCACGGGACACCGAAGCCTCTTGGTTTATATTTGGCGATTTAGCGTGAATCCTGAACTCCTCCCGGCTACATCGGCGTTATGGGGAGTAATCCTGAGAATTGCACGAAACTGAGACAGGATACCCGGCGCGGCCGACGATGAAGAGCAATGCCCAGACAAGGCGAGGGACGATGGCCAGGACAAGGCGCTGACGAAGGTGGACCTGGAAGTAGCACTGCCGGTCACTGAAACGATTTTGGGGCGGCGAGTCAGAGAGTGAGTGGGCGAACTATGGCTGGACGGATGGGAGCCTGGAACTCCCACCCTAAAGCTGGTCGGTTTGCGGCACGCTTTAGAGTGGGCACCAGGCTGCTTCCTGACCTCGTCTTGTCTGAAGATGAGGCCGCGGCGGCCGTGGGATGAAACGCCTATTTCGTGTGGCCCTCATCATCCTGATCATGAACAGAATAAGGGGTTGGATTGAAGACGATTGATGCAAACGTACCGGCCAATTGAGCTTGTGCTCCCTTGCCCGGGCCTGCGGCGACGAACAGTTGGTTAGTTGCCCCATTGTTTGTGGTTCCGCCACCGAAGGCGATTCCCCACAGGTTAGTAAGAGTAATCTTCCTCCCGAACTCGTCTCTGATCGTACCCACGAATTTACCGGTCATAGGATCGAATCCGTTGATAGTGCCATCGTTGGAGTTGTTTGAAACCAGCAGCGTATTGCTCAGTGGCCCAAAATTGCTGGGAGCGAGGGCAATTCCCCAGGGCTGATTCAGCAGGTTTCCCTGGATCAGTGTCTTCACGAAGGTGCCATCTTCCTTGAAGACGTCGACGAAACCGCCAGCGTCCCCGTTCGTCATGGCATACGTAACGTAAAGCGTGCCATTGATGTCCTGGACGCCAAATACCGAGACGGTCGATAGGACCGCCGGATCTCCAAACGACTTCACCAGGTTGAAGTTGCCGTCGAACATGTCGATGTGATTGTTGGTGTTGTCCGCCGCGTAGAGGAAATTCCCCGAAGGGTTGCTGGTGATGGCCAAACCGGTGTAACTCGCCTTGCTGGCCGAGTTGTCCACTTTGAGGGCCGCCAGGTTCTTGTTCAGGCCCGGAAAGGCGCTGATCGTGCCATCCAGCGTGGCAAAGATGAAAGACGAGGACACGCCTGAAACCTGGAAATCCGTCTTCGATGCGTTGGCAACGATTCCCGTCGGTGTGCCAGGACCGTTTGTGCCTGTCGCCTCGGCCGGTCCGTTTCCGGCGGTTGGAATCGAAACCCTGAGCGCTATTGGTGTTCCGGCTGCATTATAGAGAGTCGCCCAGCCGGAAAGGTTATCGTTGACCCACCAAGGCGAACCGGCGCTGCGGGCCAATCCCCAAGCGTTGACCAGGAGTGGATCGGTGGTCGCGGCGTGTTCGTCGAATTGATTCGAAACCAGGTTGGTAAGCTGATACTGTGCTTGGGCCAAGGCCGGAACCATGAGAAGAACGAGGCCGAGGCAAGGGGTGACTGCGATTCTGCGAACCAGCATATTTCACTCTCCAGGTGAAAAATTCAGGAGCAGAGGGAGGTCGAAACCAGCGGTCGGAGCTACTGGGCACGGAAATCCTCTCTGGCCTTCCAGTTCGTGATCCTAGGCCGCGGCGCGAACGGAAGTTGTCATCCGTTTGTCACCAGTTTGCTAATTTCTCGCGTTTGGAATAGCCCCGTCGCGCTTTCGCCGTAAGGAATCGATGTGGCGACCTCTTCGGCGACGACATCAAAAGCATTACTCCTGAAAAGTCGGCATGGCGACTGGAATATCGGGCTCTCCTGTCGGCTAAGGGCTCCAGTCGCAAACGGCGTTTTGGAGGACCCATCGTTGCGATCGTCCTCAAATTGCGCCAAATGAGCGCTAGCCCGATCGGTAAGAGTCCACATCCTGCTACTGGTCGCAGATCGCAGGACCGAGGCTTTTCTGCGGTACTGTTCCCCGCGACATGTTGGCAACTCGGCCCCTCTAAGCCTTTTCCAGCGTGAGATGAGTCGCGTATTCCGAAGCTTTGCGATTGGTTACGGAAAAGCCAAGCGCACGCAGATCCAGCCCCTCAAACAACGGTTCCCCTTGACCAAGCAAAACAGGCATCGACACGAGATGCAGGGAGTCGATGAGTCCGGCCTTGAGATACTGCCGCACTGTAGAGACGCCTCCTCCAATCTTGACGTCTTTATGGCCTGCGGCTTGCTTCGCGCGCTCAAGCGCTTCACCGATTCCTCCGGTCACAAAGTAGAAAGTTGTCCCGCCTTCCATGACCAGAGGCTCACGTTCGTGATGTGTCAGAACGAAGGTTGGCGCATGATAAGGCGGATTGTCGCCCCACCAGCCCATCCATGGGTCATCTAGCCAAGGGCCGCGCACGGGACCGAACATGTTCCGACCGAGGATGAAGGCGCCGAAGTTGTCCATCGCCCGATGGGCAAATTCATCGTCGATATCCCCGGCGGATCCGCCCCCTTGCCCGTGCATTGAGCAGAAGGTCCGCGTATGAAAGAACCACTGAAAGATCTCGGCTCCACGCTTGCCAAGCGGATCGCTCAGGCTCTGCTCAACCCCAGCGCTGAAACCGTCGAACGAAACGGCAAATCCCGCGACACGAATTTTTGACATCTGTGCTCTTTCCTCCTCGATTCTTGTGATGACTTTCTTGGCTATGGACGAAGATGCATCTATCTTGCGATCTGCTTTCGCCGCTGCTGCTCGCCAAGCTAGCAGACGGATCGCCTCCAGACAAGCGCACTGGCTTTTCCAAGACGCGCAATATGGCGGAAGCGCTCGTTAAGAGAGGCCTCAAGGTACTGTGCAAGTTCATCCAATTCGTCTGAGATTGCGATCTGTGTGTTGCACGGCGGCCGTATCAGGCAACTCGTCTCGACTCGCGTGGAATTTCCGGGTCGGCTATGACTTCCCTCCGCGCCAAAGCAGGGCAGAATACCAGCCGGCCTTCTGTTGTCGTTCAACGTCCGTTTTCGAACATCGCTGTCCAGGGGCGGACAGTATCGCTCTCTGCGAAATCGACGATCCCCATCGAAATCAGCCGCTTAGCTGGAGTTTCATTTGGCTGGAAGATTGCATGTAATTTGGTGGCGGCTCTCAGCTTGAGCGCGCAATTTCCCTGAACATTGGGTGGACAAACTGACTCTACGGCCTGGAGGTCTACGATGAGGGTACTGATTCAGGACCTGCTCTATGCTCTTCGTCAAATGGGAAGGAGGCCGGGATTCACGGCGGTTGTCGTGCTTACCATGGCCCTGGGCGTTGGCGCCAACGCCGCCATCTTCAGCGTGCTCGATGCAGTCTTGCTGCGGCCTCTGCCTTACAACCAACCTGAACGGCTGATCAAAGTGTGGACGCGCTTTACCGGGATTGGACTGCCCGATGACCAGAACGCGGTCTCCCCTCCGGAGTTTCATGATTTCCAGCAGTTGAATGGCAGTTTCAGCGACCTCGCAGCCATTGACAGCGGCTCAGTTAATCTCGGCGTAAAGGGAAGTCCGCAGCGTGTCGTCGGTGCGTCGGTGTCTCCCAGTCTGTTCACCATGTTGGGCGCGCAAGCGCTCATGGGCCGCACCTTTCTGGCGGAAGAGGCGCAACCCGGCCGCGATCGCGAAGTGATCCTCAGCTACGGACTTTGGCGGCGCGTCTTTGCCGCAAATCCAAACGTCGTCGGCAGCACCATCGACATCGATGGCGTCCCAACGTCGGTCGTTGGAGTCATGCCCGCCGGGTTCGCGTACCCCGACGAGACCGAAATCTGGGGGCCGCTCGCTTTTTCACCCGACGATCTGAGCGAAAACAGCCGCGGAAATCATGGGCTCGAAGTCCTTGGCCGCATCAAGCCAGGCCTCTCCCTCGCCCAGATGCAGTCCGACCTGGATAGAGTGGCCAAATCCATGATCGAACAGCATCGGTCTTACCCCTACGAAAAATACGGGTTCGGAGTCATCGTGCATCCGCTTCTCGACGAGACCGTGGGCGACGTGAAAGCGTCTCTGGTGGTGCTGATGACAGCGGTGGGACTGGTGTTGCTCATCGCCTGCGCCAACATCGCCAACCTGTTGCTCACGCGATCGACTGAGCGGCAGCAGGAGATGGAAACCCGCATGGCTCTGGGCGCGAGCGGGTGGCGCCTGGCTCGCCAGCTCCTTACGGAAAGCGTAGCCCTCGCCTTTGTCGGCGGCTTTGTGGGATTGGCCATCACCCCCTGGGTGCTTCGGGGATTGGTTGCGATTGCGGCCAAGTCTCTGCCCCGCGCGGTCCACACATCCGTAGACGCCAGGGCGCTTGCTCTCACTACGGTGATTTCACTCGCTACCGGAATTCTGTTTGGCCTGGCGCCCGCACTGCAAGCCGCGCGCAAGAAAAACTTTGACGGACTGAAGAGTGGAAGGAGCACGGAAGGAAGCCGTCCCAAACGGCTGCGGGCAACGCTGGTCATATGCGAGACCGCTCTCTCCTTGCTTCTGGTGGCCGCGGCGGGACTGCTGTTGAGAAGCTTTGCGCAGATCCTGAAGGTTGACCCCGGTTTCCGCCCCGACGGAGTACTCACCATGCGGGTCGCCCTGCCCGATGCGGTCTACAGCAAACCTGAACAGGTTCGCGGCTTTTATAACGAGCTGCTCGACCGCGTGCAGCGATTGCCAGGCGTCCAGACCGCTGGAGCAATTTCAGGCCTGCCTTTGAGCGGCCAGGGAGGCTCCGGCACCACCACCATCGATTCTCAATCCGTGCCCCTGGAAGAAACCACTCCAGAAGCGGACCAACGGGTCGTCACTCCGGACTATTTCAAGGCTATGGGAATCTCTTTGGTCCGAGGCCGCTTCTTCGAGGCCCGCGACGCTGACACGGCGCCACCGGTGGCCATTGTCGACGAAAGCCTCGCCCAGACCTTTTGGCCCAACCAGGATCCCATCGGCAAGCGGCTGCACCCCGGCGGCCGTAAATCCACGGCCCCATGGACCACGGTGATCGGCGTTGTGCGCCATGTTCGCAACCGCACGCTCGAGGCACGCTCCCGCATTGAGGTCTACTGGCCCGAGAATCAGAGGCCGTCAGGAGCCATGGCCATTGCAGTTCTTGTTTCAGGAAATCCGATGAATCTCATGCCCACCATCCAGCGGGAAGTGGATGCCATCGATCCCAACTTGCCGGTCTATCACGTTCGCACCATGACCGAGGTGATGGGTGATTCGCTCCAGCGCCGTCGTCTGGCGTTCATCCTTCTCGCGGTTTTTGCGGGACTGGCGTTGCTGCTGGCCGGGGTGGGAATCTACGGCGTCACATCTTACGGGGTAGCTCAGCGCCAGCGGGAGATTGGTTTGCGTATGGCCCTCGGTGCCGACCGCGGCCAGGTAATGCGAATGATGATCCGGCATGGCATGGGAACCATCGCGGTCGGGTTGGCCCTTGGTGTCATCCTGGCGCTCTCGCTCACGCGCTTGATGAGCGGCCTGCTGTTTGATGTCCGCGCATACGACCCGCTGGCGCTCGGCGGAGCCGCGCTCCTGCTGGCGGCCGCTGCTCTCTTCGCCATCGTGATTCCCGCTCTCAGAGCAACAAGGGTGAATCCCGTGGTCGCCTTGCGATACGAATGAGGAGATCTTTCGTGGAAATCGACTCGGAAGATACCGCGCAGATTCTATAGGATTACAGCTATCTCAAACGCGGCGCGAGAGCCATTATCTGCGTGCTTCGTCGATCGAAAGCGAAGTGTGGCTTTCGCACATATCATCTTCTATGAGCGCCATCAGTCCACCTCGCTCATTCGGCCCGCATTTCGCCGTGGGTTAGGGCTCCCGCGTGATTTGTCCTGAGAACGGTGCGTCCAGCGAAGGCTGGCATGATCAGTGGGAGCAAGTCCCACCGGGGTAAAAGTCCAAGCCCCGTAGCTTGAATGGCAGGACGGGAAGGAAACTTCCCATTCTGAAGCCCATTGACGAAGCCATCTGAAAAGGATGGTGAGCGAGTCACCGGGCCGTAATGCGGTAAACCCATATGGCCTCGAAAGGACAAAACCCGAAGGCCGAGCCTCCCGTTTTTGGGCGAAGGCAGCATGGGGCGTCGCACGGACTGATGCGGCGCAACAATTCGGCGGGGTTGGTAGGGACGGCACGGTGACAAGGTCATGCTAAGCAACTGGAGAAGCCCTCCTCGCCCCGTCGAGAAATCGGCGGAGCAGGGAAGCCGTATAACCGGTGACACCGGGAAGTCGGTGGAAGGCGAGAGGGATTCGGCCGGGTCTGTAGTAGTGAGGAAGCGGAGTAATGTCCGTGGAGCGAAGAGGCCCTGCTGTTTGTAACGGCTCTAACAAAGGGAGGCAAGGGTGAAATGACAACAGCGCCCATCAGTTTGCAGGACCTGCGAAGGAGCCTATATGTCAAGGCGAAGGCAGAACCGTCTTGGCGTTTATGGGGGCTATACGTCCACGTCTGTAAGGCGGAAACTTTACGAGAAGCCTACCAGATGGCAAGAAGTAATGACGGGGTGCCGGGTATCGACGGGGTCACGTTCGAAGCCATCGAGGAAAGCGGAGCGGAGAGCTTTCTGGTTCAAATTAGGGATGAATTAGTTACCAACACGTATCGGCCCATGGCGGCACGGAAGAAGGAGATTCCAAAGGATGGGGCAAGAAAGTTCGCGTCCTGTCGATTCCTGCTATTCGTGATCGCGTGGTCCAGGGGGCGTTAAAGCTCATCCTGGAGCCGATCTTCGAAGCTGACTTCCAATCGGGGTCGTTTGGATATCGACCGAAGCGGACGGCGCATGAAGCCGTAGCCCGGGTGG
>Ga0182024_10010347_pt1 | contig 19011 bp, 18 predicted proteins | sample P32metaG_FD_120480 | JGI IMG/M metagenome (GOLD analysis project Ga0182024, IMG submission 120480) | Permafrost microbial communities from Stordalen Mire, Sweden - P3-2 metaG (Illumina Assembly) | ecosystem: Environmental > Terrestrial > Soil > Wetlands > Permafrost | place: Sweden: Stordalen... | reverse complement strand
GCGCTTGGCATGATGCGTGGAGTGACCCACGGCGAATACATCAAGGCGCACGAGGACGGGCGCTACTACTTTCTTGAAATCGCCGCGCGCGTGGGCGGGGCGTTTATCTCCGACCTGGTCGAGACCGCAACGGGAGTCAACCTGTGGCGCGAGTGGGCGCGGCTGGAAGTAGCAAGCCTGCGCGGCGAGACATACGTTTTGCCACCGGCCTATGAGAGCTACGCCGGCAGCGTGCTGTGCCTGGCGCAGACCGCCGAGCCCGACACCACGGCCTTCGACGCGCCGGAGATTGTCTACCGCATGAAGAAGCACCACCACGCGGGGATGATCGTGAAGTCCGACGATCCGGAGCGGGTGAGGGAACTGCTGGAAGAGTACAGCGCCGAATTCGCGCGGCGCTTCCTGGCCTCCATGCCGCCGCCGGAAAAGCCTACGGCGTGAGTGGGGCATAGGTTAGGGCAGCAGTCCGGGGGCTTCTGCGGTAGGTCGGGGATTTATCCCCCGGCAACAGACAAGGGAATGAGCGCGGGCTTCAACCCCCGGGGGTAGGTCGGGGTTTCAACCCCGACAATTGAGGCCAGCAATATCGGCGGGGATTTGTCCCCTGAGGTATGCTTTTCTCACCCAGCCATGCAGACCTACGCCATGGCAACTGCGACCCATCAAGGTCGTGCTCTCCTTGTGAGGACCGCCAATGCCGAATTGCTCGTGAGCACTTTATTTCACTACAGAGACCAGGGCCGCTATCTCCTGCAAGGGTTCGTGGTCATGCCGGAACACCTTCATGTTCTGTTGACTCCTTCGGCGAGCCAGACCGTCGAGCGCTGCGCCCAATGCATCAAGGGTGGTTTCTCTCACAGCCTGCGCGCTCAATTCGGCGGGGAAGTCTGGCAGGCAGGATTTCATGAACATCGGATTCGCGGCGCAGAAGATTTTCGAAATCAGCTTGGTTACATTGCGGCCAATCCGAATATGAGAGGTTTAAGAGGCCACGCACTCGTGCATACTCACTGCCTGGACCAGCTCGACCCAATGCCCGACAGGCTAGGGAGCGCAGGGCTCGAGAGTCAGTCCGGTGATGCAAAAGCAAGCCTCAGGGGCTGAAGCCCAAGTCTGCTGAGTATCGTCGATTGTCGGGGTTGAAACCCCGGCCTACCAGCCCGACCAGGCAACGTTCGCCATCAACTTCTTGAAGGTTGGGAAGCGAGATTCCGAGATCGAGGCCCGTTTACTTCAACGTCAGCTGACCCGCTCCCACATGAGCGGCCAGCTTATATTTGCCGCCCCCGAACTTCTCGAACGACCGGAACAGCCCGCCCCGCGACTCGCCAAACGGCCCCGCTTCAATCGATCCCGAGGTCACCGAAGCCTCGACATGTGCATAATTCGCCGCGCTGCCCACATCGATATTCAAATCGCCCGCCTTCAGCTCGATGTCCTTATTCCCAATCACGTCCTTCACCTCGACTTCACCGGCAAGAATGCGCACCCGCAGCCCCGAGCTTTTCGGCACCTGCACCGTAATCGTCACGTCGTTCGACGGGCCGCCCGCAACGCTCAGTCTGCCAAAGTCCCCTGACCGCTCGAAGTGCGCCCGGATGTCGGTCGAGTCGCCGCCCCGCTTGCCACTCGCGCGCACGCTGAACTTGCCGTCGTCGCTGCCCTCGATGCGAATCTCGCCCGAGCGGAGATGCATTTCAAGCTGCCCGCCCGAAGGAAAATCCAGCGCGATGGGATGATGCGCAAGGTCGTCGACAGCAATATCGGTTTGCGCGAAGCCCGGAACCGCAAAGAGCAAAATCGAAGAGAAAAGCACAATCGCACTGCGCATAGGCATACCTCACCAATGCACAGGAGTACGCATGCCCGGCAGTGGAAGTTCCGAAGCGCGTGCCGTCCTCGCCTCCGTCGCGTTGCAGGCATTCCTCATTCTCACGGCCTCGAACCTGCGCCAAGCCGCGAATCCAGCCAATAGCCCAAAATGCGAGCCCAAATGCGCCTCCCGCCAATTTGTCGCATCCCACACCTCCCCGCGCTCCATGTATATCTTCGGTTGAGATTTAACTTCAGTAAATAAAGTCCAAGCAATTGATCGCAATAGCCTTATGAAGATATAAAGAAGTCTCTTGACAGCATACCGACTGGTAGGTATTATCCGTACCAACTGGTTGGTATGGCAATGACTCCTACGGAAACAATGCACGAATCGAAGACCAAGCTCCTCAACGCGGCGCTCCACGTCATCCGCGCAAAGGGCTACTCCGCCACGCGCATTGAAGACATCTGTGCCGAGGCCGGCCTTACCAAAGGCAGCTTCTTCCACCACTTCGACAGCAAGGAAGCCCTCGCCCTGGCCGCCGCCGACTACTGGATCGAAGGCACCAGCGCCCTGTTTGCCTCCGCGCCTTACCACGCGCCCGCCGACCCGCTCGACCGCCTGCTGGCCTACATTGACTTCCGCAAGGCCCTGCTCATGGGCGAGCTGCCCGACTTCACCTGCCTGGTCGGCACCATGGTCCAGGAGACCTACGACACCCATCCCGCCATCCGCGATGCCTGCGAAATGAGCATCAGCGGCCACGCCGCCACGCTCGTTCCCGACATTGAAGCAGCCCTGCGCCATCGCGAAATGAATCCGGCGTGGACCGCCGAAAGTCTCGCCCTCTACACCCAGGCCACCATCCAGGGCGCATTCATCCTGGCCAAAGCCAAGCAGAGCCGCGCCGTTGCCGCCGAATGCATCGACCACCTGCGCCGCTACATTGAATTGCTCTTTACTTCGCCCCCATCGGCCCAGCCCCGTTCGCAAGATCGTTTGTCGCAGTGAGGCCAGCGATCGCTTCAACCAACCCTCCCCTCGAAAAAATCCGCATTCAGGAGAGAAACATGAATCCAAAGATCTTCAAAGCATCGATACTCGCGGCGTCCATGCTGCTCGCCGCCCTCTGTTCACCAGGGCCAGCGTTATCCCAGGACAGCAAGGCTCCTTACCCGGCCATGGCCCCGCTCGACCAATACCTCATGGCCGATCGCGCCGAAGAAATCGCGTTCGCAAAAAGCGCCGCTCCTCCCGCGCTCTCCAGCGACGCCAATGTCCTCGTCCTCGAAAAGGACGGCTACCACACCGCGATCGAAGGCAAGAACGGCTTCACCTGCGTCGTCGAGCGCGGCTGGATGTCACCCCTCGACAGCACGGATTTCTGGAATCCAAAATTGCGCGGTCCCATCTGCTACAACCCCGCAGCTGTACGCTCTATCCTCCCGTACACCATTCTCAGAACAAAGCTGATATTGAGCGGCCTGACCAAAGACCAGATGGTCGAGTACATTCAGACAGCCCTGGCCGGTAGCCTGCTGCCCCTGCCGGAGCCGGGAGCCATGTCCTACATGATGTCGAAGAACCAATATCTCGGCGACGGCCCCGGGCACTGGCATTCCCATCTGATGTTTCATCTCCCCCGCATGGGCGGCGCGAGCTGGGGAGCTAACCTGGACGGCTCCCCGGTCGTGCTCGATACAAATCATCACGAAGGGCCGGAGCCCGAGACCATTTTCATGGTGCCTGTCGGTCATTGGTCCGACGGAACCCCGGCCATGTCCGACGATTCCGCAGCGCATCAACATTGATTCGCCAGCTCGACGCAGTCCAACGGGCTGCATTCTGGACTTAAGCGCGCCTCAACCAAAATTGGAAAATTCCCCGGCGGAATGCAATCCCGGCATCGTTCAACTTCAAAGGAGCGCCTTATGAAACTCACCGAAGAACCTGACATCGTCAACTGGGCCGAAACCCATTACGTGTTCATTGAGAAGACCGGCCCCTTCATGAGCATTGCCCCGCAGGCCTGGCAGGAACTGCATAGCAATATCCCTGAAATTGCCGCCAAGAATCAGATAGCCCATTTTCTAAGCCTCTACAAAGGCGGAGCCAACATCTATCGCGCCGGTGTGTCGCTGGCCGCTCCGCCGCTCGAACTTCCGGCCGGGTTGCAGTATGAGAAGCTCCGCGGCGGCAGGTACAGCCGCTTCGTTCTCACCGGACCTTATTCCGATCTGCCCGAAGCATCCGGCCGCGTGTGGCAGCTCGCCGGCGAAAAACAGATTCCCGTGCGTGAAGACTTCGCCATCGAGAACTACGTGAACGATCCCCGCACCACCCCGGAAGCCGACCTGATCACCGAGATTCTCGTCCCCACCGCGTAGGCCGCTTCGATTATTTCGGCTCAGCCTCGCCGAATCTGAACGCGCAATCGCAAGCCCGAAAAAAGCTCAAAGTCCAAGGAGGGTTTCTCCATGTCCACAGCAACATTGCCCGCCCCCGTCCCCGTGTCCGACTCCAGCGACGAAGCCGCCATCCTCTCCGTCGTTGAAACCATGCGCCGCGCCAACCACGAAAAGAACGCCGCCGAGTTCGCCGCGCAGTTCGCGCCCGACGCAGTCATCTACAACCTCACCCCGCCGCTCATCCATCACGGCATCAATCTCGCGGAAAAACAAGCCTGGTTCGACTCATGGTCGACGCCGGTCAGCATCGATGCGCGCGATCTCAGGGTCACCGTAAGCGGCGATTTCGCTTTCTGCCACGGCTACCTGCGCCTGAGCGGAACCAAAAAGGGAGCCGTAGCCGCCGTCGATTTCTGGATGCGCGAGACGCTTTGCCTCGAGCGGAAGGGAAGCGCCTGGCAGATCGTCCACGAGCACACCTCCGTCCCGTTCTACATGGACGCCACGCTGCGCCCCGCCTTCGACCTCAAGCCCGAGAACGAGAACTGAGAACTTGTCCTGCTCCCGGAGGGAGAAGTCGAGAATAGCCCAGGGTGACCCCCTGGGTTTTTGGCCAGCCAACAGCGGGTGCGTCCCGGAGGGCCGCTGCGAACCCGGCCTGGAACGTGAACGCCTTTATCGCCAGAGGTTCGGAGGCCACGAACCCCGGCCCACCCTCCTTGAAATCAGTTCTTGGACACAATCCAAGGAACGAAGCCGCCCCGCGCCCCGTATCTATCGGCGCGGCTGCAAACGGAGGGGACTCAAATCCAATCGCGCCATGCTGCCCGCAATTTCACCGTAGAATGGTTCTTCGGGAGCAAGCATGGACAATAAGACCGAGTCTCCGCACCGGCGCTGGAATCCGCTGCGGCAATCGTGGGTGCTGGTTTCGCCGCATCGCACGCAGCGGCCATGGCAGGGCGAAGTGGGCCAGAAGGCCGCGCCCACCGGCGTCGCGTATGACCCTGAATGCTACCTCTGCCCTGGCAACCAGCGCGCCGGCGGAGCCACCAATCCGGCCTATGCGAGCGTGTTCTCCTTTGTAAACGATTACGCCGCTCTGCTGCCGGATCCTCCCGCGCCCGCACCGTTTGTGAATGCGGCCGAATGCTCGCCGCTGCTGCGCTCCATGCCGGCGCGCGGCCTGTGCAAGGTGCTCTGCTACCACCCCAACCACTCGCTCACCTTGTCGCGCATGAGCCGCGAAGAGATTCGCACCGTGGTGGACGCCTGGACTCGGGAATTTGAAGAGCTGAGCGGAATGGACTGGATCGAGTATGTGCAGATCTTCGAGAACCGCGGGGCCATGATGGGCGCCAGCAATTTGCATCCCCACGGGCAGATCTGGTCGACGGGCTTTGTGCCCGACGAGCCGGCCGCCGAGAGCAAAGCCCAGCGCGAGCACCTGGCTCTGACCGGCTGCTGCCTGCTGTGCGCGTACCTTGCCGCGGAAAAGGCCGCTGCCGCCGATCAGGAGCGGATTATTTTTGAGAACGAGCACTTCATGGCGCTGGTGCCGTGGTGGGCCGTCTGGCCCTTCGAGGTGCTGCTGGTCAGCCGCCGCCATCTGCGCGCCATGCCCGAGCTGACCTCCGACGAGCGCGACGGCATGGCCGACGCTCTTCGCCGCCTGACCACGCGCTTCGACAATCTCTTCGAGACCAGCTTCCCTTACACCATGGGATTTCACCAGGCGCCGACAGACGAGGGCACTCACGAAGAGTGGCATTTCCACGCCCACTTCTACCCGCCGCTGCTGCGTTCGGCTGCGGTGCGCAAGTTCATGGTGGGGTTTGAAATGCTGGGCATGCCGCAGCGGGATATTACGCCCGAGGCCGCGGCTCAGCGGTTGCGCGAGGCGAGCGAAGTGCATTATTGATCCTGGGCTCTTCGGCTGGTTCGGCAGTCAACCGGCGCAACCTTCGCTGCAGCCTGTACGCCTGCGCATTGGTACACCGTTGCGTGCCCGTGTCGCATTTCCATCGAGCCTGTCGGTACAAGCTCGTTTGGGCGTCCTAACCCATGGAATCCATCCACAGCAAATCTCGCGCTATCTGGTTGGATTCAGCGACGCCGCGTCTTGCGATTTGGAAAAGCCGCGGATATAGAGGATGATCGCCCTCACATCTTCATCTTTGCTGCGGCCTTCATCCTCAGGGAGCATTTTGCCGTTGCCTTTACGAATAAGCAGAAACAGCTCCTGATCCTGCTTGCCGGCCAGTACCTTGGGATCGGTCCAATCCTTGAGATTGAGATTCATTTCCGTGGCCATGTCCGTCTGGCCGTTTCCATTCTCTCCATGACACATGGCGCAATCGCGACGATAGATTTGTTTTGCGTGAGCCTGTGGCTCAGGATTCGATAGTGTTGAATTCTTGGCACCTGCTGCAGGCTGCTGAGGCATGATTCCAGGTGTGAATGCAACTGCCGATGCACACAAGATCAGCGTTGAGAGTAACGAAACAGGCTTCAACATAGCGACCTCCCTGTTGCAGATGCCTGTTGCGGCATCTCGCAAATGAATGTCTTTGCCACGAACATCCTATGTCGGATGGATTCACTTATGGAGTGACATGGATCACAGATGGTGAGGAAGTGAGTTCGCTATAGTTCGGCGCGATGGGGTGAGTGCGATAGGAAGGCCGTAATCGACGGATCGGTTTGCCGCTTATGGGCGACGTCCGGTTGACCGGAATAGCCCCGCCGATTGGATCCCTGGGCTCGACAACGAGACACGTCAATCCCAACCCGCGTACCAGAGAGTTCTTCGTTTCTCTTTGGGTCAGGTTCATTCTTCACAGAAAGACCTTCACAACGCCGATAGACGTAGATCTCAACCTCTTGATGGATACGCCCTAAGGTCAATCGCGGTAGCCTAACCCTTCCCTGGATTGGAGCGCACAGAGTGCGCGGAACCTGGCACGAACGATTTGCCGAATCTCCAGATACGCTGAAGAGTGCGCGGTCCGAGCAGACCATTGTTCCCGTGCTCGATCTTCAGATTGGCGGCGCCGAATTCATCACCATGGCGGGGCCGTGCTCGGTGGAGACCGAGTTTCAACTGCTGGCCACCGCTAACCATGTGCGGCGTGCTGGAGCACGCATTCTCCGCGGCGGCGCGTTCAAGCCGCGTAGCTCCCCTTACTCATTTCAAGGTCATGGTCTGGCAGGGCTGAAGATGCTGGCGCGAGCGCGCAGCGAGAGCGGCCTTGCGATCGTGACGGAAGTCACTAGCGAGACCGATGTTCCGTTGGTGGCCGAGTACGCTGACATTCTGCAGATCGGCACGCGCAACATGGAGAACGACTCGCTGCTGAAAGCGGCAGCGCGGTCGGGACGGCCGGTACTGCTGAAGCGCGGAATGTGTGCCACGGTCGCGGACCTGCTGCGATCTGCGCAGTTGATTCTCGACCATGGCAATCCCCATGTAATTCTCTGCGAGCGCGGCATTCGCACGTTTGAAACGTCGATGCGGAATACATTCGACGCGGCCGCGATTGCATTGCTGAAGCAGGTATCGCATTTGCCGGTGATTGCCGATCCGAGCCATGCGGCGGGGCATCGCGAACTGGTGCCGGCGCTGGCTCGCATTGCCGTAGCATCCGCTGCGGACGGGTTGCTGGTAGAGGTGCATCCCAATCCCGATAAGGCCTGGAGCGATGGGGAACAGTCGCTGGACTTTGCCGGATTCGACGCGATGATGCGAGGGCTGGAGCCGTGGCTGGAGGTGCGTGCGTTGGAACTGGAGCGGCGCGGCCTGGAACTGGACCGGCGCGAGGGAAGGGGACTGCATCCGATGGAGGCGGTGGGATGAGCCTTCCCATTCGAGTGCTGACGTTGGTTGCATTCACTGGAATTCTGATTCCCTTTTGCTGTGTCGCGCCCGCAGCAGCGCAGAATGCGCCAGGTGCGGACACTACAGATGCCGACATGATCGTGACGGCAGCACCGGTCTACGCTGCCATGGCTGCGTTGAAGGGTGGGGAGCGATTTCCCCAGGGTGCGCAATTGATGCTGATCCACGCGGGTCACGCGGAACCGCTGGTGAAGGAATTCGCGGCTTCGGCGGACGCCAATGTTTCATTCGATGGCGAGCGGGTGTTATTTGCGGGCAAGCATGAGGCAACAGATCCCTGGCAGATATGGGAATTGTCGCTCAAGGACCATTCCCTGCGGAAGGTGATCGACGGCCAGGGTGATGCGATCCGACCGTTCTACTTGCCTGCGGGGAGATTGGTCTACGCGCGGCATACGATCCGGGGGTTTCGCTTGGAAACGGCGGGAAAAGATGCCGCGTCGCCGCTTGCGCCGATCAACATCCAAGATGGCCCGCTGGCCGGCGCGACGGTGCTTCCGCTCAGCTATTTGCCGGCCAGCGCGATTCCGGCTGACGTGCTGCAGGACGGACGCATCCTGTTTGAAGCTGGATTTCCCCTGGGCACGGGCTCGACCCCGGAATTGTTCCTGGTCTATTCCGATGGGTCGGGCGTTGAATCGTATCGGTGCGATCACGGCCGCGCCCGATGGGGTGGGAAGCAGTTGGCGTCTGGCGATGTGGTGTTCACGCACGGAAATTCTTTGGCGCGGTTCACTTCGCCTTTGGCGCACCAGGCTGCGATTGTTGCCCCGCACGCCGAGTATGCAGGCGCAATTGCTGAGACGCCTTCAGGAGCATGGATCGTAAGCGCGCGGACCGCGGGGGAGACACATTTCGCATTGAAGTTGTGGCAGCCCGGACCGGAATCGAAGGCTGGTGCGTTGACCCTGAAACCGGTGCTGGCCCTTGCCAGCGCGGACCTGGTCGAGCCGGTCCTAGTGGCGCCGCGAGCGCGGCCCAAGCGACATCCCTCAGGGCTGCACGACTGGAGCTACGCGAACATGATGGCGCTCGATGCGCGCCAATCGCGCGAAGGGGACTTGAGAATCGCGCCGGCACAAGTGCGGCTGGAGGCTATGGACGCCGACGGCCATGTGGTGGTCATGGGGACGGCGCCGGTGGAAACAGACGGTTCATTCTTTGTGAGGACTCCGGCAGATCGGCCAATTCGTTTTGCTCTGCTCGACGCAAATGGCTCGGTGGTGCGCGAGGAGCATGGCTGGTTCTGGATTCGGCGCGGAGAACAGCGTTACTGCGTGGGTTGTCACACGGGGCCAGAGCGCTCGTCGGAGAATCATATGCCCGCGGTACTGTTACGCACGACAACTCCAGTGGACCTGACTGATATCAAGCCGGCAAAAGCGATGACGGCCGGCGCACAAAGAGGCAAATGATTATGAATCGCTTTGTTCTGTTCTTCGCAGCGGTTTCTCTTGCTTCCGCTCCAGTCGTTGCACAAACTTCGACGGGGAGAGCGTCTTCGTCTCCGCCGCAGGGACCGGTGATTCAGTTTGAAGACGCGAGCGACCATGCGGGCATCGACTTTACGCACAGCTTCGGGTCACAGCAATTGGGTTCGCTGCTGGAGGGAACGGGCGCGGGATGTGTGTGGTTCGACTACAACAACTCGGGACTGCCTTCACTCTATGTCGTGAATGGCCGGCCGCTGGATGACTCGATGCATCCCTATCCGTTGAAAGTGAAGCCGGCGATTCCGCCGCACAACCATCTCTATCGCAACGACGGCAATGGACACTTTACCGATGTGACGGAAAAGTCCGGGCTCAATCCGGACATGTATTCGGTGGCTGTGGCAGCTGCGGACTACGACAACGACGGCAATGAGGACTTGTTGGTAACTGGCTACGGCAAGGTGATTCTCTATCGCAACGAGGGCAATGGGCACTTTACCGATGTGACGGAGAAGGCGGGTATCAAGGTTGATGGCTGGGCGATCGGCTCGACGTGGCTGGACTACGACAGGGATGGTTGCGTGGACCTGTTTGTGGGCCGCTACGTGAAGTTCGATCCCAAGTATCGCGCATACTATGCGGCGGATAACTATCCGGGGCCGTTGGACTACGAAGGCGAGACGAACAAGCTATTCCACAACAACTGTGACGGGACGTTTACCGATGTTACAGACAAGTCGGGGATTGGCGCCTTTGTGGGCCGCACGATGGGCGTGACCGCGGCCGACTTCGACAACGACGGATGGGACGACATTTACGTGGCCAACGATCGCACCGAAAACTTCCTGTTTCACAATAAGCACGATGGAACGTTTGAAGAAATTGGAAACGATTCGGGTACAGCATTTGGGCAGAATGGCGAATCGACCTCATCGATGGGACCGGTGTTTGTCGATCTCGAAGGTCGCGGAGTTTTGGATCTGTGGGTGACGGATGGCCACTACAACCGGCTGTTGCATAACACCGGAAAGATGACGTTTGAAGACATTGGCGCGGAGACGGGCGTTTCGCAGGTGAATGGGCAATACGTAAGCTGGGGCACGGGCATTTACGACTTCGATAACGATGGACTTCTGGATATTTTGATCTTTCACGGCGGGCTGATCCACTTGATTCCGCAGGAGCACACGCTCTTTCGCGGAATTGGAAACGGGAAGTTTGCCGACGTCTCGCGCGCGGCCGGCGCGGTGTTGAGCGAGCGCACGACGGCGCGCGGCGCGTGCTTTGCGGACTACGAAAATAACGGCAAGGTGGATGCGTTTCAAGTAAACCTGGGCGGACGAGGAACGCTGTTGCATAACATTTCGACCAATACCGGACACTGGGTCGAAGTAAAACTCGAGGGAACGAAGAGCAATCGCGATGGGATAGGGGCACGCGTTGAAGTGATCGCGGCGGGCAACCGCTGGACTGCGGAACGCGTGGCTGCATCGGGCTATCTGTCGCAGAACGACGGGCGGCTTCATTTCGGCCTCGGCGCCGCGGCGACGATCGACAAGCTCATCGTGCATTGGCCCAGCGGGCGCCAACAGACACTGGAGAAGCTGACCGCGGACCGCGTGCTGACAGTGGAAGAACCGAAAGGGCAGGAACCGAAGTGAGCTGGATCCGACCATCCGGATCGCTGGCCGGCAACGCGGCTTGTGTTTCGCTCCTGGCCAGCGCGCTGCTTGCGATTGCTTCATTGGCCGTCTCGCCGGCACACGCGGACGAACGTCGCGCCGCGCTCGAAGAACCGAGTTATGCATCGCCTCTCGAGGTTCTGTTTTCGACCGACGGCGCGCGGCTTTATGTGCTCTGCCAGGAGAGCGGGGAAGTACGCGTGCTGGATGCCAAGGGTCTCGCCGTCGTAAAGAACATCGCGGTGGGCCGGGTGCCGCGAGGACTGGCTCTCTCGCATGACGGACGGCGATTGTTTGTCACCAACTCCTGGGACGATACGCTTTCGGTGATCGATACCCCCACGTTAACGGTCGTGGCGACATGGCCGGTGGGCGCGGAGCCTTCGAGCGTGGTGGAGGACAGTAAGGGCAAGCGGCTGTTCGTCGCAAATCGAATATCGAATGACGTGGCCGTATTGGACGCGAAAACCGGCGCCGAAGAAAAGCGGCTGCTGGCAGGGCACGGCGCGAGCTATCTGGCGCTATCAGCCGATGGGGCAAGGATTTATGGGACACATGTGTACCCCAACCCGTCTCCGCATCGGACGGAGCCGGAGTCGGAGATTACGGTCATCGATGCCGCGCGGTCGGTCGTCGTGGATCGCATGACATTGCACGCGATTGCCGGTGTGTTTCACATTGCGCTCTCGCGCGACGGACGCCTTGGCGTGGCGGCTGAATACCACCCGAAAAACTTAGTGCCGCTTGCGCATCTTGAGCACGGCGGCGCTTTTGAAGACACGCTGACGGTGTTTGGCCCGGATGTTGGCACTAGGACGAAAGCCTCGGTTGAGGTTCCGTTGGATGAGCTCGAGCGCTATGCCTCGCAGCCGTTCGGCGTTGCGATTTCGCCGGACAAAACGCGAATTTACGTGACCAGCGGCGGTTCTGAGATGGTGACGGTGATCGATGTTCCGCGGCTGCTGCGTTTCATTCATACGCACGCCGCGCCCATTGTGCAGGATCTCTCGGCCAGCGCGAATTATGTTGTGACCCGGGTTGCCGTGGGCGCGAATCCGCGCGGACTTGCTCTTACACCCGATGGGCGCAGGCTGTTTGTGGCCAATCGCCTGGACGATACGATCAGCGTGATCGACACGCGGACCGACAGGGTCGCAACAACCATCAGGCTCGCCGGCCCGAAGACCGTTTCTGCGCTGCGCCGCGGCGAACAGACATTCTACACAGCGCGCTATTCCTTTCAGGGGCAGATCGGCTGCTCCAGTTGCCATATCGATTCCACGTTCGATGGGCTGACATGGAACCTGGAGCCGGATGGTTTTGGACGTAACACGGTGGATAACAAGTTGATTGAAGGCATCAAGGACACAGAACCTTATAAGTGGACAGGCACGAATCCGAACATTCCCACCGAGTGCGGTCCGCGCACGGAAAAGTATTTCTGGCGCTCCGAGCAATACGACGACCTTACGCTTGCCGATTTGGCCGTCTACATTCGGAGCTTGCAGCCGCGACCAAATCGATGGAAGCTGCCGGGTTACGAACTGACGCCGGACCAGGAGCGGGGCAAGGCAATTTTCGAGCGCACGGTGGACAAGTTCAAGAAGCCAATTGCCGAATTTAACCGCTGCTCGTATTGCCACAGCGGGCCGAAGGGGACCAATCGGAAACTCTTCGACGTGGGGACGCATAAACCACTCGATAATCCAGGCCTACTGAAAGCGGCGCCGTTGACCAACATCGCGCTGACAGCCCCCTATCTTCACGACGGGTCCGCGAAGACGCTCGAAGAGATCTGGACGGTTTATAACCCGGACGACAAGCACGGGCGGACAAACGACCTGACCAAGGATGAGCTCAACGACCTGATTGAGTATTTGAGGACGCGATGAAGAAAGCCTGCCTGATAACAATCCTTCTCGCTGCATCGTTGTGCGCGCTGGCCGCGACGCCCTCGATGCCGCGCTACCGCTTTGAGAACTTCACCACAGCGAACGGATTGCCGGACAATCACGTGTTTGCCGTGCTGGTGGACGGAGACCGGATTTGGGCGGCTACGGAGAATGGTCTCGCTCTCTACGAGGACCACGCATGGAAGACATACACCACGAACGACGGCCTGGCGCATCGCGCTGTGCTCTCGCTGGCTCTGGACAAGAACACCGGGGACGTGTGGGCCGGCACCATGGCGGGGTTGAGCCGCATCTCGGGCGGCCGCATCGACAGCTACACGCAGTTGAATTCAGGCCTGAGCAACGACGTTGTTTACGGCGTAAGCGTGGAAGGCGAGAATGTGTGGGTTGCAACAGCCGCGGGTGGTTGCCGGCTCAATCTGCGCACCGGCCAATGGTCGCTCTACAACGAACGCAATACGCCGATGGTCGAGATTTGGACTTACGGAGTTTCGGCAACGCCCGGCAAGGTGTATTACGCGGTGTGGGGCAGCGGCGTTCTCGAGTACGACCAGAAGACCGCGCGATGGGACAAATACGACGATCCGGACGGCGAAAATGAAATGGTTTTGTTTAAGGATCAGGGCCTCATCCACGAGATCGTCACCTCGGTCAGCTACGTCGACAACATTCTCTGGGTGGCCACGTATTTCGGCGACAGTCGCTACGACGGGCGCTACTGGCACAACTTTCTTGTGAAAGACAGCGGCCTTCCCTCCAACTTCACCAACTTCGTAAAGGGTGTGGATGCAAAGCGCGCCTGGTTCTGCACGGACAAGGGTCTTGCCTACTTTGACGGAGTGAATTGGGCAGTCTATCGCCCATCTCTCAAGGACGGCAAGCCGGAGATGACGGTTCGCGACGGCGCCGGCAATGTCCAATCCATCGCCGTTACCACCGCCCCTGCGCACAACTATGTTCTCGGCATCGATTTTCAGGGCAGCGATATATGGGTAGCAACCGCCAGGGGTTTGAGCCACGGAATTCGTCAACAAGAAACGACAAATTTAAAGGGAAACAACAAATAAGGAGGCACCAGAGCCATGATCTCATTTATGGAAATATTGGACACCATTGCACACGCGCCGATCGAGAAGCGCGCCATGACCAACCACGGGGTGCTCAACGAAGCCTATGCCTATGCTAAGCCAAGCGCGTTTTCGCGGGGCATGCGAATTGACTTGAATGGCTTGACCATCCTGTTGATTTCAGGCACAGCATCGATCGACGAGCACGGTGTAAGCGTGCATCTCGGCGACTTTCGCGGCCAGTTGAGGCGGACATTCGACAACATCACCGGGCTGCTCGAGAGCGAAGGCTGCACCTGGCACGATATAGTGCGCACCAGTTGCTACCTGCGGGACATCGATCGCGATTATGACGTTTTCAACCAGGAGCGGACGGAGTTTTTCCGCGAACAGGGACTTGACCCGTTACCTGCGTCCACCGGAATCCAGGCGCATCTGTGCCGGCCGGAGCTTCTGGTGGAGATCGAGGCGATTGCAATGTTCCACACCGGGAATGCAGCCGGCGGCAAGGGGTAGTCGTTATGTGCAACAGATTTTCGTTGGTCGCGGCCTGTCTGTTTGCAGCGGTCTTTGCTGCCAATCTCGCGGGCCAAACCGCTGGCCAGTCCAATGGCAACGGCACGCATGTTTGCTCTTGTGGCGCGCATCCGCCAGCGCCGCCAATAGACCGCGCGGTCGAGCCCTATGCAGGCGAACCCGCGGATCTGAGCCCCTACGCGAAGTTTGCGGCGCCGTACGATCGCAACTACACTCATCCGAATATTTACTCCGGCGCCGCGAGGGACATTCCCGACCCTCAAGACATTACCGAAGTCCGTATCGGATTCCTCGGACCGATCGAGCAGAATCCGCAGGCGATGTTTGGTCAGCGTATGCTGCATGGCGCGGAGCTTTCCGTGGAGGAGGCGAACGCACGCGGCGGATATGGCGGCAAGCCCTTCCGCCTTATGCCGCACAACGACTACGACAACTGGCAGGCGATGGCGGCGTACGGCGACAATCGGCCCACCGATCCTGCAATCTGGGGCTCGGCATCGAACGAAGTGGTGAAGATGGTCTACGACGAAAAAGACTGGGCCATCTTTGGGTCCATCGGTTCCGAATCAACGCACATCGCGCTGCGCGTTGCCCTGCGCGCCGAGATTTCTATCGTCAACTCCGCATCAACCGATCCCACCATTCCGGAAACCTATGTTCCGTGGTACTTCACCGACCTGCAGGACGACCGTGTGCAATGCCTCACGCTTGCCCGACATATATTTACCGAGCTTGGACTGAAGCGGGTGGCGATTCTGCGAATCAACGATCGCTACGGGCGATTGGGGGTTCCCAAGTTTCGCGATGCGGCGCGGCGGTTGGGCCATCCGGTGGTGATCGAACAGAAATACCTTCCGGGTGATACGGATTTTACTCAACAACTGACGGTAATTCGCTCCTCGCGGGCCGACGCCATTGTGCTGTGGGCCGACGAAGCGCAGGCGGCCATGATCCTGACGCGGATGCGCGCCGCGGGCATGTATCAGCCGGTATTCGGCTCCCATCGCACGCTGGGCCCGACGCTGCTGGAGCAGGCGGGCGCTGCCGCCGAGGGGTTCGAGGCGGTATTTCCCTACGATCCCACGCGCCATGATCCGCGCTGGCTTGACTTCAATCGCCGCTTCGAAGACCGCTTCCATGAGAAGCCGGAACAATTTGCTTCGCTGGCATACGACGCCATGAACGCGCTGCTCGATTCCATATGCGCCGCCGGGCTGAATCGCACCCGCATTCACGACGCATTGGCAAACATCGTCGACTATGACGGCGTCACCGGACCCATGGTCTTCGATCCCAACCAGAAGAATGTGGCTCCCATGTATTTGGGCACCGTGCATAACGGCGCGATCACTTACCGGGTTGCGTCTATGCAGGCGCCTGCCGCGCGGCTGCAAACCGAGGCGCCGTATGCGCCGGTTGGTGAGGACGGCGTTACGTACATGGGGCCTCATCGCGAGGACGTTCCGCCGGGGCCGTTTCGCGTGGTTCTTTTCGGCCCGTTGGCTGCGGAGATTGCTCACTCCCCGGCCATGAAAGAAGAACTCGCTGCGTGCAAATCAAGAGGACAGACCTTGGAGCTGGTTCCCATATCGAGCACTCAGAATTGGGGCGCGGCTTCCACTCAGCTGGTTCATGCGCTGATGGATCAGCACGCCATGGCGATTTTGGCGCTCGATCGCAACTCCAGCCACCTGGCTGTCGAGTTGGCGCTCAAGAGCTTTGTGCCTGTGGTCGCCTTGAGCAGCGACAAAGCTCTCACTTCGACCAATATTCCCTGGATATTCCGGTTGCCGCCGGAAACCGCGCCTGCCGCGGCGGTCCGTCTGCTCCAAGCAGCCGCTTCCCGCAGCGGGGCCAATTCGGAGCGCTTGAGGGCCGTGCTGGCTTCGGGAGAGAAGATCTCCGGCGTAGCATTCTTGCCCACAGGAGAACCTCTCGGCCAATAAAACGTCAAGACATGACCACAGGCAAGACCGAGCGCTATAGCGGAACCAGAGTAGCTGTAGCCCGAAGTCAACACGGCCGAGTGGCTTTTTCCTCAAGAAAAAGCCACCCTCCAGAATCTACTCGAGGCCACGTTTACTCTGGTTCCGCTCTAGGTTCGCTACTACATCGCCAGCCTCAAGCCCGATGCGGCGAGCCTGCTCGGCGTGATTCGTCAGCACCTGGGCTATGCTTCTTTGGAATCTCTGTAAAAGTCGCATTACGTCAAATAGTCAACAATCGCTTCCGTAAACTCTCCGAGGTTGCGGCCGTCAAAATGAACTGCCAGTCCAAGCACCTGTCGGCGCAGCGGTGGATTTTCGGTGGCGACAGCGGAGAGACGAATCTTGCCTTCCGTATGAGGTGGTATCGTGACCGAGCCGGCGCTTTCAACCCGCCAGCCTCTGGGAGCGCGCAACTCCGCCAAGGCAGTACGGGGCGAATCGGAATGATTGTAGATGCGTGTCTCGATCGCAACTTTTTGCCCTGGCAATATGTTCTGACGATAAGGGTAAGCGCGAATCCAATACGGGTCCAGACCAAAGTTCGCATCGTCCCATGGAAACAACGGTGCCAGCAACTTCTCGCGCTCGTGGAGCAGATCCAACGTCTTCTCCAGATACTCCTGTGAGACAGGCTCCGGCCCCCAGTGCGCCGCGACCAGGATGTCCGGCTTCAACTGCATCAACAATCTCAGGCAGCGGTTATAACCGGCGGTGTCTCCGTCTTTGCCGATAAAGTTTCGGTTGTATGAGCAATAGTCATCGATACCCCAGTTAGCGAGGGAATCGCCGCTCATGAAAACTTTTGTGCCCTGGTACTCGATCAGCAGACCGTCGTGATAGAGCGTCTGGCCGGGGAAATAATACGCCGTGAGCTTATAACCCTTCCACTGGATGACTTCCCCTTCAGTAAGTATATGATCTATGTGGATGCTTTCTGAATAGAGTGCGGGCATGGAATAGGCTATGGGATTCTCCAGGATGTCCTGCATCTCTTTTTGGGCATAAACTTTGGCGCCATATATCCGGCGCACCGCATTAATGGAAGTGACGTGATCGTCATGATAGTGCGTGGCCCAGATGGCATCGATGCCGGAAATCTCACCCGACTTGACCATCCTGTCCAGTGCCGGCACAACCTCGGAAAATCCGCAGTCGAAGAGAAAGCTCGTTTTGTCTTCCGCGACGATACAGTATGAGGTCCCAGCCCCCTCAACCTTATGCAGCCAAGAAGGCAGATTGACCGGCGGAAGTGGTGGCAGCATCGGAATGCCGTGAACCAAAGCCGCCTCCTTCTTGTGGGAAGGAGAGATGCGCCAGGCAGTGAGGGTGAGAAAGTTCTTCATAACGCTCTCAAGCTGTCCTTGCAGAGAAGCCACGGCGTTTTTTGGGTCATGGATGATTTCGCCGTGCGACGGTATGAGTTGAGTGGGTCCATAGGTGAGAAGAGTATTGGCGCTTTCCAGAAGCTGCGTGACCGTTCCCCCGAAGCCCCAATAGCCTCCGCGCATCCCCAAGAAACGTTTTTGCAGACTGTAGAATTCCCAAAGCTGCCCCGGCCCGGATATCAGATCGCCACTGAAGGCAATGGTCTTTCCGTCGGATTCCACCAGATAGGTAAGGCTGCCGTCCATCTCGACAAACTGCGGCAGCGCGTTCATTGTCGCGCACGGTAAACTCTCTACAGCGGCTGAACGTCGTTGAGGAAACCTGTGGACCACTATATTGAGCGAGTTGTCGATCTCACCGAACCCGAGTCAAATCTCATTTACAACATGAGCGTCGCTGCTGCACGGGAGGTTCTGTTTAATCGGCAGGCCGAGTCTGTGCTCCAGATACAAGGCTCGTTTGCGCTTCTCGCAAAGTCCGGCAAGACGGTGCGGATGGCGCGTTCTCTGGATAGGCCAATGCGGTATTTTCTCGCCAAGCGACGGGAGGGCCCAGCGCTTATCGTCGCATCACGGGTAGACACGATATTCGGATGGCTCAAGGCTGAGGGGCTCGCCGGGCAGTTTCACCCGGGTTATACGCGCATGGTGCCGGCACATCACGTCGTGGAATTGCAGCTTGTGGGCTGTCCCGACCCCGATCCGGTGTACACCCGGTTTTTCACGCCTGAGTCCGGAACTCTTCCGGCGGATCTTGACGCTATCGGCAAGACTTATATCGCAACGCTGGCGGAAGAGATCGCGCAATGGCTGCGGGCGATTCCATCTCAAGAGCCGATCGGTGTCTGCTTCTCCGGGGGCATTGACAGCGGAAGCGTCTTCCT
>Ga0182024_10010346_pt1 | contig 19011 bp, 17 predicted proteins | sample P32metaG_FD_120480 | JGI IMG/M metagenome (GOLD analysis project Ga0182024, IMG submission 120480) | Permafrost microbial communities from Stordalen Mire, Sweden - P3-2 metaG (Illumina Assembly) | ecosystem: Environmental > Terrestrial > Soil > Wetlands > Permafrost | place: Sweden: Stordalen... | reverse complement strand
GGGGTGCCTGGCGACGCTCAAAGTTGGTGGTTTGCAGGCCTCCAAATCGGGAAAGTGTAGGAAAGTGCTAGGGAAAATGTAGTTTGTTTTGTAAAAAAGACTTTGCACCCCTTCGGGCTCCCCTTATCGTGGCTCGTCGTTCCGCAGCGCACATAAAGCTCGAAACAGCATACTCCCTTTGAGCGAGTCGGCGCGGCCAAACGAAGAAAACTTGTGCAGAGCTTCCCTAGCTGAGAGGAAAAGGAATATGCACCCTCTCTTAGTTGCTCTTTCGTGGGATGCTCGCGGCTCCCGTCGATAAAGCTGGGATGCTATTGCTGTGAGGACCGGGAGAGGCCGACCTTAGCGGCGGGTTGCCAACAGATTGCATCGCATCGATGGTCTGGCTCACCGGCCTCCGTCTGGTTCCTACTGCCAGTGTCGTAAGAGTTGCGACGCTAGTTGTATTTGCCACCTACTCGATGTCTTGGTTCGGCGATCACACGGCGGCGTCAGAGTTTTCGCAAGCGCTAGTGTTCCGCGCCGAAATCTCTGTATCATCCGTCGCATGGCCAGCTTCTATACCATACTCGAACTCCTCGCTCGGGGTTGCGACGAGGCGCCGGCGATCACTGCGCCGCAATCGATCCCGCTGACCTATCAGGGGCTGCGTGCCCTTGCCGCGAACACGACCGCCGCGCTCAATCGCTTCGGCATCGGCCGCAACGACCGGATCGCCATTGTCTTGCCGAACGGGCCTGAAATGGCGGCAGCTTTCGTCGCGATCGGCGCTGCGGCGACTACCGCGCCGCTCAATCCCAGCTACAAGGAGAGCGAGTTTGAGTTCTATCTCACCGACCTCAAGGCGAAGGCCCTCATCGTCGAGGCCGGTGCCAAGACGCCTGTGCGCGAGGTTGCGAACCGTCTCGGCGTGCCGATCATCGAACTCGTACCGCAACGCTCAACGGGCGCGGGCAGCTTCGTCCTCGTGCCGCTCGCCCCGATGGCCGGGCCGCCGGCGCTTTTTGGCGCCGCCGAAGCCGACGATGTCGCTCTCGTGCTCCACACGTCTGGCACCACTTCGCGGCCCAAGATCGTTCCGCTGGCGCAGCGTAACGTCACGGCTTCGGCGCGTCATATCGTCGATTCCCTAGCCCTGAAGCCGGGCGATGTCTCGCTCAACATCATGCCACTCTTCCATATTCACGGGCTCATCGCCGCCGTCCTTTCCTCGCTCGCCGCGGGCGCGACGGTCTGCTGCACCCCAGGCTTTGACGCCTTCAAATTCTTCGCCTGGGTCGACGAGGTGAAGCCGAGCTGGTGGACCGCCGTGCCGACCATGCATCAAGCGATCCTCGCCCGCGCCGATCGCAACCGTGAGATCATCGGACGTGCGCGACTGCGCTTCCTGCGCTCATCCTCGGCCTCGCTGCCGCCGCAAGTCATGGCGGCGCTCGAAGAAACCTTCCACTGCCCAGTCGTCGAGGCCTATGGGATGACTGAGGCAGCGCATCAGATGGCCTCCAATCCGCTACCGCCGCATGCGCGCAAGCCTGGCTCGGTCGGCCCTGCCGCCGGACCCGAGATCGGCATCATGGACAACGAGGGAAGGCTGCTCGCTCCAGGCGAACGCGGTGAGGTGGTGATTCGCGGGCCGAACGTGACGCCGGGCTACGAGGCCAACCCAGCGGCCAATGCCGCGGCGTTCACCAATGGCTGGTTCCGCACCGGTGACCAGGGCGTCATCGATAGCGAGGGCTATCTGCGTCTTACCGGGCGGCTCAAGGAGTTAATCAATCGCGGTGGCGAGAAGGTATCGCCCCTTGAGGTCGACGAGGTGCTGATGAACCACCCGGCAGTAGCCCAGGTGGTCACTTTCGCGATGCGACACCCCAAGCTCGGCGAGGAAGTCGCCGCCGCGGTCGTGCTGCGCGACGGGCTGATGGCGGTCGAACGTGAGCTGCGCGATTTCTGCGCCACTCGCCTTGCCGACTTCAAGGTGCCACGCCGCATCGTCATTCTCGAGGAGATTCCGAAAGGCGCCACCGGCAAACTCCAGCGCATCGGGCTTGCCGAGAAGCTGGGCCTCGCCGCTAAAGCATAGCTATATGAAGGTCTGCATCTTCGGCGCGGGCGCGATCGGTGGCTTTCTCGGTGCCCGCTTGGCGCGGGCTGGAACGGAGGTCAACTTCATCGCGCGCGGTCCGCATCTCGACGCGATGCGGCGAAACGGTGTCAGGCTGATTTCCGATGGCGAAGATTTCGTCGTCAAGCCGCAGTGCACGTCTGATCCTGCCGAGGCGGGGGCCCAGGATTACATCATCCTCACGCTTAAGGCGCATTCTCTTCCACCAGCAGTGGGCCAGATCGAGAGGCTCATGGGCCCGGAAACGGTGCTTGTCACCGCGATCAACGGCGTGCCTTGGTGGTATTTCTATAAGATTGGCGGTCCTTTCGACGGCAATCGCGTCAGGAGCGTCGATCCCGACGGATCGCTCTATGAGCGCCTGTGTCCTCGACGCGTCATCGGCTGCGTCGTCTATCCCGCCGCCGAAGTAGTTGAGCCGGGCGTAATCCGGCACACTTACGGCGACCGCTTCCCGATCGGCGAGCCCGACGGGACCAAGAGCGCGCGCTGCGTCGCGCTCGCCAAGCTGATGATGGCCGCCGGGCTCAAGGCGCCGATCCGAACGCGCATCCGCGACGACATCTGGCTCAAGCTCTGGGGTAATCTCTCCTTCAACCCGATCTCTGCGTTGACCGGTGCCACCCTTGACGTCATCACCGGCGACCCGGGGACCCGCGCCCTTTGCCGCGCTATGATGCTCGAGGCACAGGCGGCGGCCGAACAGCTCGGCGTGCGCTTCCTCCTCGATGTCGAGCGCCGTATCGACGGCGGCGGCGAGGTCGGCACGCATAAGACCTCGATGCTTCAGGATTTGGAGCGCGGACGCCCGATGGAGATCGACGCGCTACTTGGGGCGGCCGTCGAACTGGCTGATCTCGTCGGCGTGCCCACCCCCAATTGCGACGCCGTTCTGGCCCTTGTCCGCCAACGCGCGCGGCTGGCCGGGTGTTATGTGGAGCCTCTCACGGCCGCGCGTCCCGAGGCGAAGACTATCCCAGGTCGTATTTAACCCCACCTTCCGCTGAGGCGGTGTCGGGGCGCCCAGGATCTGATCCCGTACTGGCCGGAAGGGACAGGCTTATGCATAGAGGGCGTAACCGGGACGGGTACCGGTTCGTCTTCGTTTTGCAGATGGAATTTTTGATTAATGCGGTAGCAGGCGGGGTATCATCCGCAAGCGCTCCGAGAAGGGAGGCCTTCCTAATCTCTTCTCTAAAGGAAGGGATGTTTGAAGAAGCTGTCCTCACCCGAATGGCCAACTTCGCTAGACCTTCGCACCTCTCCCTTGACAAGAAGATGTTAGCGGATTGATCCGGCATTTTTATGTATTAGCGACGTGTAAAGTGAGCTAGTTGATGGTTGATGTGCGACATAGCCTGTTGGCGATGCTTTTACTCGTGGCGGCCTGCTCGTCCTTGGCGGAGCCGCAGCGCGCGGTCAACCCCAATCGATATATTTATGTCACCAGCGAGAACGTGTCCGAGCAATGCTATCGCGACCTTGGACCGATTAATGTGACCGAACCGTTCGCGCGGGCGACGGTTGAAGCGGGCGACTCGACCATGGCGAACCGGCTGCGGACGCTCGCGCTGCAGGAATATCCGCGCGATGCGGACGCGGTAATCGGTGTGCAGGCTAATGACAATGAGGCGGGCACTGCGGTGACGGTGAGCGGGGAGGCGGTGGAAATGTTAGATCATGCGACGGTAGCCTGCGCGCTACGCGACATGCCCCCGGTGATCGACGGCATGGCACAGACGGCGGCCGGCGGCATGCTGGGTACGCTGATCGGAGGCCTCGGCAGGGGGACACCGCAGGCCGCGGAGGGCGGGGGCTACATGGGCGCGGCGGCGGCTGGATCGTTTGCGGCGATAAAACATCAGCAGGCTGAGGAACAACAGGATCAGGACGCGCGCGACGCACTGGTTCAGCAGCGGCAGACGATAGCGTCGTTACAAAGCGAGCGCGCGCGTCTGAACGAATGCAAAGAGCAAGAAATTTCGCTGGGGCAATGCGACAGCGTCCCACCCACCTCTAACCAAGCGGCGACGCCCGACAAGTCCGATGAGCCGGACTGGAATGCGAGCCGGTTCGATATTCAGAAACAGATCCAGATGCAGCAGGATTACATCACCAAGCTGCACGGGCAGATTGGCGACATCAAACAGCAGATACAGAGCCTGTAGGGCTACGCACATACGCTCTGCACATAGGATAGCGTATTAGTCGCTTTGGATCAGAGGAGACCAGCCATATGGCGGACACGAAAACTGGCGGGACCGGCGGGTGTCTATGTGGTGCGGTGCGTTACCGGTACGAAGGCGAGCCAGCGTCGATTGGGCTGTGCCAGTGCGGGCGCTGACAACGACAGTCGGGATCCGCATTTTTGATTGGCGGGGTTTTCCCGAAAGAGTCCGTCATGATCGAGGGGAAGTTGGCGACCTTCGAATTCGAAACGGATGGGAAGCGATTGCGACGCCATTTTTGTCCAGTGTGCGGATCGGCGATATCGATTACGCTCGACCGCTTTCCTGGGATTCGCTCGATGATGGGCGGAACACTCGATGACAAAAAGGCGGTCAAGCCGGCCTTCAGCATTTGGTGTTTGGAAGGGCAACCGTGCGATCTTTCTCGGTGATCTTCGTCGGCGATCCTAAACTGAGGAAGTGCGATTCGGTATAGGGCATTGCGCGTTTGAGTGAACATCAGTACGCGGGAACATGTGCAAGGTATTCATCCAGTTCGGTTGTCAGAACGGATAAGCGGCGCAAGGATTCGATCTCATTGAAGAGCGTACGGCGCTCGTCGAATTGCCAGCCATTCAAGCGCGCGAAGCTATCAGCTTCGATGTTTGCATTGAGCTCGGCGAGCGCCTGCGCCATCGCGAATTGATTAGCCTGAGCTCCAGGCAATGCGGTCGCGATGCCCGCGGGACTCTCGATCCATGCAAGCCAGATCTTGAGCTGCGCAACGACCGAACCGAGGGCGCCGCGTGCGGCATTCTCGGTTTCCGGGTCGAGCTCCGGGCGGGAGTGCTCGATGCGGGTGAGCGCGATCGCTTCGAAGTGGTGAGCGATTCGGCGCAAGTTTCCGGCGGTACGCACAACCGCGTCGGGGTTTAGCCTACTGGCGTATCCTTCGAGGCGCGAATCGTCGACTACCGCGAGCGTCTGTTCGAGCACGCCGTTCAGATCGGCTTCGAGACGCCGCATCGCCGGAACGTCGACGACGGTTCCCGGCGCCAGAGCGAGCGTCAATCTCAGCAGTTGACGCAACCGCGATGGCAAAGAGTCGGCAGCATATTCGGGCCATAGCGTGAGCGAAACCACCAGCACGACGGCAGTGCCAATAAGAATTCCCCATAAGCGCCAGAGCGGCGCTTCCACCGCGACCGAAGGGCTAAGGCCGGCGAAGGCAAGCATCACGGCCGTGCCGATTTGTTTGCCGGCATAGGCGATGCGATCACTGCTCTGCCCGGTGTAACTACTAACGACGAGCGTGAAAAATATCGCCATGACGTAGACTGGGATCGACTCGAAATTCGGCGACACGACAATGACCATCAGGAGGACGATCGCACCGCCGACGAGCGATCCCCAAAATCGCAGGATCATCTTGCGCGCCGCGGCACCGTAGGTCGGCATCGCGGTTACGATTATCGTTGTCATGATGGTTGAAAGATCCGGCCGCTGGCTGAGCAAGCCGATTACGTAGCCGATCACGAGGCTGGTAGCGACTTTAAGGCAGTAGCGGGCCATCGCCGGATCGAGGGTCACGGTTGCCGGAGAGGTCGGGCCGGCGACCGCGGGTTCATCGAGTGGATGCTCGATGGAGCGGCAGATTGCACGCAGAGAACTCAGAAAGAAACTGAAATTCGATAGCTCCGCGGCACCGGTGGTAGCCAGATTCCCGGGCCTTACCACTGTCACACGCGCTTCGAGTGCTGCCAGCGAGGATTGGACCCGAATTCTGGCAGGAGAGGACGGTTGGATGTATACGCTCGGCCGGATCGCTGCGAAATCAGCGGCGACTTCATCGAGGACCGCGTCAATGGCTTCGACAACAGCGTAGATCTCGGGAGCGAGCAGACGGCGGACACCGCGGGGAATCCGCCGGTCATTCGCGATCATCAATTCATTGGCGCGCGATTGCAGGCGCGATACCCGGGTAATCGCGGCTATCAGCACTGCGCGGCGATGCTCAGAGATGCCTTCGGCCTGAGCGCGAGCGAGAAGCGTCAGATTCGCGCTCGTCTCATGGACTGACAGCAGCGGTGGCCGCCCGCCAGCCGCGGTTTCGGCAAGGTAACTTCGAGCAGCCTGGGCCAGACTCGTATGGACGCGCCGGAGATTATCCACCAGGGATTCGACCAGAATTGCCTCGGCCGGGTCGGGCCAAAGCCAATTGTCGAACAGCGCAATCAAGCCGACGCCGAGGGTGAGTCCGCCGAACGTTGCCGCAGAGTTCCATCCAATTTGTTCGGGCGCAAACATCACCGAATATAAACTGTCAAAGACCAGAACCTGGGTGACAATGCCAAAGACGCCGAGCCTGAAGCGCGCGATTGCATAGGTGGAAAGTGCGGCGAACACCGCGATCGCCGCGAGCATCAGGACAGGACTCTGCGACAGCACGCGGGCCAATACGACCGCGACCCCGAGCGTGGCCCCCTCGACCATCGTGAACGTGACCGCCGTGCGCCATTCAAGCATCGCGGTGGGAGTACCAGCGAGTAGCCAGACGACATAAGGACCCAAACTCGAGCCCACGTGCGCCGCTGCCATGATGCCCGCACCGAGTGCGGCGAGCGTCGCCGAGCGCAGCGCAGAGCGTAGCCGATGCGGCCGGAGCGCCAGTTCCTGTCGGAGCAACTCCAGCAACGAAGCGAGCCGCGTGCCTTCGCGCCGCAAATCACCGTATGACGCAACGGCCATGGTTCAGTCGTGCCGACTCGCCAGGATCATTTACGGAAGCCCTGGATCGTTACTACCGCAGTCGCGCCCATGCGATAGGGAAATTGGGGGTCAGGATGTTCGAGTATGATGCGCACCGGAAAGCGTTGCGAGAGCCGAACCCAGTTGAGTGTAGGCGCGATCGCGGGCAGGCCGGCGATGGTCGCGCCGTTTTCCTGATAGAGCGCCCAGCCAACTCCCTGCACCCGGCCACGAAAGAGGTGGCCCGGGTAGGCGAGCAGAAAGACCTCAGCGGTCATGCCAGTGCGGATGTGTACGAGGAAGTTCTCGCGAAAATTAGCCATCACGTACCAGGTGCGATTGTCGACCAGGCTGAGCACTTCGCGGCCTTCGTTGGCATATTGTCCGATGGCAATATTGAGATTGGTCACGTAGCCGTCGAACGGCGCAACGACGCGGCAATAGTCAAGGTTGAGCTTCGCATTGTAGACTTCAGCTTCGGCCGCCTTGACTCGCGTGTTGATGTTGCCCAACTGGCCCAGATCGTTTTGCGCTTTGTCAACGTCGGAATGGGCGCTGTCGACGTTGGCCTGCTCCGCCTGGTAGCGCGTGCGGGCGTTGTAAACGTCGTCGGCGGTCACAAAATGCTTCGGCAGCAACGGCTCGATACGGTCGAGATACTGGCGGGCATAGGCTGCATTCGCGCGATGCTGCTGCTCTTGCGCACGCGCCGACCCAATAGAATTCTCCAGTGCGTGGACCTGCAGCCGAGTGAGCTCGAGCTTCGCAACCGCATTGTCGTACGCGGCCTGATAGGGACGAGGATCGACGATGAACATTAACTGCCCTGCACGCACCGGCTGGTTGTCCTCGATCGGCAAATCAACAATCGGGCCGCTGACATGGGGCGCGACTCCGATCGTATTGGCGCGCACGTAAGCATCGTCGGTGCGTGGATAGACGTAGTACTGGCGGGTGGCGTAGAAGAGGCCCGCGATCGCGCTGGCGAAGACCAAGGCGCTGATCAGATGGGCGACGACCCGCTTCAAGCCGTCGCGCGGTAAGGCTGGCGCGTCTGGCGGCATGACCGGCTCAGGTTCGATTGAAAAAGATTATCCAGACCAGGCAAGCGATCACGATCCCCAAGCTGGAATAAAATCCGGGGCGCCACCAGAGGTATGGATCAAGCCCGCTCAATAGGATGACGGGGCGCAGAATCGCAATACCGAATGCACCGACAATCGCGCAGAGCAGCCAAGCGGGGAAATTGGCGCCCGCGACATTAACCACGGGATCGCATCCGGCCAACGCTGGAGCGGCCAGCGCCGTGGCCGGCAGCCAAACGTTCACTCTGCAAGCGTTCAGTCTGATCGATTCGCGAGGCCTCATTATACTGTCATCCGACCAACTATGACCGAGCGAAACTGGCGGCGCAACGCGGAGTTTCCACCACGCTCGGTCGGCGAGAAGGAGCACGATGGAATCAGGATGCATCAATTTGAGTATATGCCGGGCAGCAGTGCGGGGCGGCGCAATCCAACGCCTGGTCGCAGGACTGTTGGCCGGAGCGCTGGCGTTGATGATCGGCGGATGCGGCGAAATTGAACGGTCCCCGGAAATCGCGCCGGATAGTTATGTCGCCAGTTCGGTCGACCGCCAGTGGTCGCCGGCCGCCGGCACGAAGTCCTATGATCCGGCGATGACGGCGGATGCGCGTCTGGTGGCGCCGCCACCGTCCCGCGATCGCAGCGACGCGCCCTACTCGCTGACAGGATTGATCGATGTCGCGTTAACGCACAATCCGCAGACCCGCGTCGCATGGGAGCAGGCGCGGGCGAACGCCGCGGTATGGGGACGAGTGCGCGCCGACTACTATCCTAAGGCCTCGACCGAAACCGATTTCGAATACTCGCGGGAGCTGTTTCAGATCCCCGGCGGCAACGCTCGGATAAAGACCGCGCAAATCACGCCGATGATCGAGCTGACCTATACGTTGCTCGACTTCGGTCGCCGCCGCGCCAGCAGCGACGAGGCGCGCGAACAACTGGCGACCGCCAACTTCGCCTTCGACCGAAAAATGCAGGACGTGATCTTCGACACCCAGCGTTTCTTCTACTCACTGGCAGCGACGAAGGCGGCCGTGCAGGCCGCCCATCAGAATCTTGAGTTGGCACAAACCGACGACGACGCCGTCAGCCAGCGAGTCGACAATGGTCTCGCGACGCGACCGGAATTGCTGCTCTCACGCCAGCGCGTCGCGCAGGCCGAGTACGACGTTGCGAATGCGGAACTCTTTGTGCAGGAAGCCCAGGCCAACCTCGCGCTGTCGATTGGAATTGCGGCCAATGCAGCGATCGACGTCGAAGGCCTCGAGCACCAGAAAGTACCTACCGCGCTGGCTGGTCAGGTTGACGATCTGATCAATGAAGCGATCCGTACCCGGCCCGACCTTGCCGCCGAGGTCGCGACCGTTCGCGCCGGCGATGCGGGCATCCGACGCGCGAATGCGGAGTTCATACCGACGGTTGGCATCGTCGGGAATTACGGAGAGCAAAACTGGGGATATACCTTCAACAATGCGGCGCAGATTGATGCAAACATGCCGCAATATACCGCGCTGCTCACGCTCAAGTGGGACCTCTTTACCGGCTTTTCACGAATTAACGCGGTGCGTGAAGCCGAGGCGGACCAACGTGCGAGCACAGCTAATCTGCAATCCAGTGAGCTCACGGCGATCGCGGAGGTCTGGCGTGCCTACTATGAGTTTCAATCATCAAATAAAAGATATGAATTCGCGAAGGCACTGCTGTCCGCCTCGCAGGAATCCTACGACGCGTTGCTCGATACCTATCGCCAGGGGCTGAGCACGATTGTCGAACTGCTGAGTGCGGATCGCGATCTCGCCAACGCGCGCTATACGATGATACAGTCAACCGCCGACCTGCTGACCGCGAGCGCAGCGACCGTCCACGCGGTCGGCGCGGTACCAATGCCATCTATGCCGTAGTAGTCAATAGCTATTCGCCGTGGCAGGCGGTCGCTTGACAAACCGCTGCCGCCCGCAGTTCACTCGAAGCAGTTCGCCAATTGTCGCAGGAGGTCATTCGCGATGGCCCGTATAATCGACGCCGACGGTCATATCGTCGAGCCGCGAAAGCTGTGGGAGGAATACGTCGAACCTGAATTCCGCGATCGCGTCGTGCGGATTACTCGCAGCCCCGAAGGACTCGACGAGTTCTGGGTGAATGGCGAACGCCGGCGAGGACCGGGTGGCTCAATCGTCGCTTCGGTCATTCCCGGCGGCTATCTTGACCCCAAGCGCACTCGCGCCGCCGCCTGGGAGGATATCCTCCCAGGAAGTTGGGATCCGCACGCACGTATCAAGGTGCTCGACGAAGAAGGCATCGATGTCTCGTTCCTCTATCCGTCCTTCTACCTGATTTATGGTGACCTCGAGGATCCGCGCCTCGCTGCCGCGGCCTGCCGCGCTTATAACAACTGGATGGCGGATTTCTGCCGGCCCTATCCGAAACGACTTTACGGAGTCGCCCCGATGCCGATTCAGGATATTGCTCTAGCGGTGCGCGAGATGCGCCGCGTGGTCAAAGAGCTCAACTTCAAGGCGGTCTTCATCCGCCCCAATCCATACAACCATCGGCGGCTGTGCGATCCTGCATACGACGTTTTCTGGCGCGAGGCGCAAGAACTGGATGTTCCCGTGGCAGTGCATTCGAGCTTTGGTACCAAGATGCCCGCGCTCGGTGCTGACCGTTATCTGCACGACACCTTTTCATTTCACATGGTTTGTCATCCCTTCGAGCAGCAGGCCGCGTGCATGGATGTGATCTGCGGCGGGGTGCTCGAAAGGTTTCCGAAACTGAGGATCGGTTTTCTTGAGTCGGGCGTGGGTTGGGCAGGTTACTGGCTCGATCGTATGGATGGTCATTACGACAAGATGGGATCAATGGCGCCGTGGCTGAAAAAGCGCCCGACTGAGTATTTTATCGAGCAATGCTACCTGTCCTTCGATCCTGACGAACGGACACTCTTAGCAATGTGCGATCTAGGTCTAGACCGCAACATTCTGTGGGGCTCCGACTACCCGCACTTCGACTGCACCTATCCGGGCGTAGTCAAGCAGATCGAAGAGGCGGTCAAGGTTCTACCCGAGACGGCCCGCCACAATATCATGACGGCGAACCCGGCGCGCTTTTACCGCCTGGAAGAATAAGCGCTTGACCATCTCCAAGTTTTTGTCAACCGCATAAGCCGTCTAGTTAGTTTGAATCAAAGATCACATGGTGGTTGGGACAGGTACGCAATAAAGAAATGGACGCCGCCAGATGGCCGGTGACGACATCCGTGGCCTACAGCTCAATTGGATCGCGGAAGTGCTCGCGAAAAATTCGCGAGCGGTGTTCTAGCAACAGCGGGTCCAGTGCCGCCTTGACGACTGGATCGCTGACCGTGAAGCCCGGGCGGTAGGCCTCGGGCATCGGGTTCTGTTCCTTCGGCAATGGGTCCAGCAAATTAGCGAATGCAGTCCAGTAGATATCCAGCGCGCTCAGGGCGTCGCCAGCGAAATAATGTACGCCGCGCGCATATTGTGATTTGAGTTGTGTAGCGAGGGCTCTCAGCGATTCCGCGGTGCGTTCACCGGCTGCCTTTGCGTCGCCTTCGTTATACCCATACTTACTTCCCATTCGGCTGATCCCCACCGGTGGACTACCGGATGCGAATGCTGGCGCAAAGAGTTGTAGCCGCCGGTTCCAGCCGATACCCATTTCACCACAGATCTCGTGCGATAGCCCGATCATCAGCGCGCGCTGCGAGGCATCGATCGGAAGCAGCGCAGGCTCGGGCGCGAGCCGTTCGGCCAGATAGAGGATATCGATCCAGCGATTGATCGGCTTTTCCTTGGCCCAGACGACAATGGGCGCGCTGGTGTCCCCGCCCCAGGCGACGATGTTCTCGTTAGGCTCGCCCGGCATCCACGGTGCCGCGACATAGTCGAGACCTTTGACTTCGAAAATAGTTTTGGCGGCTTGCCCCCAGGGACTCGGCATGCCCTTCACCAGCACAATGCGCAAGCCGGGATGATCGATGATTTCTTCGACGCTGCGATATTGCAACATAACGCACTCCTACAATCATTGAAGGTCCGTTCTAACGGGTTACAAGCTTCTGCGCCGTGCTCACCATCTCTGGGGTGGGTTCCTTGAATACTAACGGCTCCGGCACCGCGATGCCGCGTTGACACGCCGGACGTGCTGCCAAGCGATCTATCCATCCCTGTAGGTTAGTGAGGCCATCAATCTTGACACCGCTCCACTCATAGATGCGCACCCAGCACCAGTTGGCGATATCGGCGATACTATATTCGTCACATAGGTATTCGCGGCCCTTGAGCTGGCCTTCCAATACTTCGAACAGCCGCCGGCATTCGTTGTGGTAGCGCTGAATCGCTGATGGCAGCTTTTCCGGGAAATAGCGATAGAAGACGTTGGCCTGCCCCATCATCGGTCCGATGCCGGCCATTTGGAACATTAGCCACTGCGTAACTCGCGACTCGCCTTTTTCATCCTTGGGCAACAGCTTGCCCGTCTTACGGGCCAGGTATAGGAGGATAGCGCCGGTTTCGAAGACGGCGAAATCGCCATTAGCACGGTCCACGATGGCTGGAATGCGCCCATTGGGACAGATAGCTAGGAACTCCGGCTTTTTCTGGTCGCCCTTGCCCAAGTCGATCTTGTGAACATTGTAAGGCAGGCCAACCTCTTCCAGAAACACGGACACTTTCCAGCCGTTGGGCGTGGACGCGGTGTATAGGTCGATCTGAGGTGAGCTCATTGGTGATTTCTCCTCGGGGCAATTTTTCCAGCATCTGTTCATGCGGTTGTGGACCAGCCGACCGTAGCGATTCTAGAACGGTCAGTCAACAACGAATCACAGGGGTTTGCAGACTGCCGACGATAGCAATGATGATTGTTACCCTCTCAGCATGAAACCGCAGCCGCTGCCGCATAATGACCGTTCCAGGATCATCGACAAGTAGACGCATCAGAGTTGACCGCCGTGAAGTAGCTTGACTCCTCAATGACGCAGTTGAGTGTTTGAGATAAGACCGGCGCTCTGCAGTTCGGCAATGAGGATCCAGCGCCGCCAGCGGAACCAAAACATGCCGCCAATCTAACGACGAGAGGTACATTCATCTGATAAGTAATAAGTAGTCATGTGATGGAGGAGGCAGAGATTCGCCATGAAAATCAAACGAATGGGACGCACCGGGCTCAAAGTCGCGGAAATCTGTCTGGGTACCATGACCTTCGGCAAGCAGTGTGACGAAGCCACCAGCTTCGCAATTATGGATGCCGCAAGCGATCTGGGAATCGATTTTTTCGATACCGCCGATGGCTATCCAATGGGCGGCACGCTCGAGACGGTCGGCAGCACCGAGACAATCGTCGGCAAATGGCTGAAGGGACGGCGCCAGAAGATCATTCTCGCAACTAAATGCTGGGTTCCGATGGGAGCGGGGCCGAACGATGGAGGGCTCTCACGCAAGCACATCTTCGATGCAGTCGAAGCGAGCTTGCGGCGCCTGCAAACCGATTACATCGACCTCTACCAGGCGCATGCGCCTGATCCGGAAACGCCACTGGATGAGACACTGCGGGCGTTCGACGACCTCGTGCACCAAGGCAAGGTTCGCTATATCGGCTGCTCGAACTTCAAGGCCTGGCTGCTCGCGACGGCCCTGTCGATAAGTGATAAGTATAAACTGGCGCGGATGGACTGCGTGCAGCCCCGCTACAACATACTATTTCGCGAGATCGAAAATGAGATATTGCCGTTATGTCACCATAACGGCATCGGCGTAATTGCCTATAATCCATTGGCGGGCGGATTCCTGAGCGGGAAATACAAAGCCGGCGCGCAAGCGCCGCGCGAGACCCGGTTCGGTTTTCTTTCGGGACGTACTCAGTCCATCTACCACAAGCGCTATTGGCAGGATGCTCAGTTCGAGGCGGTGGACCATCTACAAACATATTTCGCGGAGCGCAACAAATTGCTCACTCAAGTGGCTATAGCCTGGGTATTGGCTCAACCCGATGTTACCTCGGCTATCGTGGGCGCCACCTCAGCCGCGCAGTTGCGTGAATCGGCACCTGCCACCGAACTCACTCTTGACGCGGACGAGATGGAAACCTGCAATGAGGTATGGTTCGGATTGCCACGACTCAGCGATCCCGCGGTTGCTACGCGCTGATCGGACAAACACTGATAATAGGCCTATTCGGCTAGTGAGCAAATAAGATGTACGATCTCATCCTGAAGGGCGGCTCTCTCATCGACCCCTCGCAGGGTCTCAGCGGCCTCCACGATATAGCGATCGAGCAAGGAACGATCGCACGCATCGCGCCGTCGATTCCCCAGGAGGAGGCTAGACGCGTCATTGAAGTGAACGACCGGATTGTCACGCCTGGCCTAATCGATCTGCACGCTCACGTTTTCGAGGGGTTCACCAGGTTCGGAGTAAATCCCGATATGGCGGGCGTACATGCAGGCGTCACCACAATTGTGGATGCGGGCAGCTCGGGTAGCGCAACCTTCGAGGGTTTCACGCGGCATATCATTCCGCATTGTCATACTGAGATTATTCCCTTTCTACATATCTGCCAGACAGGCCTGGCGACGATCCCGGATATCATCGCCGAAGGCAGTATTGATTTTGATGGGACCTTGCGTGTGGCCAACCGCCACAAGAATCTCATTCGCGGGATCAAAGCTCGAATGGTATCGCCCGCCCTTGAGATTTTGGGCATGGAGATGCCGCGTCTGGCTAAGCGCGCCGCCCGCGAAAGTGGTATCAAATTAATGGTACATATTGGCGACACGGAGAAGCGCTACGATCCGACTGTGATACGGCGCTTACTCCCTCTATTGGAAGCGGGTGACATTCTCACTCACTACTTCACTGCCAATCCTGGAGGTGTCCTGGACGGTAATGGGCGGCTGGTGCCGGAAGCCTGGGAGGCGGAAACAACTGGTGTCTGGTTCGATACAGCTCATGGGCAGGCGAACTTCAGCTTTGACATTGGCCGCCGAATCATCGACCAGGGCTTGTTACCGCATTGCATCAGCACCGATCTCACTGTGCCGGGACGCATTCGCACGGTGCATAGCATGACTGAGATGATGACGCGCTTTCTCGGCCTGGGGTTCACCTTGGAGCAGGTTGTTACGATGTGCACGGCCAATCCGGCCAAGGCAATCGGAGTTGCCGATCGTTTAGGCAGTCTGGCGGCCGGGCGCCAGGCGGATATCTCCGTGTTGCGAATCCGGGAGGGCGACTGGACTGTGCACGATGTCCTCGGCGCCAGTTTGCGCGTCACCCGGGCCGTGATGCCGGCGCTGACGGTGAAGCGGGGCGAGGTATTCACTCCCGAATGGGGTCCGCGGCCATGGGGCTGGGAACCCGATCCCGGCCCGTCGGGTGCTGCTGCCTTCAAGAGTTGCTGCTAGACAATCCCGTCTGCCTACCTGAGAAGGGAAGTAGCTATTGCAAGGCCATAGAAGTGGCAGAGCCGAAATACTAGTCGCGGCGGTAAGTACACATTTCGCAAAATTCTCGTTCGAGGTGCAGCACGATGGCCGTGACGTACACTACCAGCCAAATCGCCGAACTGCTCGAGAGCGTCAGCAACTGGGGACGCTGGGGCAAGGACGATCAGCGCGGAGCGCTGAATTACATCACCAATAAAAAACGCGCCGCCGCCGCTCGCCTCGTCCAGAGTGGCGAGACGGTCTCTCTATCGCTGCCGCTGGCGACGCGGCCTGCGCGCGACAATCCAACGCCAGTTACCCACCTGATGATTCGTTCGGGTCAGGTGGGCCATCCGCTCGGCTCGTCGGGATGCGCCGACTATTTCGCGATCGAGCCGCACGGACTCGCGACCACCCATCTCGACGCACTATGTCATCATTTCTGGCGCGGTAAGATGTACAACGACTTCGACCATACGGAAGTTGATTTCCAAGGCGCGCACAAATGCGCGATCGACGTCGCCCGCATGGGTGTGATCAGCCGCGGCGTCCTGCTTGATATTCCAAAAATCCGCAAGACCGAGTGGGTTGAGCCGGGCGATGCGATTTATCCTGAGGACCTCGAGGCCGCCGAGCGTGACCATCGTGTACAGGTGAGTGAGGGTGACGTCATGCTGCTGCGGACGGGGCGCTTCAAGCTTCGGCGTAGCAAAGGCGCCCAGTCGATACTAAGTTCAATGCCGGGACTTCATGCGTCATGTCTCACGTGGCTGCACGAGCGCAAGGTTGCAGTGCTGGGTTCTGACGCGGTGAGCGACGTACTGCCGACACCATACGATCCGCCGCTGCGGATGCCGATTCATACCGGCACGCTGGTGATGATGGGAGTGCATCTAATCGACAATGCTGACCTCGAATCCCTAGCCGAGAAATGTGCGAGCGATGGGCGTTATGATTTTATGTTCAGCCTATTGCCGCTCGTGCTCGAACGCGGCACCGGCTCTCCGGCGAATCCGATCGCTTTGTTCTGACGCTGAACTGCTATGATCGTGCCGGCTTGGAAACGGATTCGGCCCAGCTACCGCCGGGCCGAACCTATCAGTACGCGATCATTCTACCTTCTACTACTTGCTCGCTCCGCTATGCGCCTGACCAAGCCGATCGCTCGGATACGCGAAGGCCGGATCATTTTTCAGTACCGGCAGCACCTTCTCGGCGAAGAGCTTGAAGCTGCGCTCGAGCTTCGGATACGGCAATCCGCCAAACGCAAAGGTCCCGATGACATGCTCGAGCGCAACCGTCTGATGGATGTAGCGCAGTTTTTCGAGCACCTGCTCCGGCGTTCCCGCGGCATGCAGACTGCGGAAAAACTCGATTGCCTTCACCTTAGCTTCGGCGTCGGCCTGCAACTTACTATAAGTCTTCTCCAGCTTGGCATAGAACTCATAGCCCTTGACGCCCCTCAAATGCCCGTCGGAGAAGTGATAGTGATTGTCGATCGAGTCCCACATCGCCTCCAGATACATACTTCCCAATTCGGCGGCCTCTCGCGGATCCTCCGATACTAGTATGTTGAGCAAGCCGATTGGTGGCCGCGGCGTGATATTGTTCGCGATCGCGGTCTCGCGATAGCGCGAGTAATCGGCAGCCGTGTCTTCCCAGCTCCGCTGCGCAATGATCAACACGCCCAAGCCAAGTTTCGCCATGATCTCGGCTGATTCGGGACTAACGCTCGACGCGTAGAAGCGGTTCTCCGGATGGGAAATGGGCCGCGGGCGGATCTGCATTTCCGGAATCTTGTAGTATTTGCCATCGAACGAAAAGCTCGGCTGCGTCAGGCCTTTGCGGATGATAATCGCGCTTTCGACGAAGCGGTCGCGCGCCTCCTCCATGTTAACACGGAACCCATTGTACTCGACCGTCGCCGCGCCGCGGCCGAAGCCGAAGATCGTCCTGCCGCCCGAGACTACATCCAGCAACGCAATCTTTTCCGCGATTTCGACCGGGTCATGCCACGGCAACACGATAACTGCGGTGCCGAGTTGTACACGCTTGGTGCGGCCCGCGACATACGACAACAGTTGAGTTGGATCGGGCGACATCACATAGCCCGTGAAGTGATGATCGAGCGCCCATACCGAATCGAAGCCTAGCGCCTCGGATATTTCCATCAGGGACAGCTCATCCTGATAGGTCTCGAGATCCGGCTTGTCGCCAAAACTGGTCAATTGGAGCGTCATTCCGACTTTCATTTGCGTCTCCTTGTTAGCCCCGCTGATTTTCCCCACTTTAGATTCAGAACGACTTAAAAAGCAAAGCATATTTTCGATGCGCAGGCTCGCGTCCACAGTGTCGCACACTCTGGTTTGATGGTGTGTATTCAATCGCTGATTCGTTCGCGAATCGCCTGCTGCTGCAATTGCGCGCCGGCTATGAGGCTTGCCGCTGCACCGGACGGGCGCTACAAAGGTTCAAGGTTCGCTACAGTATCATCCGAAACGGCTCAAAGGCCCGCGCCATCGAGCCACCGGCGCTGACTACTGCGCGATTGGCGCAGAGAGAACATTGGGAGAATATAATGGAAAAAGCATTGGCAGGTGTGAAAGTTCTCGATCTCACTCAGTACGAGGCTGGCACGTCATGCACGGAGATGCTCGCGTGGCTGGGCGCCGACGTGATCAAAGTCGAAGAGCCGAATAAGGGTGAGCAGGGGCGTTGGCGCGCGACTGAGAAACCCGGCGTCGACTCCTACTATTTCATTTTGCTCAATGCCAACAAGCGCAGCGTCACGCTCAATCTGAAGTCGGATCGAGGCAAGGAAATCTTCATCGACTTAGTAAAGAAAGTCGATATTCTGAGCGAGAATTACACGCTCGGAACGATGGAGAAATTAGAGCTTGGCTACGATCGCCTCCGCGAAATAAACCCGCGGCTCATCTATCTTACGGTTAAGGGCTTCGGTACCTACGGACCCTATAGTAAGTACAAAAGCTTCGACATGATTGCGCAGGCTTCTGGTGGCGCGATGGCGCTGACGGGCTTTCCCGGCTCGCTGCCACTCAAGCCTGGACCGACTATCGGCGACACCGGCACGGGACTCCATGCCGCTTGCGGAGTACTCGCCGCCTATATTCAGCGCGAACGCACCGGCAAGGGACAAAAGGTCGAAGTGGCGATGCAGGAAGCGGTGCTTAACTTCGTCCGCGTACCGATGATGGGCACGTATATTACTCACAAGCCGACGCCGCGCGTCGGCAACCGGCTCGGCGCCGGCCCGCTCGGCGATATCTTCAAATGCGCGCCCGGCGGTCCCAACGACTACGTATACCTGTATTGTTCTAATCAGGAGATGTGGTACGCGTTCTTCAATACGATTGGGCGCCCTGAAATTGCCGATGACCCGCGCTTTACCGATCGCAAGAAACGCCATGAAAATATCGAGGT
>Ga0182024_10010344_pt1 | contig 19013 bp, 18 predicted proteins | sample P32metaG_FD_120480 | JGI IMG/M metagenome (GOLD analysis project Ga0182024, IMG submission 120480) | Permafrost microbial communities from Stordalen Mire, Sweden - P3-2 metaG (Illumina Assembly) | ecosystem: Environmental > Terrestrial > Soil > Wetlands > Permafrost | place: Sweden: Stordalen... | reverse complement strand
GTCGCGGGCGTGCAGCCGCACGACCTGGCCGGCGCGCAGGTTGGCGCTCAGCGCGACCGAGCCCTGCTCGGTGTCGGCGCCGACGACGCCGCGCACGAGGAAGTCGCCGTGCTCGTACTCGGGTTTGCCGGCGTCGATCACGATGCCCAGGAAGAGGCCGCTCGCGACCAGGCTGCGCTCGCGCTCGTCGAGCTCGTCGAAGACCTCGCGCAGCTTCACCAGCGCCGGCTTGCCCGCGAGCTCGTGGATCACCTGCCCCTCGGCCGCGGTGATCGTCAGCTCCGGGCCGAGCGGCGAGGCGCCCTGCGAGACGCAGGTGTGCACCGGCACGCCCTCGAACAGCAGCCCGACGGCTCCCTGCTCGAGCACGGACTCGTCGTGGAACAGCGCCGCGGTGCCATCGAAGGTGCGCGCGCTCGCGAGGCCGCCGAGCACCGGCACCTGCGGGCAGCTCTCGCGCAGCGCGGTCAGCATCGCCTCGGTGTCGAAGCTGAAGGGGTCGGGGAAGACGAGCACGGCGGTGGCGTTCGCAGCTGCCTTCACGTCGAGCGCCTGGACGCCCTCGTTCTCGTCTGCGTCCTCCTCGCCGTGGGGGGCGCTGGCGCGGAAGGAGCGCACCGAGCCGCCGCCCAGTGCCGCCGCCCAGACCGCTACCGCGGTGCCCTCCTCGACCTCGGCGCCGTCGGCGAGCACCCCGGAGGCGCCGCAGCCGACCAGTTGCGCCGGGCACAGCGCCTCGTGCACCCCCTCCAGGACCGCCTCAGGAGCCGCCAGGTGCTCGCCGCAGGCGAATACCACGGCAACGTCGGCACGCGCGCCCGCGAGGCCGCAAGCGGCTGCCTGGGCCGCCTCGATGGCTCCGACGCGTGCATCGCGGGTGCGGGAGAGGCCGGCGCCGATGCGAACAGGCATGTCGCTCAAGATACTGAGCCGGTGCGCACCGTGTTAGCGGTATTTGGCCCCACCGCCGTCGGCAAGACCGAGGTGGCGCTGGCGCTCGCCCGCGGCCTGCGCGCGCGCGGCGAGAACCCGGTCGCGGTGTCGGCCGACGCGCTGCAGGTCTATCGCGGCCTCGAGCGGCTGACCGGCGCCGCCAGCGCCGAGCAGCAGCGCGAGCTCGAGCACCGCCTCGTCTCCTTCCTGCCGATCGACGCGCGCTTCAGCGTCGCCGAGTACGCCGCGCTCGCGCACGCGCAGATCGACGAGCTGCTCGCCGCCGGCTCGACGCCGATCGTGATCGGCGGCACTGGCCTGTACCTGCGCGCGGCGCTGACCGAGCTCGAGCTGCGCCCGCCGCCGCCGCCCGGCGCGCGCGAGCGCTGGAACGCCGAGCTTGAACGGCGCGGAGCGGCGGCGCTGCACGAGCTGCTCGCGCAGCGCGCCCCGTGGGCCGCCGCCGGGATCGACCCCGCCGACCGCCATCGCATAGTGCGCTCGCTCGAGCTCGAGGAGATCGGCGCGCTCGAGCCACCGCAGGGCGGATCGCAGCTGTGGAGCGCCGAGGTGCGCCACCCGACGCGCCTGGTCGGCCTGACGATGGAGCGAGCCGTTCTCTACGCCCGCATCGACGCCCGCGTCGATGCGATCGTGGCCGCCGGGGCGATCGAGGAGGTCCGCGCGGCGCACCGCGCCGGTGCATCGAGCACGGCCCGCGCGGCGCTCGGCTTCGAGGATCTGCTGGCGGGCGACGTCGAGGCGATGAAGCGGCGCACCCGCAACTACGCGCGGCGCCAGCTGACGTGGATGCGCAAGCTGGCGGGCGTCGAGTTGCTCGACGCGACCGGCCGCTCGCCCGACGAGCTCGCGGCCGCGCTGCAATGATCGCCGGCTCGATGCGGTTCGAGAAATGGCAGGCCCTCGGCAACGACTACCTGATCGTCGAATCGGGCGAGCTCCCCTGGGAGCTGACCCCCGCGCGGGTGCGCAGGCTCTGCCACCCACACCTGGGGATCGGCTCCGACGGCATCCTGCTGCTCTCGCCGAGCGAGGACGAGCGCTACGTCGCGGAGCTTCGGATCTTCAACCCCGACGGCTCGGAGTCCGAGCTCTCCGGCAACGGCTCGCGCCAGGCGATGATCTACCTGCGCCGCCGCGGCCACGTCGAGCGCGACGACTTCGCGATCATCACCGCCGCCGGGCCGATCCGCGCCGCCATCACCGGCCGCGCGAGCGCGGCGATCGAGATGGGCCGTGCCGCCACGCAGTCGAAGGACTACCCCTCGGGCGGGCCGGACGGCCGCGGCGAGCTCGAGACCGGCGGGCGCCGCTGGAGCTTCCAGCACGTCTCCGTCGGCAACCCGCAGTGCGCGATCGCCTGCGAGGAGCTCGAGACGCTCGAGCTTTCGGCGATCGGACCGGCGATCGAGCACCACGCCCTGTTCCCCAACCGCACCAACGTCTCCTGGTATCGCGAGCTGGGGCCGGGCGCGATCCGCGCGCGCATCTTCGAGCGCGGCGTCGGCGAGACGATGTCCTCGGGGACCGGCGCCTGCGGCGCGGCGGTCGCCTACCACCTCGCCGGGGGCCCGCGGCAGATCACGGTGGCGCTCGACGGCGGCGAGCTGACGGTCGCGCTGGGGGAGGCGCTCGAGGTGACGTTGACCGGCTGGGCCGTGCCCGTCTGCACGGGTACCCTTGGTGAGGACTTCTGCAAGGAGCTAGATGAGACACAGTGAGCGCCTGGAGCGCATCCCGCCGTACCTGTTCGCCCAGCTCGAGCGCAAGATCGCCGAGAAGCGGGCGGCGGGGATCGACGTGATCACGCTTGCGATCGGCGATCCCGACGTGGCGACCTTCCCGCCGATCGTCGAGGCGGCGCAGCGCGCCGTGGCCAACCCGACGACGCATACCTATCCGTCAAATCGCGGCCGCGAGGAGTTTCGCGAGGCGGTCGCCGCCTTCTACGGCCGCCGCTTCGGCGTCGAGCTGGAGGTCGACGGCGAGGTGATGCCGGCGATCGGGGCCAAGGAGTGCATCTTCAACCTCAACATCGCCTTCCTCGACCCCGACGACGTCGCGCTCGCGGCGGACCCCGGCTATCCCGTCTACACGGGCGGACCGCTGCTTGCGGGGGCAACGGCGGTGCTGATGCCGCTGGTCGCGGAGCTCGGCTTCATCCCCGATTTGGACGCGATCGACGCCGCCACGCGCGAGCGCGCCAAGCTGCTGTTCGTCAACTACCCCAACAACCCGACCGGGGCGGTCGTGCCCGACGGCTTCTTCGAGCGCCTGGTCGAGTTCGGCGCCGCCAACGACATCCTGATCGTCCACGACAACGCCTACTCGGAGACGACCTACGACGGCTACGTGGCGCCGTCGTTCCTTCAGACGGCGGGCGCCAAGGAGGTCGGCGTCGAGGTCTTCTCGCTCTCCAAGGGCTACAACATGACCGGCTGGCGCTGCGCCGCGATCGTCGGCAACCGCGACGCGATCGCCTCCTACTGGCGCCTGAAGACCAATATCGACTCCGGCCTCTTCGAGGCGGTGCAGCTGGCCGGCGCGGCGGCGCTGTCGCCCCAGCTTGACTCCTACAAGGCCGAGATGAACGAGATCTACCGCCGCCGGCGCGACCTGGTCTGCGCGGCGCTCGAGCGGATCGGCGTCAGCGTGACGCCACCGCGCGGCACGATCTACATCTGGGCGCCGGTGCCCGCCGGCTTCGACAGCGCCGCGGCCTACTGCGAGCACGTGCTCGAGGAGGCGGCGGTCGTCATCTCTCCGGGCGGCGCCTACGGCGCCAGCGGCGAGGGCTACTTCCGGATCTCGCTGACGACCCCGGACGACCGGCTGACGGAGGCGGTCGAGCGGCTCGGCCGCCTGACGCGTTGAGCTCGCCCCCACAGCGGCCGCGCCGCGGCGGCGCGGCCGGCCACGAGAGCGTGACTCCGCGCGAGGGCCGAGCGCGCCAGCGGGCGCTGTGCATCGCCTCGCAGGAGCAGCCCGAGGACCTCTCCGAGCTGCGCGAGCTGCTGCGCACGGCCGGCGTCGCGGTCGTCGGCGAGCTCGTCCAGCAGCGCGAGCGCCCGCACCCCAACAGCTACCTGGGCTCGGGCAAGCTCGCGGAGCTCAAGGAGCTCGCCGCCTCCCTCGACGCCAACGTGATCGCCTGCGACGACGAGCTGTCACCGCGCCAGGAGCGCACGCTCGAGACGGCGCTCGGGCTCGCGGTCGTCGACCGCACCGAGATCATCCTCGACATCTTCGCTCGCCACGCCGGCAGCGCCGAGGGCAAGCTTCAGGTCGAGCTCGCCCAGCTCGAGTACAACCTGGCGCGCATGCGCGGGCTGTGGTCGCACCTCGAGCGCCTCGGCGGCGGCGTCGGCACGCGCGGACCGGGGGAGACCCAGATCGAGACCGACCGCCGCCTTGCGCGCGACCGCATCTCGGTGCTGCGCCGGCGCCTGCGCGACGTCCACGCCTCGCGCGCGGTCATGCGCAGCGAGCGCGAGCGCTCCGCACTGCCGGCGGTCGCTCTCGCCGGCTACACCAACGCCGGCAAGTCGACGCTCCTGAACGCGCTGACGGGGGCGCAGGCGGCGGTCGCCGACCGCCTCTTCCACACCCTCGACCCGACCACGCGCGCGCTCGAGATCAACGGCCGCACCTACCTGCTCAGCGACACCGTCGGCTTCATCCGCAAGCTTCCCCACCAGCTCGTCGACGCCTTCGCGGCGACGCTCGAGGAGACCCGCCGCGCCGCGCTGATCCTGCACGTCGTCGACGCGAGCGCGCCTGAGGAGCAGCTCGAGGCGATGATGCGCGCGGTCGAGGACGTGCTCGAGGAGATCGGCGCAGGCGAGCGCACGCGCCTGCTGGTGCTCAACAAGGCCGACCTGCTCGACGAGCTGGGGCGCACGCGTGCCGTCAACGGCCACCGCGACGCCCTGCTGGTCTCGGCGGCGACCGGCGAGGGCCTCGAAGCGCTGTGCGAGCGGATCGAAGAGGCGTTCCTGGCGGGCCGCGAGGCGGTTTCGCTGCTGCTGCCCTACGCCGAGGGGGCGCGCCTGGCCGAGCTGCACGAGCTGGCCGGCGAGCTGCAGCGCGAGGACACCGCCGAGGGCGTGCGCGTGCGGGCGCTGCTGCCGCCGGCGAGCGCGGCGCGCTTCGCGCGCTTCGCCGACCGCGGCCGGCCGGCGTGAGGCTCGAGGTCGCCCGCCTCCAGGCGGCGGCGATCCTGCCGACGCGCGCCTACGAGGGCGACGCCGGGCTCGACCTCTACGCGGCCCACGCCGCAAGGCTCGCCCCCGGCGAGCGCGCGAGCATCGGGACGGGCATCGCCGTCGCGATCCCGAGCGGCCACGCCGGGCTCGTGCTGCCGCGCTCCGGGCTCGCGCTGCGCCACGGCATCGCGCTCGTCAACGCGCCCGGGCTGATCGACGAGGGCTACCGCGGCGAGCTGCGCGTGCTGCTGCTCAACACCGACCGCGAGGCGGCGTTCGAGCTCGCCGCAGGCGAGCGCATCGCCCAGCTCGTGCTGGTCGCCGTCGCGGGCGCGGAGGTCGCCGAGGTGGCGGCGCTGGGTGGGAGCGCCCGGGAGGGGCGCGGCTTCGGCTCCAGCGGCTAGGGCGGCGGGCGAGCCGGGGCAGGCGAGCGCCGCGCCGAGCGCGGTGAGCTCGAGCTGCTCGCTCAGCGGGGGGCGAGGTCCGCAGCGACCAGCGTGACGGCGCTCGTGAGCGGCTCGGCGCCGTGGTAGGCGGCCGCGGCGTCGGCGTGGCGCCCGTCAGCCATGCGCCGCGCCGTGAGCGCGAGCGTCAGCTCGCCGGCGGCGAGCGGGAAGGGGTCGATGCGCACGACGCCGGCGTCGATCACGTCCAGGCGCAGGTCGAGATGTGCGCCCTCCTGCGCGGGCACGCGCGCGATGATGCGCCCGCCCGCCGGCTGTTCGAGCGCGCGCAGCGTCATCGCCGCCAGCGGCGGGGAGACCTCGCGGTCGCTCGGGTGGCGGGTGTCGAGCAGGCACAGCGCCAGCGAGATCAGGTCGAGCGCCTGGAGGACCTCGTAGTCGCGCCACAGCGCCGCCTCGAAGGAGCTGCGCAGGCCGCCGTGGGCCTGCCACAGCTCACGCGTGTGCTCGGTGATGCGGCGGTCCTCGGCCGCGACCACCTCCTGCGCCAGCGGATCCTCGATCGGCGGGCTGTCCTGGACGCCCCAGCGCGACGCCCACAGCCCGGCGCGGTGCATCGACGCGAGCACGCCGGCGCGGACGTCCTCGCGATAGATCCGGTCGACGCCCTCGCCGTAGGGGCCAACGGTGTCGCGTAGGGGCACCTCGAGGAAATGCGCGGGGCGGCCGGCCCGCTGATTGATCAGCGGTGCCGCGTCGAGCGCCTCCCAGCCGTCGTCGTGACGCCTCGCCGCGATCACCAGCGAAGCCACGGACGGGCCCGGGCGAAAGCGCCCGTTGCCCCACGCCGCCGCCATCGCGGCGGCGAGCGCCGCGTGCTCCTGGTGCGTCACGAGCTGGAGGCCGTCTGCGCGGCGGCTGATCAGCACGGCGCCGGCGGCACGGGGAGGGGGCGCAGCTCGTGCTCCTGGAGGTCGATCGCGAGCGCGAGCAGCTGCGCCTCCCGCCCGCGCGGGGCGATCAGCGAGACGCCGACCGGGAGGCCGCTGCCCGTCCCAAGCCCCGCCGGCAGCGCCGCGACCGGGAAGCCGGTCATGTTCCAGGTTGCGGTGAACGCGATCAGCGGGTCGGCCTGCCCGCCGAGCTTGCCGCTGTCGTAGCCGGTCCCGCGCGGGCGCGCGGTCAGCGGAACCGTCGGCTCGAGCAGCGCGTCGATGCGGTGCGCCTCAAACCACGCCTCCCAGGCGATCGTCGCTCGCGCGCGGGCGGCCTGCGCCTCGATGTAGCGGCTCGCGTCGCCGAAGCCCGCGGCCAGCTCGACGAACTCGCGGATCGAGGTGCGGTAGAGCTCGCTGCGCGAGGCGTAGCGGGCGTGGTGCGCCGCGACCTCGGCGAAGAGGATCGTGCTGAAGTCCGACATCGAGAAGGCCTCGGCCGCGTCGAGCTCGACGATCTGGGCGCCGAGCCGCTCGGCCGCCGCGCGCGCGAGCTCGAGCGCCTCGCCGACATCGGCGTCGAGCTCGACCGCCTCGACACGGCCGCTGAGCGCGACCCGCACGCCCGCCAGCGGCTGCGGGCCGGCGCGCGGCGCGCTGGGCAGCGCCCCCATCGGCGCCGGCGGGGGCATCAGTGGCGTGCCCTGGGCGCCGCCGTCGGCCAGGCCCTCGAGCAGCGCCCCGCAGTCGGCGAGCGAGCGCGCCATCGGGCCGGCGTGGTCAAGCGACGGCGCGAGCGGCTCGATCCCGTCGATCGGCACGCGCCCATGCGTCGGCTTGAGCGCGGAGATCCCGCACAGCGCGGCCGGGATCCGCAGCGAGCCGGCGGTGTCCGTGCCGAGCGCCGCCGGCACCATCGCGGCCGCGAGCGCCGCCGCCGAGCCGCCGCTTGAGCCGCCCGCCGAATGCTGCGGCGCGTGGGGGTTGCCGACCTGGTCGGTCGTCCCGCCGGCCGCGAACTCGTGTGTGTGCGTGTGCCCGACGAGCACCATGCCGCGGGCCGAGAGCCGCGCCCAGGCGGTGCAGTCGGCGCTCGCTACGTGGCCTTCGAGCACCCGGCTTGAGGCGCTCAGCCCCAGCCCGGCGACCGCGTAGAGATCCTTGAGGGCGATCGGGATGCCGCACAGAAGCGGCGCCGCGTCGCCCTCGCGCGCGAGCCGCTGATCGGCCGCGCGCGCCTGCTCGGCGGCGATCTCGGGGTAGCGGCGCACCCAGGCGTTGACCGCGCCCGGCGACCCGTCGAAGGACGGTTCACCGCCGTTTCGCTGCTCGATCGCCGCCTCGCAGGCCGCCAGCAGCTCGACCGCCGAGATCCGGCGCGAGCGCAGCGCCGCGGCGGCCTCCAGCACACCCAGGCGAGCGAGCTCGGCCATGGCGGGGGAGTCTAGCCTCGGGTCGCCCGCCCGCCGAGGCTATGATCGCGGCCGCGATGCCCCGCGCGCTCGTGATCGTCGACATCCAGAACGACTACTTCCCCGGCGGCGCGCACCCGCTGCACGAGCCGCAGGCCGCCGCCGCGTGTGCGCGCTCGGTACTCGAGCGCTTCCGCGCCGAGGGCGCGCCCGTGTTCCACATCCAGCACATCTGGGACGAACCCGACGCGCCGTTCATGCGCCCGGGGACGGAGGGGGTCGAGATCCACCCGGACGTGGCGCCGCTCGCGGGCGAGCCGCTGATCCACAAGGACGCGCCCAACGCCTTCCTGCGCACGCCGCTCGAGAGCCGCCTGCGCGAGCGCGATATCGACGAGCTCGTGGTTTGCGGGATGATGACGAGCATGTGCGTGGACGCGACGGTGCGCGCCGCGGCTGACCTCGGCTTCACCGTCACGCTCGTGCACGATGCGTGCGCGGCGCCGTCGCTGTCCTTCGGCGGCGTCGAGGTGGCGGCCCCCGCGGTGCACGCCGCCTTCCTCGGCGCGCTCGCGATGGGCTACGCGAGCGTCGTCGACGCAGCCAGTCTGAGCTAGCCGGCGCCGGCGGCGCGCAGCGCGCTGGCGTGCGCGGCCTGCTCCAGTGAGTCCTCGAGCGGCTCCAGCGCCGAGGGCTCGATGCCGAGCGCGCGTGCCGTCAGCAGGTCGCACAGCCAGGAGTTCTTCGGCAGCAGCGGGCCGTGCACGTAGGTTCCGATGACGTTCGCGGTGCGCGCGCCCTCCAGGCCGCTCGAGCCGTCGTTGCCGTGGCCGCGCAGGACGGCGCCGAGCGGCGCCTGGCCCTCAAGCAGCTGCGTGCGCCCGGCGTGGTTCTCGAAGCCGGCGATCACGCCCTCGCCGGTCTGCACGGCGACGTTGCCGATCAACCGCGGCCCGCTCGCGCGGACGGTCCGCGCTCCGAGCAGGCCGATTCCCGGGATTGTCTCCTCGCCGAGCTCATAGGAGTGGCCGAGCAGCTGGTAGCCGCCGCAGACGCCGAGCACGACCGCTCCGCGCCCGGCGGCGGCGTGCAGCGCGGCGGACTTGTGCGCGAGCAGGTCGCTCGCGCAGCGGCGCTGGTCGGAGTCCTGGCCGCCGCCGATGTAATAGAGGTCGTGCTCATCGCGCAGCTGATCGCCGAGCGTGCTCTCGCGCAGGCGCCACTCGATTCCGCGCCATGCGCAGCGGCGCTCGAGCATCAGCAGGTTGCCGCGATCGGCGTAGATGTTCATCAGCTCCGGATAGAGCGCACAGACCCGCAGGATCATCGCTGCGCCTCGAAGCAGCAGATCTCGCTGCCGACATGCTCGAGCGTGGCCGCGACCGTGCGTCCGGGGGCCGGCGCCAAGCCGGCTGCACGTGCCTCCTGCGCGAGCGTCGCGCGCTCGCAGCGCTCGAGGCGGATCAATTCCAGCTGCGAGCTCGTGGCCCCGGCCAACGCGATGCGCGAGCGGCGCCGCTCGATCACGACGGCCCCGCCTGGTTCGCGGCGAAGCGCGGTCGGGACGCTCTCGTAGCGGACCGCGCCGAGCTGCGTCGCGTCGGCCTCGAGCTCGAGCTCGAACGGCTCGACGCCCTCGCCCAGCAGCGAGATGGCGAGCAGACCGCCGGGCGCGAGCGCAGCGCGCGCGCAGCGCAGGAAGGCGGGGCGGTCGGCGAGCAGGTGGATCGTCTGCATCGGCATCAGCGCGAGCGCCGCCGGCCGCTCGAGTGTGAAGTCGCAGGCGTCGCCACAGCGGACCTCGATCGCCAGGCCGCTCGCGCGGCGCGCGAGCTCGGCCGCAAGCTCCTCGTCGCGTTCGAGCGCGACCACCTCGTGGCCGGCGCGCGCGAGCTCGAGCGCGACGCGGCCGGTGCCTGCGCCGAGGTCGAGCACGGGGCCGCCGCAGTCGGCCGCGAGCTCGAGCCAGTGCGGCAGGTCGGCGCTGTAGGCGCCGCATTCGAGGTCGTGCCAGATGACGGCCTCCGAGCTCACCCGCGCGCCCATGAGCTCTGCACCTGGCCGCGGCTGCGCAGTAGCTCCCGCAGCGCGAGCATCGCGGTGTAGGTCGGCAGCGCGTAGAGCTCGCCGGGAGCGCGCTCGAGCGCGCCGTCCAGCGCGGCGTCGAGCGCCGGCGTGACGCTGATGCGATCCGGCGCGACGCCGGCGTATTTCAGCCGCAACGCCAGCTCGGACGCGCGGCTTCCGGCGCAGGTGGCGTGGCGCACCCGCGGGGCGAGCGTCTCGAAGTCGGCGTCCCAGATCCAGGAGACATCACGGCCGTCGGCGACCCGGTCGTTGAGGATTCCGAGCACGTCGTGGGCGCCGTCCTGGGCGCCCAGCAGCCGCAGCACCTCGTTCGCGCCGGCGGGGTTCTTGATCAGCAGGATCGAGAGCTCGTGGCCGCCAATCGTGACGCGCTCGCCCCGGCCGAAGACCGCGGCGGCGCCGGCGAGGCCGGTCGCGATCTGCTCGGGCGCCAGGCCGAGCGCGGTCGCGAGCGCCGCCGCGGCGAGCGCGTTGTAGACGTTGTAGAGCCCCGGCAGCGCGATCGCCACCTCGGCGCTCCCGAGCGGCGTGCGCAATTCGAAGCTCGCCGCTCGCAGCCCGTCGAGGCGCACCCCGTGCGCGGCGACGTCCGGGTGCGGGCGGGCGCGCCCGCAGGCCGGGCAGGCGTAGTCACCGAGGTGCGCGATGTAGACGTGCGCGTAGACGTAGGCCTCGCCGCAGTTGCGGCAGCGCTTGGAGTCGGAGGCGTGGGCGAGCGGAGCGCCGGTCGCCGAGGCTGCGTCCTCGATCCCGAAGTAGAGCGTGCCGGCCCGATCGCGGCCGAGGTCGGCGATCAGCGGGTCATCGGCGTTGGCGACGAGCTGAGTGGAGCTGCTGGCCAGCAGCCCGGCCCAGCGCTCGGCGATCGCCTCGAGCTCGCCGTAGCGGTCGAGCTGATCGCGGAAGAGGTTGCCGAGCACGATCGCGCGCGGCTGCAGCGCGGCCGCGACGCCCTCGAGCCAGAACTCGTCGACCTCGAACAGGCCGAGTTCGGCGCCGGCGCGCCGCCGAAGCAGCGCCGAGGCGACACCGCCCGCCATGTTGGCCCCGGCCACGTTGTGGACCGTCGCGGTGCCGGCGGATTCGAGGATCGCGGCGGCGAGCGCGGTGGTCGTCGTCTTGCCGTTGGTCGCCGACACGACGACGCTGCCCTGCGCCAGCGTGCGCGCGAGGCGCCCGATCGCGTCGGGCTCCAGGCGCAGCAGCAGCTTGCCGGGGAGGGTCGTGCCGCCGCGCCCGGACGCGCGCAGAACCCGCCCCAGGCCGCGCGCGAGCAGCGCCCTCGGATCGATCGTCACGAGCGCGTCCAGCCCTGCTCGGCCATGAACGCCGCGACCGCCTGCGGCTGGTCGGTGACGACGTAGGCGTCGACGATCGCCCCGGCGACGTTGATCGTGATCGACAGCCCGGAGGCCACCGGGCGGACCTTCGAAATCATCGCCACCGGGCGGCCCGTGCCCATCCGCGGCGTGACGCGGCCGGTCGCGACGCGGTGGACGTCAGGGTGATCGGCGAGCTTGTCGAGCACGCGCCGATAGAGCTTGGAGGAGGAGTGCTTGTGATGGGTGCGCCGGGCGCTCACTGCACACTCCATTATCGGCACCGTGGCGGGCGGGCCCGCCAGGATGGGGGAGCGCTCAGGCGCCGCCCGCGGACTTCGCGCGCGCGGCGCGCTGGCGGCGGCGGCCGAAGGCCGCGAGGATGCCGAGCGCGACGGCGTCGAGCAGCACGCCGAGCAGCACGGCGGGCGGAAGGCTGAGCCGCCCGAAGGGGAGCGATACGAGCTCGACGATGCCGACGCCCAGCGCGACGAGCACGATCACGGCGCCGATCGCGACGAGGATGCCGCGCAGACGCGCGAGGATGCCGGCGCTGCGCGGCGGCGCAACCAGGCCCATCAGCCGCAGCCCAAACAGGGCGCGCGAGGACGGCGCCTCGGCGCCGAGCTTCTCGACGGCCACCTTGAGGTCGCCGGCGCGGCGTTCTGCGAGCGCCAGCGACGCGTCGGCCATGCGGCGGATCTGCAGCTTCTCCTGCGGATGAGTCGACGCGACGAGCGCCTTCTGGAACCAGCCGCGGGCGGTTGCCGCGTCGTAGCGCTCGGCAGCGCGGGCGCCGAGCAGCGCGTAGGCAATCGACTTGTACTGGCGCTCGCCTTCGAGTTGCTCGTCCGAGCGCGACTGCATCTGCTCCATCACGTCGGGGCCGATGTTCTGCTGCATGCGGATCTGACGTTGCTTCGGAGGCATCGCTTCGTAGTCTAGGGACCGCCGCCGGATATATTGGGCGCGATGAGGCAAGCATGGCTGCGGATGCCCGCGTCGGTGGCGGCGCTCGTGCTGGCGGGCGCGTTGGCGCTTCCGGCGGGTGCGCTCGCTGGGTCGCCCCCGCTCACGGGACTGCCCGGAGGGGCGGGTGCCACGGCGAGCTCGGGCCAGACAAGCACGACCGCGAGCTCGACGACGGCGGCGCCGATCACGATCCCCTCGACGAGTAGCGGCGGCGGGCTGCCCAGCTACGACTACATCCTGATCGCGGTGGTCGTGCTGATCCTCTTCGCCACGATCACCTACCTGATCCGCCGCGACGCCCACCTGCATGCTCCCCGCCACGCCGCGCGCGACCTCGATCGCGGCCGCGGCACGGTCGCGCCGCAGACCGAGCGGCGCAAGCGCTCGCGCGCCAGGGCGAAGGCGGCGCGCCGGGCGCGGCGGCGCAAGTGAGCGCGGGCGCCGTCGGCGAGGCCCGCCTCGCCGGCACGGCGCGACCACGCTGATCAGCCGAAGTTCACGTTAACGTAAGATAGTTGCCGTGAGCGCTCACGCCGGACCGGCCCCGCGGCTTCGCCGGCGGGTCGGCGTCGCCGCCGACTCGGGCTCCTACCGCTGGTGGGCGCTGTCGTGCACGAGTCTGGGCATGCTGCTCGCGGCGACCAACTCGGGGACGCTGATCATCGCGCTGCCGGACCTGGAGCGCAGCCTCCACACGAGCCTGCTAGCGCTGGTGTGGGTGATCCTCGCCTACATGATCGCCTCGACCGTGCTGGTCCTGACGGCGGGGCGGCTGTCAGACCTGTTCGGGCGCAAGGCAGCCTACGTCGCCGGCTTCGTCGTCTTCGCGGCGGCGTCGCTGGGGGCCGGCTTCGCTGCCAACGGCGAGCAGCTGATCCTGTGGCGGGTGCTGCAGGGCATCGGCTCAGCGTTCCTGTTCGCGAATGCGGCGGCGCTCGTCACGGACGCCTTCCAGCGCGAGCAGCTCGGCTTCGCGATGGGCGCCAACACGATGGTCGCCGCGATCGGGCTCGTGCTCGGTCCGGTGCTCGGCGGCGCGCTCGTGGCGATCGCCTGGCAGTGGGTGTTCTGGTTCAACGTCCCGTTCGCGCTCGCCGGCGCGCTCTGGGGTGCGCTGGTGCTGCACGAGCTGGCCAAGCCTGACGAGGTGCGCGGCTTCGACGTCGCCGGCACGCTCACCTTCGTCGCGGGGCTGACAGCGCTCGTCTTCGCCGTCTCACGCGGCGGCCTGTCCGGCTGGAACGACACGATCGTGATCGTCGGCTTCGCGGTCGCGGCCGTGCTGCTGCCGCTGTGGGTGGCGATCGAGCGGCGTGGGCGCGCGCCGATGCTGGACCTCACGCTGTTCAGCAACCGCATGTTCGCCGCGGCGAGCGTCGCGAGCTTCATCAACGGGCTCGCCCGCTTCGCGCTGATGTTCATCTTCGTCTTCTACTTCCAGGGCGCTCAGGGCGATTCGCCGATAACGGCGGGGGTCAAGCTGATGCCGCTGGCGATCGGCATGCTGATCGCATCGCCGCTCGCCGGGCGCTACTGCGATCGCCACGGCTCGCGCGGGCTGGCGGTGCTCGGCATGCTCGTCACGGCAGCCGGACTGGCGCTGATGACGGCGCTGCAGGTCCACAGCGCGTTCGTCTTCAGCGGTCTCACGCTCGCGATCGTCGGCGTCGGATCGGGGATGTTCATGAGCCCAAACACGGCCGCGATGATGGGCACGGTGCCGCCGCACCGCCGCGGCATCGCCGCGGGCGCGCGGGTCGTCCTGCAGAACACGGGCGCCGTGCTCTCGATCGCATTCGTGCTCGCCGTGGTCACCGCCGCGATCCCGAAGGCCACGCTGTTTCGGATCTTCTCGGGTCTCGCCAAGGGCCTCAGCGCGGCCAAGCTCGACCCCTTCATCCACAACATGCACACGGCGCTGTGGGCGCTCGCCGCCGCCGCGCTGATCGGCGCCCTCGTCAGCGCGATGCGACCGAAGCACGCGGGCTCGTGACCCAGTCGGCGAGCGCGTCGCTGCTGCGCATCGGCGAGCTCGCCCGCCGAGCCGGCACGACGCCGCGGACGATCCGCTACTACGAGGAGCTCGGCCTGCTCGCCGGGCGCGCGGCTCGCCCGCTCGGCGGCCATCGCCTCTACAGCGAGGACGACGTCGCCCATCTGCGCGAGCTGATCCGGCTGCGCGAGCTGCTGGGCCTGTCGCTCGATGAGCTCGGGGCGGTGGTCGAGGCGGAGGAGGCGCGCGCGATGCTGCGCGCCGAGTTTCACAGCGGCGTCAGCGACCCGCGACGCCTGCGCGAGATCCTGATCGAGGCCTGCGGCCACCTCGACCTGCAGCTGTCGCTCGTCGAACGCCGCCGGACGGAGCTCTCGACGCTTGAGGACGACCTGCGTGAGCGGCGCGAGCGCGTCGTGGCGCGGCTCGCCGCGGCGGACGCCGGCAGCTAGCTGCGCGCCCGCCGCGCGGCCTTGACGCGCTCGACCTTGGGGAGCGCGGCCTTGCGCAGGCGCACGGCGTCGGGCGTGACCTCGGCGCACTCGTCACTGGCCAGCAGATCGAGCGCCTGGTCGAGCGATAGCTCGCGGTGGGGCACCAGGCGCACCAGCACCTCGGCCGTCGAGGAGCGGATGTTGTTGAGGTGCTTCTCCTTGCAGGCGTTGACGTCGAGGTCGTCGGAGCGGGCGTTCTCGCCGACGATCATGCCCTCATAGACCGGGTCGCCCGGGCCGACGAAGAGCGAGCCGCGCTCCTGCAGGTTCATCAGCGCGAACTGCGCCGCGACGCCGGTCCGATCGGCGACCAGGGCGCCGGTGGGGCGCAGGCGCATCTCGCCCGCCCACGGCTCCCAGCGGTCGAAGACGTGGTGCATCAGGCCGGTGCCGCGCGTCTCGGTGAGGAATTCGGTGCGAAAGCCGATCAACCCGCGCGCGGGCACCAGGTACTCCATGCGCACCCAGCCGGTGCCGTGGTTGACCATCTGCTCAAGGCGCGCCTTGCGCAGCGCCAACAGCTGCGTGACGACGCCGACGAAGTCTTCGGGGACATCGATCGCGAGCCGCTCGACGGGCTCGTGCGAGCGCCCGCCGATCTCGCGCAGGAGCACCTGCGGCTGCCCGACGGTCAGCTCGAATCCCTCGCGGCGCATGATCTCGACCAGCACCGCGAGCTGGAGCTCACCGCGGCCCTGCACCTCCCAGGCGTCGGGGCGCTCGGTCGGGTGCACGCGCAGCGAGACGTTGCCGACGAGCTCTGAATCCAGGCGGTTCTTGATCTGTCGGGCGGTCAGCTTGGTGCCGCTGCGGCCGGCGAGCGGTGATGTGTTGATCCCGATCGTCACCGACAGCGACGGCTCATCGACGGTGATCACCGGGAGCGGGCGCGGGTCATCGATGTCCGCGAGCGTCTCACCGATGGTGACCTCGGCGATGCCGGCGATGGCGATGATCTCGCCCGGGCCCGCTTCCTCGGCCTCGACGCGGTCGAGCGCGTCGGTGACGTAGAGCTCACCGACCTGGGCGCGCTCGATCTCGCCGTTCGAGCGACACCACGCGATCTGCTGCCCGCGGCGGACGATGCCGTGGCGCACCCGGCAAAGGGCGAGCCGGCCGACGTAGGGGGAGGCGTCGAGATTCGTCACCAGCGCCTGGAAGGGATGCTCGGGATCGTGGCGCGGTGCCGGGATGTGGGTGAGCAGCAGGTCCATCAGCGGCCCGAGGTCGGTGCCGACGGCACCCTCGGCCAGCGCCGCCCAACCCGCCTTGGCATTGGTGTAGACGATCGGGAACTCAATCTGCTGCTCGTCGGCATCGAGGTCGAGGAAGAGCTCGTAGACCTCGTTGACGACCTCGCCGATGCGCGCATCGGGCCGGTCGACCTTGTTGACGACAAGGATCACCGGCAGCTTCGAGTCGAGCGCCTTGCGCAGCACGAAGCGGGTCTGCGGGAGCGGCCCCTCGCTGGCGTCCACGAGCAACAGGACTCCGTCCACCATCGTCAGCCCGCGCTCGACCTCGCCGCCGAAGTCGGAGTGACCGGGCGTGTCGATGATGTTCAGCTTGACGCCCTGGTAGCGCACGGAGGTGTTCTTGGCGAGGATCGTGATGCCCTTCTCGCGCTCCAGATCCATCGAGTCCATGACTCGCGTGGCGACCTCCTGGTTGACGCGGAACGCGCCCGACTGCCAGAGCATCGCGTCGACGAGCGTCGTCTTGCCGTGGTCGACGTGGGCGACGATCGCCACGTTTCGGATGTCGCTGCGTTCGGTGAGCACAACCACGAGCGTAGGCGATCGGCGTCGTGCGCCTGTTTGGAGCCACCCGGCGGACGTAGGATCTGCTCGTGCGCAGAGGCGCGGCGGGCGGCGGTGGTAGCGGGTGAGCGAGGCTGGCGGCGTCGTCATCGCCGGTGGTGGCCTCGCGGCGCAGCGCTGCGCCGAGACGCTGCGGCGGCTCGGTTACGAAGGGCGCATTCGGATCGTCTGCGCCGAGCGCCACCTCCCCTACAACCGCCCGCCGCTCTCCAAGGAGGTGTTGGCCGACGCCGCTGCCGAGGAGAAGCTGGCATTCCGCGCCGCGGACTGGTTCGATGACAAATCGGTCGAGCCGATCCTCGGTGTCGCGGCCAGCGGGCTCGACGCCTCAGCTCGCCGACTGGAGCTGAGCGACGGCAGTTCGCTCTGCTACGAGCAGCTCGTGATCGCCACCGGCGCGCGCCCGCGAATGCTGCCGGCGTTCGAGGCTTACGACAACGCAAGCACCCTGCGCACGCTCGAGGACTCTCGCGCACTGCGCGAGCGCCTGATCTCCGGTGCGCGGCTGCTGATCATCGGTGCCGGGTTCATCGGGCAGGAGGTGGCTGCCGCGGCACGTGGTCACGGCGCCGCCGTGACCGTGATCGAGGCCGAGCCGCTGCCGATGCACGGGCTGCTCGGACGAGAGATCGGCGCGTGGCTCGCGCGCGTGCACCTGGAGCAGGGCGTCGATCTCGTGCTCGGCCAGACCGTCGCCCAGATCCACGGCGCGGGCCATATCGAGGAGGTGACGCTCGAAGACGGACGGCGCGTCGCGGCGGATCACGTCCTCGTCGCGATCGGCGTCGACCCCGATCTCGGTTGGGCATCGGCCGCGGGGCTCTCGGCGATCGGGATCGCGACCGACGCGGGCGGGCGCAGCGAGCTGCCCGGCGTCTACGCTGCCGGTGACGCCGCCGCCTTCCACGATCCCTTCCTCGGGCGTCATGCGCTGAGCGGCCACTGGGAGTCGGCGGGCCGCCAGGGCGTGGCGGTCGCGCACGCGATCGCCGGGCAGCCGCTGCCTGCGCCCGCGCTCTCGAGCTTCTGGAGTGATCAGTACGGGATGCGCATCAACTACCTCGGCCACGCCTCGCTGGCCGACGCCGTCGAGATCGAGGGCGATCCCGCCCAGCGCGACTTCGTCGCCCTCTACACCCGTCGCGGAGTGCTGGTCGCGGCTCTCAGCGTCGGTCGCCCGCAGGCGCTCGGCGAGCTGCGCGAGCGGCTCGCATACATGGCCGAGGCGCCGCAGGGATGAGGCTCAGCGCGCCGCCGACACAGCGAGCGTGCGGTTACGCCCAGCGCCGACTCCGGTCAGCGCCTGCGGCACCAGCGCGACCATCAGGACGATGATCGGGGCGCTCCACGACCCGGTCGCATCGTGCAGCGCCCCGAACAGGAGCGGGCCGGCCGCGGCGAGCAGGTAGCCGCCGCCCTGGACGTGGGTCGAGAGCGCCGAGGTCAGCTGCGCCGAGCCGCTGCGGAGCACGATCATCGTCAGCGCGAGCGGGAACGATGCGCCCTGGCCGAATCCGATCAGGATCGCCCACAGCTCGGGCGCGTGTGCGGGGGCCAGCAGCAGGCCGCCGTAGCCGACCAGCGTGACGGCGGCCATCACCAGCGCGATCACGCCCTGCTCTCCCGCGCGGGCCGCGATCATCGGGATCAGCAGCGCCGCCGGCACCGCCATGGTCCCGCTGAGACCGAGCAGCAGGCCCGCCGAGGTGGCGCTGATGCCGTGGCTCTGGAAGATGCTCGGCATCCACGCCAGCAGCGCGTAGAAACCGAACGACTGCAGCGCGAAGAAGATCGTGAGGTGCCACGTGATCGGGTCGCGCGTCAGCTCGCGCATCCGCGCCGGCGGGGCACTCGCGACCGCTTGCGGGGGTTCGCGGCGCAGCTGCGGGAGCCAGACTAGCGCGGCGATGATGGCCGGCGCCGCCCAGATCGCGAGACCGCCGCGCCAGCCGTCTCCGATCGCGTGCGCGAGAAGCACCGTCGTGCCGGCGGCGAGTGCCGCGGCCCCGACCAGCGAGGTCGTGTAGAGCGCGCTCATGCGCCCGACGCGAGTCGAGAAGCTGCGGCGCACGACGACCGGCAGCAGCACGTTGCCGCAAGCGGCCCCGGCCGCGGCGAGCATCGTGCCCGCGAACAGCAGCAGGATGCCTCCGGCGACGCGCACCAAAAGGCCGGCGACGAGCGCGCAGAGCACGAGCGCGACCGTCCGCGCGATGCCGATGCGGCGGCTGAGGAGTCCCGCGAGCGGCGCGATCAAGCCGAAGCACAGGACCGGGATCGTCGAGAGCAGGCCCGCGACCGCGCCCGATATGTGCTGGCTCGCCCGGATCTCGTGGAGCAGCGGCCCGACGCTCGTGGCGACCGGCCGCATGTTGGCCGCCACCAGCAGGACCCCGATGATCAGAAGGGCCGACGGC
>Ga0182024_10010343_pt1 | contig 19014 bp, 11 predicted proteins | sample P32metaG_FD_120480 | JGI IMG/M metagenome (GOLD analysis project Ga0182024, IMG submission 120480) | Permafrost microbial communities from Stordalen Mire, Sweden - P3-2 metaG (Illumina Assembly) | ecosystem: Environmental > Terrestrial > Soil > Wetlands > Permafrost | place: Sweden: Stordalen... | reverse complement strand
CACTCCTTTCATTTTGGCCATCAGCTTGTCCATGATGGCGTTGGCCTGCGGCTTGGCGACGAGACCATAGTGGATGGCGATGCCGTTGACGAAAAGGAAATAGTAGTCGTGCAACTCGCCGTCGGCGCTGCGCCATCCGGCAAGAATCCCCGTGGCGGGATCGAAGAACCGGTCGTAATAATGAGCGCGCAGCTTTTCCGCGGCGGACTGAAAGCGCGCAGCATCGGCGGCCTTGCCGGCTTTGTGCGCGAGCATCGCCATATCGCCCAGCGCGCGATAGGCAAGCGCGTTCGCGTAGGCATCTTCGTAGCCGAAGCCGATGGTGTCCCACCAGTTAGCTGGCCGGAATTTGGGAGCTCCGCTCGACCAAATTCCGGAGTTGCCGCTGACAGCGTATTTGATGAGGCCGTCGCCGCTCAAATCGGTGGCGAGCATGGATTCGGCCCAGCCGCGAATGCCCGCGTAGTTTTGGGTGAGCCATTTATCGCTCTGCCCGGCGCGCACACAATTGGCCGCGGCGATGACCATCGAAGGCCAGGTGTCGGAGCTGACGGTCGGGTGGTCAGGCACCACCGACATGCCGTAGGCAAAGCCGCCGGCCAGCATGCGGTCGAGGGTTTGACGAACCACATCGAGAGCGGCGAGGCCCGGAGCCAGTGGCGGCGTGAGCGCGGCGATGTCGGCAAATTCGTAGTAACAAAATGCACATGAGTCGCTGGCCGTGTTATTGGCCAACGCCTGAAGTTCAGGATTGAGCTGCAGGGCGTTGAGCCAGTTGCGGCGGAAGGCGTCGAAGCGCGGATCGCCGGCGATTCCCGGCACATCGGGATGGCTGGCCGTCACGTCAAATGTGTAAACGATGCGCTTGTGAACGAAATCGGCGCCGGGCAGCGAGAGCATTGCAGATTGCCGTGGCCGGTCGGAGCTGTAAGTGAGTCCGATTTCCGGGACACTGGAAGTGAGCCGCATCGAACCCTGACCGGGAAAGTGCAGAAGCGCCGGCGTGGCCAGCAGGCCATCATGCGAGAACAGACCGAGCGCGGTCGAGTGAACCTGATTCAGGTTGAAGTGAAGAACCATGCATGCGGGCGCAAAATCCGCGGACCACTCGGTGGTAAGAACCATTTTGCTCGCGGAAAATTCGAAAGTCCAACCGGCGGGCGTGTTGCTGGCCGCGGTTGCGGTGCGATATTCCACGCGGAGCGCTTCACCGGAAGTAGTGGATGACGCCTGATAGCCGCCTTCGTTGCGATTGGCGCTGAGGATGTTGGCGCCGCGCAGGGCTTTGCCCAGGCCGTCGATGTTCAGGCTCAGCAACTCCGGTGCGGACCGGGAAAGTTCCACCTGGATGTGCTCCGATGCGAAGTGGAAGGGCGGATTCTCAGCGCCTGCATCCTGAGCTCGCAGCAACGGCCGGGCGAGCAACATCGCTGCGGTTTGTCCTGCAGCCTTCAAAAACTCTCTGCGCTTGAACATTGCTGACGTTCTCCTTGACTGGTTCCTGGATTGGTTCGTTGACTAATTCGCGTCCTGGGCGCGCGTTCCTGATGATTTGTGAACCACATCAAGCGTAACGGATGGGGCTGCGCAGCGGTTTAGCGGCCGGCGTGAATTCTCACGATCACGGCCGTGGTGCTTGCGGCGGTGAGCGTGAACTTGCCCTTGTGCACGCGGCCGAGGGACGTCCACTTGCCCGACCAGGGCGCATCGTTCGAAATCGTGGCTCCGCCTAACGTCGCGCCCGGCAGTGCGGCATTCCCGGGCTCGCCATCGGTCAGCACCATAGAATCCACGCTGGCGCCATCGAAGCCCGCGGCTTCGATCACAACCGCGGCATCAATCGCATCGTGCGTTGTCGAGTGTGTCTTGTTGATAACGGTGACGTAGAGATCGCGCGATGTTCCAACCGCGTACACCGTCAGATTGATCTTCTGCGGATTGGCGATGGCGACCGGCTCCACATAGCCGTGGCTGCCTAGATCGAAAGCTTTGATGCCGTAGGCCTTGGGCGTGACGCGGTAGTTTGCGCAGCCGGCGGCAGTGCAGGGGTTGGGATCGGGAACGATAGTGTCAGTCGGCAGCCAGGGATTGTTGTGGAAGTTGACTCCGGCCATGTGATGCGCGGCCCACCAGTGCATGTAGTCGAGGGCCCACAGAGCAGAGGCAAAACCATTGCTCGCGTCGGGCACACCGTGCAAGCAGTCGTTGGCCTCCGTCATCCGGTAGGGCACGCCCAGAGCGACCAGCGGGGCAAGCACGCGCGCATAGACATATGGATAGGAATGAAACTCGGCTGAGCCGCCATCGCGCGCGGGTTGCGAGCCGATCGCGGTATCGTTGACCCACGCGCTGGACAGCATGTCGTCGATAGCTTCCTGCGTGGTCGTGTTTTGCGGCAGGCCCCACACGTAATGATGTTGCAGCGCTTCCACGAGCATGCCGGAGGATTTCAGGTCCGTGGCAAACTGCACGGTCCAGGAAACTCCGTGCGCGGGGTCGGGAGTGAAACTGCTGGTGTCGGAAACAGCCGTGTCGGGGCCGGAGAACTTTGCACCGGGCGCGGCGTTGCGTATGACGGCGGCGAACTTTTGCCATTGCGCGAAGTAAGAAGCGTACGCCGATCCGGGAACGCCGGGCGTGGTTTCATAGATGGCCGAGTCAACTACGTGGCCCGGGCGCGAATGGTAACCGCGCACGTCGGGCTCGTTGCCTATTGAGAAGCTGTCGAGCCGGGCGGGATATTTTTGCCAGATGTAGCGGACGATCTTCGCGTCGTCTTCAGCCAGATGAGGGTTCGCGCAGGAGCTGACGTTCAACAGACGCACCGAATAGATGACCTTGACGCCGGCGGCGCGCGCGAACGCGAAGAGGTTGTCGATGTCAGCAAACGACGGCGTGGGTGTGGCACAATGCTCGTCCGATCCCGAGCCATCGACCGTACCGCCGCCCACACGGATGTTGCGAATGCCGGTATTGCGAAACAAAGTGATGAGCTGGGTGTTTGCGGGTGAGAAAAAATTACCGGAGACGCTGTACGTATTCGAGACCACGCTTTTGGTTTCAAAACCGAGACCCGCGAAATCGTCGGGAATGCGAAATTGCCGCGACGCCGTATCGATCGTTAATGTAACGGGGGCCTGTGCCAGTGCGGCGCCGGCCAAAATGCACCATGAGCAGACCACACTCCACGTTCTCACCTTCATGATCCGACTCCTGATTCGTCTTCCCGGTTCCGCATTTCGTCCTGTTCGCATGGTCCGCCACCGGCCGCCAAGCTGGCGCTCAGCCGCTTGTAGTCACCACCCACTTCGGTACGAATTCATTCCGCGCCGCCTCCTGCTCAATGATGCGGCGCGCCTCGAGCACGTGCTGGCGGGCAAGTTGCTCCGCTTCGTCCGGCATGTTCCGGCTGATGGCTTCGATGATGCGCTGATGCTCGCCATGCACGGCGATCGGATCGCGTGAAGCGCGGACGGCCATGCCCAGCGTCCGGTATCCTTCCGCCAGGCGGACGAGAACGCTGTTGCGGGATAAATGCATGATCTGAAGATGAAATGCCCGGTCCACCGCGCCCATCTCTTCCACATTGCCTTCTTCAGATAAATTCCAAATGCGTTCCACCATGGCGCGCAGGGCGATCACGTCAGACTGCGAAACCCGGCCGCAGGCGCGGCGAGCGGCCAGGCCCTCGAGATATTCCCGCACCTCGTAGGCCTCCACGAGACGCGAAGCATCCAGCTTTCCGACAAAGGCGCCCAAACCGTCGATCGAATCCACGAGCCCGAGCCATTCGAGTTCCAGCAGCGATTCCCGCACCGTTCCCTGGCCGACACCCAACTTCCTGGCCAGGCTCTGCTGCGCCAGGCGCTCACCGGGCCGGCTCTCGCCCGACAAAATCCGGCGCTGAATCTCGTCCCGCACGTGCCTGCGAAGAGGCTGTGACTGCGTCGTTCTGTCGCGCATGGTTTTCGCCTCTAAAGCGGCTGATATTGCGGCGGATGATTTAGCTCTCTTTTTTTAGACAACTTATTCTTGTGTTGCGGCGGTGAAGATCGCTTTTGGACCTTCACCGCCGCAATGGTTTTTGCGTTGCGGGTTTTGATGACGAACCGGAAGCTCTTAGAAGAAGAACTTCCCGTCGAACTGCCAGATGCGGCCTGAACCGTTATTCGCGACGTCGCTGGTAATCGTGCCGAAGCCGCCGGTGAGTGTCTCGGCAGGCTTGGTGTAGCCGCCCGTTCCAGGGTTATTGAGGTGGACGTGGTTGAAGGCGTTGAGCGCCATCGCGCCCACTTCCAGTTGCAGTTTCTCGCTAATTTTGAACTGCTTGTGCGCAGCGACGTCGAAGCTGTACCAGCCGGGACCTGTGAGCTGGTCGCCTCTGACGCCCCAGGGAGTGTAGTCCGTCTGGCCAACAGTGGCGACCGCAGCCGTCGGCGCGGTAAACGCCGTGGAATTCAGGTAGCCCGTAACCCTGGTACGAGCCTGATCGCTCGGACCGGGAGTGTACGGATTGACGCCTGATACCAGGGGCGCATTGCAGGCCCAGGCCGTGCTGCCGGTCTGGAACCACGGACCGGTAAAGCCCGCGGTGGTTTCGCTGCCGCCAACAGTACCTTGGCAGCTGGTGTTGACGCGGAATCCGCTCGAGGCGATCCAGATCGGATCGAGCTTCCAGCCGCCGATAATGGCATCCTCGAGTGCATTCGCACTGCCCATAACGAGTGCACCTTTGCCGAAGGGCAGGCCGTACTCGCCCGACAGCTTGAAGACGCTGGTAGCAAAGTTTTCGCACTTGTCGTAGTCCGCGCGATACCCGAACCCCGCAAGCCATGGAGCGCGGCCGTTGGCTGGACCGCCCTCGTTTTGTTGACCGCCCTGCGCATCCGACAAGCAGCTGCCCAGGGTGTAGTTGGAGTCCATATTGAAGCCGCCGGCGAATTGGTGCATGTACTCCACTTCGCCCGACTCATAGTTGCTGATCTGCTCGGTGTTAAACATCGGACCTGAAAGCGCGGCCAGGTTCGGGAAGGGGATCGTAGTCCCGTTGCCCACCACCATTGCCGGGGAGGACATGGGATCGATCGCGTTATCGTTGCCGACGCAGTTCGGGAAGCAGCCTGCTGCTTTCTGCAGAGACACGCTCGGGACCGAGACCGCCGGAACCGACGGGGGCAACGCCTGGTTGGGCGCATTGTGGTAGGGGTCGGCGCTTTCCAGTTGCTTGCCAAGGACCGCGACATAGCGGACCTCAATCGAGTCATGACCGGTGAACTGCCACTGCACCGCGGCATTCATGTACTCCTCGTACGGAATTTTTTCGTTGTACGGTTTGGAGTAGGTTTGCAGCGAGCCCAGAGGGATGTATACGTTCGGGTTGGTCATACTCTCCACGGCAAAGGTGTTCTCCATCGTCGCGGTCGCGCCGTTGGCAAGCTGCTGAGGCAAATACGAGTTCTGCGGGCCGTTCTGCACCGAGATGCGGAACGGGTAGTTGGTGCCCAGCGTGCCACCGTATCCGACTGAGTCGAATGCGCCGTACTCAATATTGCCGCCCAGGCGGACCACCAGGTTGGGCCGCACGCGGTAGGCAATGCCGATGTGGGGCGCCCAGTTGAACTTCGGCGTCGTGTTGGCAGCGTTGTTGGGCTGGCAGATAATCGGGATGTTGTCGGAAGCCATCAACTTGGTGAAGTAGGAAGACACGGTGGTCGAGCAGCCGGAGTGCGCTACGTAGTAGGCGCTGCCGCTGGCCGTGTTGCCGCCGCCGCCAAACCAGAAGTTGCCTTCGCTTTGTGTGCCGCCGGCGGCGTAATAGGGTGCGAAGTAGTCATCACGAATTCCCAGGGTCAACGTCAGCGCGGGCGTGAGCTTCCAGTTGTCGACCGCGTAGAAGGAGATCTGGGGCGCGTGATACGTGGACTTGTTCCAATTGTCGCCGTTGTAACCGTTCAAGCCGCCAAGTGGACCGCTCGAGGTGCTGAGGGCGTTGACGCCGGGTGCTGCATAGGCGCCCTGGGCCACGTTGTCGGCCGGATTCAGCAGGAAGTCCGTCATGCTCGGGCCACCATCGCCCGAAGCAGGCACGTTTGAGAATTGCCCGTAGCTGAAGTTACCTCTCGAAGCCGGCAACTGGGCGATATTCCCGTAGACCCACCAGTATTCGCCGCCGAATTTCCATTCGTGCCTGCCGATAACCTTGGTCAGGTTGTCGGAAAACTGCCACGCGCCTACCTTCTGCCAGGTAGTGTTGGTGCGCGAACCGAAGGCAGAGATGCTGCTGCCGACGCCAAAAATGGGAAGGCCGCCGTTGTTGGAGGACTGCGGAATACCCAGAATCCCGTATTGCGCCGGAGTCCCATAGGTAGTGTCGATTGAGCCAGCATCCATGCGCGTTTGCCAGTTGCGCTCGTCCGAAATCCTGGCTTCGTTAATCAGGTTGGGATTGAAGACGTGGGTTTCCGTCAATACCACCATGTAGGTCGGGTTGATTGTCCAGAAAGGCGAGCTGCCGCCGCCTTCCAGCGCGCCGGCAAATGGCGGAGCTTGCTGCGAGGTCTGGTTGTAGTGGCTCCACGTCAGGAACGTCGAGTCCTTGGCGCTGATGGTGTGGTCGAGCCGGACATCGAATTGCTGGGTATTGATCGGCCGCGGCAGGAGCTCAAAAAAGTTATTGGCGTAGCTGTTGGTCCCCCCGGTGTTCAGTCCCGTTGCCGGATTGATTCCAACGTTATTGTAGGGATACCCCTTGAACAGTTGCAGCAGCGCGACGGCGTTGGGATCGATGCGACCCGCCGGAAGTTTGTTGAAGCAGGAGGCGGCAGGGCCGCCCGCGCTCCCGGGAACCCAGTTCTGCGTGCCCGCAAGGCTCGGGCAGCCTGCCGGCTGACCCAGCTCCGGGAAATACGGATCGCGTACGACCGCCAATTTTACATTTTGCAGCGTCGTGATCGGGAAAGCGGGGTCCGTTATCACTCCCTGTTCGTTGGGTGAGACGCCTGAGCCGGTCGTGTTGCAAATTGCCGTCAGGCCGGTGATGGGATCGACAGAACCGCAGGGAACCGCACGCGTGGTGCTTGGGTCAAGAATCGTTCCTTGCTGGAACACTCGGCCAAGTCCATCGGTTTTGGTGGTGTTACTCAAAGTGAGAGTGTCTACCAGGTTCTGGAAATTGCTGCTCTGCATGGTCGCGGTGGGAAGTGTGCCGGTGTAGCTCGGCGCGTCGGTGTACCGGGTCACTTGAAAATCGAGGGTGAAGAAGGTCTTGTTGTGGCCGTCGTAGAGATGGGGAATCACAACTGGGCCGCCCAGGATGGCGCCAAACGAGTTCTCCTTGAAGCGCCCCGGCCGGTTGGGGTGGTTGCCCGAGACCTGGGTCCGCTTGTTGAAGTAGTCGTTGGCGTTGTACATATCGTTTTCGTTGTATTCCCAGGCACTTCCCCGGATCTTGTTGGTGCCCTGCTTGGTGACGACATCACAGTGGGCCCATACATGTGGCCGACTTCGGTGGGATTGTCGCCGGTTTCTACTTTCATCTCCTGGATGGTGTCAGGGATGGGCGGGATGGTGATTCCGCCGAAAACCTCGGCGTTATCGTCGGCGCCGTTCACGCGCACATCCACCGCGCCGCTTTGCGTGCCGTGGACAAGAAACGTTCCCGCGCCCTGGTTGTTGCCGGTGAACTGTACGCCCGCAACGGTAGTAATCAGAGTCATGAAACCGCGGCCGCCGCTACCGCCAAAGATGGGCAGTTCTGTCGCCGCGGTGCTGTCAATCGTCGTGCCCAGCCCGGCATCCTGCGCCTGCAGGAGCGGCGAAACCGAGTTGACGGTGACCGAAGTGCTGGCGGCGCCCACGTGCAGCCGGACGTCTTCAGTGACGGTGTTGCCCAGGTGAATCATGATGCCGTTGATCACAGAGTCTTCGAATCCCTGTGCGGCAACCGTCAGTGAGTAAGTGCCAACCGGAATTAGTGTGAAGCTGTAGACGCCGGCCGAAGTCGAGATGGCTTTTTGCGTGACACCGGTATTCACGTTGGTCAACGTGCACTGGGCCTTTTGCACTATGGCCCCGGTTTGATCCATGACCGTGCCGGTCACATTGCCGGTATCGATGCCCGCCTGGGCAAAGACCTGGGCGCTGAATACCAACATGAGAACGACGCAGGCTATTGCCAGGAAAATCTGTGGAATTGCCCGTTCCTTATGTTTCATTGCACATGCCTCCTTAAGCATGGTTCGTGTTGCCCGGTACCGTACCTTGTTCGGTCCTGACCGGATGTTCCCTTTTGATCAAGAAACGACGGGTTGTCTTGGTGAGCTGCGAGGCTGCCGAAGCGCAATTTCCCGTGCCAGGACAAAACTAGAGATAATGAACTCGGTCCACAGCTTGGCCGCGCGACGCGGCAAGTCTGTCGGGGAATGGAGAACCACTCTGAATTGACCTGTCATTGTCCGCCCACAAGACTCTCCCCCGCGATTAGGCTTTGTGAAGTGAAATAACAGTAAAATAATTGATTAAGATAGTTTGGTGGCCCTGCGATGCGTTTTTGGGATTCCGAGAGACCGTTCTCTATTGTTAAGGGAACGGAATATGGCGGGTGCGACAGAGCTCTTTGTTTCCCATGTAGAGAGGGCGCTCCGCAAATGTCGCGGCAAAGTCCTCAGTCGGCCATTCGCCCGAAGAACGGCGATGCATCTTGGTTCCGGTAGCTGAAGCGGCCAAAAACCCCACCATTTCCACTTTAGAATCAGGACGATCGTCCCCTCTCGAGACAGGAAAGCCAGCTCGGCGAGCGCGTGCGTTCGAGAAAATGAAATGGAATTTGACGGGAGGGCGCGCTTCAACTGAACCCCGATTCGCTCTTCCAAAAATGGAATTCAGCTGAGAGGCTTTCTACACACCAACGGATTTCCGGTACCAGTCACTTAATATTCTTTGCAGAAGGTTAAGCTTTACCGTAAAATGATCCTCCGTGCAGGGAATTGCTCCATCTCCGGTCGTACAGCACCAAGAAGTTCAGGGAGTCTTGTCGCCGGAACAGAAGCGGGAACTGGTGCAGCGCGTAGTGAACAGCGAATTGTTCCGCCGCTCGCTGGCAATGCGCGCCTTTCTGCTTTACATTACTGAGCGGGTCATTTCGGGCCGCGCCGAGGAACTGAAAGAGCAGTCGATTGGCGCCGAGGTGCTGGGGCGCAAACCGAATTACAATCCCGCGGATGACAATATTGTTCGCGTGCGCGCGCACGAGTTGCGCGGACGGCTGGAGAAGTACTTTACTTCAGAAGGCGTCAACGAAGCGGTGGTCATTACGATGCCGCGAGGCGCCTACGCGCCGGAGTTCTTGCCGCGGAAGGCCGCCCAGCTGGCAGAGGTCAAGCTGAAGCCGCAAGCAGAGGAGGAAGCTCTGCCCATCGGGCAGAACGACGAATCCAACGCTGAGGTCGCGATCATTCAGAGGCCGGCGCTCTGGCACTGGCTGGCGTTCGCGGCCGTGGTTTTGGTCGCCATTGCTGTCTCCGTCGCGATCACCCGATACGCGGTGCAGAGCAAGATCCCGCTCAGCTCTGCCCGGCCTGCCGGTGTGATTGCCGATTTCTGGGGACAATTCTTCGAAAAACCAAATGAAGAATTGAAGGTCGTCTATGCCGACACCAGTTTTGCCTTGTGGCAGGACCTGAACAGCAAGACCCTGGACCTGGGCGACTATCTCAATCGCAAATATTACGACGCCCGCGGCAACAAGCTTTTCAACGTGGTGATGCGGCGCGTGACCAGCCCGGCCGACATGGCGCTTTCGGTGCATCTGGCCTCGCTGGCGGGGCAATTTGGAGGTCAGGAAGACCCCATGTTTGCCCGCGATGCGGAAGCCGCGTTCTTCCACCAGGGAAATGTGGTGCTGATTGGCAGTCATCGCTCCAATCCATGGGTCGCGGTATATGAACCGAGCCTGAACTTCGCGCTGGATCAGGATCCGCATTCGGGGGCGCCGTTGTTCCGCAACCGCACACCCCAGGCAAACGAAGATGCAACCTACGGCATCCCGGATATGTACGATACGCAGCGGAGCGAGGAAAAAACCTATCCCAGTTACGGGGTCGTCGCGCTTCTGAAAGGATGTGGCGACCATGGTCTCACCGTGCTTGTGGAAGGATTGAATGCGCAAGCCACCCAGGCAGCCGGAGATATGGTGGCCGATCCCCAGCGGCTCGACACTCTGCTGCAAAGCATCGGGCACAAGCCAGGAACGAGTGTGGCTCCCTTCGAAGCCCTGTTCCAGGTCATTTCCTTGCCCGGCGGCTACAACAATCCCAAAGTGATTGCGTATCGACTTCGTCCGCCCGAAGCGTGCGTAGGTGGATAGGCCTCTTTGTCGTAGCCTTACTGCTCGCATCGCCGGTTGAAGGAAAGCACTCTACTCTATCCCTCGTTATCAGAATTCCTGTGCCCCGCTAAAATGCTGTCCCTTGCAAGAAATCCATCCACCTGCAATGAGGGGCACCAAGTAATCGTCAAGAAGGTTTGCGCGTAGCGCGACGGTATGGTCCGCAACCCACGCGGCCCCCGCGCCGTTCGCGTACAATAGTGAAGCGTATTCCTCTCCGGAGGCTCACACTGATCGCGGCGTTCCCCACTCCCCAGCTTGCTGCTGCCAGCCCGCTCGGGGGGCTGCTCCGGGAGATTTCCGCGTTCCTCGCCTTCGCCCCGCAAAGCGGCTTTCGCCACTACCTCAAAATGCAGTTCGCCGACCAGACCTTCAGGGGCCTTTACCACTGGAATCTCTTCGACGCCTGCATGTTGCTGCCCTACTTCGCGGTGATGATTGTTCTCTCCTTCTACGGCATTCACCGCTACACCATGTGTTACCAGTACTTCAAATACCGGAAGAACTACGACCCCAATCCGCCGCAGCATTTTGCAGAGCTGCCCCGCGTCACCGTCCAGTTGCCCATCTTCAACGAGCAATTCGTCATCGACCGCCTCATCGAAGCCGTCTGCGCCATGGAGTACCCCCGCGAAAAGCTCGAAATCCAGGTCCTCGACGACTCCACCGACGAAACCACGGCCGTCGCCTCCTCCATCGTCGACCGCTACGCAGCCCTTGGGGCACCCATCGTGTACATTCACCGCACCAACCGTCACGGCTTCAAGGCTGGGGCGCTCGATGCCGGCCTCAAAGTCGCCAAAGGCGAGTTCATCGCCATCTTCGATGCCGACTTCGTGCCCCCGCCGGACTGGATCATGAAGGTCGTCCATCACTTTGCCCAGCCCGAGATCGGCATGGTGCAAACCCGCTGGACGCACCTCAACCGCGAATACAGCATGTTGACCCGGATCGAGGCCATCCTGCTCGATGGGCATTTTGTTTTGGAACATGGCGCCCGCGCCCGCTCCGGCGAGTTCTTCAACTTCAACGGCACGGCCGGCATGTGGCGCCGCCAGGCCATCACCGACGGCGGCGGCTGGCAGCACGACACGCTCACTGAAGACACCGACCTCAGCTACCGTTCGCAAATGGCCGGCTGGAAGTTCAAATACCTGCCCGAGGTCGAGTGCCCTTCCGAATTGCCCATCGAAATGACCGCCTTCAAAACCCAGCAGGCGCGCTGGGCCAAGGGACTCATCCAGACCAGCATCAAGATTCTGCCCCAGGTCTTCCGCTCGAAAACTTCCACGCGCAACAAGATCGAGGCCGTCTATCACCTCACGGCCAATCTCAGTTATCCGCTCATGGTCATCATGTCCGCGCTGCTCATTCCCGCCATGATCTGCCGCTTCTATCAGGGCTGGTTCCAGATGCTGCTCATCGACGTGCCCCTCTTTACCGCATCCAGCTTCTCTATCGCGGTCTTCTATGTAATGAGCCAGCGCGAGCTCTATCCCAAAAGCTGGATGAAGACCTTCTACTATCTGCCCTTTCTCATGGCGCTCGGCATCGGCCTTACCGTCACTAATTCCAAGGCCGTCATGGAAGCTCTGTTCGGCATCAAGAGCCCCTTCGTGCGCACGCCCAAGTACCGCGTGGCGCAGAAGGGCCAGAAATCCCACGCCGCCAAGTACCGCAAGCGTCTCAAGCTCACCCCGTGGATCGAACTGCTGCTGGGCTTTTATTTCCTCGCGGCAATCGTTTATACCTTCATGAATCACAACTACTTCACCGCGCCGTTCCTGATTCTCTTTGTGGTCGGCTACTGGTACACCGGCCTGATGAGCCTGCTGCAGGGCCGCTTCGAGCGCTGGCGCACCGGCGTCGACACGGACGAATCCAGCCCCAAGCCGTTTCCGGTGGGAGTGTAGCGCTGTCCGACTGTGATCGCGGATGCCGTGCATTCGGCTGCGTGAAATTTGCCAGAGGTGCACGATGCAAGCCAGCACGTTCAATGATTCTCTGGTGAGTGATCTGGGCATTGCCCTCTTTTGCGTCATTGGTGCGTGCGCTGTTAGCTTCCTCGTCAGCTTCATGACCGGCTGGTTCGCTCTCGGCAGGCGCTTCAAACGGCAATCCGATCCATACGGAGAAACCAAGACCGCGGGGCCCTTTTTTTACACGGTTTATATGCGATTGTGGTCCCATTACAGCAGCGTGATTCGTCTCACGGCTGCAGGCGATGCACTCTACGTATCGATTCTGTTCCCGTTTCGCATCGGCCACCCGCCGCTGCGTATCCCATGGGACGAGATTCGCTTTGGCAGGACGAAATTCTTCTTCCGGACCTACATCGTTCTCACCCTCGGCAACGAGGAGAAGATTCCCATGCGCATCTCCCTGCGCATGGCGCGAAATTTGGGAATTCTGGACCGGTCCCCATCCTGATTCGGAAATCGCGCCGCCCGGCTGCATCGGGCAACCCGGCAACCCCTTTGTGCTAAATTGACGCCATGCCCTCCAAGCGTCGGTTCCCCGCCGCTGCACTGCTCTCCTTGGCGTTTCTGTGTCCCCTGTGCGCAGCGCAGGCAGGCAAGCCCGCCAAGCCCGCCGCACGCGCCGAGACGCAGCCCGCCGCTCCCGGCACATCCACAAACCCGGCCTGTCCCAACGGCCCCTGCGATGAAGAGCAGCCTCACATCACCATCGCCACTCCCGCGCCCGCACCGGCGCCGTGGCTTTTGCCCGATCGCATCCGCTGGGCTGCCGAAGTGCTGCTCCTGATCCTCGCGTATCCGGCCCTCCTGTTTGGCCTCTCCGTGCTGCGCAAAATCGAGCGCCAGACCCGCTACGCCGAGACCGCCTCCCTGGCCGCCGCCGACAGCGCCAAAGCAGCGCTGCTCTTTGCCGAGAACCAGGCCAAGGCCGAACGCCCCTGGATCCTCATCTCCACCAAGCCCACGCCCGGCGTGCTCAATGGTTTTTCCGTGGTCGCCACCAACCGCGGCCGTTCCCCGGCCCGCATCGTCTCTCTCGTCGAAGGCATGATCCTCGTCCAGGACGAAGCGCAGTTGCCGGCCGCTCCCGTCTTCAAGACTGCGCCCCGCGCCCCGCTCGCGCCCATCATTCTCGTGCCCGGCGAGTCGGCAAGCATCAAAACCTTCCAGCGCGATGAAGTGAAGTCGATCTGCGAAAACCCCGAGCAGGTGCTCCGCGTGGAAGACTGGAAAGAGAAGATCTACCTCTACGGCAACGTTGCCTACACCGAACTGGTCGCGTCCGGCGACGAGGTGCATGACACCGGCTGGTGTTGCTGGTACATCCACGGCCGCCAGAAGAGCGGCATGATCATGGCCGGCCCGCTCGACTACAACCGGCACACGTAGGTTCCTAACTGCTCGAAGAAGAATCTTCCCGTGCCCCATCCTTTCGCCCGTTCCTTGGGCGAAAGGGTGGGATAGCACGAACCCAACATAATGCACTGTCATTCTGAGCGAAGCGGGCCGCGCATTTGCGCGGCCCGCGAAGCCGAAGAATCTGCGGTTGCTTTTCGTACCTGTCAGTCTACTTGTTGTGCAGCAGCTTTTGGCAGTACTCCCGGCTCCGCTTATCAGCGGCTTGGACGCACCTCGCGCTTTTCGCTCGACGCACTCGCCAAAACCGCGTCAGCGCTTAGGCGCAAGGTCGGGATGAGTCTTGAGAATACGGCGTGAGGAGCGCGGCTTGGTCCCTTGGGTCCGCTTGGCGGCGATTGATTTTGCCAAGGCATCGAACTCGGGAGCGAGAGCGTCGTATTCCCGCTGAACTTCGGGATCGGCCAACAATCCCTTCTTGATCTCTTCGAATGGTATGGTCACATGGCTTCCTTTGGGCGGTGTGCGCCGCAGATTACGTTTCTCGACTAACCCGGAGCGTTCCCAGGTCCGAAAATCCGGACCTGGGGCAACCGGTATTTATCCGCAATGTTGAATCCACTTTCGGGGGTATGGGGTTCACCTACTGTATTGGGCATGGGTTCTTGGCATTCGCGGCCGACTCATCGGGAAAATACGCCGACATCATACCTGTGACTACGACCAGCCACGGAATCGCATTTGCGCATAGATCAACGCAAAGCTCGGGGCGATCAAGTATTTTGGAGACCGCATGGCCTTGGCGCATATCGCCTAAAAGAACCATATTCCAAGGAGCAGAATCCGGCTTTGCATGAGACAGGCTGTTCATTTGAGATGTTAGATCGCGCCCGGGGACTGTCTGACCCTGTTGGAGCTTTGCCTGGATAGCATCGAACATCTTGGCAAGGCTAGGCGCTTCATTGAACTGCCAGCCTCGATTCCACTTGTCGATTTCTGTCGGATAGTCGTGAAGGTAGAGCAAAATGGCCGCTCGTTCGGTCAGAGGGCGAAGGAGGACGTGTCCACCGAAGAGAAATCCTTGTCGTATTAGCTCGCGGATCGAAAACGCTATGCTGAGGGCCTGAGCGATCACCTGGCACGCCATCTTCTGGTGGTCCGTGAGAGCGCGACGGTGTGAGGCTGGAGCGATGATCGCGTTCTGCTCCATGGCGGAGCAAATAAGCTGGTCGAAAACCGCGAGGTCGGCGAGACCGAGGTAGGGCTCGTTATCGGGCGTGAATACCACAGGCATTTCCTTTGCCTTCACCTTTCCCTCTTTCCGGAGCCCGGAGTCTCCAAACCGAGATGGAGAATTCGATTTTCCTCGTCACTGTTACCTTCCCGTCCCCCCCACAGTCATCTTGTCCAGCTTGATGGTCGGCATGCCCACACCCACGGGCACGCTCTGCCCGTCCTTGCCGCAGGTCCCGATGCCCTCATCGAGCTTCAAATCGTTGCCCACCATCGACACGTATTTCAGCGCCTCGGGCCCGTTGCCGATCAGCGTGGCGTCGCGCACCGGCGCCGTCACCTTGCCGTCCTCGATCAGGTACGCTTCCGATGCCGAAAACACAAACTTCCCATTCGTGATGTCCACCTGCCCGCCGCCGAAGTTCACTGCATAAAGCCCGCGCTTCACGCTGCGCAGAATATCCTCGGGCGCATCGTCGCCGGCCAGCATATAAGTGTTCGTCATGCGCGGCATGGGGATCGACTGGTAGCTCTCTCTCCGTCCCGACCCCGTATTCGGCATGCCCATCAGACGCGATGAGAGCTTGTCGGACAAATACCCCCTCAGCACGCCGCCTTCGATCAGCACCGTCTCCTGCGTTGCCGATCCCTCGTCGTCCACATTCAGCGAGCCGCGCCTGCCGGCCATGGTTCCGTTGTCGACGACCGTCACTTTGGGGCTCGCCACCGGGCGCCCGATCAATCCCGTAAACGCCGAGGTCCCCTTGCGGTTGAAGTCGGCTTCCAGTCCATGTCCCACGGCTTCGTGCAGCAGAATGCCCGGCCAGCCCGGCCCGAGCACTACTTGCATTTCGCCTGCCGGCGCAGCCACCGCGCTCAGTTGCAAAATCGCGCCGCGCGCTGCCTCCTGGGCAAGATGCTCCGGGCTCTTCGATCCGACAAACTGTTCCAGTCCGGACCTGCCTCCGCAGCCTGCCGAGCCCTTCGTCGCCACCGCGCCGTCTTTGGCAATCACAAATGCATTCAACCGGCAAAGCGGCTGCGTGTCGCTGGCAAAGGCGCCGTCTGAAGCCGCAATCAGAATCCGCCGCAGCTCCTCGCTGTAACTCGCGCGCACCTGCACCACGCGGTTGTCGTAGGCTCGCGCCGCACGATCGGCACGCAGAATCAGCTCCAGCCGCGCCGCCAGATCCAGGTCGAACCCACCCAGCGGAACCGGGTAGAGATCCCCTGTCCGCGTCTCCGTAAATCCCTGCACCGGCTGCTTCGCCGGCCCCGAGGCGATCAGCGCCGCCGTTCGCGCCGCATGCAGCAGCCGTTCCGGATTCAGGTTGTCGGTATAGGCGTAGCCGGTCCGCTCCCCGCTCAGCACGCGGATACCGCAGCCGGCGCTCGTGCCCTGGCTCGCCGATTTCACAATCTGTTCGTCCACGCCCAGCGCCGTGGCCGTAACTGACTCGAAGTAAAGGTCCGCGTAGTCGCCGCCCGCGCTCAATGCCTCGCCCAGGCAGCGCTCCAGCAGCCTCTCGGTCAGGCCGAATTTCTCAAAAAAGTAGCGCCGATGGCTAGGATTTGGGGAAGTCTCGTGCTGCATCATCGTAATCCCAGTGTACCCCGAGCGCGCCTTTCCTATCAGTCAGGCCGGATGCCCCCACTCGCCACATTACTTTTTGGATACATAATGCGGCCGTGCGCTTCCGCCCGCAAATCTCCGCGTGCTAGGATTCGTCTTATGAAGAAATTGCTTGCAACAGCGCTGCTTTTGATGGTGTTTGCAAGTCCGGTGTTCGCTGCTGGATCGCATCACCACCATCATCATCACCACCACAGTCACAGCGCGTAAGCGCCGCTTTTCGCGCTGCTTCTCCCCCTCGCGTGGTCAGCAGCCCTTGTGTCTCTTTTTCCTGGTCGCGTTTCGTTCGAAGTTCAAGGCGTGTTAACGTTCTTGCTACGACCGACTATGACCGATCAGGACGATCTTCGCTATCCCTTGGGGCGTTACCGTTCGCCCGCCGCCAGCATGCCCGGCATTCGCGCCGCGCACATTGAAACTCTGCGCCTGCTCCCCGAGCGCCTTCGCGCCGCGGTCGACGGTCTCAGTGAAGCTCAGCTCGATACCCCCTATCGCGACGGCGGCTGGACCGTCCGCCAGGTGGTGCATCACTACGCCGACAGCCACGCGAATTCCTTCATCCGCTTCAAGCTCGCTCTCACCGAGGATTGGCCCACAATCAAGCCGTACGACGAAGCCGCGTGGGCGCGCCTGCCCGATTCGCGCTTGCCCATCGATGGCTCGCTGGTCTTCATCGACGCGCTGCATGCCCGCTGGGTGGCCCTCCTCCAATCCATGTCTGAAGAAGACTTCCAGAAGGGCTTTATCCATCCCGAACGCGGTCGCATGACTCTGGCCAACAATCTCGCGCTCTACGATTGGCATAGCCGCCATCACACCGCCCACATCGCTAACCTGCGCCAGCGCATGGCGTGGTAAGGGATCGCCATGCACGCCGGCGCCACGTCTCGACAGAAAGCCGCCGCAGAAGAATTCCGCGCCGCAAGCGCCTCCTCCGCGCAACTGGCCGGGATCATCGCATCCTATCTGACCGCGCACCCTGCCGCGGCTGTGCTTGAAGATGGCCGCGTCCTCTTCGACATGCGCACCGCGCGCTACTCCGTCACTGAGTCCCATGGCCGTTGCCTCCTCCAGCTTTGGAGCGACGAGCGCAACCTGGTGCGCACCATCATCGATGTCAAACAGCGCGCGCAATCCCTGCGCGTGGCCACGCGCAAAATGGGCGCGGCCCGGCCCCAGTTTCTCGAGTTCGCCGCGGCGAACGACCGCCGCACTCCCACCGCCCGCGACGCCGCGCGCCGCAATTATCAACGTCTTTTGGAGCGCGTGCTCACGCGGCAATTCATGGGTTCGAAAGTCGACGGCCTGCGCACCGCGATGGACCTCGAGCACAGCTTCGGTCCCGCCTACGTCCGCGGCCGTTTACTCAAAGGGACCGCGGCCGATGCCGTGATCGGCGTGGGCGACGCCGAATCCGCCTCCGTCATCGATGGCGTCCTCACCCTCGGCATTCTCTGGCTCGACTACTGCCGCCAGCACGCCGGCGCGCGCCGCCACTTCGGCGGCCTCAAAGTTGTCGTTCCCGCCGGCACCTCGCGTCCCACCGCGGAGCGCATGGCGTGGCTCAATCACGCCGCCGCCGATTTCTCTCTCTTTACACTCGACGAGCGCAGCGAAGAGCTCTTGCCCGTCGACTTCCGCGACACCGGCAACTTCGATTCTCATTTGGTGCACGCCTTTTCGCGCGCCGCCGCCCTCGAGCGTTGCAATTCCGGAATTGCCCGCCTTCTCGCGCTCGTCCCCGATCTGGCGCGCGAGCGCGTCGAAATCCGTCCTCACTCCGCGACCGAAGTGGGCATATTGCTGCATGGCCTGGAATTCGCTCGCGTGCGTCACGGCGCGTCGGCCCACTCCTTCGCGCGCGAAGACGAAATCACCTTCGGCGCGGGACCGAGCGAAACCCTGCTCACGCCTGAAAATGAAGACCTCTGCCGCGATCTCCTGCGCCGGCTTTTCTTGAGCCGCTACGCCGACGGCTCACACACCGATCCCCTTTTCCGCATGGCGCCCGAGCGCTGGCTTGAGTCGCGACTTCGCACGGCGCTGGCAGAGCTGCTCCCCGAGCTGCGCGGCGATCTGGTCTATAACCAGGTTCCAGCACTCTCCAGAGGAGATCGCGGCATGCTCGATCTGCTCACGCTCGACCGCACCTCGCGCCTCGTGGTCCTGGAATTAAAAGCCGACGAGGACCTGCATCTTCCCTTGCAGGCCCTCGATTACTGGGTGCGCGTGCGCGCCCTCAGCGCCGACCGCAAGCCTGCCGCTGGGACCACCGCGCCGCTCTCGGCCTTCGCCCGCAGCGGCTACTTTCCCGGCGTCGAACTCTCGCCGCTCCCGCCGCGCCTCATTCTCGCCGCGCCCGCACTGCGCATTCACCCGGCCAATGAGACGGTGTTGCGCTACCTCTCGCCGCAGATCGATTGGCAGCT
>Ga0182024_10010342_pt1 | contig 19014 bp, 13 predicted proteins | sample P32metaG_FD_120480 | JGI IMG/M metagenome (GOLD analysis project Ga0182024, IMG submission 120480) | Permafrost microbial communities from Stordalen Mire, Sweden - P3-2 metaG (Illumina Assembly) | ecosystem: Environmental > Terrestrial > Soil > Wetlands > Permafrost | place: Sweden: Stordalen... | reverse complement strand
GCGCCCGACACGAATGCCGCCCCGCTGACGGAGACGCGCGTCATCGAGCGCGTCACCGCCGCCACCGACAAGGCGCTCGATTGGCTGGAGAGCAAGCAGATCAAGCAAGGCGACAACGCCGGCGCCTGGAGCACCAATCAGGCCTTCAACGCCCTGGCGATGCTGGCGTTCATGTCGAGCGGCCACACGCCCGGCCGGGGCAAGTACGGCGACGTGATCGAGGACGGCGTGCTCAAGCCCGGCGTGCTGACGCGGGGCAAGAAGTACATGCTTTCCAAGGCGCAGCCGACCGGCTACATCGCGTCGGGCGCCATGTACGAGCACGGCCTGTCCACGCTTTGCCTGGCCGAGATGTACGGCACGGACCCCGACCCGGAGCTGGAGGAGAAGCTGCGCAAGGCGGTGGACCTGATCGTCAAGTGCCAGTCGCCGGCCGGCGGCTGGCGCTACTCGCCGGCCCCGGTGGACCAGGATTTGAGCGTGACGGTGATGCAGGTCGTGGCCCTCCGCGCGGCCAATAACGCCGGCATCCCGGTGCCGAAGGAGACGTTCGACAAGGCGACCAAGTACGTGCAGTCGTCGGCCGCGCGGGACGGGACCGGCAAGCCGACCGGCGGTTTCGGATATCAGGGACCGGGAAATTCGCCGCAGACCAGCGCGGGCGGCACGCTCTGTATGCAGCTCCTGGGCCATTACGACGACCCGACCATCCCGCCGACGCTGAAGTTCCTGACCACGGTCCCGGTGGAATGGGGCGGGGGAAATCCGCCGTATTTCTTCTACTTCCACTACTACGCGATTCAGGCCTTTTACCAGGCCGGCGGCAAGGAATGGAACGACTGGCACCCGCGCGTCCGCGAATTGCTCTTGAAGCACCAGAACGACGACGGCAGCTGGGACGTACCGGCCGGCACGTCCGAGGTGCAGTACATGAACGGCGATAAGGTGTACCCGACGGCGATGGCCACGCTGATCCTGGACATTTACCGGCACTACCTGCCGGCGTACCAACGGTAAAGAGAGTTCACCGCAGAGAACGCGGAGAGCGCGGAGAAGAAAAGAGGAAGAATCTAATGTCTTCGGCAAATGTTTTTCTCTGCGTTCTCTGCGTTCTCTGCGGTGAGATTCTTCCGTCGCGGGCGGGAACGATTAGCGGGACCGTCGACAAGCCCGAAGCCGTGACGAAGCTGACGGCGATCAACCGCGCCGCCGACAAGCGCTTTCCCGGCGTGGTGGACGCGAAGACCGGCAAATTCACGGTCAAGGACTTGCCCCTCGAAGCGACCTACGATCTGCTGTTCGAGTTCGGCAACCACGGATTGTTGGAGGGCGTTAACTTCAACGTACCCCATTCCGACTATGAGATCGAACAGCCGATGTCGAAGGACGACGTGAAGACGCTGACCGAACAGATAAAGACGCTGAACCAATTTGAAAACAATGTGGAGATTTTAACGATCAAGGGCAACATCCAGCACGCCAAGGTGCTGCTCAACAAGACGCGGACGACGCCGTTCGTGAACCAGGTCCCCGGCGAGATGATCTGGCGCGTGGAGGTGTGGGCGTTCGAGAAGCCGGAAGAGACCTGGGTCAAGGAACAGGGCGGCGACCTGTTCGCCGTGCTGCATCGGGAGCGGATTCAGAAGACGGAGTTCGACAAGAAATCGGTGACGCTCGATCCGACGCTGGGCGGCGTGCGACTGACCGACAAGCAGGAAAACGTGGAACTAGGTAAAGTGGTCCTGCCGTCCAACGAGCCGGGCGTTCGTCTCCGGCAAGGGACGAAGGACAAATAACGCGGCCTCGGCCGCGGGGAGGGCGACGATGGCGGAAGTTAACCGTCGGCGATTCATCATCAACAGCGCGGCCGCGGCCGCGGGCCTCGCCGGCGTCGGCGGGTCGCCGGCGTTGGGGGCCGACCGGCAGCTCGGCACCTGCGGGCCGCCGCCCCGTCAGAACCCGACGCGGCAGACCGCGGCCGAGGGGATGCCGCCGCTGCCGTTGCCGGCCACGCCGCTGCGCCGCAGCGAACCGCACGCCGAACCGGCGCCGCCGCTGATGATGGCCAAGCTCGAATACGGCACCACCCAGGACTGGAACACCGACCCCGGCGACGCCGACAACCTCATGCGCCACGTCCGCCAGGCTGTCGGCCTGTGGTACGGCTGGAAGCACATGAACGTCGATGAGTTGGTCGCGCTGCACAAGGAAGACAAGCAGTGCAAGATCCCGGCCCTGTACATCAGCGGCCACGAGGCGTTCGAGTTCACCAAGGACCAGCGCGCCGCATTGGTGCAATATCTGGTGGACGGCGGCACGCTGGTCGGCGACGCCTGCTGCGGCCGGCCGGAGTTCGCGGATTCGTTCCGGGCCGAGGTCAAGGCCATGTTCCGCGACCGGGCCTTCGACGTGCTCCAGCTCGATCACCCGATCTTCCGCGCCTTCCACAAGTACACGTCGGTCAACGTCCGCACCTTCCCGATGGGCGTGAAGACCGACACCGAGGCGCCGCCGGAGCTGATCGGTATGAACCTCGGCTGCCGCACCGCGATCGTCCTGTCGCCGTATGACATGAGCTGCGGCTGGGACGAACACACCCACGAACACGGCTCGCGGCTGCTGCCCGGCGACGCCATCCGCCTCGGCGTCAACCTCATCAGCTATGTGGCGGCCCTGCGGCAGGTGGCGGAGACGCAGGCCGTGACGCGGCTCATCAGCGACAAGACGGATCGTCCGCGGCAACAATTCGTGCTGGCCCAGCTGCGGCATCAGGGCGACTGGGACCCCGACCCCAACAGCACGGTACAGATGCTGCGCTGCCTGGCCGGCGAGTCGTCGCTGGCGGTGGCCTTCGACCTCAAGAGCGTGGACCCGGCGGAGACGAAGATCGCGCCGTTCCCGTTCCTGTACATGACGGGCTTCCGCGATCCGAAATTGTCGGACGACGAAGTCGGCGCCCTGCGACGGCACCTGTCGGCCGGCGGCTTTTTGTTCATCAACAACTGCTCCGGCTACAACGCCTTCGACCGCGCCGCCCGCGCCCTGGCCGCCCGGCTGTTCCCGGACCAGAAGCTGGCGGCGGTCCCGGCCGACGACCCGCTGTTCAAGTCGTTCCACACGATCACGGCCGGAAAGGACCGGCAGACGAACGAGGCCCGGCCGATCGAGTTGGAGGGCGTGCGGATCAAGAACCGGCTGGTGCTGGTCTACTCGAAGAACGACATGGTGACGCAGCTCAAGCAGGTGAGCGACCCGTTCGGCAACGGCTACGACGCCGACACCTGCCGCAAACTGGCCGTCAACATCGTCGCCTACGCGCTACAGAACTGAATTACGAACCGCCAAGACGCCAAGAACGCCAAGGAAAAAAGAAGAGTAAGACTTTTCAAACATTGATGTTTGTCTTCTTGGCGTCTTGGCGGTGAATCTTCTTTTTGAGGAGACTGTTTCATGCCGTCCGCCGCCGTCGCAACGAAAGCCAACCCGCTGATGGGTCCGGGAGCGGCCGCCACCTCCGCGAGCGACCTGGAGGCCATCGCCCGCCTGGGCGCGGCCCGCAAGAAGCTCAAGGAAGAGATCGCCCGCGTGGTCGTCGGGCAAGAGCACATCGTCGATCAGCTGCTGACGGCGCTGTTCGCGCGCGGCCACTGTCTGATGATCGGCGTGCCGGGCCTGGCCAAGACGCTCATGGTCCGCACCATCGCCTCGGCCATCGACCTCAAGTTCAACCGCATCCAGTTCACGCCCGACCTGATGCCGTCCGACATCACCGGCACGGAGATCATCGAGGAAGACCGTTCCACCGGCGGCCGGCAGTTCCGCTTCGTCCACGGCCCGGTGTTCGCCAACATCCTGCTCGCCGACGAGATCAACCGCACGCCGCCCAAGACGCAGGCCGCGCTGCTCCAGGCCATGCAGGAAAACGAAGTCACCGTCGGCGGCCGGACCTACCCGCTGCCGTCGCCGTTCTTCGTGCTGGCGACGCAGAACCCGATCGAGCAGGAGGGCACCTACCCGCTGCCGGAGGCCCAGCTCGACCGCTTCATGTTCGACATCCGCATCAGCTACCCCAAGCCGCACGAGGAGTTGGAGATCGCCAAGGCGACGACGGCCGACGTGTCGCAGAGCGCGAACAAGATCCTTACCGGGCCGGAAATCACCCAATTGCAGCAGATCGTCCGCAAGCTGCCGGTCAGCGACCACGTCGGCATGTACGCCGTCAACCTGGCGCGGTCGTCGCGGCCGGAGGACGAGATCGCGCCGAAGTTCACGAAGGAGTTCATCAACTGGGGCGCCGGTACGCGGGCGGTGCAGTATCTGGTGCTGGGCGCCAAGGCGCGGGCGGCCATCGCCGGCGAATACAACGTGACCTGCGCCCACGTCCGCGAGGTGGCGCCGCTGGTGCTGCGGCACCGCATCATGGTGAACTTCCACGGCGAAGCGGAGGGCATGACTGCGGACAAGATTGTCAAGCAATTGCTTGAACATGTGAAGGAGCCGCGGCCGGAGGATTACAAGTAAGATCGCCATTCGAGGGAAGGCCATGCCCCGCACGCGCCCACAGGCGACGCGGCCGAAGAAGCAGGCCCCGTTCAGCTTCTGGAAGCGGCTGAAGGAGGTCAGCATGTTCTTCGCCGGTAAGGACGAGGTCCATAAATCGCTGCGGCGGATCGTGAACCGGCTCAAGCGGGCCGGCATCCCCTATGCCGTCATGGGGGGCATGGCGGTCAACGCCCATAAGTACGTCCGCACCACCGGGGATGTGGATTTGCTCCTGACGCCGGAGGGTTTTGAGGAGTTCCAGCGACGGTATGTGACCAAGAACTACCGCCGGGTGGAAGGGCGGGACCGCCGGTTCGTGGATCGGATCAACAACGTCGGAATTGACTTCCTGCTGACCGGGCGCTACCCCGGCAGCGGCGTTCCCGGCCCGATCCGGTTCCCCGACCCGGAACGGGTGGGTGAGCCGATTGACAAGGCGGCCGTCGTGAACCTGCCGACGCTGGTGGAACTCAAGCTCGCGGCGCGCCGCTACCGCGACTTCGGCGACGTGGTTGAACTGATCCGTTTCAACGACCTGGACGAGTCGTTCGCCGACCGTCTGCACCCTAGCGTCCGCCGCGATTACAGCGAGTGCCTCGAAGAAAAGCGCCGCAACGACGAGTACGATGCCCGCGAAGGCTGACCCCGAAAGCACCACGACATGCCTACCGAAGCGACCTACAAATACCTCGATCCCGTGGCCCTCAGCCGGGTCAAGAACCTTTCCCTGGCGGCCAAGCAGGTCGTCGAAGGCTTCTTCGCCGGCCTCCACAAGAGTCCGCACAAGGGCTTCTCCATCGAGTTCGCCGAGCACCGCGAATACACGCCCGGCATGGACCCGCGCCACGTCGATTGGCGCGTCCTCGGCCGCCGCGACAAACTCTACGTCAAGCAGTACGAGGAGGAAACGAGTCTCCGCTGCTACCTAGTCGTCGATAAGTCGGCGTCGATGGGCTACAAGTCCGACGGCGCCGCCCTGTCGAAACTGGAGTACGCATCGTTCGTCGCCGCGACGCTGGCCTACCTGACGGCGTTTCAGCACGACGCGGCCGGCCTCGTCACCTTCGACGACCGCGTGCGCGACCAGGTCCCGGCGCGGCAGGGACACGGACATTTGCGGCTAATGATGGAGAAATTGGAGCAGACCCAGGCCGGCGCGGAAACGTCGCTGAGCAAGGTGTTTCACGAACTGGCCGAGACGCTCAAGCGCCGGGCGCTGGTCGTGATCCTGTCCGACCTGTTCGACGACCCCGCCGCCTTGGTCGGCGCGCTCAAGCACTTCCGCCATAAGAAGCACGAAGTCATTGTTTTTCAGGTGCTCGACCCGGCCGAGGTGACGTTCCCGTTCGACGACGTGACGCGCATCGAGGACATGGAGACGCATCGGGAGATCACCAGCGACCCGCGCGCCTTTCGCAAGGCGTACCTCGACGAACTGAACCGCTTCCTCGACGTGGTGCGCGGCGGTTGCCGGGCCGCCAACATCGACTACACCGCGGCGCGAACCGATCAGCGCTTCGACCAGTTCCTCGGCAGTTTCCTCGCCCGCCGTCAAGCCCTCATGAAGTGAACCGGAGCGCACCTTGTCGTACCTTATGAACATGCTGGCGACCCGGATCAACTTCCTCAACCTGATGTCGTTTCAGGCCGGCCCCGCCGTCGCCGGCCTGCTGGCGGCCCTGATCCCGCTCGTCATCCACCTCAGCCGGTCGCGGCGCACCAAGAAAATGCGCTTCTCGACCACGCGCTTCTTCACCGACCAGTTTCTCCGCTCTTATCGGATGAGCCGCATCCGTGAAGTGTTGCTATTGGCGTGCCGCATGGCCCTGTTCGCCCTTCTCGGCTTCGCCATCGCCCAGCCGCTTTTGTCCACGCCGGCCACGGCCGCGTTCCACGGCGGCGGCCCGCGCGGCGTCGTCCTCGTCCTCGACGATTCCGCCAGCATGGGGTACACCGAGGACGGCGCGACGCTGCTCGACCGCGCCCGCGCCGCCGCCCGCAAGGTCGTCGAGGATCTGCGGCCCGGCGACAGCGCCTCGGTCGTCCTGGCCGGCCACCGGGCCGACGGCCCACAGGAACTTTTTCCGCGACCGACGACCCGGCTGGAAGACGTGCTCCAGGCGCTCGACGGCGTGAAGCCGACGGAACTGAGCGCCGACCTGACGGAGGCCATTCCCATCGCGGAGGCCCAGGCCCGCTCCGCCCCGGCGCAGGCCCGCGAGGTCTACGTCTTTAGCGATCTGCAAGAGACGAGTTGGCCGGATCGGCCGCTGGAGAGCGACGCCGGCGGGCCGGCCCTGTTCGTCGTGCAGGTGCGGCCGCGCAAGCCGTTGTCGAACGTCGGCGTGACGGCCGTGCAGTTTAACTCCGCGCGGCCGATGGCGGGGGCGCCGTTCACGCTGCGGCCGCTGCTGACCATCGCCGGGGAAAAGGCCGACGCCGTGAACGTCCGGCTGTTCATTGACGGCGAAAAGGTCGGCGAACAGAAGGTGGAGAAGTTGCAAAACGGCCGTTGGGCCGCGCCGCGTTTCCACCACACCTTCACCAGCGGCGGCTGGCATTCCGGCCACGTCGAGGTCGAGGACGACGCGCTGGCGGCCGACAACCGCCGCTATTTCACCGTCGAAGCTCTGCAATCGGTAAAGATTCTTGCGGTCAACGGCAGCCCGTCGAAGGTGGGCCGCGAGGACGCCCTGTTCTTCTTCCAGCGCGCCCTGACCGCCGCCCCCGAGGGGCAGAAAAGTCCCATCGAAGTGGACACGATCCCCGCCGACGCCCTGGCGGACAAGGACCTGGCCGGCTACCCGCTGGTCGTGCTCGCCGACGTGGAATCGTTGCCGCCAAAAGCGGTCGATAAACTGGAAGATTACGTCGCGGCCGGCGGCAGTGCCTTCTTCTTCCTCGGCGGTCGCGTCGATGCATCGTTCTACAACGACAACCTGATCGGCCCCGGCCGGCGCGACGGCGGCCTGCTGCCCGGCCGGCTGGTGCAGCGCCAGGGCGACCCGGTGTCGGGGAAAGAGATCGCCTTTATCAGCGACGTGGACTTCGACCACCCGGCCCTCAGTCCCTTCCGCGACCCCGGATTCGCGTCGCTCGTCGGCCCGTCGGTCACGTTCAAGGCCTTGTGGGAGGTCGAAGTCAAGCCGCCGGCCCAGGTGCTGATGAAGGCCAGCACCGGGGCGCCGCTGCTGTGCGAAAAGGCCGTCGGCAAGGGCCGCGTCCTTCTCTTTACCTCCTCATGCGACCGGTCATGGACGAATTTTCCGATCCGGCCGTCCTACCTGCCGTGGGCGACCCAGCTGGCCGCGTACCTCACGCAGGAGCCGCTCAACCGGGACACGTTCCATCTGACCGGCGACGTGATCGCGCTGACGCCGGCCGGCCAGGACTCGTCGGCCCCGCTACGGGTCAAGAAGCCGGACGGGCAATACGAGGCGGCCCGTTGGAACGACGAAACCAAGGCGATGGAGTTCATGGGCGCCGACCGCCCCGGCGTCTACGCCGTCGAAACGGCCGACCGCAAGCCGGTCGGCCTGTTCGCCGTGAACACCGAAAATTATGAGTCGAAGTTGACGTACCTGGACGACCTGTTCGCCGACGGCCCCGGCGCCGACCGGCGGGCGAAGGTCGAGGCCGGCCTGAAGGAATCGCGGCTGGCGAACCGGCCCGCGGCGGCGTTTTTGGGCGACGCGGACCAGGCCACGACCGCCGGCGGCTTCGGCGATTCCAACGTCTGGGTGTGGGTGCTGGTGGCCGTGCTGATCGTCGCCGTGGTCGAGCCAACCCTGGCCAACCGCATCAGCGCCCTTCTCTTCTCCAAATCGCGGCCGGCGCCCGACCTGACGCCCGGCGGCCGCGTTCGGCCGACCGCGACCGATGCCACGCCGACGCCGGAGGTGATCGCGTCATGACTTCCTTCCCGACGCCGCTTCTGGCGAATTTGGCCTTCGAGCCGTATTTGTCGCTGTTCACGACCGCCGCCGCGGTCGGGGCCGTCGTCGGCCTCGCGCTCGGCGTCGTCGCCGGCCGACTCCGAATCGCCTGGGCCAAGGCCGCCCTCTGCCTTGTCGCGCTGCCGGTCGCATTCCTGCTGGCGGGGCCGACGGAATATCTCCTGGGCAGGGGTTCGCCGTTCGGCAGCGCGTCCGCGACTTGGGCGACGTGCGTGCAGGCCGCGGTCGGTGCCTTATTCGGTCTAGGCCTATCCGCCATGGTTGGAACCTACCTCCGCATCTTCGAGCGTTCCGGCCGGCCGCTCGCCTGGGGCCTCCTGGCGCTGCGGGTCGCCGGCATTCTGCTGTTGCTATTCATCCTCGCCAACCCGGTTTGGAAGCAGAAAAACGTCGATCCCGGCCGCGTCGTCGTGGTGCTGGACGACTCCCGCTCGATGTCGTTGGCCGATTCCGGCGGCGTCACGCGCTACGACCGCGCCAAGGCCGCGGTGGACAAACTCAAACACGCCCTCGAATCCGACGCCGCCGGCCCGCGCCTGGCCGTGGACCTCTATGACATCAACGGCGCCCGTCTGGATGAGCCGCCCGCCGCGCCGGCCGTGGACCGCACCGACCTGACGCACGCCCTGCAAGACGCGGTGCTCAAGGCGCGCGGCAACCACCTCGTCACCGGCGTGGTGCTCGTCAGCGACGGCATGGACAACACCGGCCGTCAGGACTTCCGCGACTGGGAGGACACGTCGGTCCCGATCCACGGCCTCGGCTTTCCCGCCGTGGAGACGGGCGATCTGGACCTGGCGGTGCGAAAGCCGACCGCGCCGGAACGCGCCCGCATCCACAATGAATTGCGCGTGAGCGTGCCGGTGGCGAAGACCGGGGCCGCGGCGGCGGAGGCGACGGTGTCGCTCAAGCTGGGCCGCGACGTTTTGGCCTCGCAGAAGGTGAGTTTCGGGCCTGGAGCGTCGGAACAGGTGGTGTCGCTGGCCTACACGCCGCACCAGGCCGGCGACTTCGTGTTCACTGCCGCAGTCGAGGCGGACGCCGGCGAGCGCTACCTCGGCAACAACGCCGCCCAGTTCCCCATGCGCATCGACGCCGACCCGATCCGCGTGCTCTATATCGAGGGCTTCCTCCGATACGAGTATAAGTATCTCAAGGCGCGGTTGGAGGACGACCCGGACGTGGCCCTCGTTTCCGTGGTGCGGCGCGTCAACCCGGAGGGCGTCAACGGCGCCGCGGCCAAGGACGTGCTCACCGCCGACGAGTTGAAAAAGGTGGACGTGGTGATCCTCGGCGACATGGAGGCCAAGTACCTGTCGCCGGCCGAATATCAGCAACTTTTGCGATGGCTGGACGAGAAGAACCATTCGCTGCTTGTGCTGGGCGGGTATAAATCGTTCGGCCCCGACGGCTTCCGCGAGACGCCGCTGGCCGACGCGCTGCCGGTGGTGTTCGCGGCCGAGCCGCCGTTGCAGAGCGAGGAGCCGTTTCATCTGGGGCTGACGGACAAGGGGCAGGGAAGCCCGATTTTCACGCTGTCCGGCGACCGCGTGAAGGACGCGGAGGCGTGGGCGGACCTGCCGCCGTTGCTGGGCATGAGCCTGGTGCGGCGCGTCAAGCCGGGGGCCGAGGAACTGGCGGTCAACCCCGGCCTGTCGGTCGACGGCAAGCCGGCGGTCGTGGCGGCGGTGCAGCGGGCGGGCGGCGGCGGCCAGGTCATGGTGCTGACGGTCGATTCGACCTGGCGCTGGAGCCGGCTGCCGCGCATGATCGGGCAGTCCGACACGCTGTACGGCCGCTTCTGGAGCCAGACGGTGCGCTGGCTGGCCGGGCGCGGCCGCGACGAGCAGCGGCCGCTGCTCACCGCGTCCACGGATAAGGCGTATTACGATGTCGGAAAACGGGTACAATTGCGGATCGCGCGTCAGCCGCGGGCCGACGTGGACGTGAGCGCGACGCAAGTGGCCGTAGAGATCATCGGGCCGGACGGCAAGCCGCTGCCGCCGGAGCAGACGCCGGCGCCGCGGGCGAGTTCGGGCCAGCCGGACGTTTTTACCGCCGAGTTCACGCCGTCGTCCGGCGGCCGCTACGAGGTCAACGCCACGCTGACCGCCGACGGCAAGGCGCTGGCGAACCAGACGACGGAGTTCCGCGCCCAGGGGGCGGATTACGAGTTGGCCGACCAGGGCACGAACCCGGCCAACCTGCGGGCGCTGGCCGAGGCGACCGGCGGCGTCTATCTCGACGTGGACCGTGCGGACGAGCTGGCGGGCAAGATCGCCCGCAAGGACCGGATGGGGCCGGAACGGCGCTACGAATTTTGGAATTCGCCGATGCTGTTCGTGGCTTTTTTGGCGTGCGTGTCGGCCGAGTGGTTTTTGCGGCGATGGAATCAGATGGTGTGACGGCCCGAAGTACGGGAAAGGGATGCCATGAAGACGACGGAATCCTATCCGCTGCTGCTGGAGGCGCTGCACGACGTGCGCGCCCGATGGCGCCGTAACAAGGTCCTCGAAGGGTCGTTGCTGGCCCTGGCCGGCGTCGCCGTCGTGCTGACGGCGCTCGTCGCCGCGGACAACCTGCTGCAGCCCGGCACCATCGGCCGCTTCGTGTTGGCCGCGCTGCTTTGGGGCGGACTGGCCGCGTCGCTGCTCCTCCTGGTGGTGCGGCGCGTGCTGGAGGACCGGCGCGACGATTTCTTCGCCGCCCTCGTCGAGCAGAAACATCCCGAATTGCGCAACCAGTTCATCAACGCCCTCCAGCTGGGCCGCGGCGACCAGCGCGGCTTCTCGCCGGGCCTCATTCACGCCATCGTCGCCGACGCCGGCAGGGCGACCGCCGACCTGGACATGAGCGACAGCATCGACCGGCGGCCGGCCAAGCGGGCGGCGGTTTTCGCCCTCGTGGGTTTGCTTGTGATCGCCGGCTACGCGGCCGCCTTTCCTCCGGAGTTCGGTACGGGCTTTATCCGCGTCCTGCTGCCGTTCGCCGACCAGGCACCGTACACGCGGACGCACATCAAGTCGGTCGAACCGGGCAAGGCCGTGACGCGCGTGCAGGAGGGACAAGACCAGGCCGTCGGCGTCGTCGTTGATGGCGTCGTCCCGCCGGCCGCCCGCCTGTACCACCGCAACGAGGGCGGCGCCTGGCGCGACGACGAGATGGCCGCCGAGAAGGGCAACGCTGGCGTCTTCCACGCGACCGTTTCCCACGTCATGGAATCGTTCGACTATTACGTCGCGGCCGGCGACGCCCGCTCGGAGGTCTTCCACGTCGAGGCGGTTAAGCCGCCGCGCCTGGAGTCGCTGACGCTGACCTACGCCTTTCCGGCCTACCTCGGCAAATCCGAGGAGCGCGTCGCCGATTCCGGCGGCGTGGTCGCGGCCGTGGCCGGCACGACCGTACACCTGGAAATGAAGGCGACCAAACCGCTCAAGGAAGCGGAAGTGAAGACGGAGACCGGCGAGACCGTCGTGCTGGAAAAGCGCGGCGACGACCAAACCTGGGGCGGTTCGTTCGTGGTCTGGGCGGCGAACGCCAAGGCGTCGTCGGAGTTCAAGGGCCGGCTGCTTACCGCTCCGACGACTTATGGGATCCACATGGTAGACGGCGACAACACGCCCAACGATACGGCGTCGCGGCCGATCACGGTCGTCCCGGATTTGCCGCCGAAGATCGTCCTGCGCGACCGTTCGCCCCACCCCGGCCCCGACTCGGTGTTGCCGTTAGCCGTGGACGCGACCGACGACCACGGACTCGCCGAGATCCGTCTGCGCTATCGCGTCAACGGCGAGGAGGCGATCCGGGAACTGGCGGGGAAAGCGTTCCCGGAGTTGAACCGGGAACAGGAGAAATGGGAGTTCCCCTGGAACCTGGCGGCCGCGAAGATCAAGGCCCACGACCGGGTGGAATACTGGGCGGAGGCGACGGACCATAACACCGTCACCGGACCCGGCAAGGCGGAATCGCGCCACCTGACGTTTGAGGTGATCGACCCGGCGGAGGCCGCCCACAATTTGGATTTCAACGTCCACGACTACGCCCGCGAGTTAGAGGCGCTGCTCAAGCGACAGACGATCAACCGTACGCAGACGGCCGACCACGCCCCGCTCGACGGCCCCGCCAAGGAGCAGGCCGCCATCCGCGCCAAAACGGGCGAACTGGCCCGCGCGATGGAGGCCGACAACCTGCCGGTGGCGACGATCATCCAGGCGCTCGACGGGCTGGTCTCCGGCGACATGGCCGACGCCGTGAAGCTGCTGGAGTCGGGCCGCGATGCCGCCAAGGAGTCGATCAAGGACGACTTCCGCGCCCAGTCGCTGCCGGTGCAGGACCGGATCATCGCCGTGCTCACGGCCTTAGTGTCCCGGCTGCAAAACAATGAACGCGCCCGTGACGAGTTGAAGAAGCTGGAGAAGAAAGACCCCGAAGCGCACAAGAAACTGACCTGCGTGCTGGCCGACATGATCAAGCACCTCGACGAGCTGCTCAAGGACGAGACGCAGGTGGCCGGCAAGTTCGAGAAGCTGCCGACCAAGAACCCCAACGACATCAAGGACGATGAAGGTCTCAAGGCGCTCAAATCGCTGGACGACCTGGCCAAACGGTCGCAGACCTGGGCCAAGGGTTCGGTGGCCGAGCTGCCGAAGCTGGCCGAAGGTTTCGTGGACGATTTCAACCTCCGGAAGGATGCGAACCGGATTTACGAGGAGGTCGAGAAGGCGTCGCAGCGGGCCAAGGCGGAGACGATCCCGGTGTCGGCGGAAGACCTCGGCTTCATGCTCGGTACGAAGATGAAAGAAGATCTCGAAATGTGGCTTCCCAACGCCCCGGACAACGCCAAGTGGCTGCTGGAGGAGCCGCCCGACGGCAAGTCGCCGAAGATCCCGGAAATGCCGCTGCCGAAGAGCCTGGAGGACATGATCGGCGACCTGTTGCAGAAGGCCGACGAGTTCGACAAGGACGCGGACGACGTGACCAACGCCTTCGCCGGCAACCTGGACCAGGCCGGCTGGGGCGTGTCGGACGGCCCGATGGCCAGCTTCTCGGCCAAGGGCAAGACCGGCAACGACCTGCCCAACAGCAACGAGCTGAACGGCCGGTCGGGTTCCGGCCGCCGCGGCAAATCGACGGGGCAGATGGTCGGCGACACGTCGCGGACGCTGCCGGGCCGGCCGACACCGGCGCGGGTGGACAACTCGAAATTCGAGCCGGGCCGGCTGAAGAAGGAGGGGGACGAGGACGCCAACGGCGTGACGGGCGGCGGCAAGAAGGACGGCAGCGGCCGGATCGGCCTCCAGGGCGACCAGATGCCGGACTTCGTGAAGGACATGGGCCGGTTGAGCGCCAAGCAGGCCGGCGTCCGCGAAAAGGCGGAGAAGGTGGCCCGCAAGCTGGACACGATGGGCGTGTCGTCCACGCGGCTGTCGGAGAGCATCGAGTTGATGAAATCGATCGAGAAGGACCTGGCCGACGGCCGCTATGAGGACGCCGCCCGTAAGCGCCGCGAAGCGCTGTCGAAGATGCGCTCGGCGTTCAGCGACGTGGACCAGTCCACGGCGGCGGAGATCAGTCGGGCGCGCGACCTGCCGCCGCAGATGCGCGGCGAACTGCTCCAGTCGGCGGAAGAGGCCTACCCGCCGGGTTATGAAGGGCTTCTCAAGAGCTATTACAAGTCGCTTTCTACGGGAGACAAGTGAGGAGATAAAGCATCCGGCCCGGTTGATCGCCGGCTTGAAATCGGGATAGAATGAATCCTGCTCTTGAGACGGGCGTGACGGTGGGGATGCAAGGAGACGCGGATCAATGCCGATGTTGCTCGAAGACCTGGCGGAGGAAACATCGGCCAGCAACCTGCGGGCCGCCGACCGGCTGGACGCGGAGGCCCGCGACCTGGACGAACTCCGAGGGGCGGCGACGGCGCGAGACGAATTCCTGCCAAGGGCCGTTGAGTCGGCCCGCCAGGCCACGGACTATGCCGTCGCGCGCGTGGCCCAGGCGGAAGCGGCCTGGCGCTCTGCCCTGGTTTCGCTCCGAAAGACCCCAACCGGGGCCGAGGCCGAGCGGCTGCTCCGTGTCCATGTGACTGTGTTCGAGTCCGGCCGGCGGCTGGTGGGCGCGGCGCGAGCGCTATGGCAGATCCCCGAACTGGTCGATGACCAGCGGGAACGGCTCGACGAACTGAACCGCGCAGGGCGGCGAATCGAGGAACTGGTCGCCGAGGCGAAGCTGGCGTTGGAACATCGGGAGCGCGGCTGGCAGCCGGCCGACCCCGCGCGGCTGGCGCTCGGCCTACAACTTGCCCGCGAGGGCAAGACGATCAAGGCGGACGAGGCCCGCACCTGGTTCCGTAAGGGTCCGGGCTAGGGGGCGTGGCGTGCGGTACTACGTCGAATTCGCCGAGCCGGTTCGGGATTATCTAGTGCGAGTTGAAGGACTGACCGACGACGACCGGGCGGCGGTGGTGGACGGCGTGATTGAGGAATTGTCGCGGGACGCGGATCGATTCCTCGCCCTGCGGCCGCTCGCGCGGGAGTCCCTTTGCTTTCGGTATGATTACCCGCACGTCGTCGGACAGACGGTGTATGACTTCGACTTTGTGGTGGAGTCGTCGCATCTGGAGATGGGCGTGGTGCGCGTCGTCTACGTCGAATGCACGCCGATCCGGTGACTTGGGCGACGGCCCCGCCTGAAATGTTTGTCAACCGAACGATTCAGTTGACGGAGACGCACGCCCTGCTACGCTAGAACCTGCCTACCGAAACCGCTTGCCTTGACCCACCTGCCTTGAGGGCATCCATGAAACCGACCGCCGCCGTGTCCGCCGGACCCAACGCCAGACCCTCCGTCGATGAGGCCGACCTGCGCGCCGCCGAACGCCTGACGAGGGTCTACGACAAGATGACGCAGCAGCTCGGCCGCGTCATCGTCGGCCAAAACGAGGTCCTCAAGCAGGTGCTCATCGCCCTGTTCTGCCAGGGCCACTGCATCCTCGAAGGCGTCCCCGGCCTCGCCAAGACGCTCATGATTTCCAGCATCGCCCAGCTCATGTCGCTGACATTCAAGCGCATCCAGTTCACCCCCGACCTGATGCCGTCGGACATCACCGGCACGGAAATCCTGGAAGAGGAAGAGGGCACCGGCCGCCGGCGCATGAAGTTCGTCAAGGGACCGCTCTTCGGCAACATCGTGCTCGGCGACGAGATCAACCGCACGCCGCCCAAGACGCAGGCCGCGTTGCTCCAGGCCATGCAAGAGTTCAAAGTCACCACGTCGGGCACCGACTTCCCCCTGGAGAAGCCGTTTTTGGTGCTCGGCACGCAGAACCCGATCGAGCAGGAAGGCACCTATCCCCTACCCGAGGCCCAGCTCGACCGCTTCATGTTCAAGGTGCTGATCGACTACCCCAGCTACGAGGAAGAGTTGACCATCGCCGAATCGACGACGGCCGGCGACCCGCCCAAAATCGAGGCGGTGCTGGACCGCGAGGGCATTCTCGACATCCAGCGGACGGTGCGCAAGGTGCTGATCGCCCGCTCGGTCACGGCCTACGCCGTCAAGCTGGTGCGGGCGACGCGGCCCGGCAGCGAGGAGGCGCCGGACTTCGTGAAAAAGTACCTGACGTGGGGCGCCGGCCCGCGGGCCTGTCAGGCGCTGCTGCTGGGCGGCAAGGCCCACGCCCTGCTCGACGGCCGCGTTCACGTGTCCACCGACGACATCCGGTATGTGGCAAGGCCGGTGCTGCGGCACAGGCTGGCGACCAGCTTCCGGGCGGAGAGCGACGGGGTGAACGCCGATCACATCGTCGAGAAGTTGTTCCACGAAGTGCGGGAGCCGGCGGGGAAGTAATGGGGCGCGGCGAGCGGGGGGCGTAAGCCCCCTGATTCTTCACACGGTCGCCGACGGGATGCTAAATCAGGGGGCTGACGCCCCCCGCTCGCCAAGAGAATGAATATGAGCCAAAAGTATTTCGACCCCGAAGGCCTCGCGCGTGTCGGCCACATGGAGTTGGTGGCCCGGCAGGTCGTCGAGGGCTTCCTGACCGGCCGCCACCGCAGTCCCTATCACGGCTTCTCGGTCGAATACCTCGACCACCGCCCGTACACGCCCGGCGACGACCCCCGGGCCATCGACTGGAAGATCCTGGCCCGCACCGATAAATATCACGTCAAACTGTTCGAGGACGAGACGAACCTCCGCGCCCACATTCTCGTCGATTGCTCCAAGTCGATGGCCTTCAAGAGCGGCGAGTTGAGCAAGCTCGGCTACGCGAGTTACCTCGCCGCCGCCCTGTCGTACCTGATGCTGCACCAGAACGACGCCGTAGGCCTGGTGCTGTTCGACTCCGAAGTGCGACAATACCTGCCGCCCAAGGCGCGAAAGACGCAGTTCCGCCGCATCCTCGACCTGCTCGACCACTCCTACAGCAACGAGGACACCGACGTCGGGGCCGTGCTGCATGACGTGGCCGAACGCATCCCGCGGCGCGGGCTGGTCATCATTCTGAGCGACCTGATCGACGACGAGGCCAAGATCGCCAACGGGCTGCAACACTTCCGCCACAACAACCACGAGGTGCTCGTCATCCACACCCTGGACGACGCCGAATTGACCTTCCCCTACGACCGGCTGACGCGCTTCAAGGACATGGAAGGCGTCGGCCGCGTCACGGCCAACCCCAAAAGCCTCCGCAACCGCTACCTGACGCGCATCAACCAGTTCGTCGATACCATCAAGGCGGCCTGCTTCGAGCGCAACGTCAGCTACAACCTGGCCAACACCAAGGAGCCCTACGACCACTTCCTGGCGGCGTACCTGGAAAAGCGGTCGCGGCTGGGGTGAAAAGACCAACCCGAAGCGCGAGCGAGGAACCTCATCCCTCCCTCGCGCTTCGGGCTGGTACGCGGCCGCTCCTTACATCGTGTACGAGCTGCCGCAGCCGCAGGTGCTCTTGGCCTGCGGGTTGGTGATGCTGAAGCCTTGGCGGTGCAGTTCGTCGTGGTAGTCCACGACCGCGCCGTCCAGGTACATCAGGCTCCGCTTGTCCACCACCACCTGCACGCCGTGGAAGTCGAACACCTCGTCCAGCTTCTCGTTGACCTGCGGGTCGAGGTCCAGCTTGTTCTGGAAGCCACTGCAGCCGCCGCCCACCACGCGCACGCGCAGATACAGCTTCTCCGGCGCCGCGGCGCCCCCCTGCTGCTCGGCGATGATCTGCCGCACCTTCTCCGCCGCCTTCTCCGTCACCGAGATCGTCGGCGCCGACTTGTCGGCCGTCGGCAGCGAAACCATTTCCTGTACTTCCGTAGACATTTGCGATCCTTTCTTTCGTGATTGAGGTCAAACGATCGTCGCACTCCGGTGCAGTTCGTACTCCGGGCTGATCGCCCGCAAGTGCTGCACCGCCCGCACCGTCTCCTCGACGGCGTAGTCGATTTCCTCCGGCGTCGTGAACCGGCCCAGTCCGTAGCGGATGCTGCCGTGGGCCAGGTCGTCCGCGACGCCGACGGCCCGCAAAACGTGGCTCGGCTCCACGCTGGCCGACGTACACGCCGACCCGGAACTGACCGCCACGTCGCGCATCGCCGTCATCAGGGCGCCGGCGTCGATGAAGGCGAAGCCGAGGTTCAGGTTGCCTGGCAGCCGTTCCGTCGGGTGGCCGTGCAGGGTCGTTTCTTCCAACTGGTCCTGAATGCCGGCCCGCAGCCGTTCGCGCAACGCCGTCAGCCGTTCGGCCTCTTCGGCCATCCCCGCCCGGCACAGCTCGCACGCCTTGCCGAAACCCACGATATTCGGGACCGGCAATGTGCCGCTCCGCAGGCCGCGCTCGTGGCCGCCGCCGTCGAACAGCGGTTCCAGCCGGACGTGCGGCTCGCGGCGGCGGACGTACAGGGCGCCGACGCCCTTGGGGCCGTACATCTTGTGGGCCGACAGGCTGAGCAGGTCGATCCCCATGTCGTCCACGTCGAGCGGAATCTTGCCCGCCGCCTGCACCGCGTCGGTGTGGAACAGCACGCCGCGACGCTTGCAGAGCCGGCCGACGTCGCGGATCGGCTGGAGCGTGCCGATTTCATTATTGGCGGCCATCACGGAGACAAGCAGCGTCCGATCCGTAATGGCCGACTCGATCTGTTCCGGCGACACGCGGCCGTAGCGGTCCACCGGCAGCACCGTCACGCGAAAGCCGTCGCGCTCCAGCCGCCGCAGCGGATCGAGCACGGCGTTATGTTCCGTGGCGACCGAGATCAAGTGGTCGCCCTTTTTTCGGTAGGCCGCGGCCACGCCCTTGAGGGCGAGGTTGTTGCTCTCGGTGGCGCCGCTGGTGAAAACGATGGTCCGCGCCTCGGCGCCGATCAGGTCGGCGACCTGTTCGCGGGCCAGGTCCACCGCCTCTTCGGCTTTCTGGCCGAACACGTGCTGCCGGCTGGCGGCGTTGCCGTACTGCTCGGTGAAGTACGGCAGCATGACTTCCAGCACGCGCGGATCGACCCGCGTCGTGGCGTGGTTATCTAGGTAT
>Ga0182024_10010341_pt1 | contig 19015 bp, 16 predicted proteins | sample P32metaG_FD_120480 | JGI IMG/M metagenome (GOLD analysis project Ga0182024, IMG submission 120480) | Permafrost microbial communities from Stordalen Mire, Sweden - P3-2 metaG (Illumina Assembly) | ecosystem: Environmental > Terrestrial > Soil > Wetlands > Permafrost | place: Sweden: Stordalen... | reverse complement strand
GGCCTATCTCAAGCGGTCAGAAATGGTGCTTGACCGCCGCGACGGGTACCGGGTCTTCTATCGCCTTGCCAGCGCCAAAGAATCGGAAAAGAAGCGACTCTTCGACTTCCTGCGTGGAATCTTCCAGAGCGAAGCCCAATTGACACAGGATACAGAGCGACTGAAGGAAGCTATAAGCAGCGGATCGTGCACACTGAGTGAGTGGAAGCCGTTTTCTGCCATCAGGCGGAATCGTAGTGATAAATCGGCTGTCGCAAACTGTTCAAATGCGATCCCGTGAAGCTGTCGGTTTGATCCCTGGATAATCGGCCATGCTTCGGGGATCTCTCACGGAGCGTCTTAAACCGGGTGCATTGTGAACTCTCGGTTGTCGGAGGCAAAGTAGCGCCTCCGAATCCAGAATGCGACGTTGACAAGCGCGATGAGTGCCGGTACCTCAATGAGCGGTCCAACCACGCCGACGAATGCTTCGCCGGAGTTCAGGCCGAAGACGGCCACTGCTACGGCGATTGCCAACTCGAAGTTATTTCCCGCGGCCGTAAACGAGAGGGTGGCTGACTGTGCGTAATTTGCACCAAGCCGCTTGCCCATCCAGAAGCTCACCAGGAACATGATGAGAAAGTAGATGACCAGCGGGATGGCAATGCGAATCACGTCGAGCGGCAAGCGCACGATGAGATCGCCCTTAAGCGAGAACATCACCAGGATCGTGAAGAGCAAGGCAACCAACGTGAGCGGGCTGATCCGGGGAATGAAGCGCGTTCGGTACCACTCCGCGCCCTTAACCCTAATAAGGACATAGCGAGTAACGAACCCCGAAACGAACGGAATGCCCAGGTAGATCGCGACGCTCTTTGCGATCTGGGCGATGCTGACGTCGACGATGCTTCCTTGAAGGCCGAACCACTTTGGAAGAACGGTGATGAAGACCCAGGCGTAAAGGCTGTAAAAGAGAACTTGAAAGACGCTGTTGATGGCAACGAGACCGGCGACGTAATCTGTGTCGCCATCCGCCAGTTCATTCCATACCAGAACCATCGCGATGCAACGAGCGATGCCGATCAGAATAAGCCCGCGCATATAAGCAGGATCGCCGCGCAGGAACACAACTGCGAGGACGAACATGAGCGCCGGACCAATGAGCCAGTTCTGGATGAGTGAAAGGCCGAGAACCCGCTTATTGCGGAAGACTTCGCCCAGCTTCTCGTATCGCACCTTCGCCAAGGGCGGGAACATCATGATGATGAGCCCGATGGCGATGGGAATGTTTGTCGTCCCGCTCTGGAAGCGATTCACGAGCCCGGCAGAGCCTGGGATGAAGTGTCCAATCCCTACTCCAATGGCCATTGCGAGGAAGATCCACAGAGTAAGGAAGCGATCGAGGAAGGAGAGCTTCTTCCTTTGCAATGGAGCGCAGGTCCGGGCCTGCGTATACGGTTTGCTGGACATGACTATCTGGCCTCGGATGCTATTGAACAATCGACAGGAACTGGCAAAGGTGCGCCTTCAAGAGCGGCGAACTTCGCCGGAGTGCAGCAAGCCTTGGAGAGCCGCGTCCGGTCCGCCTGCATGCCCCGCTCCTCTTTCAACCACCCAAGCGTCTGGCGCAGAACTTGAGCGGCGCCGATATTCGGCGGCATGATGATGCGATAGTGCATCCACTTGCCGTCACGCCTGGCCTCAACGATTCCGGCTCGGCGGAGATAGGCGAGATGCCGGGAAATCTTGGGCTGCCCCTGCTCCAGAATCTCCACAAAGTAGCAGACGCAGATCTCCTGCTCTCCCATCAGGTTGAGCAGGCGAAGGCGCGTGTTATCTCCCAGAGCCTGAAAGAATCGTTCCATGTTGAACGGTGGTGGTTTTCCAGCCATGATTTGTTTATACGCATTGACGAATATATTGGCAAGGAATATAGTCGGGTTTGCGAATATGTTTTTGAGGCGCAAGTCATGACAGAGCAGATTTTGGAATCGATACGGTCGAAATACGGAGCGGTGGCAGAGAGTTCGCTGTCGAGCGACAATGCAGGCGTGAAGGCGGTAGCGGAAGCTTTTGGCTATACCCCTGAAGAACTTACCTCGATTCCGGCGGAAGCCAACATGGGTTTGTCCTGCCGCAATCCTACGGCTACGGCTCACATCAGACCGGGTGAGGTTGTCGTCGATCTCGGCTCAGGTGGAGGTCTTGACGTCTTTCTCGCGTCGAAAATGGTCGGACCGGAAGGCCGTGCCATCGGCATCGATATGACATCGGCCATGATTGAGCGCGCTCGCGCAAACGCCCAAGCAGGTGATTACACAAACGTCGAATTCTACCACTCCACCATTGATCAAATTCCCTTGCCAGATGCTTCGGTCGATTGCGTCATATCGAACTGCGTCCTCAACCTGGCGCCCGACAAGCCCGCCGTTTTCCGCGAGATTGCCCGTGTCCTCAAACCTGGTGGCCGCGCGGCGGTGAGCGACATCGCCCTGAAGCATGCACTTCCTGAAGCTGTGTCGAAAAGCATCGCCGCCTACGTCGGCTGCATCGCCGGGGCCATCCTGATCGATGACTATCGGGCCGGACTGCTTGCAGCGGGCTTCGAGCATGTCGAGATCGTTGATAGCGGCGCGGACCTGAATGCGTACGCCAAGGTTGAGAATCAGGCTGGCTGCTGTTCCCCAACGATGGACGCATCCAACCCGTTCCAGGTCATCGAGGAGCCATGCTGCGCTCCTGCGCCCAGTTCATCGGCATCTCTCCACGAGGAACTGACGGCTCTCCTCTCGCAATACGACATCAACGCCGCTGCGGCAAGCGTCAAGGTGTATGCCATTAAGCCAAGTACGAATGCCTAACCCTTCTTTGAAAGTTTAGAGGACGCCTCTATGGCTCGTTACAACGTGTTGTTTTTGTGCACCGGAAACTCAGCCCGGTCGATCATGGCTGAGGCAATCATGAACCGTAAAGGGATGCCGAACTTTACGGCGTTCAGCGCCGGGAGTCACCCTTCGGGAGTTGTGCGGCCTGAAGCGATTCACCAGATCGAAGCAGCTCGCATGAGCACGGAGAATCTTCGGAGCAAGTCCTGGGACGAGTTCTCTGCACCCGGCGCACCGCCGCTTCACTTTGTCTTCACAGTTTGCGACAACGCTGCCCAGGAGGTATGTCCTTTTTGGCCGGGCCAACCGATGACGGCGCACTGGGGTATACCAGATCCCGCGGCTGTGAAGGGCACGCCTGAAGAGATCGAACATGCTTTCGCCAAAGCATTCGCTACGCTCGATCGTCGCATTAGCCTCTTCCTCTGCCTGCCGCTGGCAACGCTGGACACCTTCGCTCTTCAGAAGGAAATCGACAGTATTGGAAAGCAATAGGTCGCAAATGAAATTGCTGATTATTGGTGGCAGCGATGCAGGCATCAGTGCGGCTCTTCGCGCGCGGGAGCTTGATCGGAGTGCGGAGATCACCGTGCTGTTGGCGGATGATTTCCCCAACTACAGCATCTGTGGCCTTCCATTCTTTCTGAGCGGCGAGACCCCCGATTGGCACAGCCTCGCGCATCGGACCGAATTCGAGGGCATCGACATACGCCGTGGGCATCGGGCGACGCGTATCAATTCCGCTTCGAAAACCGTTGATGTGGAGACTGAGCGGACCGGTTTACTCAGCTTGCCTTATGACAAACTCGTGATCGGCACAGGCGCTGGACCTTTGGAACCACCCATCGAAGGATGGCGGGCTCCCGGAGTGTTTGTGCTCCACACGATGGCCGACAGTTTCGCTGTGCACCAATATCTGGAGACATCGAAGCCAAAGCGGGCAGTCATTTTGGGCGCCGGCTACATCGGCCATTGAAATGGCCGACGCCCTCACCCATCGGGGCATTGAGGTCACAGTTGCCTGCCGTCCGGCCACATTACTGTCCACCGTCGATGCTGAATTTGGCAGGGCTGTCGCCGCCGAGCTTCAAAGTCATGGCGTAAAGGTTCGTACGAGCGTCGAGGTTCATCGGATTACGCAGAATGGTGGCCACCTGCAAGTCTCTGGTAGTCACGAATTCGAACAGGATTGCGAGATGGTCCTGATTGCGGTGGGGGTAAAGCCCATTGCGGAACTTAGCGCTGAAGCCGGTCTGCAAACAGGGGTAAAAGGTGCTCTGGTGGTCACTCGTAAAATGGAATGCGCACTACCGGACATCAATGTTGCGGGCGACTGCGCGGAAGCTTACCATCGGCTCCTGAATCGGAATACCTATCTACCTCTCGGTACGACGTCGCACAAGCAAGGGCGGGTTGCGGCTGAGAATGCACTGGGAGGCAATCGCTCGTTCGCGGGCTCACTCGGGACCCAAGTCGTCAAGATTTTCAACCTGATCATCGCGCGTACGGGTCTGCGGCACGACGAAGCAGAGAGGGAATCATTTCATCCGTTTACCACTGAGAGCGCGATGAACGACCATAAAGCCTACTATCCGGGGGCAACCCAACTCCATGCTCGCGTGACCGGTGACTTGGAAACTGGCCGCCTGCTTGGTGCGCAACTCATGGGAGCATGGGGCGCGGAAGTGTCGAAGCGCGTCGATGTATTTGCAAGAGCGCTCTTTCACGGAATGACGGTTGACCAGATTTCCGATCTCGATCTCAGCTACACTCCGCCCCTGGGCAGCCTGTGGGACCCCGTCCAGATGGCCAGCCAGGCTTGGAGTACCAAGGTCAATTCGTTCATAACGGAGAAACAGAATGTATAAGGTCATTTTTGCTTGCGTTCATAATGCCGGCCGGTCCCAGATGGCGGCTGCGTTCTTCAATCAACTTGCCAATCGGGAAAAGGCTGAGGCCGTCTCAGCCGGAACAGAGCCCGGTTTGCGTGTTCACCCCGAAGTTCTTGCTGCGATGCAGGAGATTGGAATCGACCTCAGCGACGCCAAGCCACAAAAAGTGACGGAAGAACTGGCAGATGACGCACAACTCCTCATTACGATGGGCTGCGGCGACAAGTGCCCCTATGCGCCCGGTCTTCGTCGAGACGACTGGCCGCTCCTTGATCCCAAGGGGCAACCGATGGATGAAGTTCGCGCAATTAGAGATGAGATCAGGGGTAGAGTGCAATCGCTGCTCAACAAAGACGGTCTTGGACTACTTGCAATTCAATGAAGACCAGTTATTGGAACGAATGAACCTGGCATTGACGCTGGCAACATCGCCCCCGCAGGCAATTCTTAGCCACGCACCAACCTTCTCAATTTTGCGCCCATTGACTAGGAATGCCATACTGCGCTTCAGAGGGCGCCGCCATCTGAACAGATGCCATGCGGAATCAATGCAATATCGACTTCTGTTCGGATCGATACTGGGAAGCGCTCTTAGCACCGCCCATTCTTGACCCGCTGATCAATCGTGAGATTCCAGTCGCGCTGCCGACTTTTAAGACTATCCTGACAATGCATCAATCGCCGTTACCTACGGAACGATGCCCAAGCTGACGGACTAGCGATTCACGTCGCTCTTCCTCTCCACCGAGAATGCTTTTGCAGAAAGGTCTCAATGCAGGTTGTTGGCGAACAGTTTCTTCGAAACTGTGCGGCGCCTCGATCGGCCGACGTTGAGGCAGTTCTCGGCGGGTTGAGAAGTAAATTCTATATTTATTCGTCACCCTTTAAGGACTTGTTCACATTCAGCGCAGAGAGTACGTCATGCGCGGATATGTGGATCTGTAGCCGACGCTCCCCAAACTCAAATTCGAGAGGTCTGTCACCATGATTAGAAAAGCAGTAGCACTGGGCATCGTCGCCGGAGTGCTCGCAACCGCAGGATTTGCTCAGGAAGACCTTACCCCCGACGGCATTCCGCATCTCGATCATGTGTTTCTGATCATGATGGAAAACCATGGCTATCAACAGGTCTTCGGCAATCCGAACGAACCCTACCTAAACAGCCTGATCACAAGCGGGCAGGTCAATCTTGCGACCAACTATTTTGCCGTCGGACATCCGAGTCTGACTAACTATTTGGAAATCGTGGGCGGGTCTAATTTCGGCGTCCGCAGCGACAATTCTCCGGACTGGGGGAGCACATCGTGCACGCCGAATATTGCCACCAAGGTGGTGAACGCGGACGACGGCGGCGGTAACGCACCGGTTCCGGTGGACACTGGCAACGTCTGTCCGATCACCGGCACCGGCACCGACGCCGCGACACCGGCGGTTGATACCTGGAATGAAGTGGCGGGTCCATTCGTTGCGCTCGCCGATATCGACGGAGTCAAGTCGGTCGCGGCTGCTCCCACGGTGGGAAAAACAATTGCCAACCAGCTCGACTCCGAAGGGATGGGATGGAAATCCTACCAGGAGAGCCTGCCGCTAGGTTCGATCTATGGCGTGAACTACAGTAACGGGACGGCAACGAACCTGTCGGATTTCTCGAAGCTGGCCCCGCTCACCTCGTCCAGTGTAGTGCAGCTGTACGCCGTGAAGCACAATCCATTTGCCTACTTCACCAGCATCCAGGAAGGGTACGATCACGACAGCAGCTTAGCCAACGTGGTCGGCTTTGATGGACCGCTTGGCCTCTATGCCGATCTTAAGAGCGGCGATGTGCCGACCTTTTCGTTCATCGTTCCCAACCAGTGCGATGACCAGCACGGCAGAGGCAACAGCGATGCGTTCTGTGCGTTTGACTATGGCCAGAACAACAGCGGGTATACGTACGGCACGCAGGTTGGACTCAATCCCGGGCTCATTCAGCAGGGCGACACAACGATCGAGCGGCTGGTCAAAGCCATCCACGCGTCTCCGGCGTGGCAATCGAGACGCAGCGCCATCGTGATCGTGTGGGATGAGAATGACTACAGCGGGAGCACCACTCTCCTTACCGGCCTGTATCCAACGCAAAACCAGAACCGCGCTGTCCTCACAGTCCAAACGAACTATGGGAGCCGCGGTGTGCAAAGCTCAACCTATTACAACAGCTATTCACTGCTGAAGTCCATGGAGGCAGGATTCGGCCTGCATTGCCTCAACCACGCCTGCGACTCGACAGTCCGCGTAATGTCCGACCTGTTTGCCGGCGATCACGACGGCAACTAGCTGCACCAACGGAGGGGTCTCCGCAGTTCCCCTGAGGAGCCCCTCTCAATCCGATTAACGTTCGGTTGCGACGATCACCTGGCCCAGGCGGCAATCCAGACGCGGCTGTGTTGCTGAGCCTGCCAGCCGGCGCACAGGCCGCTTCATGTCTGATCGTCGAACGCGGAACCGCGTTTCCCCGAGGAGGTATACCCCATGCCAGCCGATCGCCGTTCCTTCCTGAAACTCTTGGCTTCGGGTGCGATCTCAGCATCGTTCCCCGCCAGCATCGCTCGCGCGCTGGAAATTCCCGCCCACAATGACCATCGCAGCATAGAGGACGTGGAGCACATCGTGGTCCTCATGCAGGAGAACCGCTCGTTCGATCACTACTTCGGGACCCTGCAGGGTGTTCGCGGGTATGGCGACCCGCGCGCAGTCAGGCTGCCGAACGGCGATTCCGTGTGGAACCAGCCCGACGGCTCGGGTGGCTACGTTCTGCCGTTTCACCCCGACGTTTCGGATGCGGGACTAATCTTCGTGGAAGACCTCGCGCACGACTGGAATACGACCCACGACGCTTTCAATAACGGCGTGAGCGATCAGTGGGTTGTGCAGAAAGGGACCACCAGTATGGTCCACCTGAAGCGGCGGGACATTCCGTTTCACTATGCCCTGGCAGACGCGTTCACCATCTGCGACGACTATCACTGTTCTCTGCTGGGGCCGACCGATCCCAACCGGTATCACATGTGGACAGGGTGGGTGGGCAACGACGGAAGCGGCGGCGGTCCTGTGATTGACAATGCGGAAGCCGGCTACGGATGGAGCACCTACCCGGAGCGTCTGACCGCGGCCGGCATCTCGTGGAAGGTCTACCAGGATATCGGCGACGGTCTCGATGGCCCGGACTACTGGGGCTGGACCAGCAACGCCTACATCGGCAACTACGGCGACAACTCGCTTCTCTATTTTCACCAATACCAGAACGCGGCGCCAGGCAGCCCGCTTTACCAGGCCGCGCGCAGCGGCACAGACATCAAGGTGTCAGGCAACCTGGTAGATATGTTCCGTGCGGATGTCCTGGCAAACAAGCTTCCCCAGGTGTCGTACATCGTCGCGCCTGAAGCGTACACCGAGCACCCCAACTGGCCGGCCAACTACGGTGCCTGGTACATCTCGCAGTTCCTGGACGCGCTGACGGCGAACCCGGCCGTCTGGAGCAAGACGGTATTGTTCCTCACCTGGGACGAGAATGACGGTTTCTTCGATCACATCGTCCCACCGACGCCGCCGCAGTCGCGTGCGCAAGGCATCTCGACCGTTCCCATCACCAACGAAATCTTTCCCGGGAACTCCGAGTACGAAGCGGGTCCTTATGGGATCGGTGTCCGCGTGCCAATGCTGGTGATCTCCCCGTGGAGCAAGGGCGGGTATGTCAATTCGGAGCTGTTCGATCACACCTCGATCATCCGATTTATGGAAGCGCGCTACGCGGACGGCAACCCCGAATTGATTGAGACGAACATCACGCCCTGGCGGCGCGCCGTCGCCGGCGACCTGACGTCGGCGTTCGACTTCCGCAACCCCAACAGCAAGGTTGTGCCGCTGCCCGGCACTGCCTCGTACGCTCCCCCGAACCAAAACCGCTATCCGGACTATGTTCCGCAGGTCCCAACGAACCAGTCGCTTCCTGCGCAGGAGCCGGGCACGCGTCCGGCGCGTCCTGTTCCCTACGACTTGAACGTTTACGGTGAAGCGGACTCTGCGAGCGGGACCTTCACCATTCAATTCGCCAACATGGGCAAAACCACGGTGCTGCAGGTTCGCTCCGGCAACAGCGGCCTGGGGCCATGGACCTACACAATCGGAGAAGGCGCAGAAACCTCGGACACCTGGCAGATCAGGGCCAATAACCTTCCAGGCTATGATCTCTCCGTGTACGGTCCCAACGGATTCCTGCGCGCCTTCAGAGGCAGCATCTCCGGCGCAAACACGGCCAACCTCGACATCCGTACCGCGTACGACAGAGACGAGAACTCGATTACGCTGTATGGCTTGAATCGTGGTTTACAAACGGTCACGGTCCAGTTGACGAACACCTATACCGGCCAAACCCTGAGCGAAGAGGTCGAGGCGGGTGAATGGCAACGCAAGACCTTCTCGCTCGACAACACCTGCGGCTGGTACGACTTCATCGTCGAAGTGGAACAGGACTCGAACTTCAGGTATCAGATTGCCGGCCATGTGGAGACCGGAAGGGAAAGCAGGACAGATCCCGCTATCGCGGCAGACGTCCAATAGTGCTGTCCCTCTATTGGGCCCGGAGAGGCTCCCAGACCAGGTCGCCTCTCCGGGGGAATCGTCCAATCACAGCTCACCCCCTGATGCAGGATCGTGCGCTGCCACCTGCGGCCGTAGTGCTGGTCACATATGCGCTCGCCTAGCCGGTCGAGTGAGCTATCGGTCTGATTTAGCCCTCTTGGCCGCGTTCAAGCACCTGGCAGGAACACCAGCCGATCAATATCGCTCCGAATTACTCCGGAACTCAACTGGCGAGCGCTCTGCCAAACACGGTGTCCTTCGGTGATTCTTCGGAAGATGAATCAAAGGCTGGATCGACTGGTCGCTTGGGATTCGATCAAGGGCCACGAACATCGGTAATGCTAACGCCCATGTCGCCGGGAGAGATTTTCGATTGTTGCATAATCTCGCTCGCGCCCGCTGAGCACTCTAGCATCCGATTGATGAATGAAGCTCTCCCCGCCTCGTGTTGCTTTCGAATGACGGCCAATCTTGGAAATGGGCCACCACGGGTATCAACAGCGCGTTCAACTGACTCATTCTGCGTGATGACCGCGAATCGATTTGACCACGTGTTCAAGTTGGCCGTCCAACCGCTCCGTCGTTCACGCCAATTGAAATCGATCAGTTCGTCCGGTTCCATCGGCGTTCCTTCCAGCACCAACCCGTTCCATGTGTAGTACGCTCCTGTGGGCATCGCCAACCGAAATCCATTGCTGACTTTGACGGAAGTTGCGGAGAGGAGACGACCAGCCGTTTTCTCTCCGACGATTGTGGCGAGCCGGTTCTCTCGTGCAAACGCGACAATCATTTCCGCGGCGCTTGCGATGGGGCGGTTCACCAAGAGAACTACCCTCCGTGAAATGGTTTCTCGCCCAACCCCTCGGTTTGAAGCACAATGGGCTTTTTCGCCATCATTGCAGGCCCAAACTGAAAGGCAAGCCGCCACAAGGTCTTGGTTGAAGCTGGGATTTGTGAGAATCGATGGAAACTATGTTTCTCTGATTCGAGATTGGCTGTGACACGGTGCCTGTCGGACGCAAATCCAACTGGGACTCTGCCCGGTGTGATCGTGCTCATTACGCGAAGTGCGCCGATCCCTCAGCCGGTGTTGCCACGCAGGTCGATGATAAGGCTATCGATTGCGTCCCGTTTCTCAACCGCACCCGATATTTCGTTCGCAACCTCGACCCCAATCATGCCCGGAAACATTGCGATCTTCAGGTAGCCCAGTGAGTCACCGAGCAGTCGCGCCTCGACGAGCGTGGGCTCGGTGAAGTGGAGCTTCTTCCCCTTGGGCCGTGCTACTTCGACGGAAACAGTGCGTCGCTGGTCGTTTCTGTCTACAAATTCCACACTTGTTTGCTTGCCCATAGCGAATACGGGATGTTCCGACGGAGTAATCTCCCGGCCATCGACATTGAGAAGGATGTCCCCAGGTTCAATGCCGGCGATTGCTGCTGCTCCTCCTGCGTGGACAGCGCCGGTGCAAAAATTGACATAACTCCGGTTGAAAAATGTGTCACCCCTAGCGGTCATCCGGCGAAGCGCGGGGATACCCCATTGAATATCCTGGAAATGAAATGCAAATCGGGGTATACCCCAAAAACAAAATCGCCTGCCGAAAGCCGTTAATTCGGCGGAGTCTCGACCACTTTGCGACTGACCGGGCATACAAAACAAGTCATATGTCCCAGATGAGGAGCGTTCTGGTCAACTGGAAGTTTGACCTGTTCGAGCCGTACATTGTGCAAACCGCAGAAGGGAGGATTTGAGTCTTTCTGTTTGAAGCATGTCCCTGCCATGCGCTCCCCCTTATTGGGCTTGAATTGGCATTATCCTAACACCCATCGAATACCCGGATATCAAATTCGAAAGTCGGTCAAGACCGGATTATGATTCAGCTTTATGCAAGAAATCCTTCCCAAGACCGTCGATCCAAATGCCCCGCTACAGGGTCAGGAGTTCTACGAGTTGCACCTATTCGAGGAACCCAGTCAACTCGGCACCAGACACTGCGTCCGGCAGACTCACGCACAACGGAGCGACTTGAATTGGGATGTCGTATGGGAAGGCGAAGAGGCAGATTATTTCTGGATTCTGGAATAGGCAAAGAAGCGGTATGCCGAGCGCAAGCTCGCCTTGGCGAAAAAGGGGTTTATCTACTCGGATATGGACTGTGCGCCGTGAAGGCGCGAGGAGGGATAGCGATGTGAATCAAGCAATCTCTCTCAAGCTGGCTGATTTTCGACCGGCGGTTGCAATGCCGCCTCGACTGTAAGAGCAACAGTCGAAAGGGGGCCAAAAAGCTCAATCGGGTGTCGCCGATCGGGTGTCATAAGCAGATTGGCCTCAAATGTACCGGGTGCGACCCATCAGTCGCAGACCTGATGGACAACAGGATGAAATACTGCCGGCAGCAGGCAGATCGCTTCCAAACGCGTGCGCGCTCCGCCGATGCAAAGATCGTTAGCACGAAAAATATGGTGCTCTACTTTCTTGCCGCACGCGGACTCAAGAAGATCGAAGGCAGGGAATTCATGTTGCGTCTTCAAAAGAACAGCCAGGATTCGGTCGAGATCACCGACGAGAGCCAGGTTCCGATGAACTGCCGCGAACTGGAACTTCGCGTTCCAGGCCGTATCTGGGAAGCGGTCCTGGCTCTCCTTCCAGAGGGCACGTCCAAGCTTTTGGCAAGCTGCATCCATGACGACACACCGAGCAATGATGCGATCAAAGAAGCAGCGAGTCGTTGCGAAGAAGTCCCAGGCGCGCAGATAAAACGAGGCGTCCATCTGCGAGTAGCCTGACGGAGTCCATGCCTCGAATGCCAGGGGCCTCACTCATTGAGATGACTGACGATCTCGGACGCAATCCAGATATGTCAGCTAAGCGTCCGGCTTAACTGGCTCGATCAACGGGCCTGCTTTTGCGTGTATTGCCAACTTCGTCGCTTACGATGATGAAGTCGGATAACCGGGCAGAGGTATGTTTTGCACACCCAGTGAAGGTAGATTCTCCGTGGTGGCGACATGTACGATGAGGGAAGGCACTCATGACCGATAAGAAAAACCTATCCCCCGAAATCCTTCTTCACATTGCACAAACTCTGAACCTTCCAATGCGCGGATTGGTCGCGGCTATTGAACTTCTGGATGACGGCGGCACGGTTCCCTTTATCGCCCGTTATCGCAAGGAATCGACCGGCAATCTGGACGAAGTGCAGATTCTCGCCATCGAAGAAAAGCTGGCCCACTTCCGCGAACTTGCGGACCGGCGGGAAACCATACTGGCCTCGATTGCCGAGCAGGGCAAGCTGACCGAAGAACTCAAGGGTCGCATTGAGGCCACGCTCGACAGGAGCGAAGTCGAAGACCTGTATCTTCCTTATCGACCCAAGCGCCGCACCAAGGCCACCATCGCGCGCGAGAAAGGACTTGAGCCGCTGGCGAGTTACGTGTGGGCGCAGCAGCGGGGCGCAGAGCCGCTCGGGAGCCTTGCCCTCGCTTTTGTGAACCGGGAACTGGGTGGGGGCACGGTGGACGAAGCGCTCGAAGGCGCGCGGCACATTGTTGCCGAGTGGATTAGCGAAGATGCGGATCTGCGCAAGGCGCTGCGACAGCTTGTCTTCGACGAGGGCGTGATCGTAAGCCGCAAGGCGACGGATGCGGTTGACGAGCAGGAAAAGTTCAAGATGTACTACGAGTACAAAGAGCCGGTGAAGACCATTCCTTCCCATCGCATGCTGGCCATCCGCCGAGGCGAAGGCGAGAACGTGCTCTACTTTCTTATCGAGGTTGAGCCGGAGCGCGCCATCGGGATCATGCGGCGGCATGTGTTGCGGCAACACGGCGATTGGACGCAGCAACTTTAGCTGGCCATCGACGACGCGTGGAAAAGGCTGCTGAATTCATCCATTCAGGGCGAGATTCGGCTGGAGCTGAAGCGGCGATCCGACACGGAAGCCATCCATGTTTTCCGCGACAACCTCTACAACCTTCTGTTGGCTCCGCCTGCCGGCCCCATCTCCGTGCTGGGTATCGATCCCGGCCTGCGCACGGGTTGCAAAGTCGCCGTGGTGGATGAGACCGGCAAACTGCTGGCGCACGATGTGCTCTATCTACACACTTCAAAACATGGCAATGCCGAAGCTGCGCCAAAGCTCGATGGACTCTTGCGCCGCTACAACGTCCGCGCCATCGCGATCGGTAACGGCACTGCTTCGCGCGAGACGGACGCCTTTGTGCGCGACTTTTTGCGCGACAAGGGCATTCAGGATATCTTCTCGGTCACGGTGAGCGAGTCGGGCGCGAGCGTTTACTCGGCGTCGGATGTCGCACGGCAGGAGATTCCCGATCTCGATCTGACCGTGCGCGGCGCCATTTCTATTGCGCGCAGGCTGCAGGATCCGCTTTCTGAACTGGTCAAGGTAGATCCCAAGTCGATCGGAGTGGGCCAGTACCAGCACGATGTGGATCAGCGCCAGCTGGCTGAGTCACTGGAAAAAGTGATTGAAAGCTGCGTAAATCGCGTGGGTGTCGATCTGAATACCTCTTCGTGGACGCTGCTTCGTCATGTGGCTGGGATCAGCGAGCGTACTGCATTGAACATTTTGAGTTATCGAAACGAGAAGGGCAGCTTTCGCTCGCGAATGCAGGTTCTTGAGGTCCCCGGAATCGGCCCCAAGACCTTCGAACAGGCGGCGGGTTTCCTGCGCATCCGGAATGGCGACAACCCGCTGGATATGACAGCCGTACATCCAGAGTCCTACCCGGTGGTCGAGCAGATTGCGATGTCACTGAAGACCTCGGCCAAGGAAGTGATTGAGCAGCCTAAGCTGCTGGAGAAGGTTGATCGCACGCAGCTTTCGGCGGGAAGCTACACGCTGGACGATATTTTGACCGAGTTGCGCAAACCGGGCCGCGATCCGCGCGACAAGTTTGTGGCACCCAGCTTTCACGACGCAGTGCGAGGGATCGCAGATGTCGAGTCGGGTATGGTTCTCGAAGGCGTGGTGACGAACGTGACGAAGTTTGGAGCCTTCGTCGATATCGGCGTGCACCAGGATGGCCTGGTGCGCATCAGCGAGCTCTCGAATCGCTATATCAAAGACCCGTCGGAAGCGGTCAAGGCCGGCCAGATCGTCAAGGTGAAGGTACTGAGCGTCGATACGAAGGCAAAGCGCATCGCGCTCTCGATCAAGGCTATCTCGGCGCCCACGCCAAGGCCGATCGCGAGGCCCGCACCAAAGCCGCCGGCATCCCTCGATGAAAAGCTGGCTGCGTTGTCGATGAAACGGAGGGCCCGCTCTTGAGAACCCTCCAGCTGGAACACTCTGAGCCTGTACCCCAGAACCATCAATGCGGCTAGCGGATGTGGTCCCCGATGCGGCTAACATTTCAAAACCAGAAATTGAGGAAGACGCGGCAATCTATTGAAATGAAAAGGGCATCAGTTGGCGCCTGGAGGAACCAAGAGAGTAATTAGGTCGCTCGATTGTTCGAGCGGGTTCCCCATCTGCAGGGTGATTCCTTCGCAGCCCAAATCGAGGCTAGATCGAATCGATCAATGCCGGCACGGCAAAACACTGCACACTCGATTCATAGGGGTGCCGGACCTCAGGCTTTCTCCGCACCTGGAACCGGATCGCTTTGTGGGTTGGTAAAGAATCTCGGGTCCTTCATCCAAATCGCAATAGGCAAACAAAAGGCGAATCCGATACTGAGGCACGCACCGCTTGGTTCTAGCAGTGCGTGCCGTGTTTAGCGCGGCTCTGATAACAGAACCTTCACTATTGGCGGTTGGTCTCCGTCAGTAGCCAAGTAGGGTAATAATATGGCTGACAAAATCGGATCATGCTTGCAGTTTACGTCGCACCGCGTTCCTCAAATCCACCGGCAGGATGGGTTTGGGTAGTATCTCCAGGCTCTTTTCGGTTGGGGTTGTAGCGCAATTATCTCGCGCACCGGGATTGCCGCTGAATAAAAGCACCTTGCATCGTGGACAGTCCCTAACAACTCCAGCGATAAGCTCATACCCATTTAGTCCGGGCATGATCACATCTGACAATACGAGGTTAGGGGCCTCAATTTGAGCGGCTTTCAATGCGGCAAGCGGGTCTGTGAATGCTCTAGCGTCGAATCCGTCACTGCATAGAATCAGTGCGGCAGTCACTGCTATATTGGGTTCGTCGTCAACGACAAACACTAAATCTCTTCTTCTTTGGTCGAGCATCGGAAGATCGCTTTTTTCTTTGATTGCGCCTTGCGCCTGAAATAGATGGGGATTCGCAGCAGCTAATTTCGATGCCGACATGATCGTATAGGTTGCCTTTTTAGAACTGCTCACCTTGCGAAGTTCAGCACCGCCTCAGCCCAAACAATGGCCTGCGCATAGCAGCGAACAAGTTCACCCTGGTTTAGGCCATGGGACTGAACGATCGCATCGCAATTCTCCCAGTCTCCGCGCTCGTGAAACTCTACCCAACGTAGCAGACTGCTCTCAAGAATCACCGCGCCGAGCAACGCCTCCCGAGTCTTCTCCCGTAGAGACAGCACCGGGGCCACGTCCGCCATTGGGATGCGCAGCATCGCCGGAAGCATGCTGAACATCCCCAGCAGATACTGCTCCGCTTGGGCAAGCGAACAAAGTCCGGCAGCCAATTCGCAAAACCGGCCCCTCACAAGGGCCATCCTGAGGATCTCAGGCGGCTGTTTGGCGTTGAACGCGCTGGTGATGGCCAGTGTGATGATGCGGCGAATTCCATCGTCACCCACCAAAATCAACGCCGACGTGATCGAACTGACCTCCTGGCGAATAGCACATACCGGCGAGTTGACCAGACGCAGAAACCGGTAAGCGAGAGACGCGTCCCGCCGCACAAGCTCGCTTAGCCGGTGCTTGTCCAAGGGGTCGTGCTGCAGAAGCTCCAGAATTTGGATATAAGAAAGCCGGTTAGCCGGTACCTTTTGGTACTTCAGAAGCAGCGGACGGCAGAAATAATACCCCTGAAACAGGGTGAAACCCTCCGCGCAGGCTTGCTTGTACTCCTCCTGCGTCTCCACCTTTTCCGCCACCAGAACCGCCGCGGCGTCGATCAGGCGCTTAAACAGCTCTTGCCGCCCCATCGCGTCCGTTAGAGTGAAATCCACCTTGATGTAGTCGGCCAGTTCCACCAGCGGCTCGAACTTCGGCTCCCAGATAAAATCGTCCAGCGCGATTCGGTAACCCGCGGCCTTCAGCCTGCGGCACGCTGCAATCAGCTTTGCAGTGGGCTCCAGCGTCTCAAGTATCTCCAGCACAGTGATACTAGGGGGTAGAACTTCCACCAACCGCTCCGTCAGCGACTCCATGGTGCTGTTCACAAATCCAGGTAACCCCGCCGTCAGCTTCTCCATTCCGAAAATCACTGAATTATCGAGCATGGTTCGGGTGGCGAGGTCGCCATCTTCGCGGAAGGCCGCCTTCGGACCGGACCGGAAGAGCAATTCGTAGGCATACACTTCGCCGCGTAGGTTCAGGATGCGCTGACGTGCCACATACCGCAATACACCCGCCAATTCGGGCGGGGCAGCGTCGGGATTCTGGGCCGGTAGATCGTTCCCAGCCATGCGAAACTTCCCATTCAGCCAGGACTTCCATTTCGTCCTCCCGGCTGGGCGCGATTATACTCCGGTCCGCAATAGTGGGCTGCTCGTGCCGTAATCGCCGCGTGAACCTTCTTCAGCTCGACTTGAAGGCGTCAAGCACGGGGGTTGTTTTCCCGCCAACCATAAGGCTTTGGAGGAGTATGCCCGGCTGTGCAGGCCCTTGCCGGGAATGGGATACGCGGTGTGGCATCTGCCATTGGCATCATTGCCGACACAGAACTCAGGGGCACCGAGTTCGATACGTAACGGCTGCACCTGGACGAGCACGGCGTCCACTGTCGCCGCGGCGGTGGTCAGATATCGCCCAAAGGAATCCTGTGCCGGCTCAGCCGCACAACCGACAACGCGGACTGCGCGTTGGCGCAGGACGTAGGTTGCGACGTCTCCGCGGCGAAGCACTTCCGCAACCGGGATGCGCTACCTGTAGGCTTGCTCATCGGCCCAGTCCCCAATAATAGGGAGCCTGCACCGCTTGCCATTCAACGCACTGAGCACACACCAGAGCCATGCGAGGAAAATGGCAACCCAGATTACCGCGACCAGCCACCGGAGTCCCAGGAAGAGACGAGGACCAAGTGACGTAGTAAGTGGAAGCACAAAGCTTAGGATGAAGCCGAAGATGAATACAAAAGCGCTGAATACGAGGGACTGCCAAGCGTGGAATCGCACATAGGGCCGCTTATTGTAGCGCTGGATCGATAAAAAGAAGAACGCTGGGACCGGGGTGACGTAGGCGAGTGCGCCAATAGAACGGTCAGAGAGACCGGAACCTTTAGAATTGGGCATGATCCCTTCCTTTCGGATCTAGAAAGGTTGTTGGGTATGGGGTTGTACAGGCTGGGCCGATTTCTTGCATTCTCTCCATCTCAAAGACTAGGTTAGTCCAGAACCTGCCGACGCGGCCCCCGAAGTGTATGGAAAATCCATTTCATGAAGGTCCCTTTCAGATTGAATACTGAGCCACGAACTTGCTACGCATTTACCGAGTTCTGGCTGTATGGTCGTCTATCCGGAGATGTCTATCCGGAGATTATGTCCTAGTTAATATCCCAGATACCAATACCTTATCGGTAATTTGGGGATGCCCGGTTGGGGATGCCCGATGATTTAACCGGGACCCTATTCTTCAAAGCCGAAAATGGCCAATCTATCGGCTTGAGTTATTTGCCCGTTTCAATGCGCGTGGGTCAGAGTATGCTTGCCGCATGCTTTCCCGCAGCTTGCATTCATTTTGTCTGCAAGGTCTTCTTCTGGTTGCCGCCGCAGGCGCTATAGCTGGCGCAGAGCAAGCGCCCGGCCCATCGGCGCTGTCCGCTCCAACATTCGCCACTGAGGGTCTCGGCAAGGGAACAGTGGCCATCGACGCTCCCTGGCAGTTCCACCTGGGCGACGACAGGTTCTGGGCCGATCCCGACTTTGACGACAGCCGTTGGGAGCAACTCACTGTCGACAAGCCCTGGGGTGCACAGGGCCATCCGAATAATGGCGGTTTTGCCTGGTACCGCCGCCACATTAAAGTGACGCTTGCTCCCGGAGCTGAGCCCGACCTCGCCCTATTGATTCCCCTCGTGGAAAATGCCTACGAGATCTATTGGAACGGGAGGCTGGTGGGCGGCCGGGGCAAGCTGCCGCCACAGGCGGTCATCCTCATTGATGGTCCGGAATGGCAGACCTTTGGCCTGGGGCAGGCACACGAAGGCGTTCTTGCGGTGAGGGTGTGGCACGCGCCGCCCATATCATCGTGGACACAGAACGAAGGCGGCTTCGCGCTTCCTCCCTTGCTAGGAAGTCCGAATGCGATCGCTAACTACACACAAGGCTACGACAACGATTTCTTGCGCAGTCAACAGTTCAGATTTGGCCTCAACTCCCTCTATGCAATGGCAGGGTTGCTCAGCTTCCTGGCCTGGATGCGCGACAGAAGGCAGAGTCTTCTCATTTGGATGGCCGGCTTCTGCTTCGCCCAACCCCTGCGACTATTGCCGCCCAACTGGCCCTCGCCCATCTCGTTGGC
>Ga0182024_10010340_pt1 | contig 19016 bp, 18 predicted proteins | sample P32metaG_FD_120480 | JGI IMG/M metagenome (GOLD analysis project Ga0182024, IMG submission 120480) | Permafrost microbial communities from Stordalen Mire, Sweden - P3-2 metaG (Illumina Assembly) | ecosystem: Environmental > Terrestrial > Soil > Wetlands > Permafrost | place: Sweden: Stordalen... | reverse complement strand
TGTGCTCTTTTGACGTAACTTCTCGTCCTATCCATTAGTCTCGGAGGCGCCTACGTTGCGAAAAATTATCTGTGCTGCTGTGGCATTCCTTTGCGGTGTCGTATTGACGGGAGCGCAACAGAATAATGCGAGCGACGACGGCGGCCGCGTTCTCGCCCTGGAAAAAGCCTGGAATCATGCCCTCGAACAGAAAGATCCCAAGGCTCTGGAGATGCTTCTGGCGCCCTCCATGGTATCCATCGATATCGACGGAAGTATCTCCTCTCGAGGTGAGTTTCTCGCCAGCATCAAGTCCTCTGACTATCAACCTTCCCAGGCTGTGTCCGAACAAAGCAACGTGCAGGTCTACGGGGACGCCGCTGTGGTTGTCGGAATTTTCCGGATCAAGGGCACCGAGAAAGGTAAGCCCTATACGCGCCGCGAGCGCTTCGCCGACACCTGGATCAAAATCAACGGAACATGGCAATGCGTCGTTACCACCAGCACCCTGATGACTGCTAAACCGCTGGCAGATTAGCGTCCGTTCGACGTTACGAAAAACAGAACCGCCCCCGCCTCTAATACATTCCTACTATTCCCGCCCTGCTACGCTGCGTATAGATTCCCCTGCAATCACGCCTTCGCTGCTTTCGTCAAAAGTCGCTTTCAGGGGGAATAGCTATGTCCGCGCCAGCTTCGGTTCTGGATCTGAATTCGGGCCTCGCCGCCACCAGCAGCAGCGTGCAGAGCCGCACGCTTGCCGTCATTCTGATGATCGCCATCGCCGGTGTGTTCTGGGTCGTTTCTCGCTATCCCGCCCTGATGAAGCGCTATCACGCGGGCACTCACGTCAAGGCCTCTGGCGCGCTGACTTTTGGCGCGATTTATCCCGTGGACCGCTCCATGCCTCTGAAATCTCGCGTCTGGCGCACGACCGTCAATTGGCTCGACGCCAACCGCATCGGCATGACCTTTTCCTTTCTATTCGGTCCGGCCGCGCTCACCTTTCTTGCCACGCTGCGCCGCCGCCGTACCAATTCTCGTTGGCTAAATGCCCTCTTGGGCGCTTTGGTGGGCGCCCCGCTCGCCGTGTGCACCAACTGTGTTGCGCCTATCGCTCGCGGTCTCTTCGCCTCTGGCATGAGCACCGAGTCCGTTCTCGCCACCATGTTTGCTTCACCGGCGCTCAACGTGGTCGTTCTCGCCATGACCTTTGTCCTGTTTCCCGCTTCTGTCGCCCTTCTCAAGCTCGCTACCGTGTTGTTCCTGATTCTGGTGTTTGCTCCCCTCGTTGCTCCCCGCCAGCAGCCGCAAGCCGCAGTCATATCTTGCCCGATTGACTTTTCCGTCCCCGAATCCTGGAGTCAGGCCTTTCTCGGTGTGCTTCGCTCCTACGCCAGAAGCTTCTGGTATGTTTTTCGCGTCGCCTTTCCGCTGATGCTTCTCGCCGCCTTGCTCGGCGCGCTGGTCATCGAGCTGCTGCCGCCGCAAGCGCTGGTCGCGCAAGTCACTTTGGGCGGTATTGTTCTGGTCGCGCTGGTCGCCGCCTTCTTGCCCGTGCCCATGGCCTTCGATGTGGCGATCGCCTACGTGGCCATGACTCGCGGCGTGCCGTTGCCCTACGTCGTCACCATTCTCTGCACCCTCGGCATCATCAGCATCTTCTCGCTCTCCATCGTCGGCAAATCCATCTCCTGGAAGGTCGCTGCCGCCGCCTACGCCACCGTGGCGGCACTCGGCACATTAGCCGGAATCATCGCCCGCTCTTTCGTCTAATTTCGCCCGATGTCGTCGCCGAAACGGGCGGCAGCCCCATTCCTCTGGTAGTGCGGCCGCGACATTAGATGTTTCTCATGTGCTTGGCGTAAATGCCGATTGGGACTTAGACTCTTGTGGCTTGGTCGGACGGTTCTCACCGATAGATAGCGTCCAATTTCGACTATGCCCTTAGCGAACGCTCCAGCAACCAAAGATTTTCAGGACGCACCCTCTAAACGCATTGCCACGGTCGTCATCGGCGCCGCCGTCCTGATCGCCTTCATCATCTTCGTCGTTCATACCCGTTTATTTTTCTGGGGTGATCGCAGCCTCGCCACCTTGTTTAATTTGCCGGCTCATCGCTCTTGGGTGTCCGATCGTCTGGCGGTGTTCGTCAGCGACAGCGTGCTGATCAAGTCCTTTCCCGCTGTGGCCGTTCTGTTCTATGCCTGGTCCCAGTCTAAAGGCGCGCTAACGGGCCATACGCTCTCCGAAAAACGCAAAGTTCTGCTCTACACCCTGTGCATCATGCCTTTCGCAATTCTTTTAGCGCGCGCTCTCGCCAAGGTATCCCCGTTCCGCGTCAGACCCGCGGAAAACCTGGACCTGCACTTGAGGATTGCCTATTCCTTCGATCCCGCCGAGCTTCCTCATTGGAGCTCGTTCGTCAGCGATCACGCGGTATTTTTTTTCGCGCTCGCTACTGGCGTTGCGCTCGTTAATCGGCGTGCCGGATTATTTCTCTACCTGCATGCGTTGATCGTCATTGTCTTGCCCCGACTGTACCTCGGCATACATTACCCCTCGGACTTACTCTCGGGAGCCGCCTTGGGATTTGCTATCGGATATCTGGCCAACTGGTCGGCGCTGCGATCACTCGTGGCGTTTCCCGGTGTGCGCCTGTATCAATCCTCGCTGCCCGTCTTTTACGCCGCGTTTTTCTATGTCGCCGCGGAAACAGGCTCGCTTTACGAGCATCTGCTCTCTTTCGCCATGCACGCCGCACAGGCCGTCCAGGGCATCCTGCACCACCTGAAGAATCACCTCTAGTAGCTATGGAGTTGCGATCTTACTCGCAAATGCTCCGGCGATCGCGGCGTATCCCGCGGCATTCGGATGAATGTCCGGCCCGACCGGAGCGGGTGCGCCCATCCACGTCCACGCCAGCGTCAGAAACACATTCACTGGCACATCTTCACCAGGCACCGGTGTGAAGTTGTAAATCTTGAATGCGCGAGCCACATCCGCCACCGGTATGCGATACGCCACGTAGATGCTCTCGAGGATCAAGTTAAATTCAGTCGCCGCCGCCAGCGAATCCACCGCCACGGTTTTGCCGCCCGATCCAATCGTCCAGGCCGCCAGAAAAGGATCGTAGTAATTCATCGCCACAATCGGCGTGTTCGGCCCAGCCGCCTGGTGCAGCTCTCTCACGATCCACGGAAGGTTCGACGCCACCGTCTTAAGGCCATTCTGCACGCAGCTATTGTCGATACCGCTCTGCGTAAAGCAGCCATCCACATCGTTCGCGCCGATGTCTAAAGTGACGAACGCGACTTTGTGCGTCTTGAGAAAAGCCACCGCCGCGTTCAATTGGCTGCCTTCCGGATAGTTGCAGATTCCTCCCTCGATCATGGAAGAAGTGGTTTCCCCCGAGCATCCCAGCTTGCTCAGAGCCAGTCCCGGAATCTGCGCGCTATATTGCGCGAAAAGGTCATCCGCATATCCCTGGTTCGTCGGCACGTCGCCGCTCGGCGACGCCTGTAGTCCTATCGCCAGCGAGTCTCCCAGGGCCAGATAGTATGTCGGCTCGGCCGCTTGCGCGACCGCCGCGCCCCACAGCACCACGAAGACAGTTAGACCCACTAATCGAATTCGCATGTCGGCCTCCTTCAGCTCAGCGCCAAAAATTGGAAGTCTGCATCGGGGACGTGTAACTCCGGCAGAATACCCCTCCACCACGTCGAAGACAATGCGCCGTCGATTCCCTGGCGCGCTGGAATTTCATGTCGTGGAAACGAACAACATCGCTGCGTGGAACATGGCGGCGAACAGTCGGCAGCGCTTTTGACCCTCTTGACAAAGCTATGCCATGGAACTCGGATTATCTGTCCGGAGAATGTTTGACCGACCACTAACGCCGGGCAACGCACGTAACCGATGCGTAGTGGGCTAGTTTGAATCCACATGGGGCTCTGCTATTGTGCTCCGATGCTTGACCGTGAAAAGACCGGGCATGCGAAAGCCTCTGCCGATGCCACATGGATAGGGATTACGGTGTTCCCCGTCCTGCAAGATATATTTCGGTCCGCTATGAAAAGCGCTCGGATTACAATCTGGAGGCGGAGAATCGGAGCGGCTAGCACTTCCTTGGGGTTTCTCTGGTTCGTGGGTGCCTGCTTCGTGAACCTGAGGTATGCACCCGATTCCTCAAACTTGCATGCACAAGTGTCAGCCTCCACAGATCGGTGCTCTTATTTCTATTTTCGCTGTCTGGTCTTGGATGGATTCGTTGGGTCGGACTCGTAGTGAATGGGGGTGCGTTGCTCTTCGCCCTGATGACCTTAGGGGCGATGTGTGGACCTTTCGGATGCTAGCTTCAATTGCCTAAAGTCGGCAATGCTCTTCGAGAGCAAACGGAAATTCAAAGTGCGCTCGATCTAAACCTTTGCCAAATTTCGCGAATCACAAAGTGCGGCTCGAACAAAAACACTAGTGATATAAATTAACCATGAGCGAGTCGAAAGGCGCACACACTGCCTGGTTAGTTCTAGCTGTGCTGCTCTTCGCGGGCGTAATGCTCTGGGGCTATCTCGATCAGAATCATTACTTCTATCACGTCAAGCTGAGCCACATATCCAGCGGCACTTGGGCTACGCAAACCACCAAGGAATGTTTCTCCTGGAATGTCAGCACCCACAAACCCGCCCTCGACTGCGACGCCGGCCGTTCCGAAGTGCAGCAGGACGTTCGCGTAAAATTCTACGGCGATACGCACATGGAACTTCAGCCCGACACCCTGCGACTCCGCTGGCAATGCCGCAAACTCGAGGCATCCACTACCCCCATCTCCTGCCGAATGTACCCTTAGCTCTCTGTGGCCGTCCCCACTTGCGAACCTTCCTCTTTGGGGTTGACATCTTACCCGAACAAGCGCATCTTTGGGGTCAAATGCCTACCCAAGAAAACAAAGACCTGGAGAACAAGGACCAAGAGAACAAGGACCAAGAAAACAAGGACCGCCTCGAACTCCTGCAAGGCACGCTCGACCTGCTGATCCTGCGCACCCTCATCTTCGGCTCTCAACACGGCCAGGGCATCGCCCGCGCCATCCAGCAGACCTCCGACGAAGAACTTCTCGTGGAGCATGGCGCACTCTACCCCGCACTACAACGCCTTGAGGAACGCGGTTGGATCTCCGCCAAGTGGGGCACCTCCACCAACAACCGCAAAGCGCGTTTTTACGCCCTCACCAAAACCGGTCGCAAACAATTGGTCAAAGAAACCAATAAGTGGAACCGGCTGGCGACCGCCATCGGACGGATTCTGGCTTCGGAGGTTGAGGAGAATTGAAATCATGTTCAGGCGCCAGCGCAAAGCGACCGACTTTAACGCCGAGATCGAAGCCCACCTGCAACTCGAGGCCGAACGTTTGCGTAGCGAAGGCCTGCCGGAGCAGGACGCCTCCGCAACCGCGCACCGCACGTTTGGCAATGTCGCCCACGCCCAGGAGCATTTCTACGAATCCAGCCGCTGGCTCTGGTGGGATCATTTCTCGCAGGACGCTCGCTACGCTTTTCGCATGCTGCTCAAGTCTCCCGGCTTCACCGCCATTGCTATCCTGACCATTGGCCTGGGTATTGGAGCCACCACCGCAATTTTTAGCGTAGTCGACGCCACGCTGTTGCATCCTCTTCCCTACCCGCAGCCCCAGCAGCTCGTAAGCGTCATCGATGATCTTCCAGGCGTTGGCGCGCACGATGTCGGCATCTCAGTTCCCGAATGGCATGACCTCCAGCGCTCCGGCATCTTTTCCTACGTTTCGATTATCGGTGGCGGCGATGTGAATTTCACCGGCTCGTCTCAGCCTGCCCGCATCCGCTTTCTAAATGTACCGCCGAATTATTTTGCATTGCTGGGCGTGAACGCGCAGTTGGGCCGCACCTTCCCTCCTGACGATCCCACACCCGGGTTCACTCTCGAAGCTATTCTCAACGACGGCTTGTGGAAGCGGTCTTTCGCTGGCGATCCCGCCATTCTGGGAAAAAATCTGAGGCTTGATAATGACTTGTATCACGTCGTTGGCGTCATGCCGCCCGGCTTCCACGATCCTGGCCGCACCGCCGACGAACGCAACATCGAAATCTGGGTCGCTTCCGGTTTTGCGGGTCCTCCCGCTCCGCCGCCGCTGCGCAAGTCGCGCATTATTCCGCAAACCATCGCACGCATTACTCCCGGGCTAACCATCGCGCACGCACAAAGCCGGCTCGAGGCTCTCGTCGCCGCCTTGCAAAAACAATTCCCCGACGACTATCCACCGCAAAGCGCATGGACGGTGCGCCTGGTGCCGCTCCAGGATACCGTGGTCGGCAATGCTCGCGAATCCTTAGTTCTGCTTCTCGGAGCCGTGGGACTCGTCCTGTTAATCGGCTGAGTCAATGTTGCGAATCTTCTGCTCGCGCGCGCTAGTACGCGTGGACGCGAAATGGCCCTGCGTCAGGCTCTCGGCGCCGCGCGCCGCCGTCTCATCCAACAATTGCTTACCGAAAGTTTGCTGCTCTCCCTCGCCGGTGCCGTCGCCGGAATCGCCATCCTCCTCTGCACCAAAAAATTTCTCTGGCAAATCCTGCCGGACAGTCTGCCGCGCCTCAACGAAATCTCTATCAACGCGCCGGTTTTGCTTTTCGCTATCGGTGTGTCCCTCGTGTCCGGAGTGATGTTCGGCTTGGCTCCCGCCCTCCACGCAGGCCGTCTTGATTTGGCCAGTGCGCTCAAAGACGCAGCGCGCGGCTCGACCGGTTCGGGTGAGCAGGCGCGCACCCGCCGCCTGCTCGTGATCACCGAATTCGCGCTTTCGCTGGTGCTGATGATTGCCGCGAGCCTCTTGCTCCGCAGCTTCTACGATCTGGCCAAGGTGCGCACCGGTTTTGACGCTCAAAATGTAATGGCCGTGCGGCTGTGGCTTCCCGTACCCAACGATCCCGCGACGGATATCTATCGAACCCCGGCCCAGGAGGCGCCCTTCTTGCGTGAAGTGCTTCGTCGCGCCGCCAAGCTACCTGGCGTTGAACAAGTGGCCATCGGTGACGCCGCCTCCGTTCCACTAGGCCATGGTCAAAACGATCTGGACGTATTCCCGGTAGTTCTCGAAGATCACGAAACTCCGGTTAACCAGGCGCCTTTGGCCCATGGCTCCATCGTGACTCCGGAATATTCTCGTCTGCTGGGCATGACGCTGCTGCGCGGCCGCTCGTTCGCCGACTCCGACACAGCGCCCCCTGTTGTAGTCATCAATGAGTCATTTGCACGGACATACTGGTCCAACGCCAATCCGCTGGGCAAGCGCCTCAAGCTGCCACTCTATGGAGACCGCTCGACCCTTGCGTGGGCCACCGTGGTTGGGGTGCTTGCCGATGCTCGCACCGAATCGCTCGCGGAAGAGACCGCTCCGGAGCTTTATCTGAGCGTGTACCAGAGCCACCCCAAGAATTTAGCCATCTTTGTGCGTGGCCGCCTGGACACCGCCGCGCTTCCCGTGCAGTTGCGCGAGCAGGTGCAGTCCGTCGACCCGGAACTGCCCGTGTTCGGCGCACAGACTCTCAGCGGCATGGTATCTGCGTCCCTCGCCGACCGCCGCTTCTCCATGGAAATGGTTGGTCTTTTCGCTCTCACCGCATTGCTGCTTGCCGGGTTGGGAATCTACGGAGTGATTTCTTACATCGTCAGCGAGCGCACCCACGAGATCGGCATCCGCCTCGCTCTTGGCGCGGAAGCGGGTAACATTCTGCGCATGGTTCTGCGTCACGGATTGCGGCTCGCCGTTGCAGGTGCGCTCGTTGGACTTGTTTGCGCCCTCATCGTGTCGCACCTCATGGCCGGACAGCTCTACGGCGTCAGGCCCACGGATCCACTCACGTTTGCTGGCGTCGCCTTACTGCTCATCGGCGTTGCCCTCTTCGCTTGTTACATCCCCGCGCGCCGCGCCATCCGCGTCGATCCCTTAATCGCCCTTCGCTACGAATAATCCGCCCGCACCCTTAGTTCGAGGAAGCCTTCTCGGCCACAGAACCGCACCGCATCAAACACCCACCACCTCTCCAGGTTCACCGTGGCGGATCAGAGAGGAATCTGGCCCCACATTCATTGCGTTACAATCCACCCATGCCCAATCCCAACCCATTTGCCGGCCTGTTTCCGCAGGTCGTTCATCCCGTGAACGACGGCGAAACCGCTATCACCGAACACCTCGACAAAATCGAAGGCGAAGTCGCTCTCGACGCCTACGTGAAAGCCCAAACTTCCGCACCTGAGGTTACCAAGCGCATCTCCGAACTGGAAAACTGCCTGCATCGCTTGGCTGAGGCCGTCTCAAACTCATTCCATCTCGACAAGCATCCCGAGTTACGCGCTGCTGCCGAGGAAGCCAAATTGCTTCTCAAGAACAGGTTGGAAGTCGACGTCAACAAACATCGTTTTCGCAGTGAGCTGGGCAGAATCGAAGAGTGATTCAGCTCCAGAAACGTCTGCGGCGGCGAGACATCCCGTCACGCCACGCCATTAATTTGTAAATCCGAAAAATCACCAGACGCCGGATCGTAAAGTGCGCTCCACACGCAACCCTCGCGATCACACCAAACCGAAGGTTTTTGACGCCCCGGCTCTTGACAGAATGCATTGATATAGATGAGTCGGCGGTCGCCAACTACGATCCCCAGGCACTGACGAAAGTAACGACGCGGGCTCCTCATTTGTACTCCTGTGTCGCTGCGCAGCCGCGAAATGTTTGAAAATCGAGACTCCATCGCTTGAATATCCGTTTCGTCAGGGCTCCAGGTCGCCTCGAATTCTGGCGGCGCCTTGCGGGAACATTGCTCATTGATATCCTTGGCAGCGCTTTCCGGAAGTACGACGGAGATATGCTCCACCTCAGACCCTGCCCGTACATTTTTTCCAGACCGTTCCTCCCACACCAGCCGGCGCCAGCGTCGCGGCCTTAAATATTTCCGCAACAGAAAATACTCATTCACCGGCCGGTCATCTTGCAACGCCGGAGCCAACGGGGCATCCGCACGCAAGCTCTCAGGAGCTTCCTCCCTGGATAGAACCACCGCAAATTGCTCTTCCGCCGTGCTCTCCGGCCCCCACTCCAGCAAATCCTGGCGCGCCGCCTCTGGCATCCGCGCCGCCAACTCACTGGCGCTTAGCTCCGGAATAGGGCGTGAACTTGCAAGGAAGTGGTATCCCCATCCCTCGATAGACCCAAATACGCGCACATAAGGAAATGAATCCGTCAGCGCCCGCGTCACCGCCGCTTGCAGCACCGGATCACCGCTGGGGAGCCACTGTTGCAGAATGCCTCTCGCTCGCAGCCGCTTCTTGATCGTCGCGTAAAACTCGCGAGAGTAAAGCAGGCTCGATCCCGCAGCGGAAACTGGCGGCGGCGGATCGATGGTGATCACGTCGTATATTTCCGAAGTACGTTCGAGATAGCGCCGGCCATCGTCGGTAATCACCTTCGACAGCGGCGAGCGCATCAATTCCGCCGCGTCCTCATGGTAGTAGCCGAACATCTTCGGCACGCTGGGCACCAGGTCCACCGCCGTCGTAGCAATCCCCCACGACAGCATCGCGCGATACGTGGTTCCCATGCCAAAACAGATAATCAGTCCATTCCGCGGTTGCCGATCCAGGAACGCCAGCGGCATGTGCGCCATCATCTTGGTAATGGGCGTCAGAATGGTGATGGCGATTCCATTCACCATCAGCCGCTTTTCCATTCCCTTCCCGTACGCGATCACTGTCGCAGTGTGGTCGCGTCGCACCTGTCTCGCGGGAAACTGGCTCTCGTAGTCTTTACTGAATATCGCGGCCGCTACTGCCACCACTGCCAGAGCCGCTCGACCCAGCACCGCTCCGGTTCGAACAGTTTTGCCGGTAAATTGCGCCCACAAGCCCACCGCGAACCACGGCAGCGCCATCAGCAATGTCACCCAGCGCTCGCTCAGATGCGGCAGCAGCACGAACCCGGAGGCCAGCGGCCCCACAATGCAACCCAGCACATTTACGGCATAAGCTGTTCCAGCTCTCCCGGGATTCCCTCCAGACCAGCGGTCCACCATCATCGGCGTCAGGTACCCCACCAGCACCGTGAACGGCCCGATTCCCAACGCCAGCCGCAGCAACGCGGGAACGTTCCACGCCGGATCACCGACAAACAGTGGCGCCATCACCGCCAGTCCCAAAAATCCCCACACCATTTCGTTCATCGGCCGCTCGCGAGTTCTGCGGTACCACGCCGATCCCACGAAGGTCATCAGCAGATAAAAACCGAGAATCGCCGCGAAGGCATATACCACCGTCCCCAGATACGGCGTGAACTGCCGTATCCACACCACCTCCAGTGCCATGCTGCAAAATCCGGATCCGAAAAGCAGCGCCAGCAATCGCCGCGACGCCTGTGTAGCCCCTTTATCTCGTATCGCAGGTTCCGCCCCGACACCCACTTCCTCGCTCCGCTCCGCGGCAACGCCCTCCGCAACGCCTCGCGTTGCAAACGGTCCTCGCAACGTCACCGCAAACGCTCCCGCAGCCAGCAATACGTTCAGCATCGCGCCAATCGTCAACGTGTGATGAAATCCAAATATCTCGATGAGCAGCAGCGGCACCGTTGTCCCCGCCGTGGCGCCCAGCACATTGGCAAGGTACAGATAGCTGAAGGAACTTGGCGCTTCCAGTTTGTAGCTCGAGCGCACCGCCAGCATCGCCAGCGGAATCGTCAATCCCATGCAGGCACACCACGGGACCAAAGTCAGTGCCACCCATGCGCCAGAAAATAGGTAATAGGTGAAGGAAGACGATGATCCCAGGCCGCGCAGCAGGTCGCGACCCAGCGACATTTCAAACGGTACCGCCACCGCCGACACGCCTATCAGCAGCTCAGTCAGCGCGTACCAGCGCAACACCGGAAAATTTCCTCGCCAGCGTCGCGCCAGCCGGCCGCTAGCCCACGACCCCAGCCCCAGTCCCGCCATGAACATCGACAGCACTGCCGACATCATCGGCGTAGTGACCCCGAAGTCGGCCATGGCCAGCCGCAGCCAGATCAGCTCATAAAGAATGCTGCAAAAACCGGAAATAAAGAAAAACACAAACAGCCATGCCATCGCGGTTCACCAGAAAAGGTGCGCCATTTTACCCGCTTTCCCGCATATTCCTGGTGATTTATTGATTCGCTGCCTGCGCTGCGGGCTCGTCTAGAAATGAGAAATAGCCCATCCGTACTAGGGAGGCCAAGGGGTCTTTACCCGATGGTCGTCCCTGCCCCTCCAGCTAAAATGAATCATTACCTGAGGGTCCCATGCCAAGTCTGCTTATCGCCGATGACTTTTCCTTAGTTCGCAACACGCTCTGCAATTACTTTGAAACCATGCACATCGCTACTTGCTCGCAGGCGAAAAATGGTCTGGAAGCCGTGGAGATGACCATCAAGTCTCGCCCGGACCTGGTCATTCTTGATTACTCCATGCCGATCATGAGTGGTTTGGCCGCCGCCAAGGCCATTCACGAAGCAGCACCGCTCACCACCGTTTTCCTGATATCCGCTCACGGCCACGCCCTGGACTCCCTGAAAGACGACTCCATCGCCGGTGTATTTTGTAAGAACAATGTCGGACCGCTGTTCCAGGCGGTCAAGGATCACTTCCGGCAAAAAGTCTCGTTGCCCGTGAGCCACGCTTAAGAAGCCTAAAATTTCTGATTCGACCACGGCGGAACCACGCCGGTCATGCGCGCGAACGCCACCAGTTGTCCCATGTGCTCATTCGCGTGAACCAGAATCCGCAGGTACATCCCGTCCACCGTCGTGTCTCTATCCACGATGTGTACCTTACGCTGCAGATCCTTTGGCGTCTCCGTTAAGTGCGCTTCCTTCACCGCATCCAGCGAACGTTTCAACCACGCGATCACCTCCGCTTTCGAGGTAACACTCTTCTCCATACCTTCCTTCAAATCAACTGGAAATTTCGGGCCGGTAACGCTCAGCAGGTAGAAGTTTGCCGTCACGATGTGCATATACACTTCACTGGTCGAGCGCACTTCCGGCGCCGGTCGCCACGTGAATTTGTCTTGCGGCGTAGCCTCCACCAGCGCCACCAATTGTTGCGAGACGTGTAGCCACTCTCCGTCATATCCTTGCCAGAGTCCTTCCGGAGCCTTTTGCGCCATAGCACCCCGCGCACTACAAAACATGCACAACGCCATTGCCAGCAAAATAGTCTTGCTCACGATTTATCTCCCGACCCGTTTATCTCTAACGGTCGCCGGCTCGATCTTCCACCGCCAGCGTCCCCTCTTTTAGCAGATATCCACTCGTCTTTGCACTCATCATCCGCGCTGCAAGCGCCAGAATGCGATCAGCCGCTTCCCGGGGCCGTAGCCCTCGTGCGTGTACGTTCGAAACCAGGTTCCGGTCCGCATCCGTCCGCCCCGCGCACGGTTTGTACGCCATATAGGCTGACAAACTTTCCGCCGTCGCCAGCCCCGGCCGTTCGCCGATCAGCAGCACGGCGATCCGCGGCTTCAGCAATTCTCCAATCTCGTTGAGTATCCCTACTCGACAACCATGAATCACAAACGTCTGGCCGAGCGTCCAGCCGCGCTCCTTGGCTCCTTCGCATAGCAATGGAAGCAACGCGGGAATTTGCGCGGTCACTGCCGGCACGGAAAGCCCATCGCCAATGGCGATCTGTAGATCGTTCCCCTCCGAACCGCGGCTCTTCAGCGTCGCGCGCGACTCATCATCAAACTTCCGCCCCAGATCCGGCCGCAGCAAATATTCCTCTTTACTCTTCGCCGCGGTACGCACTTCAAACCATCCCCAGCGGCCTACCACGTCGCTACCGAACACCTCTTCCACATTCAGTTCCGCGCGTACCGCATCTCGCGCCGCGGCGTGCGCCTCCCGCAATTCCATTTGTGTATTCGTGCGATACGCCGCTCCCGCACGCCCTACCAACAAACGTGCTGGCGTCCGCGCCCGAATCTTCCGCACCATTTCCGGCAGCTCTGCGCCGCCAGGCGCCAAATCAGTCTTCTCCGCCATTCAATTCATCCCCTGCAGCGAAGATTCCAGCCCCTGCATCAACTGCCGCCGTGCCGGTGCATCCAGCAAACTTGGCTCGGAGCCGCGATAAATTTCCATGGCCTGCAGCCAGCTCAAAAACTCCGGCGCAGGCCGCAACTGGAAAAGCCTCCTCACCGCCAGCGCATCATGAAAGCTCGTCGACTGGTAATTCAGCATCACATCGTCGCCGCACGGTACGCCCATAAAGTAATTGCAACCCGCCGCGCCCAGCAGCAGCAACAAATTGTCCGCTGAATTTTGATCCGCCTCCGCGTGATTTGTGTAGCAGACATCGCAACCCATCGGCAGGCCCAGCAGCTTGCCCATAAAGTGATCTTCCAGACCCGCGCGAATAATTTGCCGCTCGTCATACAAATATTCCGGGCCGATAAAGCCCACCACGCTGTTCACTAGAAATGGTTCGAACACTCGCGCCACCCCATACGCGCGCGCCTCTAGAGTCACCTGGTCCACGCCATGATGTGCTTCCGCCGAAAGCGCGCTTCCCTGGCCCGTTTCGAAATACATCGCATTCGTGCCCTTCCATTCCACCTCGCGCGCGCGATGATGCTCGAGTACCCGTTCGCGCCCCTCGCGCAGAGCCGCCAGCGAAATACCAAAGCTGCGATTCGCCGTTTCCGTCCCGGCAATCGACTGGAACAGCAAATCCACCGGCGCCCCGCGCTCCATGGCTGTCAGTTGTGTGCTGATATGCGCCAGGCAACAGCTTTGCGTCGGCACTTTGTACGTTTCAATCAGCCGGTCCAGCGCGCGCAAAATTCCGCCAACCGTCTCGACCGAATCCGACGCCGGGTTCACACCGATCACCGCGTCGCCGCAACCGTAAAGCAGCCCCTCAAACGCAGCCAACAAAATCCCGCCCAGATCGTCCACCGGATGATTCGGCTGCACGCGAATCCCCAGCACTCCCCGCTCGCCCATCGTATTCCTGCAACGCGTCACGTTTCGAATCTTTGCCGCACCCAGAACCAGGTCCTTGTTGCTCATGATCTTCGCCACCGCCGCCCCAATTTCCGGAACGATGGCCCACTGCATCTGCTTCAGTTCGTTTTCGGAAGTCCCATCGTCCAGGATGTGTTCGCGAAATTCGCCTACCGTCAGACTTTTGATCGCTTGAAAAGCGGCTTGATCAAAGGTATCGAGGAGTAATCGGCTGACCTCATCCTTTTCCGGATCGATGAGTGGCTGCTCCACAATTTTCGCAAGCGTAAGATCGGCCAGCTTGCGCTTGGCGGCCACCCGCTCACTTTCCGACCGCGACGCTAGACCCGCCAGTTGGTCGCCGGACTTCTCCTCATTCGCCTTGGCAAAAATCTCGCGCAGATCCGCAAAAACAAATCGCTCAGCCATAGTTATTCACAGTTAGGAATGCCCGTGGCGCTTAGGTCTCGCGGCATCGCAGCGCCTCGAAACTAACATCTATTTCGGTCTGCTAGAAGTATTACTCCCGACTCGCAGCAACGATCCTGCAGCTCTCGACTCCAATTAAAAACGAGACCGGCGGGATCGCATCAAGAGATGCAGCATAAATTGCAAACAAAGCTTGGGTTCGCCTGGTATAGAATCGCGGTGACGGACCTAGCACGCCATCGGCACAAACAAATTTTCTTCTACCTGCGCGGGCTTAGGTCTGCTGCCGTCATGACCAATCCTGTTACTCGGTTTGCGTGCGCTCTACTGATCGTCGCTGCCTTTACTCTATGCGCGGCCTCTCACTCGACCGAGCCAAGGTTAACTCCAGTCTCACGCGCCGACCTCTGCGTAACCGAAGGCTCCCTCGAGCAACTCCCCGCTCATCGCCTGTCCGTAGCCGTCCCCAAAATGCGCGCCTACCTTGCCGCCGGCACTGCGCAAATCGTCGAAGCCCGTTTCAGCTATCTCGGCACCACTGGCAACGAAGCACGCCTCGGTTCAGGCGAATTGCGCCGCCAGTTCGGCCTCAAGCTTCGCGCCCAGGACCCCTGCAATCTCGTTTACGCCATGTGGCGCATCGAGCCCGAATCCAAACTGGTTGTCTCCATCAAGAGCAATCCAGGCCAGCACACCAGCGCCGAGTGCGGCAATCGCGGCTACAAAAACATCAAGCCCGCGCGCAGCAAGCCCGTTCCCATCTTGCACCCCGGAGACATGCACTCACTTCGCGCCGAAATGCATGAAGCAGACCTGCGCGTCTTCGTCGATAACAATCTGCTTTGGGAAGGTAATCTCGGCTTCGAAGTGGAAAAGCTCAATGGCCCAGTAGGCATCCGCACCGACAACGTCAAATCCGAGTTCGAACTCGTGAGGCCGCCATTCAATTCGCTACCAGGGCAACCCGGAGCCTGTCGCTCCGGCCCGGACGAATCAGAATAGCGCGCAGTATCTCTAGAAAAATAAGTCGCTCTGCCGGGGCGCCCTAATTCGACGTCGCCGAGGTCACCGCGGCCGTCTTCCCCGACTCCGCCGCCGCGCTCTTCCGCAGCACCAACACGGGACAATCCGCCGTCCGCACCACCTTGTCCGTTACCGAGCCGAAGGCCAGCCTTCGCCATCCCGTCATTCCATGCGTAGCAATCACGATGAGGTCCGCCTTTTCCTGCTCCGCGGTGCGCACAATCTCCATGGCGGCGTCGTTTGCCTGTCCCACCGCCGTCCGCGCTTGCAACCCCTTCTTTTTCGCCTTCGCCGCCAGCTCGTCGAGCCTTTGCTGTGCATCTTTCATCAATTCCTCTTCGTACTCCCCTTCGTCCAGGATCGACACATCGTCGGGCAGCTTGGGTATAAACGCCACCACATGCACCAGCAGTATTTCCGCTCCATAGCGGCTGGCCAAATCCTCCGCCGCTTCCAGGGCCTCCAGCGAATCCGCACTGAAGTCGATCGGCGACAAAATCCGTTTCAGTTGCAACATAAGTCTCCGTCCTTCCGCCAGGGCGCCAACACACAACACACCCGTCCCGGCATCGCTTTATCCTCCGCGCCACCTTTCTCCCCGGTTACCGCAGTGTTTCTGTAGCGTTAAAATCGCCTGTCTCAGGACCCCGACGCATCCCGCTCGATCATCTCCGTCACTGCCTCCGGTAGCGACGCGCAGGCCTCCGGCAGAAACAATCGGTCGCTTGACCGCCCCTTCTGCCGGCGCCTCGGGACATTACGCTGTCTGCGGAGCCGAAGCGTAGGTCGGGTGCTGCGGCCATCCCGCTGGCGAATCCTCAAATTCCTGCTGCCTTCCATAGGGCGTTACGTCCAGCAACCGGTACGTATCTGTAAGCGCCTCCGTCCCGCGCGCGTATGTGGAGTAGGTGTGAAAAACTTCATCCCCAGCTGGAAGAACACACTCAGCCCATACTCTTCCCCTTCCAGATGAACTGGCTTGCCCTGCACCGCCGATATCTCCTCCTCGGTCCGGTAGTTGTACTCCACCGGTGCAATCTTGCGGTCGAAGGTCACATGCAAATCGTGATTGAAATCGCTGCCAAATGAGGAAAACCACGGAATGTCCCATCCCTTTTCCGCCTTGTACTTTTCCAGTTTCTCCAGCGGCGCCCGCGACACCACCGCAAACGTCGTGTCAAGCTTTGCCAACGGCGTCAGATCGCCCAAAGCATCCACAAACCCGGTGCACCCGGAGCAGCCCTTGTCCCACGCCGGATCGAACATGAAGTGATAAATAGTCAGCTGCCGCTGTCCTTTGAAAAGATCCTTAAGACTCAGTTTTCCATCCGGCCCCGTGAAGCTGTACTCCTCGTCGATCTTCACCATCGGCAACCGCCGCCGCTGCACATTGACGCGGTCGTAATGCTTGGTCATTTCCTTTTCTTCGCTCAGGAGCTTCTTTCGCTCCACCAACCACTGTTCCCGCGACACAATAGGCGGATGTGGCGTTTCATCCGCCGCCTTCTTCGTATTCATTCCCGTTGTCATGTTGCCTCTCCTTTCTCGCTACCGATAGTAATCGATGGCCCCGCAGGCTCTGTTTTTTGGACGCACAATCGCGCCAGTCGCATCCATTATTGGAGCGACCCGCCTGCCTTCGCAACTCTGAACCAGCCAAATTCGGCTGTCCTCTAAACGCACCTACTCTTCTCCGCACACCCGCTGCCCTCATCTTCAAGCCTCAACCGCAATCCATGATAGAAACAAAAGGGATGGAACCCCTTCTACTTGTCGAAGATAAAAACGAGCTGCGCGCCATGCTGCGCAAAGCCCTTGAGCGTGCCGGCTATCAGGTCGATGAAGCCCCCGACGGCCCCTCCGCCATCCAGAAAGTCCGCGCCCGCCGTTATCTCCTGGTCATCACCGACCTGAAAATGCCCGGCGCTTCCGGCCTCGATGTCCTGCGTGAATCCAAGCAGGCCGACTCCACCATTCCGGTCTTGCTGCTCACCGCCTTTGGTTCCGTCGACGAAGCCGTCACCGCCATGAAGGAAGGCGCCTTCGACTTTCTGCAGAAACCGGTCGACCTCGAACATTTAAAATTGCTCGTCGGCCGCGCCGCCCGCCAGCAGGAGTTGCTCCGCGAAAATCTCATCCTCCGCGAAGAATACGCCACGCGTTACGGCTTCCCGCGCATCCTTGGCGAAGACTCCTCCATCCGCGAAGTCAGCCAGCAGATTCAAAAAGTTTCCGCCACCGATTCCACTGTCTTGCTTCTGGGCGAAAGCGGCACCGGCAAGGAACTATTCGCTCGCGCCATCCACCATCTTTCTCCGCGCCGCGAACGGCCTTTCATCGCTCTGAATTGTGCCGCTATTCCCGAAGGACTGGTGGAAAACGAGCTATTCGGCCACGAGCGCGGAGCCTTCACCGGAGCCGGCGCGCGCAAAGTCGGCAAAATGGACCTTGCCCATCACGGCACGCTCTTCCTCGATGAAATTGGCGAACTCCCCTTGTCCATCCAGGCCAAACTTCTGCGCGTCCTGGAAGAGCGCCGCTTCGAACGCGTCGGCGGCACGCAGTCCATCGACGTGGACGTCCGCGTCGTCGTAGCCACCAACCGCAACTTGCAAAAATTAGCTGAAGAAAAATTGTTTCGCGAAGACCTGTACTTCCGGATTTCCGCTGTGCCGCTGACCATTCCGCCGTTACGCTGCCGCGGCAACGACATCAACCTGCTAGCGGATCATTTCCTGGAAAAATTCAGCCGCGAATTCAAAAAGCCCGGTCTGGAGCTTTCCGCCGAAGCCCGCGAACGTCTCACGCATTACCGCTGGCCAGGCAACGTTCGCGAACTCCAGAACACTCTCGAGCGTGCCGTAATCCTCGCCGATGGCGTAAGCATCCGCGCCGATGATTTGCAGCTTCCCGCGCACACGCCCGATACCGCGCAATTACCCGAAGGCCTGCTGCCGCCCGCGTTCGATTGGCAGGGCTCGCTGGAAGACGTCACCACGCGCGCCGCCGGTCACGTCGAAAAAATCATGCTGGAAAACGCTCTCCGCGAATGCACCTGGAACAAAACCCGCGCCGCAGAAAAACTGGGCATCTCCCCCAAAACTCTGCTCACCAAACTCCGCGCCGCCGGCCTCGAAGACTAACCAGGCATGCAGCTCCACCAGTCCATAGTTCTCAACTCCCGGTTAGCCCGTGATCCGACAGGAATTCCGCGAGGCTTGTGGCTCGTGTTCCTAGCGGCCTCCTGCCGCGCACTCCTGTCTTTCTAGCAGCTGAGCAGTCCCTTGCAACCTTCCGGCAGTTTGCTCGCTGGGATGCAAGGGTGTATCTAATTCCGAATTCGAGGGGCTGTGCTCGTGGTAACATCCGCCGATCCAGGGAGACAGACCATGGCTAACTGGGTGCGACGCCTTGCCAAAATCACCGGCTACGTAATTGTGGGTCTATTGGTATTGCTCGCCATCGCCCTAAACTTCACGGTGGGCTGGCGACCCGTGATCGGCGCGAAGAAGCGCGCACTCACCTCGCGCAAGTTTGAAGTCAC
>Ga0182024_10010339_pt1 | contig 19016 bp, 14 predicted proteins | sample P32metaG_FD_120480 | JGI IMG/M metagenome (GOLD analysis project Ga0182024, IMG submission 120480) | Permafrost microbial communities from Stordalen Mire, Sweden - P3-2 metaG (Illumina Assembly) | ecosystem: Environmental > Terrestrial > Soil > Wetlands > Permafrost | place: Sweden: Stordalen... | reverse complement strand
TGGCCCTCAGCGGCGATCTCTTCTCCGCATGGCTGACCAGCGCCGGATTCGACACCACCAAAATCGGCCTGCTCGGCCTGGTCGGACTTCCCTACGCTCTGAAAGTCTTATGGTCTCCCCTGGCCGACCGCTTCACCCCGCCGTTTTTCGGCCGCCGCCGCGGATGGATGATCGTCGTCCAACTGCTTCTCATCGCCGCCATTCTCGTCATGGCCCAGACCGATCCGAAGCGCTCGCTGCTCGCCGTCGCAATCGCCGCCGCGACGGTCGCGCTGCTCAGCGCGACGCAGGACATCGTCACCGACGCCTGGCGGGCCGACGTGCTGACTGCGCGCGACGCCGGCCCCGGCGCGGCTCTCTCCGTCACCGGCTACCGCATCGGCATGGTCGCCAGCGGCGCGGGAGCGCTGATCCTCGTCGGACAATTCCACTTCGCCTGGCCGGCCGTCTGCCGGCTCGTGGCGATCGGCATGAGCGCCGGTCTGCTCGGCGCGATCCTCGCGGACGAACCCGCCGCCGCTGACAAACCGGCATCGCTTGCCGAGGCCGTCGGGAAACCGCTCTCCAATCTACTCCTGCGCCCCGGCGGTCTGCTCATTCTGCTCTTCGTCCTGATCTTCAAACTGCCGGAATATCTCGCCAACGGAATGAGCCTGCCGTTTCTTCTGCGCATCGGATTTCCGCAAGCGCAGGTCGGCGAGATCCGCCAGGGACTGGGAGTCGTCGTCACGATCGTCGGCACGCTGGCGGGCGGCGCGATCGTCCGCCGCTGCGGAATCTGGCGCTCCCTCTGGCTCTTCGGCGTCCTCCATTCGGTCAGCAATCTCGCCTTCCTCGCGCTGGCGCGAATCGGCCCGAACTACGATGCCATGGTCACGGTCATCACCATCGAAAGCGCCTGCGTCGGACTGACGACGGCCGGATTCATCGCCTGGATGATCGGTCAATGCGACAGCCGCTTCTCGGCGTTTCAGTTCGCCCTGCTCTCCGGCGTCATGGCCCTGGGCCGCGTGCTGGCGCTGCCGCTGGGCGGTTGGATGGCTCATGCACTGGGCTGGCCCACATTTTTCGCCGCCACCGCCCTCTGCGGCCTCCCCGGCCTGCTCCTGCTCCCGCGCCTGAAATCCTCTGAAACCCCCGCCCCCTCCCAACCGCAACTGGCCCTAGCCGCCTAAGCACGCTCGTCTCACCCTCTCACCCCCTCACCCCCTCACCCTTCTCACCTTCTCACCCTCCCCTCACCGCTGCGGCGCCCCTTTGAAGACCTCGTCCACCGTCGTCGTGAACGTATCCAGCGACGACGCCGAGACCTTCAGCGATTTCAACGTCCCCTTCACGTGAATGCGCATCATTTCATCCTGCGCCTTGTTCCACATCGGGCCGACGATCGGAACGCTCAGCCACGCCGTGTTGTCCACCGTGAACGTCAGTTCCACCTGTTTGGTGGCGAAATCGAGATGCCCGCTTCCCTGAATCGCCATGTTCCGCCCCGCGATCTGAATCTGCTCCAGCACCACGCGGCTGCCCTGAACGTCGTACCGGGCGCTGGCCCGCTGAAACGGCGAGTTGATCGGCAGCGCAAGGTTAGTGATCTGAAACAAGCCGAGAACCAGCGGCAACTGATACATCTGATCCCCCACCACGCGCACGTCGCCGCGCCCGCGGCTGTCGGACGGATTGCCGACGCTGCCGGAAAGTTCCAGCGACGCGGAGATCCGCCCGTTCAGCGGCGCATTCGCCGTGCCCGGCAGGCCGGTCACGGCCCCGCTGATCTGCCCGACATCCGCGCCGTCCAGCACCAACCGCAGCGCATAACGCCCCACGCTGTCCGGCGCAAGCTGCACCGCCACGGCGCCCGCCAGATCGCCCCCGGCGACCTGGGCGCGAATGTCGGAGATGTGCAGCACCTCTTGGTCAGCCGGCTTGGAAACCACGGCGCTCAGATTTCCCGCGTCACGCCCCGCGATGCGCAGCAGTGGCGCCGACAAATCCCCGCTGAGCTGCGACAGCCGCCCGTCCCGGATGCTGCCGGTCAAATTCGCGCTCCCCTGCACCGAATCCAGCGGCACGCCCACGAACATCGAGCCTTTGTCAAAGTCCACCTGAACCGTGAAATCCACGTCCGGCCCCGACGGCCGCGTCGCCGACGGTTGCGTGCTGGCGGGATGATACGCCAGCTTCGTGAATTCAAATCCGATCGCCCCGCTCAGCCTCAGCGCCTGCAAGACCTGCATCAGACCCGGCGGCAGCGACTGGATCAGCTCCGTGTCCGCTGCCAGATCACGTCCCGTCAGATGCACCTCCCACGCAGCGCTCGGATCGTCCAGTTGCCACGATCCTTTCATCGCAATGTGCCCTTCACGGTCGCGGGCCTTGATGTCCCATGTCGCCAGACGATTGGGAACCAGATCCAGCTCCCCCTGCACGTCGTCCAGATGCACCGGCTCCGCCTGCGGCGCGAGCCTTGGAGACATCGACAACTGCCGCGGCCGGATCGACAGCGCGATCGGCCCGGCCTTCTGGCTGGTGTCATAGATCAGATTCAAATCAGCCGTCCCCGCCGGCGAAATCTGATTCCACACTTCCCTGGCGCGCGACGGAAGAAGATCGCGCAGCTTGTCATCCAGCAGCAGATTGTTCGCTTGCAGCGTCAGCAGCGCCGCCGGCGCCGCCCCGCTCCAGTCGAGCCAACCCAGCGCAACCAGATCGCAGTCGTCGCGCTTGGCGCGAAGATCGATCGAGTCCAATCGCCCCGGCGACAGGTGAAGATGCCCGCTCACTCCCGACACCTCGGGTATCTTGCGCGGCGTGAACGCGCCGTCTGACAGCGTCAGGTCCAGGTTGTAACCCGGAAGCGGACTTTCGATCGTCCCAACCGCATCAAGAGTGCCGCTGACGCCGAGCGACTCCATCCGCCGCCGCGGCACGTCGGGGAGTGCCGCCAGAAGCGCCGCATCGATCGGAACGTCCTCGGCCGCCAGACGCAGATGGGGCGAAAATGCTTTCCCTTCGTGATCGAAATCGATCCTGCCGCCCAGCAGCACGCTCGCGGGGCCATGCCGCCCTTCGATGCCGACGAGGTTCATGTACCCTGGCCGAATCTCAATTTTGCCGTTGACCTGATCGACGCGATACGGAAACTTCGCGCAGGTCAGCTGTCCGTTGGTGAAGCTCAAATCCGTCTGCACCATCCATGGCAGACCCGCCTTCTTTCCCGCTTCTTCCCGGTGCGCGTGCGATGAAAACCGGGCGATCATACCCGAACCAAAGCCCTCATGGTTGGCGTCGAGAAACGCCGCGGCCCGCCGCGCCGGCGGCGGGAGCGCGCCGACCAGCGCCGGTTCGTACGCGGCGTTGCTCCCCTGAATGTCAATCTCTCCACCCGCCGTGGCGTCGAACGGGCCGATCCATCCGTTCATCGTGAGTTCCGCGTTCTCATTGGGCGATCCGTCCATCCCGTGTCCGCGAATGTCCACCAGCCGCAGCACGTCAAACCCAAGCTTGTCGTCATGCCCGACGACAAGCGAACCGGTGACATGATGCACCGGATAGGGAATGTCGGCGAAGGTGAAGCCGCCGTCGAAGACGTTGATCTGCGCGTCGCAGTGAATCGGCCCGCCGCGCGTTTCGCGGTGCACCGTCGCCGCGCCCGTCGCCCGGCCCCACGGTCGGAAATGATTATAAATCCCCAGCGCCACCGGCGGCAGCGCGGCCACCGACTGGATGTCCGGCGCGATGTTCAATTCCCCACCGGGCGGCAAACTCACGGTAAAGCGCATCGGCGAGTCGGGCGTGTAGCCGTCGTCCGACGCCTTCTTCTCCAGATAGCCGTCGACGTCGAAGACGTTGTTCTCGCACGTGACCTTCAGATGCTGCGCGGTGATGCGCTGGTTGGTGAAGATCAACGGGCCTTGCACGTCGTGGAACAAGACAGCCGGCCCCGACGGCCTCGGGGCGATCGACATCTCCACGCCGTTCAGGTCCGCCACGACTTTGTAGCCGCCGGCAACGTATTCCATCTTCACGCCCGCCGCGCCCCGCAGGGAATGAGCGCGACACCACTGGCTCACCGGGCTGGGCAGCATGGCCTGGATATTGGTCCCGAACACGACATTGCTCAACGCGGCCGACACCTTCCCCGTCTCCATGTCAACCGACCCGATCATCGTCGGCCCCAGTGCCCGCTCGCCGCGGCTCTGTAGCGTGAATTCATATTTGTGCGGCCGATCCGAACCCGGGTCCAGCGGAATGAAATGCCCGTCGGCCGCCATCCATCCCGCCGGCGTCATCTGCCCGGATTTGATCTGGGCATAATTCACCTGCGCGTCGCGCAGCAGAACCTCCGGCACTCCCGTAAACGCCACGCCCCCCGCCCCGGTGCTCGGCCAGCGCGATTCGCCCAAAAGCTGGTAATTCCAGCGGCCGCTGGCCGTGTCCTCGCTCAGGCTCACAACCGGCTCGACGACAATGATCTGCGTCGCCGACAGATGCCCGGCCAGCAGATCGCGCAGATTGCAATTGATGATGACCGTGCCCGCACGGAGCAGTTCCGATGCCGCGCCGCTGGCATCCGTGACCAGCAGCCGCACGCCGTGCAATCGCAGCCCTTCGAAGATCAACAAGTCGGCGCTGTCGATGCGCACCTCGCCTCCCACCAAACCGCGCAGATAATCCGCCGCCATGTGGCGAAGGCGATTCTGATTGGTGAAGTAGAGATATGCGCCGATCCCCACCGTCAGCAGCGCCAGCAGCAGCCCCATGGCGCACTGCCGCCTGCGCCCGACGCGCGGGCGCAGCGGATGCCGCCGCCGCCACGCGCGGCCGGGAACACCAACAGGTTGTACAGGCATCTGCGACACAACAGGCTACTGCGAACTTTTCCGTGCGGCCCACGCTCCCGCGCTCGCCGCCAACACCGTCAGCGGCGGCTCGGCGGCAAGCCGGTATCGCAACGACGAAACCGACGCCGCGTGAACGATCGTAAAATAAACAGCCGGCGCCAGGAGCAGCAGTTTCGCCCGGCCCGGCAGCGACGGTCCGGCGATGCCCAACACCGCCAGCACCATCAATGGAAGACTGTAAGCCAACGCGACCCCGACATACAGGGGCCGCGAGAATTGGCTGCTCAGCGGAACCGGACTCCACATCCGCCCGATCTTCAGAGCCGTCAGCTTCACGACCTGCGCCGGATGATCCTGAATGTATTGTCCCGCCAGCCGATTCAGATAATCCGACCGCTCCACCTCGCCCATCCCCGCCAATTCCGGCATCGAGCGCACAAACGACTGATCGCTGCCCCCGCTGGCCGCCGGATTGAACCCGTCATAGCGCGTGATCCCCGCGTTGGTGCTCGTCCATATCCACGAACCCAATCGCGCGTGATTTCGCATCGCCCACGGCAGCAGCGCCATAACCGTGAATCCCGCGCCTGCCATCGCCATGAGCAACCTATGCCGCGGCACCGCCGCCAGCGGCAACAACACCGGCAACAACATCCCCGACGGCCGCACCAAAACCGCCAGCGCCAGCAACGCCGCGCCGGCCACCGCCCGCCCCGAACCGCGCAAAAGTAACACCAACCCCCACGCCAGCATCGCGATATATAGCGTCTCGCTCAGAATCAGGCTGCTGAAGTAAATGAGCAACGGATCAACGGCGCACAGCGCCGCCGCCGCCAGACTCCACCCTGGCGTCAGCCACGTGCGTGCCACCAGATAAATCGCCCACGCCGTCGAGGCGTCAAGCAGCGCCTGCACAATTCGGATGACAGTGATATCGGCCCCGCACGCGGCGACAAAGACGGGATACCCCGGCGTCCGATACGCCCAGACCTGCTGATTGAATCGCGGATCAGTGAATTGCAGCCCGCGCCCCGCCGCCAGATTCCGGCCGATTTGCAGGTACTCCGTCTGATCCGGCAGCGCGTCCAGACTCGCGGCGTCGGTCGCCTGCCGCGCCGCCCAACCCAGCCGCAGAGCCACGCCGAGGAGAAGAATCGTTGCCAACAAGAGATGACACCGCAACCGCACGCCTGCTTTCTACCGCGCACACGCTGCCGGTGGAACCGAACCGCGTCAGGCGGCGTGGAATGTATGCGGTTGAATTCGCCTTGCGACCACCGGCATAAGGTCGCGCGCCGCGATCTTCGCGTCGTAGCGCGCTTGCAGATTAATCCAAAGGTCCGGCGTCGTGCCCCAGAACACCGCCAGCCGCGCGGCGGTATCACGGGTGATGCCGCGCTTGCCGTGGACGATATCGTTGATCCGCCCGGCCGGGACGCCCAGCGCGCGGGCCAGCGCGTTCTGGCTGACGCCCGCCGGACGAAGAAACTCCTCTAGAAGAATCTCCCCCGGACAGATGATTTGCAGTTGCTTGACCATGCCTATCGCCACCTTCAATGATAATCGACAATCTCCACTTCGTACGCATCGCCGTCAACCCACCGGAAGCAAATCCGCCACTGGCTGTTGATGCGAATGCTGTCGTGCCCCGCCCGCTCGCCTCGCAATGACTCCAGCCGATTGCCCGGTGGCGACCGCAAATCATCCAGCTTCTTTGCGCTGGCCAGCAGTTCCAGTTTTCGCCGCGCAACGCGCTCAAACGCCCGGAAGCGAGGCGCATCCAAATCGCTCGCCAACCGCTCCGTATCGCGGCAGCGGAAAGTCCGAATCATCACGAGCCAGTCTATCCTGTTTTTCGGGATGCGCCGAGTCGGGTTTTGGGTCGTCCCGCCGATTGCCCTCGCGTCCGCGTCGAGTATCCTTGCAAACAATGACCATGTTCTTCACCGCCCCGGCGGCTCGATTGCGTGTTCTGGTCAGTCGCTTCCTCAGCCGCTTCGGGTTCGGCGACGATTCCTTCGTGCTCGTGCTGGCCGTCGTCGTCGGCGTCGTCACCGCCTTCGCGGCCGTGGGATTCCATGAGCTGATCAACTTCATCCGCGACGAGCTTTATCTCAACGTCGATCCCACCTTCCTCTACGGCCGCGGAATGCTGCTGCTGATCGCTTTCCCCGCCGCCGGCGGACTGGCGGTCGGACTTTTCAGCCGCTTTCTGCTCGGCGGCACGGAAGGGCATGGAATTGTCGACGTGATGGAATCAGTCGTCCGCACCAGCGGATTTCAGCGGCCGCTCGTGGCAATCGAAAAAATCCTCACCAGCGGTCTGACCATCGGCTCCGGCGGCTCAGCGGGAGCGGAAGGCCCGATCGTCCAGATCGGCGCGGCGATCGCCTCGGGCGTCGGCGGAATGTTCGGGCTGGCCCGACAGAACATGCCGCTGCTCACCGGCTGCGGATGCGCCGCCGGAATCAGCGCCATTTTCAACGCCCCATTCGGCGGAGTGCTCTTCACGCTGGAAGTGATCCTCCAGGATTTTTCCATCCGCGCCTTCACGCCCATCGTCCTGGCCAGCGTCATCGCGCAGGTCACGACGCTGGCGATCTTCGGGCACACCCATGAGTCCTACCGCGCCATCTTCCCCATGCCGCCGCAGGAAATGCTCATGCACTCCATGCTCAGTTGGGGACAGGTGGGCAACTTCATCATGCTCGGCCTGGTCTGCGGCATGGCCGGCCTGGCCCTGACGCGACTGATGTACTTCTCCGAAAAATTCTTCCACGGCTGGATGCTGCCGCGCCCGCTGCTGCCCGCCGCCGGCGGAGCGATGCTCGGCGTGAGCGGTATTCTCTACGTCCTGCTGGCCGGACGCCTGCTGCTCGGCAAACTCAAGCCGTTCGATTACATAACCTATCCGCCCCCCGCCTTCTTCGGAGACGGATACGGCGTGGTATCGCAACTGCTTGTCAGCGATTTCCCCGGCTATGCGTCATTCAGCGGCAGACTTCTGGTTCTGCTGATCGCGCTGGGCCTCATCAAAATCGTCGCCACCTGCATGACCCTCGGCAGCGGCGGCAGCGGCGGCGTCATCGCGCCCTCGCTCTTTATTGGCGCCACCGCAGGCGGCGCGCTCGGCATCATCCTGAAACAAACCGGCTACTTTCACGTCATACAGCCGGAGGTCTACGCGCTGGTGGGGATGGGCGCCGTGCTCGCCGCCGTCGTCCATGCGCCGCTGGCCAGCATTCTCATCGTCTTTGAGCTGACGCAGGACTACAAGATCATGCTCCCGGCCATGCTGGCCTGCACCGTCGCCACCAGCGTCGCCCGCGTCGTCTTTCCCGATTCGATTTACACCCTGGGTCTGCGCCGCCGCGGCGTGCGCTTCGGACGAACGCCCGACCTCAATCTCCTGGGCCGTCTCACCGTCGAGCAGGTTCCGCTGGAACCTGCTCCGCTCGTGCGCCGCGGCGACAGGATCGAAAAAATCCTCGAACTCTCCGCCCAGGCCGGCAACACCGATTTCGTCGTCACCGACGACCACGGAGATTACCTCGGCATGATCACCGCCGCCGACTTCCACGCCGCCCTGCTGGACCGCGAAGCGATCCCGCTGCTCACCTGCGGCGACCTGGCCGAGAACAGCATCCCCGTCATCCGCAGCAGTGACAGCCTCGCCACCGTGCTCGAAATCTTCGCCCAGCACGGCGTCAGCCGCCTCCCAGTCTCCGTGGCCGACGCGCCGGAGCGCGTCTCCGGCATGATCAGCCACATCGGCCTCATGCGCCTCTACCAGCAGGAACTGCTCGCCAGACGTTAAATCCATTCCCTTCGGCACGCTCCGCGCAGAGCGACCCACGCCGCCCCAAATCCGCGCCTTTTTCGCTCTTATCAGCTCCATCCGCCCCTCCTTGTTGACGACCCATCTTGCGGAGGAACTCATGTTCGACGCCCTCAACATCGCCGCCTCCGGATTCGACGCCGCCGGCGCATTCTACGAAGCGGCCGCCGAAAACCTGGCCAACATCCCCACGCCCGGCTACCAACCGCAGACCGTGGGCCTCATCGAAACGCCCGGCCCCGGCGGCACAGACGGCCTGGAAATCATCGAAGTTGCCGCCGCTCCCCCTCTCCCCCAACCGCAGCCCGGCGAAAACCCCGGCAACGCCGATTCCATCACTGCCGCCATCCAACTGCGAAGAGCACAGGTGCTCTACGCCGCCAACGCACAGGTCATCCAATCCCAGCAGCAGATGTTCGGCAACCTCATCAACCTGCTCGACACCTCGCAAACCGAGCCGCCCGAGGAAGATTCCGACAGCGTCCTATAACACCCGCGCCGACCAGGAGAATCACGGCCGCCTCTCCGCGTGCCGAAAGCAGAGTCGTGCACCCAAAACAACTGACGCCCGCGCCCCCCGCGATTTCCCCGACCGCCGCGTTCGTCGCCCTTGCACTGACGCTGCTCACATTCCTCTCCTTCCTGCCCGTTCTGCGCTGCGGCTTCACCGACTTCGACGACCCGGAATATGTCACGCACAACCCCCAGGTTCAGGCCGGCCTCACCGCCGCGGACATCCGCTGGGCGTGGACCAGCGACTCCATCGGATACTGGCAGCCGCTCAGTTGGATGTCGCTGATGCTGGACACCACCCTCTTCGGCCCCGGCCCCGAAGGGTACCATCGCACGAATCTGATCCTCCACGCCCTGAGCGCCGGCATCGCCTTCCTCGTCCTCAGCCGGCTGACCGGCACCATCTGGCGGGCCGCTCTCGTCGCCGGCATTTACGCCGTCCATCCGCTGCGCGTCGAATCCGTCGCATGGGTCGCCGAACGCAAAGATGTCCTCAGTAATCTCTTCGCCTGGCTCACGATCGGCGGCTACGTCGCCTACGCCCGCGCCCCCAATCCGCGCCGCTATCTGCTGGTGCTCATCCCCTTTGTGCTGGGACTGCTGGCCAAGCCGATGCTCGTCACGCTCCCCTGCCTCCTGCTCCTGCTCGATTACTGGCCCCTGCGCCGCACGGGCTTTCGTTCTTTGATTCTCGAAAAACTTCCGCTGTTTCTGATGGCCCTGATCGCCGGCGCCGCGGCCGTCAGCGCCCAGCGACGCTGCATGGCCCTTGTCAGCTTCGACCGCTATCCGCTGCAATATCGCATCGGAACCATCCTCCTCGGCTACGGTCTCTACCTTCGCAAGATGATCTGGTTCGCCGACCTGAGCGTCTTCTATCCCCTCCCCACCGTCTGGACCGGCCGACTGATCGCCGACGCCGCCGCTTGCGCCGGCCTGCTCGCCGCGATCACCGCGATCACCATTGCCCAGCGCCGCAATCGCCCTTGGCTCCTCGTCGGCTGGCTCTGGTTCGTCGGCGTTCTCGCCCCCGTCTCCGGCATTTTCCAGGCCGGACCACAAGCCCTCGCCGACCGATTCACTTATCTCCCCTGCGTCGGCCTGCTCGTCATGCTCGTCTGGTCGCTCCCCATTCCTCCAACCGCCGATGATCTACCCATCATCACCCGTCGCCGCATTGCCCTCGTCGCCGGTTCCGTCCTCCTGCTTCTCTCCGCCGCAACGTGGGTGCAAGCCGGATACTGGAAAGACACCCGTACCCTTTTCACCCGCGCCCTCGCCATCAACGAGCGCAACTGGGTCGCGCACGATCAACTAGGCCTCTGCGCCTATCGCCAGGGTGATCTGCAATCGACGATGAGAGAATGCCGCCGCGCCCTCCAACTGAATCCGATCGACCCCGTCGCCCACGTCAACCTCGGCCTCGCATTACAACAGCTTGGCCGCGACCACGACGCGATCTCCCAATTCCAAGCCGCGCTCGCCGTTCGCTTTAACATCGGCCTCCTGCACACCGGCCTCGCCGTCGCCCTCGAACACACCGGCGACCTGCAGGGAGCTTACGCCGAATACCAGCGCGCCCTCGCCCTTTCGCCCGACGACGAAACCGCTCACGGAAATCTCGGCAGCCTCATGATTCGCGTCGCCGTCGCCAAACTGAAATCCGCCACCGGCCCCACCGCGATGATGGCCCACAAGCTGATCAACGACGGAATCTTGGACTTGCGCCAAGCTCTCCAACTCGACCCCCAAAACCAACCCCGCCGCCTTGACCTGCAACATGCCTTGTCCCTGAAACAAACCGCCGCCGCCGACACAAGCCGATAGCACCCCTTTTAACCCGGCGTGAATACACGCCGGGCCGGCCAACGTGTACCCACCCCTCGGGAATTTGGCCGCTCATCCCCCCTCCCCCGGCGGAACTTCCGCCTCCGGCTCCTGCTCCACCAAATCCTGCGCCAACCTCGACAAAAAAAACTGCAACTCCGTCTCCGCCACCGCCGGCGGCAGCGGATCGCGCAGGTCATACTGATGGCTGTGATCCTCCGCGCTGTCATCCCCGCGCTTCTCACCCTCGGTAATCACATGATGCTCAAACGTCACCGCATCCTCATGACTCTGCATAATCACCAGTTCCCCCCACCTCCACGCCAGATGAATCCGCAGCGACAACTGATTCCCCCACGTGCTCACCCGATGAATGATCCCATTGCGTGCCAGCAGCTTCACCAGATCATCCACCGCTGGAAACACCGCCCCATTGAGAAAGTCCGCATAGTGCCGGTTGTAATCCTGCTGGCTGCGCACCGCCTCCTGCTCCGCCGCCAGTTTGTCCGGCGTCACATCCTTGAACGGCCGCACCCGCGTCAGCCACCAGTTGGAAAACGATTTTTCGAGCATCACTACAGGATACATCTTCATCAAAGCCGATGGAACCACCGGCCCGTTCAATCCGCGCATTCCAAAGCCCACCGGTAGCCACCGGTGGGCATTTCCCCGCCGCATACCCTCTCCTCACCCGCATCCCAGGAAAATCGGCGCTCCAAGAAACAGAAGCACCAGCGCACCCGCCGCAACCAGGGCAATAAGCCCCTTCGACACGCATCGCCGCGCCGGCTTCTCAACCGCCGGCTCGACCGCGCCACTCTGCTCCGCCGCTCCAACACCACCATTCTCTGGTCGCCCGAAAAACGCCGGAAGTGAAAATGACAGCCGCATGGCAAACCTCCGTCAAGAGCAAGCCGCCGGCCGGCTCGGAATGTTTCCCAGCCCTTCGGCCGGCTGCTCGATCGTTACGCGGCGCGTCAATTGAAAGTTCAAAAATTGCCGTCGTTTTCGGAACCACCGTCCTCGCCCGCCGTATGACTTATGTTTCTCCAGGAGCAGCCCACGAACAATCTCCCCGACAAGTATCAAATCGGCTCAATCGTCTGGGCCATCTGCCTGGGCGCCCTCGCCCTCTTTTTCACGACCGCCGTCATGCTCCCCAGCACCAAGCGGGCGCACCTGGACTTTCAACGGCTCGACCCCGCCGCCGGCGGCACAACCGCCGCCCCGGCAACCCGGCCCTGACCCGGCAACGGAGGCAACGTGAACATCGCAATAGGAATGTTCAACGCCGGCCTCAGCTTTCTGCTCCTCTTCCTCATCTTCCGCCCCCTTGAACTCGCCTTCCCCGCCGACAAATCCCAACGCTTCTTCCGACCCCTGTGGTGGACAGACCTCTGCTTCATGCTCGGCCAATACCTCTTCTTCAACGGCGCCATCCTCTGGCTCCTCAACCGCGCCGCCCCCTGGACCCACGCCGCCACACCCGCCCCATTGCAAAATTTCTTCGCCCACCGCCCCCTGTGGCTGCAGGCCACCCTCATCATCTTCGTCGGCGACTTCCTCATCTACTGGGGCCACCGCCTCCAGCATCGCGTCGGATTCCTCTGGCGATTCCATTCCATCCACCACAGCGCCGAACATCTCGACTGGCTCGCCGCCCACCGCGAGCATCCCATCGACTCCATCTTCACCATCCTGCTCGTGAATCTCCCCGCCTTCGCTCTCGGCTTCCCCATTCGCTCCCTCGCCTGGTTCGCCGGCTTCCGCGGCCTCTGGGCCATCTACATTCACGCCAACGTCCGTATGCCCATCGGCCCCCTGCGCCTCCTGCTCGGCGCCCCCGAACTGCACCATTGGCATCACGACCGCTCCCGCGATTCCGGCAATTACGCCAACGTCTCGCCCCTGATGGATCTTCTCTTCGGAACCTATCGCTGCCCGCACACCGAGCCGTCGCGCTTCGGCACCGACGACCCGATGCCCACTCACTATCTCGGTCAGCTCCTCCATCCCTTCCGCCGCCAAAAGCCCCATCCCCCCGCTTAACCTCATCTATTGAAAAGCCCACCGCTAGCCGCCGGCGGGGTCGTTACCCTCACTTGAACCCCCCGCCCAAATCCCGCAGGATTGGCATGATATGACCAACATCCCCACCCTCGGCTTGGACGAAGCCCTCAAAGCCATCTCCGCCATCACAGCGGAACTCAAAAAGCGCAATCTCACCGCCACGATCGCCGTCGCCGACGCCTTTGGCGAACTGATCGCATTGCATCGCTTGGACGGCTCCCCATTAGCCCCGATTAACATCGCCATGAACAAAGCCTGGACCGCCGCCCGCGAGCGTCAACCCACCCGCGACATCGGCCAGGCCGCCCGCCACCCGCAGACCGGTTTCGACATCGCCTACTACAGCGACCCCCGCTACATAGGCTGGGGCGGCGGCGTCCCGGTCCTGCTCAACGGCAAAGTCATCGGCTCCGTCGCCGTCAGCGGCCTCGCCGAAGAAATCGACGCCGAACTCGCCGAACTCGGTGCCCGAGCCATAGTCGGCCCAGAAAGCTTCCCCCGTTAAGCCCACGGGTAGCTACCCGTGGGGCTTCGCCGTTATACTCCCGGTCCCATTGGCCCCGACGACTTGGTGAACCATGGACGGTAAAATTCTCACTGACTTCGAAACCGGCGGCGCCAAGCTCCGCCTTGCCATCGAAGGCCTCACCCGCGACGATCTCCTCTGGACCCCGCCCCCCGCCGCCCAGGTCGGGGCTTGGTCGATCCAGCAGGTCGTCTTTCACCTCATGGACGACGAATTGATCTGGACTGCCCGTATGAAATCCGTCATTGCCGAGGACCATCCCAAAATCCTCGGCTACAACGAAAGCAAATTCGCCTCGAGTTTGTTTTACGAAAAACAGGACGCCGCCGACGCCGTTCAGATTCTGGACCTCAACCGCCGCCGCTTCACGGCTGTCTTGCGAGCTTTGCCCGACTCCGCCTTCTCCCGAACCGGCGACCACAGCGACCTCGGCGATTTCACATTAGAACAAGGCGTCACCTGGACCGCCGAGCACCTTCACCATCACATCTTCTACATCGCCCTGAAGCGCCAAAAACTCGGCAAGCCGCTGAAGGAATGACGGCCGATATCGCCGCCGCATTGGCATTCCGAGCCTTCGGCATCCGCGTCCCCGCCAGCCAAATACATTCGTGTGCCCTTTGACCCCCCCCCCGAGTTTGACGAATGATAAGCTTGTGATAATATAGGAATGTGATAATATCCTTCGGCAGCCGGATGACGCGGGACATCTACGAGGGCGTATCCTCGAAGCACTCGCGATCCTTTCCGGCCGACTTGCTGCGCCCGGCACGGATTCGTTTGGATTACATCCAATACGCGGCGTCGCTGAATGACTTGAAAAACGCCGCCCGGCAACCGGCTCGAAGCTCTCGCGGGAGACTTGCAAGGCAAGCATAGTATCCGCATCAACAAGCAATGGAGAATCACCTTCCGCTGGACGGACGAAGGCGCCGAAGACGTCGAGATCACCGATTACCACTGATTGGAGACCAGCAATGAGAATTCCCAAACACCGTCCTCCCACAACCCCCGGCGAGATACTCAAGGAGCTTTTCCTCGCACCCGCCGGCCTATCGCAGCTTCAATTGGCCACACACCTCGGCTGGACTCCGGCGAAGGTGAACAACCTCATCTCCGGCCGCCTCGGCGTCTCCGCCGAATCCGCTTTGTCGCTCGCCGACGCCTTCGGCACCACCCCGCAGCTTTGGATGAACGCCCAGGCCGCCACCGACCTTTGGAAAGCCGCCCAGCGGCACACCGCCCGCAAACGCCTCACCCGCCGCCCCGGACGCGCGGCGTGACGCGTCTCTTCCAGTCCACTCCCCGCCGTTCTGCTCTACTTTCCATTCTCCACGGCGCTACTTTCTGGTGCCGATCCTTCGGCACCCGTGTCCCCGGTGGCCGACGCTGTTGGCGCACGCCCTGGACCTTCGATTACTTACCAGCGCGATGCCGCTACAATGCGGGAATGGCATTTCCTGCTCTGGTAATAAACGCCCTCATTGCGTCTCCCTCCGACCTGAAGCAGGAACGCCGAATTGTCAGGAGCGTCATCAACAACTGGAACGCCCGACAGCAGGGGATAACTAAAAGGGACACGACCCTACATTTGATTGCTCGTTGCGCCGCCCACCCTTTCCGATGTCGACCATATCGGTGATATCAACGAAATGATCGTCCAGCCGATGCCCGCTGTTGAAACAGGCGATTCTGGCCCTGTCGATCACCTGCTCAAAATTGCGGTAATCCGAATAGCCCAGCCCCCCGCGCCCTTCGGGCGACAGAGTAGAGGAGTGGAGCACTAGAGAGTAGATGGATTCGGCATCTTTGTCAATTTTATGCTTAGAGAGCAACCGTCAGATTTATCATACATTTGCCACAAAAATCAATGTCTCACTCCCCAAAGTGAGACATCCAATCGCCCGCCGATAAAAGCGCTGCAAGCCAATACATGACAATTACTTACGCCAATCCATCAATCCGAAATGTCTCACTTCGCAACCCCGAAATGTGAGACATTTCGAGACATTTTGGGACATGCGTTTGCCAGCCGCTTTCACCGAAAGATGCTTTCTGTCAGATGCTCTACTGCTCCACTGTCCACTGTTGAGCGAAGCGAAATCCCGACTCGTCGGGACTCTCTCCTCTCCGCGGCGTGCGGCCCATACGGCCGCGAAAGTCGCTCAGTTGACAGAGCGCTGCGCCCGCGGCTAACACAGCAAACGGCATGACCGCCGCAAGCCGCCTGCCGATGAGTCCGCCGCCCGCGCCGCCGGCCGCGCCGCGCGAACTTACGTCCGCTGCGCGGCGACGGAGTCTTGTCGAGCCGAATGTCCGATTCTGGTGGCTCGCGGGAACGGCGTTGCTCGTCGTTGCTCTGTATCTGCTCGTCGCCAACATGCTCATCTGGGAGCAGGACTTGAATCTCGTCCGCAGCGGCGTTGCCGTGACCGCCGTCGTCGATGCCGTCGGCGAAGGCGGCGTCGGCAACATGCCGCCCGACTCGCCGGTTCGGCTCGTCTTCGATTTCAACGGCAGTTCCAACACCGTCAGAGGCTTTCTCGAAGGCCGCGTCGATCCGATCAGTCCCAGACAGCAGGTCTCGATCCGGATCGATCCGAACGATCCGCAGCATTGGACCTATCTCACCACGGCTCCGCCGATCGTGCGCGGTTTGCTCGCGTCGCTGCTGGTTTTTCCCTTCGCCGCCGCGGCGCTGCTGGCCGCCTGGTTTCTGCGCCGCCGTGTGCTGCGGATTTGGAAGACGGGTGATGCGGAACTATTCATGGTGGAATCGACCAGCCAGTCGGCGCTGGCGCCGTCGTCGCGCGTGGTTCGTTGCAAGGACGTGGACGGCCGCTCGGCGTTGCTCGTGCGCGTTTTTGTTCCGCGGAATCTGGCCGACCTGCGGCCCGGCGACGTGTTGTGGCTGATCCATCGCCCCGGCAAGCCGGCCGCCGCGCTGGCGGCGATGGCCTATGCATAGGCTATGGCGAAAGCTCGCGATCGCCGCCAACTGGCCGATCCTGGCCGCCGTTGCCGTTCTCTGCACCGCCGGAACCATCGCCATCCGGGCACATTCCCCCCCCGATGGCGTCAAGCAACTGGCCTATCTCGCCGTCGCCGTCGTTTGTCTCGCGCTCGTGCAGACGGTCAGCTACACGACGATCGGCCGATACGCCTGGGCGTTCTACTGCGTGAGTCTGCTGCTGCTCCTCTACACCGTCGTCGGCTCCAAGGTTCATCTTCCCGGCGTCGAAGCGCGGCGCGGGGCGTATGCGTGGATCAATTTCGGCATCGTGACGCTGGAGCCGTCGGAACTGATGAAGATTTCGTTCGTGATGGTGCTGGCCCGCTACCTGCGCTTTCGGGCCAGCTTCCGCCGGCTTCCGGGACTCTTGCCGCCGTTCGCGCTGGCGCTGATTCCGATGGCGCTGATTCTTCGTCAGCCGGACTTGGGAGTCGCCGCCCTCTTCTGCCCGACGCTGCTGGCGATGCTCTTCGTCGCCGGAGCGAAAGTTCGGCACATCCTGCTCATCCTGGCCGCGGGGATCGTGCTGGCGCCGGTCTTCTGGTTCAGCGGATTGGTTCAGCCGTATCAGCGCGTGCGTCTGGAGGCGATGTTCTCCTCCGATCCGGCGGCCAACTATCAGCAGGACCGCGCCCTTGCCGCCATGGGCGCCGGCGGAGCGGCGGGCAAGGGGATTGGCAATCTGGCCGTCAGCCAGCACATTCCCGAGGCGGAAAACGACATGATCTTCGCTCTGATCGGCGAGCAGTTCGGCTTCGTCGGCTCGGCGGCGGTGCTGCTCGCGTACATCGTCCTCTTCGCCGCCGGAATCGAGATTTCCGCCGCCACGCGCGAGCCGTTCGGCCGTTTGCTCGCACTGGGAGTCGTGGTCCTGCTGGCCACGCAGGCCCTGCTGAACCTGATGGTGGTGATGCGCCTTTTCCCCGTCACCGGCGTGACGCTGCCGTTCGTCAGCAGCGGCGGCAGCAGCCTGGTCGCCAGCTTCGTCGCGGCGGGGTTGCTGCTGAACATCGGCCAATCGCGGACGCTGGTCGTGGCTCGCGAGGCGTTCGAGTTTGATTAAGAGCTTCTAGAAATGTTTGCTTCTCATTAAGGCCGCATTCCAATTTAATTGAGCCTGCCGCGCACTTGCCCTATGATTGGAATTGCCACAATCACGGAGGCAGTCTTGGCCGTTTCTCTGCCGGTGTGCGACGACGAGTACGAGAAGAAGGAAAAGTGCGGTCTCTTCGGCATCTGGGGCACGCCGCAGGCTTCGCAGATTGTCTATCAGGGTCTCTTCGCCCAGCAGCATCGCGGCCAGGAGTCGGCCGGCATCACCGTCACCGACGGCACGAAGCTCACCGGCCACACGGGCATGGGCCTCGTCAGCCAGGTTTTTAATTCCCGCATGTTGCGCGAAAATCTCGCCGGCCATGCGGCGATCGGCCACGTTCGCTACTCCACGACCGGCTCCAGCAAACTCTGCAACGCCCAGCCGCTGCTGCGCGAGTTCCGCCTCGGTCCCGTCGCCGTCGCCCACAACGGCAATCTCATCAACGCCGCCCTTCTCCGCCAGCAGTACGAAGAGCACGGCCACATCTTCCAGAGCACCACCGACACGGAGATCATCGTCCATCTGCTCGCCAAGCCGACTCATCTGCAAAGAGCCGATCCGCTGCCGCACGTGCTCAAGCATTTGCAGGGCGCGTACAGCCTGCTGTTTCTGTTTCCCGATCGCATCGAAGCCGTGCGCGATCCGTGGGGCGTGCGGCCGCTGATGCTCGGCAAAACCAGCGACGGCCGCTGGTGCGTCGCCAGCGAGACGTGCGCTTTCGACGCCATCGACGCCACGGCCGTGCGCGAGATCGAGCCGGGCGAGATCATCCGCATCGACGACAACGGCCCCGTCAGCCGCCGCTTCGACGTGCCCGCGACCGCGCAGGCGCAGTGCGTCTTCGAGCACGTCTACTTCGCCAATCCCGCGAGCAAAATATTCGGCCAGACGGTGCACACGGTGCGCAAACAACTCGGCCGTCAACTTGCGATTGAATCGCCGGTCGCGGCCGACCATGTGATGCCGATGCCCGACTCCGGCCGCTCGGCAGCGCTCGGTTTCGCGCAGCAGTCGGGGATTCCATTCGAGGAGGGAATCGTCCCCAATCGCTTCGTCGGCCGCACCTTCATCCTGCCCGATCAGGGCGAGCGCGACCGGGCCGTGGCGATGAAGCTGAACATCATCTCCGACACCGTCGGCGGCCAGCGCGTCGTGATCGTCGAGGATTCCGTCGTCCGCGGCACCACAACGCGCTCCAAAATGCGCGCCCTCCGCCGCGCCGGCGCCAAGGAAATTCACCTGCGCGTCAGTTGCCCGCCGATCCGCCATCCCTGCTTCTACGGCATCGACTT
>Ga0182024_10010338_pt1 | contig 19017 bp, 12 predicted proteins | sample P32metaG_FD_120480 | JGI IMG/M metagenome (GOLD analysis project Ga0182024, IMG submission 120480) | Permafrost microbial communities from Stordalen Mire, Sweden - P3-2 metaG (Illumina Assembly) | ecosystem: Environmental > Terrestrial > Soil > Wetlands > Permafrost | place: Sweden: Stordalen... | reverse complement strand
CTCCCGAGTTTCTTCGATTCGAAGAAAACATGCATGGGCGGCAGGTTTCCGAATCGCGCGGACTGCCCTCGCTCGGGGCGCAGTTCGAGGTTGAGCGGCACTTCCCGATTGGCCGAGTCGAGGAGCACCATCGCGATTGTATCACCCACCATTCCGGTTAATCGCGCATGTACCGCGCGCTCCAGGGCAAGCTCGTGAATCGCGGGGTCGGACTGCAGCTTTTGAATCAATGGTGCGACCGGCTTGCCGCCTATGCTCAGCACCACCCAGCCGCGCTTCACCCCTGCTCTTTCCGCGGGCGATCCTGGATCGAGGTCGGTCACCACCGCCTCCCCGTCGAGCACGCGCGTGCCGATTCCAGGGGAACCGTCGCCTCCGCCCTCACCCTCGACGTCGTTATAAACGGCGGCCGGGAAAATGCCGAAATGGGTCTGCTTCAACCGGCCGAGCATTTCACGCATGATGGCGAGAGCTTCGTCGTCGGATTTCGCGTTCAGGATGCGCGGATAGAACTCGGCATGAATCGCCTGCCAGTCGAGGCCGGCTGGATTTTTCTGCCAGTGCTTGTCGCGAATGGTGGTCCAGACTTTTTCGAAGGAGGCGACCTGGCGCTGCTTGTCGGGAGACGATGATTGCGCGAAAAGGCTAACTGTCAGCATGCACAGCGCCACCGAACACAGACTAAAGTCTGTGCCACCTCCGGCAACACCTGATGGCACAGGGTCTGCAGGTGGCACAGGCTTCAGCCTGTGTTTGAGAAAAAATCTCATTTCTCCGATTGGATGTTCCCCGGAGCCTGCCGGATGCGATATAGATTTTTCTCCGACCTGATATAAATTGAATCCCCCGCAATCGCCAGCGATGCCACAACACCCTCGCCGAGCGAGTTTGTGCCTAAAATTTCGTGTTCCGGACCGGCCTTCAGCACATAGGTATCGCCGTCCTGGCTCGTAATCAGTAGTTTGCCGTCAAATGCGACCGGTGCGCCCGCGAAATGCGCCGGCGTGGGGAAACGCTTCGATTCATATTGCGGCTTGCCGGTTATGGCGTCGACGCAGGTTAACAATCCGGCATCGGTCATGAAGTAAAGATAGTCGCCGTAGAGAATCGTATTCGGGATGTAGCCCGTGCCCTTCTTGTAGGTCCACGCCACCCTCTCCTCACCCGGTGCGGGATTGAGACGAACCGCCATCACATTCTTGTTCGGGTAGCCTGTCGAGACATAAACCATACCGTGTCCGAAAACCGGCGTGTGCACCGAGTTTCCGCCCACTCCATCCGTGCGCCAAATCTCTTTGCCGGTGCGGGGATCGTACGCGATCAGGTTTTCGGTTCCACTGACGATCAACTGCGGCTGCTCCTTGACGTTCAGGATTACGGGAACGGTCCAGGAGACCTGCGCCTGGCGCGCAATTTTCCAGGCAATCTTTCCGTCGCTTGTGGAAACGGCGGCCATGAACGAATTCTCGCCCTCGTCCTGATCGGCCAGGATGATGATCTTGTCCTCGAACAACACGGGCGAGACGCCGGCTCCAACTCCTTCCGTCGAAATCGGTCCCAGCGACATCTTCCAGAGTTGCTTCCCGTCGAAATCGTATTTATAGAGGCCCTGCGATTCGAAGTAGGCATAGACGAATTTGCCGTCGGTGACTGGCGTCGGCGAAGCGTAGGAATTAAATTTGTGAATCTCGTCGTACACGGTGCCGTCGTACGCGATGCGCTCCCAGAGTTGCTTGCCGGTTTTCGCGTCGTAGCTCATCACCTTGAGGATGTGCTTGTGGTTCATGCCGGTGCTGTCGGGATGACGGAATGGCTCGCCGCGAATTCGGTGCTTCGGAGGAGTGGCGCCTTCCACGGCCTCGCCTTCAATATCCGCAGTGAGGAAAATCCGGTCGCCCCAGACCACCGGCGAAGAGAGCCCTCGTCCTTCGAGCGGCGTCTTCCATGCGATGTTGCGATCCGCGCTCCAGGAGGACGGAACGTTTTTTAGAGGCGAGATGCCGTTCGCTGTGGGACCGCGCCAGCCGGGCCAATCATCGGCACCAGCAAGCGCGAGCGCGCTCAAGAGAATCGCAATCGAAAGGAGGCGCATGGATCTTATACGATAGTAAGGCTATTTCGGTAGGAAAGGGACCATTTTAAAAATGAGCGAGCTCGTCAAGTACACGAGAGACGGCAACGTCGCCATCATTACGATCGACAATCCGCCGGTGAATGCGTTGAGTCCTGGTGTGCCCGAAGGAATTCTCGAAGGGATCGAGAAGGCGGATGCCGCGCCTGAGGTGGCTGCCGTCGTGGTGATCGGCGGAGGGCGAACGTTCATCGCCGGAGCCGATATTAAAGAGTTTGGAAAAATCACCGCCGGGTCGCGGCCGAGGCTCGCGCTTTATCCTACACTTCTCAAGATTGAAGATTCGATCAAGCCGGTGGTAATGGCGATTCATGGCACGGCGTTCGGAGGCGGGCTCGAAGTAGCGATGGCGGGACATTACCGCGTGGGTGTTGCTTCGGCGCAAGTGGGCCAGCCTGAAGTGAAGCTCGGCATCATCCCCGGGGCTGCGGGGACGCAGCGATTGCCGCGTCTCGCCGGGGTCGCGAAAGCTGTGGAGATGTGCGCGTTCGGCGAACCGATCGATGCGAAAACGGCGTTATCGTGCGGAATTCTCGATAGAATTATCGACGGCGATCTGCTCGAAGGCGCGGTGGCGTTCGCGCGAGAAGTCGCGACCAAGCCGGCGCCCAAGACTCGAGAACGCGATGAAAAACTCCGGGACACGAGCAAGAACGCGACTGTTTTCTCAGTCGCTCGCGAGCATGCACGCCGCACCAAGCGCGGACAAACGGCTCCTCTAGCCGCGATTGATGCAGTGGAGGCTTCGACGCGCGGCACGTTCGCCGAGGGCTGCGAGCGCGAAGCGGCGATCTTTCAGGAATGCCTTTTCTCGACGCAATCGAAGGCTCTGATTCACGCGTTCTTCGGCGAGCGAGTTGTCGCGAAGATTCCGGACATTCCGAAAGATACGAAGACTTATGACATTCGCAAAGCGGCGGTGATCGGCGCTGGGACGATGGGCGGAGGCATTGCGATGAATTATGCCAACGCGGGGATCCCTGTGATCATCAAGGAGACGACCCAGGAAGCGCTCGATAAGGGCTTCGCGATCATCAAAAAGAACTACCAAAATAGCGTAAATAAGGGTCGTTTCAGCGCTGAAACGATGCAGTTAAGGCTGAATAAGGTCACTTTAGGGCTCACCTATGACGGCTTTGAGGACGCCGACATCATCGTAGAGGCAGTTTTTGAGGGAATGGCCCTCAAAAAGCAGATTTTCAGCGAATTAGACAAGATCGCGAAACCGGACTGTATTTTGGCTTCGAATACGTCAACGTTGAGTATCGATGAGATTGCATCGGCGACTTCGCGCCCGCAAATGGTCATCGGGCACCACTTCTTCAGTCCAGCTAACGTGATGAAATTGCTGGAGATCGTGCGTGGGAAGGAGACCAGTAAGGAAGTCATCGCGACTTCCATGGGCTTGGCGAAGAAGCTCAATAAAGTGGGCGTTCTGGCTGGAAATTGCCGCGGGTTCATCGGGAATCGCATGATCCACTGTTATGGTCGTGAAGCGCAGTTTTTGGTCGAAGAAGGCGCAACCGTGGAGCAGGTGGATATAGCGTTGTATGATTTCGGGCTGGCGATGGGGCCGCTGGCGATGGGGGATCTGGCGGGGCTCGACGTGGGATGGCGGATTCGCAAGGAGTTCAAGCATCTTGAGAAGCCGGGGATTAGGGTGCCGCTGGTGGCCGATCAATTATGCGAGATGGGACGGTACGGTCAGAAGACCGGTGCGGGATGGTATCAATATGACGCGAATCGCAAACCATCGGGCGATCCGGTGGTTACGGCGCTGATCGATCAACTGGCCCGCGAAGCGGGGATCAAGCGGAGGGCGATTTCGAACGAGGAGATTATCGAGCGGACGATTTATGCGCTGGTGAACGAAGGGGCGCGGATCTTGGAAGAAGGGATCGCGCTGCGGTCGGTGGATATCGATATTGTTTATTTGAATGGGTACGGGTTTCCGGCTTGGCGGGGGGGGCCGATGTTTTACGCCGACACGCTTGGGTTGAAGAATGTTTTGGCGAAGATCGAGGAGTTTGAGAAGAGGCATGGGGAGTTGTGGGCTCCGGCGCCTCTGTTGAAGAAGTTGGCGGAGGAGGGGAAGACTTTCTCGGACTTTGATAAAGCTAAGGACGGCTAAGAAAAAACATTTCACGCAGAGACGCAGAGCTCGCAGAGAACACAACGAATTTAGCGGGATTTCCTTTTTAGGCGCTGTTCTCGCCTCTCCAGCTCCAGGGACGGTTCGAAGGATAGTGCGTTGCGCGTGAACTCTAGCGCTTTGGCGTAGTTTTTTTCTGAGTGCTCCGCGTGTTTGGCTAGTTCGGACAGCGCTTTTACCCGGTAGGGGTTTTTTGACTCTGAGAGGTCGGTCCAGATGGAACGAGCTGCTTCATGATTGTCATGCTTGCGTTCCAGCTTTGCGATATCCCATAGGGTGCGGAATAACAGATCGTCGCGCAGGCCGGAATCCACTGCACGGCGGAACAGGGGCAATGCGCGATCGATTTCGCCGGCTTCCATCAGCCATCTGGCGATTCCCGTTAACTCGGCTCCATTGGTGCGCGATGACTCGTCCTTGAAGGCGTGGGGGACGATTCCGGTCAGGCAGGCCAGAGTTAGGATATCCAGCGCGTTGTGATGGAAGACGGGGACCAGGCGTTCAATCCATTTGGTGCGCAGGTATTCGAAGTAGACGTAGGGGATCATGGCGCCCGGAATGTCGCCGGTGCGCTCGAAGCCCAGGATTTCATTTTCCAGATCCACTAAGCGGCAACTGTCGAAGCGGAGTTTCCACAGGCGGCGCGCGCTGTGGAGCAGATCTAAATGAGGCAGGCGCGTAAATGGTGAAACGGCGCGATTCAGGCGATAGCGCGATTCCAGCAACGGCTGATCGAAGGAGGCTCCGTTGTATGTAATCAGCACCTGAAAACTTTTGAGATGACGCGAGAGTGCGTCTAAGAGGCTCGCTTCCTCTCCGTAGCTGCGCATGAAGAATTGGCGGACGCGAAAACCTTCTTTCGTGATGCGTCCTACTCCGACTAGAAACGCGCAGGTGCCGATGCTGCCGGAGAGTCCGGTGGTCTCTGTGTCGAGAAACGCCCATGTTTCCGGGGTTACGGAGGGCATCTCGCCGATGGTTCGAAGAAGATCGTGGGGAAGCGACGCTAGCGCGCCGATATCGGCACTGCCATGATGACGGTGATGCTGCCACAGCTTTTCGGTTTCGAAATGACGCCCGAATGCGGTCTCGATTTCATCGCCGGGAAGAAACTCCTCGACCGGCATGCGGCGTGGAGGAGGGAGAGGACGAGCATCGTACTTGCGGTTGATATCCTCGATGATTTGCCGTAAGTTGTTCATTCGCCTTTTCTTCGCAGTATACCAGACCCGCACGGGCGTGGGGTCCGGTGAATCGGCATGCGAAAAAACCCTGAAAAATCGGGCTTTCCTCGCATATTTTCCTTTACAGAGGGTTTGCCGATCCCTTATCATTTAGTTGCAAATGCGGGTTCAAGCGCGATCTAGACGCGCGTGGAGACGCATCGTACCAACGGGAGAATCAGAAAAAAGGAGAATTATGGCAGCAACAAAAATGACGCAATCGCAGTTGATCAAAGAGCTGGCGGCCGCGGTCGACGTACCAAACAAGACGGCGAAGGCATTCACAGTCGCCTACGCTGAACTGGCCATGAAGGAAACCAAGAAGAATGGTGTAGCGGTGTTGCCTGGCATTGGCCGGCTGGTTCGCGTCGATCGCAAGGCGCGTATTGGCCGCAATCCGGCGACAGGCGAAGCTATTAAGATTCCGGCTAAGAAAGTCGTGAAGTTCCGCGTCGCGAAAGCGGTGAAGGACGCGATTGTTCCGCCGAAGGCGAAGAAGTAGCCTGCCGTGTGAACGCCAGCAAAACGACTGAGATCAATGAAAAACCCCGCGAGGCTTGGCGGCCGCCGCGGGGTTTTTTGTTATTTCAAAAACCGATTGAGCTCCGCCAATACTTCAGGCGGGGCCAGGAAGCGCTTATGCCGGCTTCTTATCGTCGGGGTGCTCGTCTTCGCCCTTCAAGGACGACTTGAAGTTACGGATACCTTCTCCCAAGCCTTTGGCAACCTCGGGGATCTTCTTGCCGCCGAACAGCAACAAGGCGACTACCAGGATGACCAACAACTCAGGTAGACCGATGGATTTTAGCATGCGGCCTCCTTCAACTCCTAATGTAGCATAGGCGGGTATGGCGAAGCGGAAAGTCAAATTCGATCAGAAAAAGGAAGTACGGGCGATAGCGCGAGAGCGGGTGGGTCCGGTGAAGGCTTCGCGGGCGATTGTACCGAAGACGGATCGCAAGAAGCCGAAGCATAAGAAGGCGCCGGACGAAGAAGGAAATATGTGAGGAGTTGTCCTAAAATACAAAACCGATCTTCGCGACCACTGTTCTCGGCTCGACAAAGTGCGTTCCGCTGAAGGTCGACAGGAAGTTATAGAGCGCGACTTTGTTGGTCAGATTATCGATCGAGATCGACGCCGTCCAGCGCTGAACCTTTTCCGTGTGGAACAAGTTGTCGGTGCCGATTCCGAGGTTCAGCAAGTTGCGCGCCTTCACTCGATCCGGATTGTGATCGTCGTTCTCCTGTCCGATTTGCGGCAGCGTGAGCAGTTTCGATGTCACCAGGCCCGGGCAGCTTCGGATGGGATCGGCCGGCGTGGCATACGTTCCACCGCACGCGAGGCCAATGGTGACCTGCTGATTCGGCGTCAAAGCGCCCATCGCAAAACCGGCGTCCGGTATACCGCTGACCACCTCTCCGCTATCGAAACGATCCGTGAAGGCGATCCATTCCGCGTTCTTGGGCCGCTGATAACGCAGGTTGAGCGTGGATTGAAACGCCTGATCGTGATCGATGCGGAAAACTCCGGCGGCGAGCGGCGCACCCTGCGGGATGAGGCCTCCGTCTTCGGGTGGATAGTATCGGGCGCGGGTATGGCCGAACGTCCAGTACGTCTGGAAGCCTTTCATGTTGATAGTGCTGACGCGGCCGGTGACGCCGTCGTTCTTCGAATTGTGCCAGGCGATCGGAAACGTGATGGTGGTGTTCAGCAGCGTGCTGAAATCGTACGCGTTGTGGGTGTACTTCCAGAAGTAATCGGCGTCGACGAGGATAAATTTTCCGATCGATTGCTGCAAACCGGTGTTGAACTGATTGCGGAAGCCGGGCGCGATGGCGACCGAGTTGGAACCGAAGACGTTGCTCGCCAGCCCGCCGATTCCGGTGGCGCTCGATAGCAGCAGGTTCTCGTTGAAAGGAGTTTCGAAAGTTCGCGAATACGCCGCGCGCAGCACCGTGTTTGTGCGTTTAATGTTGTAGGCTAGGCCGGCGCGCGGCTGCGGACCGCTTTTCGATACCAGGCCGTAATAGCGGTCCTCGCGGAAGCCGATATTGACTGTTAGATTCCTTAGCGTGATGGAATCCTGGAAATATCCCGCGTATTGATTAATATTGGCGGTCGCGTGGAACGCGAATAATTGGCCGTTGCGGGTAAGATCGAACGGCAGCAACCCCGGCGCAAACGGCTTCGCCGCGTTGGGATTCGACGAGACATTCTGCTGATAGCCGAGGCTCGCGCATTGTGCCGGACTGGTCAGCGACGTGTCGCCTACCGGCTGACTCGACGCGTCAATACAGGGCGAATTGAAGGTCGGATCGGTGATTCCGAATCCAAAATTCTCCAGCAGACGCGTCTGCTTCAAATCGAGCCCGTACTTGATATTGTGCCGACCGATGGTGGAGGATACGTCGGCCCGGACGCCCCAGTTCATGAGCTGGCGCTGCTGGTTCTGCGTGGCGGGTTGATCGTCCAGAACGTCGCGGCTGCCGTAGTAATTGAACTGGTCCTTGCGGACATAGGGATTGATCGTTAACAAGGTGTGCGAATTGACGGTGTGCTGATAGCCCGGCGCGATATTCCACGTCAGCACCCGCTGCCGCTGGTCCTGCGCCAACTGGTCCAGATCGTTCGGAATTTCGATCCAGTTCCGCGCCGCGAACAGGTTGAGGTGAAACACGTCCTTGCCGGTGGGCTGATAATCGAAGCGGTCGAAAATCGTCTGATTATTTCCTATATCGTGATACGGGATAAACTCCGGCGTATCGAGAAAACGCCCACTGCGAAGGCCATCGACGGCCAGGAAGTTGCCGACCTTGGTGTTGCCGAATCCGAGGCCGAAACCTCCGCCGGCAGTGCCGAACGAGCCGTAGCTTGTATCGATATCGCCAAACACTTTGCCCGACCCAAGGCCGGAGCGGGTGGTGATCTGCGCCACGAGACTCGTCTTATCGCCAAACTCAGCGCCGGGCGAGCCGGTGATCAGTTCCATGCTCTGAATCGCGCTGGTGGGCAGGGAGGTCGAAAAAATCTTGCTCTGCTGATCGCTGATGAGCTGCCCGTCGATGAGGTAGCTTACCTGGTTGTGGTCTCCATTGGGATGGAAAGAGCCGTTCGCGTCGCTCACGATCGCGCCGCTCGTGTTGGTGATCACATCGGCCAGCCCGTTACCGGGGGTCAAAGCGGGCAGCCGGTCGAACGCGCTGCGATCGACATCGACGTGCGCGCTGGGATCGGTTTCAACCACGGCAGCGCCACTCGCTTCGACGGTAACGGTCGATTCCGCCGCGGCTACCGGCAGGATAGCCTTGACTTGCACGGGAACGGAGCTGCGAATGGTCACATCCTGCGTGAAGTTGCTGAAGCCGGGCGCTGTCACCGTCAAGTGGTAACCGTTCGGTGGGATGTTCGTCAGGCGAAACGCGCCGTTCGCACCCGAGTCAACGGTCTGTTTGTACCCTGTTACCGAGTTAGTGATGGTGACGGCCGCTTTCGGCACCAGTGCCCCTGAAGGATCGACCACCGTTCCCTCGATGGTCCCCGCATTTCCGAGCGATTGGGCGTAGGCAGAGAGAGCGACAAGAATTAAGGCCAGAATTTTATTCATAAAGTGTCGTGTGCGGACGATCGCACGAGGATCCTGCGCTCCTAAAAGTATGAGCGCGGAAAGACACGTTACATAACGCTAAGTTGTGAACGGGACCGCGAATGCGGTGAGCGGTCCCATTGCGGCAATAAACGGATTTACCCGCATGCTTACGCATGGCGGCTCAGCGAAGCCGCGGCCTCAGGAAGCGGCTAGACGCGACTAGAACAGCAATTTCAATGCGAACTGGACTTGCCGCGACGGATATGTCGTGCGGATGGTTCCGAACGCCGATGAGGTCGTCGTCGTGGTCGGGATCCCGAAGTTAGTATGATTCGTCACGTTGAAAAACTCCGATCGGAACTGGAGCTTCACATCTTCGTGGATTGTGAAGGTCTTGTTGGCGGCGAAGTCCCACTGTTCGAATCCCGGGGCGCGAAACGAATTGCGGCCGAGGTTGCCGAAGGGGTTCGAGGGCGGAGGCGTGGTGAACGAATAACCGGCAAAATAAGTGTTCAGGATCTGCGACCTGCTCTGGCTGGTGGCGCTGCCGGAGACGTTCGGGCGCAGGAACGCCTCGCCGCGATAGTCGTTGGAAAGGCCCGTCACATCGTTGTTCGACGATGGTCCGTAGGCAATGTCGAGAGGCGTGCCGGTGTGGGCGGTATTGATGGTGTTGAGTTCCCATCCGCCCGCGATTGCGTCGAAGGCCCGATTCATGTTTGCGCCATATTTACGCCCTTTGCCGAACGGAACCTGATAGACGATGCTGGTGACGTTGTTGATTTTCACGTCGAAGCTCGACGGTCCCTTTTCCGCCGCCAGATTGTGAATATTCTGCGGATTCGCTTCGAAGTAGCCGGCATAATATTCAAGAGCCTGCTCGGAATTGCCCATCGCTTTTCCCCAGGTGAAGGAGTTCAGGAAATAAAGTCCGCTGCCCAGGCGATGCTCGACGCGCGTCGAGAGTCCGTCGTAGTGGTTATCGCCCGCCGGGTCGACCCAGGTAATCGGGCCATAGGATTGAATCGGACGCCGCGCCTGCACGCCCAGGCACGCGGACGGGGTCGTGTTGCAAGCGACGGAGTTCGGAGCCGCCTGGTTGAAATCGGCCAGGATCGGCAGCCGCAGGCTGTGATTTCCGTTGTAGGAAACCTCGACCAGAGTGCTCTTGGTAATCTCACGCTGCACTGAAAGGAACCAGTTCTGAATGTACGGCCACTTGGTGTCTGGTGGAATATACACAACGTTGGAGTTCACCGGATTGAAGGCCGACGGATTGGCAATTCCGGTAGTGAAGCTGTTTAGCGTGGTGAGGAACGTCGAGGGCACCGGACCACCGCTCGCGAAGCTCTGGTTGATCACGCCGAACAGGGCCTGCGGCGCGTTGATCCCTTCGAGCGCGCTGCCTACGCGGTTGAAGAATGTGTAGCTGATGCCATACCCGGCGCGGACTACGGTCTTCGGATCGATGCTGTACGCCAAACCGAGGCGTGGTCCGAAATCCTTGCCGTCGGGATGGACCAGGCTGCGGTTATACAGGCTGCCGCTGGTTGCTCTCTGCATCGAGTCGGTCGCCGGATTGAAGTTCGAATAATTATTGTCGCGCTCGTAGAGAGGCGTCGCGAATTCCCAACGCATGCCTGCGTTGACGGTCAGCTTCGAGTTGACCTTCCAGTCGTCCTGAAAATACAGCGCGTGAACATATTGACGGAGATTGACCACGGTGTAGCTGCCCTGGTTGATCTGGCTCGGCAGACCAAAAATAAAGTCGGCGAGGTCGTAGCTGGTCGAATCCGAAGCGACGGTGCAGGTCGCCGCCAGATTCAATTGGGCGCAGGTGGGTTTGCTGAATTGACCCGAGTACACGTCCTGGCCGTACAGCGGATTCACATCCAGAATTTCCGTGTCGATGTGAAGATATTCCCAGCCCATCTTCATGGAATGACGTCCGAGATTTTTCGAGAAATTGATTTTCGGATCCCAGGAAACAGGATTCTGAAACTGCGGATTGCTGGTCTGCCGGCCGAGCGCGGTGTAGCCGCTGACCGATTGCGTGTTGAACCCTCCGGTGAGATTCTGAGTAGTCGGCAGGCCTTGAATGCCGAACATAGATTCAAGACTCGGGCCGCCTACCAGCGGTGGTTCTTTCCCCGCGACGATATGAGTCCAACCAAGCCGCGCCTCGAGAATCGAGTTGGAGGAAACGGCCCAAGTATAACCGGCCGACGCGTTCTGATCGATCGAGTGAATGAAACCGTTGCCATCGCCACCAGCGGGACCGGCGTACGACGATTGGTAAAACTGAATGTCCTTGCGTTGGCTGAAACGCAGAAACGCCGTCATGCGGTCGTTGATCTGGCCGTCAATCTTCGCATCGAACTTGTCGCTGTAATCTCGAATCAGCAGCAGCGCTTCGTAGTTATTGGCTCGGCCGGCGCCATTCAACGGCGGAAGCAAGCTCAGCATCGAAGCGGCCAGGGGATTGAAGGCGGATGCTGAAATCGGCGTGTTCGCCGGATAAACAATCCCGGTCAGAGGATTCACCACAGGCACCGGCAGGCTGCCCTGCCGATCCGCCGCATCCGGCAGAGAATCGAAGTTCAGATATCTCTGTAACTGACGATAGCCTTCGTAATCGGCGAAGAAAAAAAGCTTGTTCTTGATCAGCGGTCCACCGATGGTGAGGCCGAACTGGTTCCTCTGTAGCGTCGGCTTCACGAACACCGCCGGGCTGAACAGAAATCCAGTGGCGTTCAAGTCGGTGTTGCGCAAAAACTCGTACGCCGTGCCGTGAAACCTGTTGGTCCCCGATTTCATCACCGCATTGACCACCGCGCCGCCCACGCGTCCATATTCCGCGCTGTAGTTGCTGGTGATCACTTTGAATTCCGCGAGCGCATCGGGAGAAGCCTGCACCGCCTGCGAGGAGTAGCTCTGATTGCTGGTGCCGTACGCATTGTTATCGAGCCCGTCCAGCAGGAAATTATTGTACGTGCTGCGCATGCCGTTCACATTGAACGACCCTTCGCGCGGGGTGCCGCTCGGTGAAAACGATGCTCCGATCGGTGATTTCACCACGTTCGCCGATAACAGCGCCAAGTCGGCATAATTCCGCCCGTTGAGAGGAAGCTCCACGATGGCCGCGGTGTTGATCACTTGCCCGTGCTCGCTCGAATCGGTTTCAAGAGGAGCAGCCGCGCCGCTCACCTCCACCGTTTCCGTCACGGCGCCGACCGCCAGCGAAAAATCGACGCGCTGGCGGGCGCCGACGTTCACCGTGATGCCCGACGCCACTTCCGTCGAGAATCCTTTGGCTTCCACGGTCACTTTGTAGCTGCCGATTTTTACGTTGGAAAAGTCGTAATTGCCGTTGTCGTCGGCGGTTGTTTTCGCTTGGATTCCGGTGTCGATATTGAGCAGCGTCAGCGCTGCTTTGGGAACCACGGCTCCGGTCTTATCTCGAACGGTTCCAAGAACTTCCGCCGTATCGAACTGCGCGAACGACGGCGTGATCACGAGCATGAACATCGCAAAGATCGCAACACAGCGATTCATCGGTAGACCCCCTACGTGTGAAGCTACTAGTCAGGAGTATATACCGAATTTCAGACGCATGAATTATGGGATACAGACCCGGGTCGTGGACATGCGGGCAACGCTACTGCACACGTGTGCCGCCGCACCGCCTCTCGCTGGCCGAGTCAACGGTTTCCGTCCCTGCGACCGCACCTCTGCGGCGTGTGCATGGCCGAACGGCCGAGCCGTCCGCACCGCCGTGTTCACGCCGGACGACGACCCTCCATAGGGAATCTGGATCTGGTTTACGTCGGCGTAATCGGTGACAAACTCGACGTAGACGTCGTCACCCGACCCGAGAACGCCACTCGGAACCTGTACGTTGATCTGGTACAACCCGGCAAGGCTCGGCGCGAGCCCCGCGAACTGGATCGTGCCCATGTTCTGGAGCGATCCGTTGGTGTAGTCGTTAAATAAGACCGTCAGATTACCTGCGGCGTTAATATCGGCAAGGCTCAATGGACTCGCCGGCCCCAATGCGCCGTCCGGAACCGTCGGCGTGACCGTGCCCAGACCCGTCAGATAGAGAGAAATATACTCGCCCGGTTGCGCCGGATTTGCTTTCGTAATCAACTGTCCGGTGACCGCATGAACCGCCGCGGCATATCCGATTCCGCTGGCATTCTGCGAGAACGACCCCGGTGCCGCATCCGTTACGTACGTCTGGACGATATTCGACTTCGCCGAGTTGTTGATCACCTGAATATTGGCATACCCGGACGTATTCGATGCGAGCTCGTAAGGCACCACCACTGCGAGCTGTCCTGCGCTGACATAGTAAATCGCACAAGGTGTCCCGTCGATCGTCACCGAAACGCCGCCCAGCGAGGTTGGAAATGCGCCGCTCGGCGCGACAAGAATACCCGATCCGGAATAAAGACCCGAGCCCGTCAGCACGATCAGCTCGCCCGGAGCCAGACTCGCGGTAATGGGCTGGTAACTCGCCGCATTCACCACTCCGATTGGATTCAGATAAACACCTGTCCCCGAGAACGACGCCGCGTGTAAGCCCACCACCAGCGAAAAATTCCCCTGCGTCCCGATGCCGACAAACGCCTGCCCGCCGTCGCCGAACAGATAAGTGTATCCACTGAAGTCCGGAGTAGTTGTCGCGCCACTCGAGGTCAGGCTGATCTGATCGTCGGTGCCAAAATCGTAAGACAGGTAATTCGGGAAATTCAGTCGCGCATGTACGATGCCATCGCCATTGCTGTCGCCCGACAAACTATCCCCGCCATAATACGAATCCGTGCCCGATATAGTCGGCGAGTCCTCCAGAGCCGTGGTGAAATAAAGGCCCAGCGTAATGCTATTCGTCCCCGTAATCGCCAGCGCTTTCACGCCGAAGATAATGTCGTAGCCGCTCGCGCCCCATCCCAGAATAAAGTTGCCGTCCGCGGACTCGAAGATCGTCTTCGATCCGGTGAACAGAGCGTTGGCCGGGCTGACGCCGGTCGGTGCGGGAATCGTCAGCGTCGCACTTCCGTCACTATTGAAGTTATAGGTCGCACCCGAAATCGTCTGCGTCAGGCTCGCCGCCGCCTGATTCGACGCCTGCCCGTTCAGAGTAATCGATCCGAACCCGCCCTTCCCGTTGGGGCTCAACTCAAACAGCGCGTTCATGATCGACGCACTGCCCCCGTTCTGCAAATCCAGCAAGCCAGTTTGATAGTTGGAGGTAAAGCTCGCGTTGGTGGGCGCGGAACCGAGAGGTATGGCGATGAAGATGTCGTTGAGGACATAGCCCTCGCCTTCCGCCTCCGTCGCACTGCCCGCGAACACGCCCTGCGAGACCGCGCCATACTCGTAGTCATAAGGATCGATCGACGATCCGGAAAAGAGCGGACTTGAGACATAGCCCGTTCCATTAGCCCCGATCGCATAGGCCCCGGTCGTAGTAAAAGCCTGTGGCGAGCCACTCGAAACGGTATTATCCACCTGCGTTCCCGTAATCGTGTAATTTCCCGCTCCGTCAAAGGTAATCGATCCGTAGATCGCCGTCACCTGTGTCGGATTGCTATTTCCGTCGACCGTCTGGACCGCGACGTTCCGGAACTCGAATTTCCCTTTAAGCAGGCCATTTCCACTAATATCCTGCGTCTGGCCCGAAGCCGCCGCCATGCCAATTCCTGCCAGCACCGCCGCTTGTAGTAAGGACTTGCTTTGCCTTAAATTCATGAATCCTCTGCGTTTAGAATACCCAACCAGCCATCCCTAAATGCTTAGATGCGCCCGCCGGTAATTTTCGTTTCGTTTAATAAAACACCGGCTCTGTGACATAAGTCGCATAATAGAGGTTGTAGATTTTGCCCCCCTTGTCTCATGCCGAGCACAAAAATTGTCGCGACTCTCGGACCCTCCACAGACCGCCCTCCCTACCTTAGACGAATGTTTGACGCGGGCGTTGATGTCTTCCGCCTGAATACCAGTCACGGTACCTGGGAAGATCACCTGACCCGGATTGCGGCTGTCCGCAGTACTGCCGCCGAGCTGTCCGTACACGCCGGCATTCTCCTCGATCTCCAGGGTCCGAAAATCCGCCTGGGACGATTCGAAGGAGGCCGCTGCGAGCTGGAACCCGGCGGCATTTTCACCATCACCACCGAATCGGTGCCAGGAACCTCTTCCCTCGCCTCCACCAGCTACGCCCACTTCGCGAAGGACGTAAAACCCGGCGACCCTGTCCTGCTCGCCGACGGGACCATTGAGCTTAAAGTGCTCTCGACCGACGCCGTTTCGGTGCGATGCGAGGTCATCACTGGCGGACCCTTGGGCGATCACAAAGGAATCAACCTGCCCGGCGTCGAACTGAGCACGCCCTCCCTCACCCGCAAAGACATGGAAGATCTGCACCGCGGATTAGAGGCCGGCGTCGATTTCATCGCGCTCTCCTTCGTCCGCAAACCCAGCGATCTGCTCCGTCTCAAGCTTTTTCTCGAGGAACGCGATTCCCAGCTCCCCGTCATTGCCAAGATCGAGAAACCGGAAGGCTGGAAAAACCTGGAGCAGATCCTCGATGAAAGCGACGGCGTCATGGTCGCGCGCGGCGATCTTGGCGTCGAAATGGCGCTCGAAAAAGTTCCCTTTATCCAGAAGCGCATCATCGAGCGCGCCCGCGCCAAAGGCAAGTTCGTCATCACCGCGACGCAGATGCTCGAATCCATGATCGAGCACCCTTCGCCCACCCGCGCCGAAGTCAGCGATGTTGCCAATGCGATCTGCGACGGCACCGACGCCGTGATGCTCTCCGCCGAAACGGCCAGCGGTAAGTACCCGGGGGAGGCCGTGAAAATGATGACCCGCATCGCCGACGAGACCGAAGGCTGGCTGCGCCCGCAAGGATTCCAGGAACCTCTGCCGCCCTTAACGCCCTCGAACGCCGAGATTATCGCCGACGCGGCCTATCGAGCCGCCCGTTCCGCCGGTGTCGCCGCGATTGTGGTTTTCACATCGAGCGGAGCCAGCGCCCGCCTGATCTCCCGCCTCCGCCCTCCGGTGCCGATCTATGCGTTCACGCAAAGCGAAAGCGTCGCCCGCCAATTAACGATCTCCTTCGCAGTAACGCCGATCCTGGCGCCGGACGCGCCATCGACCGAGCAAATGCTTTTGTTGATGGAACAAATGTTAGTAGCCGCCGGCCTTCTGAAGCCTCACGACAACGTAGTCTTCGTAGCCGGACAACCCATCGGCCGCGTTGGCAGCACAAATCTAGTGAAACTCCACCGCCTAGGCGAAAGCCAATAGAATTGCGTTTTCTTTGCGAGCTTAGCGCCTTTGCGTGAGATTGTCTTAACTCCGTGGCAACGCCGGAGGCCCATCCTGCGCCGCAAGCAGCTCCGCCAACAACCGCCCTTTCGCTCCATCCAGAAATAACGTCAACTTGGGCTTGTTATCCAAAATCCTCTGCGTCTCCAAAATCTCGAACAGCGAATCCGCAACCTCTGGGTCCCCCGAAATTTCCTTCAGCGCCGTCCCAATCATATTCGGCCGCACCACCGCGGCCTTAGCGATCTCGACCGCCGCCTCCCTCTCCGCCGAGCTGGTGATGATGCTCACCTGATTCGCCCCATCCTGCTTGATCGCCGACGTCACCTGCCGCAGCCGGTTCACAACTTTTTCCTCGATCTGCTTAATCATCCCCGTATCGCGGAAATGCACCTTGCGCACATACACCGACCCCAGTTGATATCCCCACGCGCGCGATTTCTCCGACACCTCCGCCCGCACCGTCTGGCTCATCTGATGCCTGGTCTCGAGCATCTGTTCGAGCGGCATGTTGCTCAGGCAGCGCACCGTGGCATTACTCACATTCGCCCGCAGCGACCCGCGCGGATCGGTATTCTTGAACAGAAACGACACCGGATCGCTAATCTGCATCTCGTACCAGATCCCGATCCCCATCGGCGCGCCCTCTTCAGAGTTAACAGGCTGGCTCCGCAAATACTCCTGATCCAGCCGCATATCCAGCACATAGCACTTCCCGAAAAAATTCACGACAAACGCCTTGAGGCCGAGCACTGCCGGCAGGAAATGCAACCCCGGCTCCGAAATCATCCCGACCACTTTTCCGAACAGCAGATACACGCGGCAAGTCCGCTCACCGACAATCGTATAGAGCCCGAAAAATCGAGCCAGGCCGAGCACAATTACTTCGAGCAGCAGCATCCCGAGAAACGTTACACCCACCGCAACCACGACGTCGATCATGACCGCGCTCCCAAAAAAATCTGCTGCGCTTTCCCCAGCAGCGCAAGCTTCACGTTCCGCACGTAAACATCCAGCACGTTCGGCCCCTGCCTCTTCAAATCGGCGAGCTCCAACGCCATCATCCGCAGAGGCTCGACCTCCGCCTGAGCCTTCAGCGTCTCGATCTCGACCGCCCTGCGCGATTGCACGATCTTCTGATCCGCGCCCGCATGCGCCAGGCTGATGTCGCTCGATACCTGGTTATACGCGGTGTTAATCGCCGCCAGCGCCGACTCAACCTCAGGCGGCGGATCGATCCCCGTGATCAGCGACGCGTCGAACAGCACCCCGTAACGAGCCTGCGTCGACACGCACTCCGCATCCATATACTCATTCAAATCGCGAAGATTCTTCCGCAGGTCGTTAATCGAAATTCCCATCACCGCGGACCCTTTTTCAGGATCGGCCGCACTCACCGGCAGCGGCTTCGCTTCAAAACTCGCGATCTTCTGCCGCAGCACCGACACAAAATACGCCATCACGTGCACCATCGGCTTCTTGATAGCGAACAGGTAGGCGTACAGATTCGCTTCGCTAACCCGGTACCGGATCTGCCCCGTCAATCCCGTATTGAGCTGATCCTTGGTAACCGCTTCCAGCAGCGAGCCGCCATTATTCGCCACCGGATTCTCCAGATCGACAGCCATATTCATCGTGGTGGTCGCGATGGAGATTTTGTAAATCCTCTCCCAAGGCATCTTGAAATAAGGGCCGCCAGGAGGAATCACGCGAACCTGAGGATAAACGTACCTGTCCCTCTCATCCGGCCGCAGCCCCTCGGCGATCGGATCGTCGAGCGTAGTCTTTCCCACCCTTTGCGCACGCCCGAAAACCGTCTTGACCGCGCGCTCATTTTGATCGACGGTATAAATCCCGATCAAAACGCAGCGCACCACAAACCACAAGCCCAGCCCAAACAGGAACCCGCTAACAATTAGCATCGCGTAACCTCGGAGGCCAGTATACTCGAAGCCCCAATTACGCAAATGTAATAAGTAGGACAGGTCCCCGACCTATCCATTCACCTCGAATCCAGCATCCCCGCCCAATAACTCTTCCGCGTCTGAATCACCGCTTCCGGATAATCGGCAACCCGCACCTTCAAGGTATGAAGCCCCCACGCCTGCTCCGCCGCGGGTTTGAAACTCAACAAGTAGTAATTGTGAATCTGATTCGAGATCCGCAGTAACTCCGCGTCGAATCCTTTTTGCGTAGTAAAGTTCGCATAGTGCCCTCCGGAAAGCATAGCCAGTTCCGACGCCGTATTCCGCCGCAGAGCATTGACGATCAGCAGCAGTTCCGGTGGCCACGGAAACAGAGGAGGCTTCTCCGTCCACACGTTCTCCGATGGCGATCGCTTTTCAACATCCGGCGGCGGACCGGGGTCTTTCGGAACAGGGACGTTATAGGCATCGTTGGCATGCATCAAATCGTGCAGTACCTCATCGCGCGCCGGAGAAAACGCGACCGAGTAAATCACCGTGTCCGTGATCCCCAATTCAGCAACAACCTCGTCGAGCTTGGACTTGCTCCCATGATCGCGAGTCTCGCCAATCAGCAGAATCGCCCGTCGATAATGATTCTGCCGCCTCTTCAGCATAT
>Ga0182024_10010337_pt1 | contig 19018 bp, 14 predicted proteins | sample P32metaG_FD_120480 | JGI IMG/M metagenome (GOLD analysis project Ga0182024, IMG submission 120480) | Permafrost microbial communities from Stordalen Mire, Sweden - P3-2 metaG (Illumina Assembly) | ecosystem: Environmental > Terrestrial > Soil > Wetlands > Permafrost | place: Sweden: Stordalen... | reverse complement strand
TACGCGCGAACGATCCGAATCCGCGCTTCGACCCGATCGTCACGTCTCCGAAAATCCGCGCCGCGTGTCCGAAGTAGCGATCTCTCCGAGAAGGAGTGTTAGTCCTTCCCTGGACGTTGCCACATCTCGGGCGCCGATTGAAAACCCATGTCGGTTCGGCAGTCCTCGAGCTCGGAGGTTCCCTGGACGACAAAGCAAATATGGTCCCGCCCGTGAACGATGCGGCCGACGAGCTCGCGACCGATGCCCCTCCGTTTATAGTCCTCCAAGATGGCGACATCGCTGATGAACGCCTGGCTTATCCCGTCGGAGATCGCGCGGGCGAAACCGACGAGGCGGTCGCCGTGCCAGGCGGACGCGATGAACATCGACCCGCTGACTAGCTGGGCCAAACGGCCCGTATCGCGCGCCCGATTGTGCCATCCTACGTCCTCCATCAGGCGCGCCAGCTGGAAAATGTCGACGTCTGGTGTATCCTGATAGGAGATCCTTCGCACCACCAGAGCCTATTCTGGCCGAGAGGTGCTGACGAGCCCGATTCACTCCGTGGCAACCAGGTCTTCCGCGGTGAACGCGTCGCGATTCGGTCGTCCTTCACCCCGGCTCTTCACTCTCCACGCTGCGTCGCTCAAACGCTCCCCGGCTTGCTGCATGAATTCGAAATGGGGAATCGATGCCCCGACTGCAAGAACTTGCCGCTGCGCGATAGGGTCTTCCACTCGAACAAATAACTCGTCAAGAGAGCCTGTCCCCTCCTCAACCACGAGAGCCGACCTGATATCGAGATGTACGTCGATGACCACCGGCTCGGCGGCAGATCCCGCGAAGCGTTCGAGCGCGACCATTCGCGCGGGAATTTGCGCGAGGTCGGGCGACAACTCGGAGTAGGTCGACGCTCGATTTGCGGCTCGTGCCGCAGCCTCGAGAGAGAGTGAGAGTAAGCTCTCGATCTCCTCGAAAAGCGAAACGGACCGAGAGTCCGAGGCTAGGACGCCAAGTTCGCTGAACCCCGTCCGCGCTTGCCGCAGGAGGCCAAGAAGGTCCGCTATCGCCTCCGGGTGTGGCTCGATGAGAACCTGACCTCTCCTCTCGTCCGGAGTGACGAGCATCGCTGGCGCGGGGCTCAGCGGACGCCCGGACCGATGGGCGAAGGGGAGCATCTCATGACGCAGAAGCGTCCACGCGACGAGCGCGGTCTCGAGCTTTCGCCGATCCCGCGCCCGAGCAGCGACTGGGGACTCCGGCCTTTCCGCCGCCGACGGGCGAAGCCAAGCTGCAATCGATTCGAGTCCCGAAATGTAGATCGAGCCGTGATGTGAGATCTCGTCGTGTGGGAGATCGGCGCAAGACAACCCAACGTCGAACCCGGCATCGCCGGGATGCTCGAGAGACGCGAGAGATCGCTTCGCTGCGCCGGACTCCAGCCACGCGGCCACGGAGAGACCGATCGGCATTGAGGGGAGAGTCGGTCGCCGCTCGAGCGAAGCGTCGGGCGCAGATGTCGCGCCAGGGAAAGAAAACGCGCAACGCTCGATCACGAAGCTGTCCGGCGTCCCGCGCAGCGGAACGATCCGCATCGACCGTGGGGGTCGCCGCAAAGGCGCGCCACCGTCGGCTCCTTGACGTGCGCTCCCCGAACCATCGAAAAGAGCCGGGAGTCGGGAGGATGCGTGGCGCACGTGGTCAAGCTTCGCCGTGTCGGCAATATCGCTTCCCCACCGCGGATCGGATCCACTGCTGCGCGCCATCTGCGCGAGATCGACGGGAGACAGATCGTCCGGCCCTCCGACGGCGAAGAGAGCGATCCGATCGATTCGTGCACGCGCCACGGCCGCAATCGCGTCCCCCTCCGGGGCCACAAGACGCGCCACGAGCAGGGCCGCTCGCGTGTGCGTGCGTGCAGTCCCTACGTCGATCGGCGCGCCCCCCAACTCTCCGCTCGCTTCCAGGAGGAACGGGGCCTGAGCGAGCCATTCCGCGGCCCGAAAGAACGGCGTACCTGGGTCATCCGGGAAGGAGGAGATGTCCCCGCGCGGCGACATCGCACCGTAGTCGACGTCCGCATCGAACAAAGGGCTTCGGGCAAGGCCTTCATGAGCACGGATGCGCGCGACCTCGAGCGAGACGGCATCCTCCAAATCGGCGGGCACGACGTGCGCAGGATCGGCGAGAACTAGGGCGACGGCCACCGTCGAGCGCGCTAGCCGGTAGCCGCCGACAAGATCCGGGGACGCTCGTTCCGCTTCCGCGGAGAGTCTGCCGTCGACTCGACGGAGCATCGCGAGGAGGTCGGCCCGTTCGATTCGACTCTCGATTTCTACGAACGCACTTGCGAGAGCAACGTGAGCGAACAGCGTGAGAGCGTCGATCGTGATGAGTACCGGCGCCCCGCGTCGGATTCGCTCCTCGTAGAAGTCGCCGACGTTCAGCTCAATTTGGCTCGTCCGATGGATCGCGATTCCCTGGGAGCGAGTCTTCTCGAAGATGCGTCTCGCCACCGTCCGCCACACCTCGTCGGATTCAAGCCACCGAGGTTCGCGCACCTCCTCCGACAAAAGAAGGGGCCGGGCGCTCTCCCTCAGGGTGAACGCCGGTGCTTGCCAGAAAGGCCACGCCGACGGTGCAGGGGAGCGTATCGCAGATGGCGGCTCGACAGACGGAGCGGGCGTCCGCGCACAAGCGCAGAGAACACCGACGAGCGCCACGCACCACGCATACCTGGTAGGAGCGAACCGCAACCCATCGGCCATGCGATTGACGCTACTCGGAGTCTGGCCCAACGTTGAGTTTTGAAGCGAGCGACTCCATCTATGGCGCGCGTCCCTCGGAAGAATCCATCAGCTGTCTCGGCGACGCCCCAGTTGGCGCTGGGTGTCGCGCTATTTGGTCTCGCGGCGGTGATGGCCGCGGGTGGGGCCCTTCTCCTTCATTACACGCGGAGGGCGTCGACTCCAAACGATGTGAGGAACATCGAAGTCGAGATCCCGGCCCCCCGAATCGAACCGGTGAATCCGTGACCTCTTTCACCGGGAAGACGTGGCGCTCACGCGGGTTCACGTGCTAGGTCGCCGTCGATGGGCAAGCGGGACACTCTCGTAATCCACGAGATCTACGAGAGCGTCCAAGGAGAATCCTCCTACGCTGGGCTCCCGTGTACCTTCGTCCGAACTACGGGCTGCAATTTGCGGTGCGCATGGTGTGACACGCCGCAAGCGTTCTATGGCGGGACGAGAATGAAGCGCCAAGAGGTCCTCGCGCGAGCGCTGACGACGGGGACCGACTTGGTCGAGCTAACGGGCGGCGAGCCGCTATTGCAGCCGGGGGTCTTCGTGCTCCTCCGAGAACTGTGCGACGCGGGAAAGACGGTGCTCCTCGAAACCAGCGGGGAGGCGGACGTCTCGGCAGTCGACGCACGGGTACACAAGATCATGGATCTAAAAGCACCCGGCTCAAACGAAGCACACCGTAACCGATGGTCCAACCTCGAGTTCATTACGGAGCGGGACGAGCTCAAGTTCGTCCTCGCCGATCGGAGGGACTACGAGTTCATGCGCGAAGTTATTCGAGATCGCGAGCTCTCGAAGAGGACGCCTCATCTGCTGGCGAGCACCGTGTTCGGGAAACTCGCCGCGCGAGAGCTCGTCCGATGGGTGCTCGAGGACAAGCTCCGGGTTCGGGTCCAACTGCAGATCCACAAGCACATCTGGTCCCCGGAGGCCGACGGAGTGTGATGCCAGCGCTTCCGCAGGGTCGGCGTCTTGCCGCTCCCCGGAGGCGCGGCTACGCTTGCTCGCCATAAGTAAGGAGCGAAGTGATGCCGTCGACCGATCGCGTGAAGCAAATCCTCTCCTGGTATGGGTCCGATAACCCAGGGACTAAAGCCAACCTCTACCGAATGCTCATGCACGGCACTCTCAGCGGTACCGGCAAGCTCGTCATCTTGCCCGTAGACCAAGGCTTCGAACATGGTCCCGCGCGGTCGTTCGCACCCAACCCCGAAGGCTACGACCCCGACTACCACTTTCAGTTAGCCATCGACTCCGGCTGCAACGCGTACGCGGCACCGCTGGGCTTCCTGGAGGCTGGCGCCGACAGATTCGCGGGGCAGGTTCCGCTGATCTTGAAGCTGAACAATTCAGACACGCTTGCGAAGGTAGAGCAGCCGTGCAGCGCCGTGACAGGCTCTGTCGACGACGCGGTGCGCCTCGGGTGTAGCGCGATTGGGTACACGAGCTACCCCGGCTCTGGGAAGCGGAACACGATGTATCAAGACTTCCGCGAGCTCACGGCAGAAGCAAAGGCGCGCGGACTCGCGGTGGTTCTATGGGCCTACCCTCGCGGTGCGGGCCTCTCGAAAGAAGGCGAGACTGCGGTCGACGTCGCTGCCTACGCGGCCCAGATCTCGGCGCAACTAGGCGCACACGTGATCAAGATCAAGGCCCCGACGGCCATTGTTGAGCAAGCCGAAGCGAAGAAAGTCTTCGAGAAGTACGCGATCCCTACGAAGACGTTGGCGGATCGCGTTCGCCATTGCGTGCAGAGCGCGTTCAACGGCAAGCGAGTCCTCATTTTCAGTGGCGGAGAAACGAAAGGAACGGAAGAGCTTCTCGAGGAAGTCAAGGGACTCGCCGCCGGAGGCGCGTTCGGATCGATTATGGGCCGAAATGCCTTCCAGCGGCCACGAGCCGAAGCGATCAAGCTCCTCCATTCCGTCATGCAGAGTTACAAGGCGGCAAGCTGACACGCCTAGCTCGCCCGGGTCCTTGAAGGGGACGGACGGAATCCTAGCGACGCCAGGAAATCGCGCGGTCCAATTCGTCAAGATGCGTCACGCGGAAGACACGAGCGGCAGGCGCCGCTTTATGGGGTCGAGTCCAGCCGAGTCGTTCTCCTGCAGACGGAGTGCAGAAGGAGGCATCGTCACCGAACCAATCTGTGGGGCGAGTGGAAGACTTTGCCCTTTCGCGTAGACGGCGTGTCGCCCACGAGTGCGGTACCATTCGGCGACGGAAGCGTTCGCCTTCATCTTCTCGATGATGTTTCGCCAGCCTACGCCGGTATTGTACGCGCAGAAGCTGATCTCTCCCATCTGCGTCCCATAAGGGATGATGCACATCTCGGTGCGACGGAAGTCGTAGTTGTAGAGGTCTTGAAACCACATCCCCGCAATGAACAGAGCCCGCCACTCGAATTCGCGCGCGTCGCTCTCGAATTCGCCGATCGCTCCACCTCGATTGCCCGTCTGGCTGAGAAACTGCCGAATCAGGTGGTAAAATGTGAATCCCGGAGGAGCCTTCTCCACGTCGAAGTTTTTGAGAAGCGCGAGCGCGAGTTCGGCGAGAGATACGCCACGGCTCTGCGCCGCGTCAGTAATATCCTGCACATCGAGCAAGAGCTGCTCGAGGTCGAGAAATTCAGTAAGGGGGACCATCTTCTTTGTCCGTTTGTTCACGAAGAGGACCGTGCCGATGCCACAATCCGGGTGGCAGCCGCATTTGAGAGCCCCCCAGTCGCTCCGCTCGCCCATCAACGTATCGGTGAGATCGCTGAAAGGCCCCATCGCGCTCAGCGGGAACCAATCGCGGAGCGGCTCCGTGGCTCCGGTCTGATCCTTCACGTCGTGCGCGAGGTGACTGAGGGTGTATCGCTGCGCTTTCCGCACGTCGTCGGGCACGTCCTCGTCTCGACCGGTGAAGCTGATGGGCTGAAAGCTGACGACCGTGATCTTGTCCGCGTTGGATATCGCAAAATCGATGATGGGGCCGACCTGTTCGTTGTTGATTCCCCCGACTACAGTAACGACGAGCACCACGTCGATCCCGGCGGAATGAAGATTCTCGATCGCACGGAGTTTCACGTCGAAGAGATTGCCCACCTTCCGATGGGAGTTGGCCTCGTTGGTGACGCCATCGAACTGCAAATAAGCAAGGCGCAACCCCGCGGCCTTTGCTCGCCTTGAAAACTCCGGATCTTGGGCGAAGAGGATGCCGTTGGTGGCGCACTGCACGCAGAAATAACCACTTGCTCTCGCATATTCGACCGCACGAAGGAAATACGGCGAGATCGTCGGTTCCCCACCGGAGAATTGAACACTCATTTGGCGTCGAGGTTGGATAGTAAGGGAGTCGTCGAGAATCTTCTGAATATCGACCCATTCGAGCTCATGCACGAAGCCCACTTGATTCGCGTCCATGAAACACGGGTCACACATCATGTTGCAGCGGTTCGTCAGGTCGACGGTGAGGACACTGCCGCGGCCGTATTTCACGCTTGAGGAGCCGTGATCACGGAGGGAGGTGAGAGGAGCAAGGTAGTCGCGTCCGGGGTATAGCCTTTCAATTCGCTGGAAAAAAGCCGGGTCGATCGACATCACGTCCTCGAAGACGCCGTGCGCGTCGCACGTCTTCCTCATTTTGATTTGCCCGTCGTCCTCGACGATCTGCGCTCGAATTTCGCCTGGCTTCCCGCGAGTGAGCGTTGTCAGATCCCGCTCGCCGCTCAAAATCTGAGTACGGATCTCTTTCACGCACTTCGGACAGAGCGAGTCGGTCTCTCGTGGCCACCCCAGTTGAGGGAAGGACCGCTCTCGCCGCTTGAGGAGCGGCGCGGGCGCCCACTTAGGATGAGGGGAGGGCTTCTCGAACGCGCGATTGAATCTTTGCACGACGGGCCAGAGCGCACCTGCCCCCAGCGACAGAGAGCGCTGGGCTCGACGTGACACGGAGTGAACGAATTCGAGGCCAAAGGTCATACAGATCTCCTGCCGAAGTCGGCGGATGAGACGGGGGAGTGTACGCGAGGAGCAGCAAGCAAGCCACGATCACTCCGATCCGACCACGCGGTTGCGCCCAGCGAGCTTCGCCCGGTAGAGGCGCTCATCCGCCACCCGAAGCAGGGCATCTCGATCGCGGTGCGCGCCACAGCACGAAAGAGATGCCACGCCGCAGCTGAGAGTGACGGAGAGGCCGCGGCCCCCAACGTCGGTGGTGGCCTCCGCGACAGCGACCCGCGTGCGCTCAGCGATCCCGAGCGCCGCGCGCAAAGGAACGTCACGCACGACGTGAACGAACTCCTCCCCGCCATACCGAGCCACGATATCCTCGGCCCGTGAGCCGCGGACAATAAGGGACGCTGCGGCGCGGAGCACCTGGTCGCCGGCAAGGTGTCCGTACTGGTCGTTGACGTTCTTGAAGTGATCGATGTCGAGCAGGAGGAGCGAGAGCTCCTTCGCGTGGCGTTCGGCATAAGCCAGCTCGGCGAGGAGGCGCTCCTCGAAGTGCTTGCGGTTGAAGACCCCCGTGAGTCCATCTCGATGTGCCGATTCGTAGACAGTCTTGAGCGAGGTTTCCTCAGCCTCGTTGACGAGGGCAAAGCGAAGGATGATTAGCGGGCCGAGCTGGACGCGATCGCCATCCGAAAGCGGGACGGGCTCCGTGACCCGAGCGCCGTTGACGTAGGTTCCGTTCGTCGCCTGTTGGTCGGCGAGGATGTAGCGACCCCCAGAGTGCACCACGCGGACATGCGACGAAGAAACGCTGGGTTCGTCTAGGAGGTGAGTCGACGACGGACCGCGTCCGATCGTGACGCTTGGCCCGCAAGCGAGCGAGAGAACTCGGCCGGTCTGCACCCCTCCGATGACGAGCAAAACGCCGCGGCTCCTCTCCACGGGGAGTAGGGTGAGCTCCACCAGCGTGTTGGGAGAGAACGGGCTTGGCCTGCGAGACTCACGGGACATGCCGATTCAGCGAGAATCCGTCGCTCCGCGCCACTTGTAAAGGCTGGCGACTGCGACGAGAGATGTTGCGCCCCCCCCCGTGGCGGTCTTCGCGTGATCTAAGCTGCGCGGAGGCCTACCCCTCCGGTGTACCTCCGCTACAAGACAACGCAACGACGTGAAATCGTTCGCCTCACCGCAGAGCTCGAGCAGATCCTGGCCCGCAGTGCGATGACCGAGGGGTTCCTGCTCGTCAGTGCAATGCACATCACGGCAGTGCGCCCGATCGCCGGCATGGCAGCCGCCTGCATTGCGAACCTGCTGGACAAGGCCGGGCTCGAGAGCCGCGAAGCTCAAGCTTGGCGGTGGGTCCACCTTGGAGATGCCCCAAGGGACATCATCGAGCACGATCTGGGGCCACCGGAAACGAATGCCGAAACGCCACCGCGGAGCGATTCGCCCCACAACCTAGATATCGAGGTTCTTTACGTTCAGCGCGTTGTCCTCGATGAACTGCCGCCGAGGTTCGACCTGATCGCCCATCAATATCGTAAAGATCTGGTCTGTCTGTACAGCATCGTCGAGTCGCACTTGAAGCATTACGCGAGCGTCGGGATTGAGGGTGGTATCCCAAAGCTGCTCGGCATTCATCTCGCCAAGGCCCTTATAGCGCTGGATGGCGGTGCCCTTCCGCCCCCGTTGGTCGATAAAGTCCCAAAGCCCCTCAGCGTCATCGATCTCCACCTCCTTCGCGTCAGAGCCCGAGAGACGAGTCGGAGCCTCCGCGACGTCCTTCCTATCAACTTCACGGGCGAAGTATGGAGCTGGGCCGATAGAGCGGATGTCCTGCTCAATAGAGTACAGCTCCTCGTACTCGGCGGAATCCACGAGGCTCCAATCGAGCGTGACAGGTCGAACACTCGAGCCCGGCCGCGGCGAGATCGAGAGGGTCGCCGACCCATGCTCAATCTCCAGGCCAGCCGTAATAACGACAGGTCGAATGTCAGGGTATCTCTTCTCGATCCACGACTGAATCCTAGGGATAGCGCCCGCGACGCGTTTTTCGTCGCGGAGTTCGTTCTTGCCCAGCCCAGTAGAACGAAGCACCGCCGCCACGATACGAGCGTCTGCCCGTCGATCGATCTTCGACAAGGCACGACGGAAAAGGCGGAGGCGTTCCGCAAGCCGAAGAAGCGGCTCTCCGGCGAGAAGCGGGCCCTTGGACGCACGAACGCCCAGACCGTCCACCCCATGCTCGAGAAAGAAACGGTCAAGCGTCGCCTGGTCCTTGAGGTAGATGTCCTTCTTGCCTCGCCGCACCCGGAAGAGCGGGGGTTGCGCGATATAGAGATATCCCTTTTCGATGATCTCAGGCATCTGCCGATAAAAGAACGTGAGGAGTAGCGTCCGGATATGGCTGCCGTCGACGTCGGCGTCGGTCATGAGAACGATTTGGTGGTAGCGAAGCTTCTCGATATCGAAGCTTCCACCCTGATCAGGATGCCCGATTCCACAGCCGAGAGCCGCGATCAAGGTTCCGATCTCCGCGGACGAAAGCATTTTATCGAGACGAGCCCGCTCGACGTTCAGGATCTTCCCCTTGAGGGGCAAGATGGCCTGAAACTTACGGTCTCGCCCCTGCTTCGCAGTCCCGCCCGCGCTCTCGCCTTCGACGATATAGATCTCCGCCGAGGGGGGATCCTTCGACTGGCAATCCGCAAGCTTGCCCGAGAGACTCGTGTAGTCGAGCGCTCCTTTTCGGACGACCTCACGTGCCCGCCGCGCGGCCTCCCGCGCTTTGGCCGCCATGACGGCTTTCTCTAGAATCTTCCTGGCGGTCTGAGGATTTTCCTCGAAGAACTGGCCAAGCTTCTCGCCAAGCATCGTCTCGACGATGCCCTTCACCTCGCTTGAGACGAGCTTGGACTTCGTCTGGGAGTCGAACGAGGGGTCCGGGTGCTTGACCGTGATGACGGCGATGAGCCCTTCGCGGATGTCCTCCCCGGTGAGCCCGCTCTTTACTTCTTTGAAGAGGTTTTGGGTGTTTCCGTAGGCGTTGAAGACACGAGTTAACCCTGCCCGGAACCCAGTAACGTGTGTTCCCCCGTCTTTATTGTGGACATTGTTGGTATACGGGAAGATCTGCTCCGCGTAACTGGCGTTCCACTGCAACGCGATATCCACTTGGACGGGGATACCGCCCTCGCAGGGCATCTCGGCTTGCAGGTACACGACCTGGTCGTGAATCGGTTCCTTCGCTTTACTGAGCAGCTCGACAAACTCGCGAATGCCTCCCTTATATTCAAAGATCTCGCGGCGAGCCGCGGCGACATCGTGAGTCGCCCCCCCGCCCCGATCACCGCGTTCGTCCGTAAGCGAGATCACGAAGCCCGCGTTGAGAAACGATAGCTCACGGAGGCGGCTGGCGAGGATGTCGAACTGGAATTCCGTCGCCGTGAAAATCTCGTGATCGGGCTTGAATGTAATTTTTGTCCCGGTCCGGTCGGAGTCACCGATCACAGCCAGCGGCGCGAGAGGAGCGCCGCGCCGATATTCCTGGAAGTAAACATGCCCCTCTCGCTTGATCTCCATTTTGAGCCACTCGGACACGGCGTTGACGGCGCTGACCCCAACACCGTGCAAGCCAGCCGAGACTTTGTAGCTGGAGTGGTCAAACTTCCCGCCCGCGTGCAGAACGGTCATTACGACCTCCGCGGCGCTAATCCCTCGCTGGTGGATACCGACGGGAATACCTCGCCCGTCGTCTTCGACCGTCACCGATCCGTCAAAATGGATGGTGACGTCCATCCGACTACAGAATCCTCCCAAGTGCTCGTCGACAGAATTATCGACAACCTCCCAAACAAGGTGATGGAGCCCCGATCCATCGTGGATGTCGCCGATGTACATCCCAGGTCGCTTGCGAACAGCCTCGAGCCCCTCGAGCACCGTGATATTTTCACTGCCATAACTTGAAGAAGGGGGAGGCGAGGATGTGGCCGACACGTTCGTCATCAGTATTCAACTCACTTTATAGTCACGGACTCCACGGTCGTGCAAGAGCGAAGGCTCTCAGAAAGGGCTATCATTCCAATTATTTAGTCGATACCTCCGGGGCCAAGAGAGCAGCGTCGGCACAAAAAACTTACGCCGACCGCCCATCCGCAGAGATGGAAGGATCTCCTCTTGGAAAGATCCTGCCCGACCGGACGACAAAGTCGCGCCGAGATTCGCTTGCCTTCGAAGAAAGTTCGATGAGCTCCGGCCGCGTCGTCGTCAGAAAGACTTGGCCCACGTGGTCTTGTAAGTAAGAGAAGAGCGCCTTCGTCCGGAACGGATCGAGTTCACTGGACACGTCGTCGAGCAGCAGAAGAGGTCGAACGCCCCTCGCGAGCGAGATCACCTCGAGTTCTGCAGACTTCAGCGCAAGAACGACGGATCGATGTTGCCCTTGAGAGGCGCGTCCTTTCACCGGGAGTCCATCGAGCGTCAAACTAAGATCGTCCTTGTGTGGACCAACAAGAGGGCCGCCCCTCCACGCATCTCGTTCGCGCCCGAAGGAGAGGGCCTCGCGGAAAGCGTCCACGCTTTCCGGAGATCCCGGCCGATACTCGACCCCAAAAACCCCGAGAGGACGTGCCATACGATCGAAGGCCCACTTCGCTGAAACCGCGAGGCGCCGCGCAGCTTCGGCGCGCCCGGTCGTGATCGCCAGCCCGTACTGAACAAGAAGTTCTTCCCATCCCGGGATGTCTCGCGCCAACGGGCCGCGCACCTCGAGAGCCCGCTGGCGCTCCCGAAGAGCACGCGCATACCTCCCTCGATCGACGGAGGAAGCGGGAGAGATAAACAAAGCAACTCGATCCAGGAGCCGTCGGCGCTCGGCCCCCCCCCCATCGAAAGAACGACTTCCCCGGGGTGAAAAACAACAACAGGAGAGAGCAACGCATACGCTGCCAATGTTTGAGGTTTATTCCCGTCGCAGAGGACTCGCAGTGAACCGCGGACGATACCGAGAGACTGCTCGCGAGCCCCGCCCCCTTCAAGGATGGAACACTTGGCGTTAGCCACCGACTGTCCGTACGAGATCAGATCACTGGATTTTTTTGAACGAAAGCTCTTCGACGTTGCGACCACATAGATCGCCTCTAGAATATTCGTTTTGCCTTGCCCATTCTCGCCGGAAAGCACATTCAGGCCAGGACAGAACGAGACATCTACGCGGTCAAGATTGCGAAAACTTCGTACCGCGAGATTTGTTACCGCCAAAGTCAGCACTACTGCGTCCGACGGGAAGGTTCGCTCTAAATCCGCATCGGCATCACGACGGCGAGGAATTGCAATTCGCTCACCGGCCGAAGCACCGCAGGGTCAAGCTCGCCGCTGACACTGAGAGACACCTCTTCGCTGTCAAGAGCCGCAAGGACGTCCAAGAAGTACTTTGCATTAAATCCGATCGTCAACGCGGGCCCAGCATAGTCGACGGGGACCTCGTCAAAACCGTCTCCGCTCTCCGGCGACTCACTAGTAATCCGCAGTATCCCCGGAGAGAGCGAAAGTTTGACGCCACCGGTTCGTTCACTCGCGGCCACGGAAACCGCGCGCAACGCGTCGGCGAACAGAATCCGAGGCAGCTTGACGACCTTGTCCGCCCCCTGAGGAATCACTTGAGAGTATGGCGGAAACTGAGCATCCACTAACTTCACGCTGAACGTCGTTCCTCCCGTTTGAAAGAACGCACTGGAGCCGCTCTGCGTGATGTGGACCAGAGGCGGAGGGACTTCTTTACCTGATTCTCGAGAGACATCTGCCCCCGGATCGTCACAAAGACGACGAAGTTCATTTACAGCCTTGAGTGGGATAAGCATCGTCGCGGACGCCTGTCGACCTTTGACGCGCACCTCGACCTTCGCTAGCCGATGCCCATCCGTCGTGACCATCCGAACGATATCGCCGTCCCACTCGAAGAGTGCCGAGTTCAGGTGAGCTCGAGTTTCATCGGTAGATATCGCATACGACGTTTTCGCGATGAGTTGCGCGAGAACATCGAGTTCAAGCGCGAGCGTGGGTGCCCCCTCCGTCGGGGCGGGCAATGGAGGGAAGTCGTCCCCGGGCATTCCTCGAAGCGTGTACTTTCGAGCGCTCCCCTGGGCCTTTAGCGTCGTGGACGCGTTGTCTTGCGTCGCGACGTGTATAGGGCCATCTGGCATCATCTTGACCCGCTCGAGAAGGTCTTTCGCGGACAGGGCAACACTTCCACCCTTGGAGACATCCGCGAGCATCTTTCCTGAAATCGCGAGATACAGATCCGTTGCGGCGAGGCGAAGAGTGCTGGGTCCCTCCACCGCGAGGAGGACATTGGAGAGGATCGGCATCGTACTCTTGCGCTCCGCAACCCCCTGCATGCGCGTCACGAGCCGAAGAAGATCCTTCTTTGCGAGCGTTAGTTCCATTCGAGAGCTTCACCTTCTTCTGGGAACTGCATTAGATGAGATCTTTAGTGGTGTCGATAGGGGCTGTTGAAACTGTTGGCTTCTCGAAAACAAGAGGAAGTTCAAGTACCTGGCGTCGGCGCGAGTGTGGATGAGCCGTGACCGGCAACTCGACCCACCGCTGGGGAATCGTGAACCTCCCGGTTGCTCACAGGTTGCGTCCTCAGTTCGCCCCTGCGGTTATCAGCAACCTTTCATTCCGTCTGGGAATAAACCTGCACCTCCCGTGTCCGCGAAGGTTTAGTCAGTGTCGGACGTAGGGCCGAGTGTGCGGGCGATATCGTCGATGAGCTCTCTACGGTTGCGCTCGTAGGTCTTGGGCCCGACCTCCGCGGTCTCCCGCCCTCGCTCTAGGTCGGCAAGCTCTGCCAGGAGAACGCTCCGACGGGCTTTGTCGCTCGAAGCTTGCCGATAGGCACCTCCCCGAGCCAGGGAGACCCCCGCCACGACGAGGAATGCCGCCAGACCCGTGGCCAAGATTCGTCCCGCCCCTGGTGTAGGTAAGCCATCCAGTGTCACATGCACGGCGGAGAGCGGCTCATCTCGACGGACCTGTTTTTCGGTGACGAGAAGCTTTTGTCCCTGGGCGTCCGTCCTTCTCTCTGCATCGGGAAACCCGACAACGTGAAGCTTTGCGCCGTGCGACGCCCCAGCGATTACGCGCAATACCGCGACATGGGGAGGAAGTCCGGTTGAGAAGTCGACGAGACTCTCTCCAGAATAGGGGAGTTGCCACTTGAATTGAACCTCATGGCGTCCAGGAGCAAATGTCCCGTGAAGTCGAGCACCTTCTTTCTCCTGAGAATCGACGCCCTGGTCGCTCATCGTTTGCTGCGCGGAAAGCGCAGTAAAACTCGGAGGAAGTCGCAGCAAAACTCCATCGGCAAGCCACGCGACTTTGCCTAGGTTGAATACGGTGAAGGCCTCTTCGAGCTGGACCCTGTCGTCCTTTACTTCGATGAACAGGACGCCCTGCATGACGACAAGCGCCTCCTGGATCTCTCGGGTCACCGGGTACACATGAAGAACAACTCTCATCCCCCTCTGGGAAGGCAGCTGAAAAGGGAGCGCCGCGAAGGTTGCTCCGTCTTTCGGTACGGTAAGCCGATAGGCGATCCCGCCGCCGGTTTCGAGCCCGTCGAAGCGAGCGTTCCCTCCGGCATCGGTCGACGTGACTTTGTGCTCACGACTTTCGCCTTTAGCGACGGACTGATGGAGGATCCCGAGGGTTAGTTCGGTGTCGGGGAGCACATGGTTTGCCGGGTCGCGGAGCTCGACTGCGATTGAGCCGGCCGGGAGCGACGCTTCCTCTGATTCGGTGTCGGGGGGCGGCGTGAATGTCCCGGACGCGGCTCCTCCCTGCTTGCCCGGCGTGGCTACCGGGTGTCCGGGCGGGAGGGGTTCGTCGGTGTCCTCGTCGTTTCCGATGTCTGAGACGATAGGCCCTGCCGGCACCACCTCGCCGTCGACCGGAGGGTGCCCTGGAGGCATCGCCCCTTGAGCGCTGTTTCCCTGCGCTCGCGCACTTGCGGGACCCGCGCCCCACGCCACACTCAATCCTACGGCCAACACCAAGAGAGCCTCAACGCGACGCATCCGACTTCTCCGCACTGGTGTGACCGAGTGGCCTTCCGCACTTCTTACAGAACGCAGCGTTTTCCTCGCTGCGGGTTGCGCAAGCGACGCAAACCTTTTCCCCGAGCGTCGCTCCGCAGCCCTTGCAAAACACCGCATCTTTTTCGTTCGAGGCCTGACAGCGAGTACACGTCACTCTCTCCCCCGCGCGTGCCAGAACTGCACCCGTGTTGCCTTCTCTTGGCTTCACCGAGGCGAGTCCAGTTCCCCTCTTCGCGAGGTAGGCGCGGGCGAGCTCCTCGGCCCTGGCTCTTTGGGGCAGAACGGCCCCCTCAATCTCGCGGAGGATCGCTTTTGCCTGTTCTCGATAGCGAGCGGAAAGCTCTGCGTAGTCCTTGTCCCCGATCTTGCCGAGCGCGTGATCGAACTCGAGGTCCTTTAGGGCTCGGAGGGCGGTTCGTTTGCGCTCCGTTACCCCGTCCGCGGCTTCAACGCGGCGTCGAGTCATCTGGCCAAACCCCTCGGCAAGGGGCGCGTCGCCTCCCAGCGTCCTCAAGCTGGCCCAGAAAAATGCGATGGTGCCGAATAGCGCCCCTCCCGCAAGGACAAGTATTCCCGGGCCGATCGACGTGATGGCTCCCACGAGTGCCCCCCCCAAGATCGTCACCACGGGCGCCACGACCGCGACGCGGCGTGCCAGCTTGCGTTCGGCCTCGGCTGCGCCGGCCGACGCTTCCGGTGCTTCGTCCGCGGACCGATCGGATCGCTCGCTGACGCGGCTCGAGTTCGAGGGACGAAGGCGCTCGCGGTGTCGCGCTTTAGTCATCTAGCCCCGAGAGCTCGTCGTCCAGGCGCCGGTCGTAGTCATCTCTGGGGGCGTTCGTGGGTTGCCCGAGCTGCTGCTGCGCGGCGACGGCCTGCTGTCCTCGAGTGCGCCATCGCAGCACGGTGAATCCGAGGCCGACGGCTCCGCCGACGAATGCGACGAGAGGCAGGATATAGATCGCGCGCATGGCTCCGTGATTGGGGGGGATCGACAGCGCTCCTACTCCGAATACTTTTTGGTATTCGAAAATTATTTGATCGGGCGACTCACCGCGCGCGCGCTTCGCCCGGAGCTCCTCGCGCGCTTCTTGGGCCGTAGAGCACGCACAGGTCGAGAGCAGATCCCTCGGGCACGTCCCGCACATGCATCGGAGAGCGCCGAAGAGCGCTCGCTCGGTGTCATCCCTCATCTCGACGGACCCTGAATGGAGGCTCGATGCCCCTTCCCCCTGGGCGAGCGCCGTCGCTGGCCAGAGGGCAAGTGCTGCCCCGACGATAAGGCTCGCGGCGGTAGCGACGGTGCCGCGCACCAACGACCATGATCTTGCTTCATGCTCCTGCATCTGTGGCCACATACAGATGATGCTCCCGAAGATGAGGACCATGCACCCGACCCAAATGAAGCTCACGAGCGGGTTCACGTGTACCTGGAGTGTGGCAACCTTGGTGCTCGGGTTAATTGTCCCGATGATGAGATACAGATCCTCGCGGAGCGAGTGCAGAATGGACACCTCGGTCGTCGGCGATTCTGGCGACTTTTTGTAAATGAATTTTGCCGGAGAGACTTTCCCGACGACCTGTCCGGCCTTCAACACGTTGACGTCAGCAAAGATCATCCGTTTGGAGTTGTCGACCTCCATTCGTGGCCCGAGGTATTGGAGCGTGTAACTCTCGACCTGATAGGTCTCGCCAGGGGCGAGGGAGGTTTCTCGGTCGACATCCCACGCCCGTCCGGTGAAACCTACGACCGCGAGCACGATGCCAAAGTGGACGATGTATCCTCCGTAGCGTCGGCGCGACGGTGGGGGCAATGTGACGAGCGTATAAAGAAATCCGGGCACGATCCCCGCGGCCCAAAGAACGCCGGGGGTCTCTCGGTTTGCCCCCGACTTCCGACGAGAGCGAAATAGGAGCACGAATTCTTGGAGGATCACCGACGCGTTGAATGCCGCGAGCGAAAGTCCCAGTAGGGGCGTCGCGGCGTTGAATGTTCGCAACGCCTGCCCCAGCGCTCCCGCGTAGATCGGTGCGCTCCAAACCATGGCCGGAAATCCGAGGGTGCGTCCGAACGCGAGGTGCAGCACCCCTGTCAGGAAGAGTGCCGCGAGCGGGACACGGTATGCTCGCCGGAGCGCGTCGGAGCTCGTCTTCTTCCAACCGAAGAGCGTTCCAGCTCCCATCAGTGCAAAGATGGTGAGCCCGATGGGCTGCACCCACGCGTTGTAATACGGCGGGCCAACGGTCACTTTCTCGTTCCAGAAGGCTTCGCTGATCATGGGGAAGGTCGTCGCCACGAGGACGAAGAGCATGAATCCGAGCAAGCCCCAGTTGTTCAGGAGGAAGGTGAGCTCTCGAGAAAATGCCGATTCGATCTCCGGCCGCTTCGACACGAGAGCGAGCCCCCTCGTCATTCGGCGGAAAATGAGTTCGATCCCGATGAAGGCGAAGGCGCCGGCACCAAGAGCCATGAGCGTAATGCGCACCCCAAGCGAGGTCGGAAGGTTGTAGATGGAGTAGAGCCCGGGCCCGTAGAGCGCGATGAGTGTCCACCCTGTAGTGAGAGCCGCGCGCCGAAGGCGTGGCGATGACGGCAGGTCTCGGAGCTCCGGCCATCGGTAGAAGATGAGCGTCGCCGAGACGACGAAGAGCAGCGCGAGAAACCAGACGAAGTAGCTGCCGATGGAGGATTGCGCGAACGAGTGCACGCTCGCGATTGCCCCCGATCTCGTCAGGAATGTTCCGAAGATGGTGAGGAAGAAGGTGAGGCAGACGAGGCTCACGTTCCAAACCTTCAAAAGCCCCCTTCGCTCCTGAATCATCACGGAGTGCACGAAAGCGCTCGCCGTGAGGAGCGGTAGAAAAGCAGCATTCTCGACGGGGTCCCAGCCCCAATACCCCCCCCAGCCGAGAACCTCATACGCCCAGAGCGCGCCCAACGTGTTGCCGATGGCGAGGAACATCCAGGCAAAAAGCGTCCACTTCCTGCAGGCCATGATCCACTCATGGTCGAGTCGTCCCGTGACCAGTGCGGCGATTGCGAAGGCGAACGGCACCGTGCATCCGACGAAGCCCGTGTAGAGGCTCGGAGGGTGGATGATCATGTAGAAATTCTGGAGAAGGCTATTCATCCCTTGCCCGTCGGCCACGGCCCCCGCGACGCTCTGCGCGAACGGATTGGCTGCGAAAGCCATGAGGACGGAGAAGAAGATGACTACCGCCATGAGCGTCGCAATGACGTACGGCTGGAGATCTACGTATCGGCGTCCCAACCACTTGACGCACGCGCCGATGTAGACGGACAGGAGGAACATCCACCACAAGAGCGAGCCATCCTGTCCTCCCCAGAGAGCGGTGATGAGATACACGGTCGGCATCGACCGGTCGGAGTGGGCGGCCACGTAGCGGATCCGGAAATCGTGGCTGACGAAGGCGTACGCCAGGCAAAGCACCGACGCCGCAACCAGCGCCACCGTGCCATACGCGCCGAACCGGGCCGCCTGCAGGGTGCGGGGTTTGCCGCTAGCCCCCGCGGCGAGGGAGACCGCGAAGGTGTAGCTTGCGGAGATCATGACGCACAGCAGTGCCGCCGTGCCAAATCGAGGAAACGTGGTCCACATGGGTCACCCGACGCGCAGCGAAGCGCGCCAAGAGTCTAGCAGCGGGGTCCCCTGGGACTCGAACAATGCGCGCACCGCTGAGGCGAGAGCCTCTCGGAGCGAGCGTCCTTTCCTCTTACCTGTGCCGATTCAGCGTGAATTTGGCTTCGCGGATCACTCGAGCATCGGCGAGCGACAGTCGCATGGTCCCTACGATCTGCTCCCGAGAGACCTTGCCGACCGCCGTGCCGGTCAGGCCGCCGTCGCTTGGATTCTTTCGCAAGATACTGGCTGTTAGCGTGTCTCCGTCGACGGCTCCGAGCCACACGACGTCGCCAATGGCCCCACTTGCGCTCCCCTCGACCCGTCCCACCGCTCCCCGGACCGTAATGGAGACCTCTCCCCGGCCGAGTCCAGCGCTGGCGTCGTCGCCCCGCCACTTGACGTTCGCCCACTCTCCTCCATCTACGACGTAGAGGGACCCTGCTTCGCTTACGTACGAGCCGTCCCATTCATCGTCCGGCAGCGTCGCCGGAGCGGGGCCGGCCTCAGCTGCCGAATCTGAGGCTCGCGGGGCCGATCCGTCTGGCGGCTCG